>JAAUYH010063479.1_pt1 | contig 10917 bp, 10 predicted proteins | sample 7278061 | NCBI WGS metagenome assembly JAAUYH01 (sample SAMN14350203, study PRJNA611818) | marine sediment metagenome | isolation source: surface marine sediment (0.6m) | place: French Polynesia: Moorea | collected 2018-08 | reverse complement strand
CGGCTCGACGTCCGGCGGCAATACGCCGAGCACCCCCATGTCCTCGTTGTACGCACGCTTGTACTTCTCGGTAATCTCGTTGATCGGTTTGCCGGTCTCGAGCGAGGCGGCATTGATCTTGTCGTCGACATCGGTGAAGTTGCGGGCAAACGTGAGCGTGTAACGGCGGCGCAGGATCCTTGCCAGCAGGTCGAAGACGACAGCCGGCCGGGCGTTGCCGATGTGCGCGTAGTTGTACACGGTCGGTCCGCACAGGTACATCGTCACCTCACCTTCCCGCTGAGGTTCGAATGGCACTTTCCTGCCCTTTAGCGTGTCGTGTAGCTGTATGGTCATGCGTACGCGGTCCGGCCGCCGAAAAGCCGCAATGATAGCAATATTGCCGCCGGCACAAGACCCCGGTATTCTCCCCCGCCCTTCATGAAGAAACCGAGGAAGCCGCATGTCCGCCGTCAGATTCAAGGCCAGGGAGACGATCGAGCAGGTCGAGGAAGGCGATGACCTTGCCCCGAAGTTCGACGATCGCGGCCTGATCACCGTGGTGACCACGGACGCCACGTCCGGCGAATTGCTGATGCAGGGCTACATGAATGCCGAGGCCCTGAGCCTGACGATTCAGACCGGCGAGGCGCACTATTTCAGTCGCAGTCGGGAGGTGCTCTGGCACAAGGGCGCAACCAGCGGCTTCGTTCAGACCGTGCGCGAACTGCTCGTCGATGATGACCAGGACTGCATCTGGTTGCGCGTCGATGTCGCCGGCGGCGCAAGCTGTCACGTCGGCTATCGAAGTTGTTTCTACCGCAAGGTTCCGGTTGGCACCGACTTCGACGCCAGCCAGCACGACGGCCACATCGATCTCGAATGGACCGATACGGAAAAAGTCTTCGACCCGCTAGAAGTCTACGGCGACGCGCCGAACCCCACCAAGCTGTAATCGCAATCTGCGGGCGCCGAGCTGCGGATCGCGGTCTTACGACCGCTCCTACAAATGCTATCGGCTAGTAGCGCGCTTTCGTCTGCGGGCGTCGCTGGTCACGTTTCCGTTGCGCGACCGGCTGCGGCTCGGCGTTCGCCATCGCGTGCGCCTGGAACGCGTATTCGAATGCACCGATCAGCCACAGGAAATAGCCGGACAACTCGATGAACTCTTCGACGGCGAGCTTGATCACACGAAGGTAGTTGTCGCCGAGTATCGACTGCCAGAGGGGCTCGTGGCCGACCAGACGCACGAATGCGAACAGGATGACGGCGCCGGCAAACAGCAGCGTCAGGCCCGGGGATGGCCAGATGCGAATCAGGGCAATGCGCAAGCGTACGCGGTGCCGGTACACATAGACGATCAGCAGTGCGCCAAATATCGCGATGAGTACCTGCCAGAGGTTGTCGACAAAGTAGCGGTCGAGGAAGTAGTCGAGCTCGCGAACCAGGAACATCAGCGCGAGTCCGCCGAACGCGAGTGCCAGCGGCCGCTGCGGCGGATATATGAGGGCGACGCGGAGCATGAGCAGTCCGCAGACGGCGAGGATCAGTGGCTGGATGATCTCGATGGGGGAGAATTCGCTGGTGCCGTAGTATTCGCCCTCCGCGATGACGTGCAGCCGGAGGCTGCCGGGCGACCAGAGTTCCATCCGCGTCAGCAGCCACGTGACAAGTGCTACGCCGAAAAAATAAACAATGTAGCGGAGCCAGGCCATACGGAACTATACACCGACGATTTGACAAAACATCGTGGCCAGGCCCGGATCGCGGTTTCGCTGCGCTCAACCACTCCGACAGCGAATAGGATCAACTAGTTGCGTAGCCGAAACACGGGCGTTCCGTCGCCCGTGAGCAGACCCTCCGACAGTAGCCACCCACGAGCGTCCCCGGCGTCTTCGTGCCACCAGCGGCTCGTCGAACCAAGCCTGAAGCTGTAGCCCCAGTCGTCCATGTCACGCATGATGCGCTCGCCGCCCGCTCCTTCGATCCAATCGGCCAGCACGATCTGCAGGTAGCATACCGCCGCCTCTTCGATATCGTCGCCACCCGCATCCCGGTGCAGCGACTCGCGACGTTCTCTGTCCATGCAGATAACGTGACAGGTCTCGTGCAACAGCGAATGAACCGGCGTGTCGTGGCGTACGTAGACGGTCTGGCCGGCGATGCCGGCTTCCGACTCGCCCCAGAAACTGGCCGTAATCGGAGCATTGTCCGGTTGCACGACAAGCTCCAACTCGTAGCGCTCGAGCAATGACGTCAGCATCGTGCGGGAGATATCGCCAACGAGGAGCATGTCACTCGCCGTTGTCGGCGCTTAGAGCGTCGCCAGTTGCTTCAGCACGACACGCACGAGGTCTTCTGCAAGCGCCTCGCGAAGCATTTCTTCCTCATGGGCCTTGCCGAGGACCAGAGTGGCGTCGAACGTGTAGTCGCGGGTCAGTGTCAGGAGTTGTGGCTCCAGCAAGCTCTTTTGCTCGTCCCCCAACGAGTACTCGACCGTGTAAAAGACTTCGTACTCCGTCGGAACATTGCGTGCCGACACCGACAGCACGCGCTGATCGGTCTCGTCGAGCAGGATCGACAGCGTCGCCGACGCGTCGCTCGGCGAGTCGACGAGTTCGACGCCGGCAGCCTGCAATTGCAGTCTCAACTCGCGGTAGAACAGGCTGTTCCGGTCGGGCGTATCGATGTACGTGCGCGACATGGCTTCAGGCGCTGTCGAAGCCCCCTGTAACTGGAAACCGCAGCCCGCCAGAAACAACAGGCATGAGAGCAACAGTGACCTAAACAACGATGTTCACCAGTCGCCCGGGCACGACGATGACCTTGCGAATCTCCTTGCCCTCGATGAAACGTTGTACGTTTTCGTCGGTCTGCGCCTGCTCGCCCACCGTGTCGCGATCGGCGTCGGCAGCCACCTTGATTCGGCCACGCAGCTTGCCATTGACCTGCACGACGATCTCGACGAGGTCGAGCTCGAGCGCTGACTCGTCGAACTCCGGCCAGCGCTCGTCGATGAGCGGCGAATCATTACCCAGGACGCTCCACAACTCGTGGCAGACGTGCGGCACGATAGGAGACAACATCAGCACGATAGCCTGGAGCGCCTCGTGTTCGACCGCCCGTCCCTGCACCGAGGCGTCCTCGAACTTGTTGACGGCATTCAGCAGCTCCATCGATGCCGCAACCGCCGTATTGAACATCTTGCGGCGTCCGATATCGTCGGAGATCTTCTGGATCGTCTGGTGCGTCTTGCGGCGCAAGGCTTTCTGGCCCTCGTCGAGCGCCGCGACGTCGGGAGCGACGGCCTCGCCGCCTGCCGCATGATCCTGCACGGCGGACCAGAATCGCTTCAGGAAGCGGTATCCGCCCTGTACGCCTTCGTCGGACCACTCGAGTGCCTGCTCCGGAGGCGCCGCGAACATCATGAACAGGCGGACCGTGTCGGCCCCGTATTTCTCGATCAGCTCCTGTGGGTCGACCGTGTTGCCCTTGGACTTCGACATCTTCGCACCGCCTTTAAGCACCATGCCCTGCGTTAGCAAGTTGGTGAACGGCTCGGAGATACTCGTTATGCCTTCGTCGCGCATGACGCGCTGGAAGAAACGCGAGTAGAGCAGGTGCAGGATGGCGTGTTCGACGCCACCGGTGTACTGGTCGACCGGGCACCAGTAATCGGCGCGTTCGTCGAGCATTGCCGTGTCGCTGTTCGGGCATGCGTAGCGTGCGAAATACCAGGATGACTCGACGAACGTGTCGAACGTGTCGGTTTCACGCGTCGCGTCCTTGCCGCATTTCGGGCAGCTTGTTTCGAGGAACTCGGGCATCGACTTCAGCGGAGAGCCCACGCCCGTAAACTCGACGTCTTCGGGCAGCACGACCGGAAGCTGATCTTCCGGTACCGGCACGGCGTCGCAATCATCGCAGTAGACGATGGGAATCGGCGCGCCCCAGTAACGCTGCCGCGAAACGCCCCAGTCCCTCAGGCGATAGTTGATCGTCCGACGACCGAGCTCCTTTTCCTCGAACCAGTCGGCAATCGCATTGAACGCGCCATCGTAGTCGAGTCCGTCGAACTCGCCGGAATTGACCAATACGCCCTTGTCGACAAACACGGCTTCCTGGATATCGATCTCGGTGCCGTCGGCAGGCGCGATGACCTGCCTGATTTCGATGCCGTGTTTCTTCGCAAACTCCCAGTCGCGTTCGTCGTGCCCGGGCACGGCCATGACGGCACCAGTGCCGTAGCTCATGAGCACGAAATTTGCGACCCAGAGCGGCACTTCCTCTCCCGTCAGCGGATGGATCGCGGAAATACCAAGAGGCATGCCCTTCTTCTCCATCGTTTCGAGCGTCGCCTCGGCGGCGTCGGTCTGCCTGCACTCCTCGACGAAGGCGGCAATGTCCTCGTTTTCGGCTGCGGCCTTTGCGGCGAGAGGATGCTCGGCAGCGACGGCCATGTAGGTAACGCCGAGGAGCGTGTCTGGCCGCGTCGTGAAGACGGTCAGGCGCTCGTCTTCGTCCTGTACCTCGAAGGACAGTTCGACGCCCTCCGAACGGCCGATCCAGTTCCTCTGCATCGTCTTGACCGAATCCGGCCATCCCGGCATGTGCTCGAGCTCGTCCAGCAGCTCGTCGGCGTAGGCCGTGATCTTCATGAACCACTGCGGAATTTCGCGCCGTTCGACGGGCGCGCCAGAGCGCCAGCCGCAGCCGTCAATGACCTGTTCGTTCGCGAGTACCGTCTGGTCGACGGGGTCCCAGTTGACGACCGAGTTCTTGCGATACACGAGACCCTTTTCGAACATGCGCGTGAACAGCCATTGCTCCCAACGGTAGTACTCGGGTCGGCACGTGGTGACCTCCCGCGTCCAGTCAAAGCCGTAGCCCATGCGCTTCAGCTGGTCGCGCATGTCATCGATGTTGTCGTAGGTCCACCTGGCCGGCGGCACACCGCGCTCGATAGCGGCGTTCTCGGCCGGCATGCCGAACGCATCCCAGCCCATGGGATGCAGGACGTGCTTGCCCTGCATGCGATGGTAACGGGCTATGACATCCGAAATCGTGAACACCCGAACGTGCCCCATGTGCAGCTTGCCGCTCGGGTACGGGAACATCGTCAGGCAGTAGAACTTCTCTCTGTTCTCGTCTTCCGCGACTTCGAAACAGCGGGAGTCTTCCCAGTAATCCTGGGCCGCTTTTTCGACGATTTCGGGGTGGTACGCGGTGCTCATTCGGGGTCTTGATCGTTGCACTTCAGAAACGCCGCTAGCGTACCTTAACGTCGTCCGATTCGCAGCATGTCATCGTGGGAGCGGCGTCTCGCCGCGATCGGGCCAACCCTCCAGGAACATTACACCAATCGTCTGGTCCTCAGTTTCTGATTGAGTGGGCCCTCCCACGCATCTAGTTTCGGGAACGAACCCAGCCGAATGCAAGGATCACGGCGCAGACGATAACTATGGGCGCGTTACCCCAAGTGGCGAACGGCGTCGCTCCCTTACGCGGTTGCACCGCTGCAGTCAGTGAGACGGGCAAGTGCTGCGGGCCCTTCTCGAGCAGCGAGCCATCGTGACCTATGAACGCGCTGATGCCGGTATTGGTGGCGCGTATCGTCGGCCGACCGAATTCGAGCGAGCGCATGCGTGCGATCTGCAGGTGCTGGTGCGCGGCAATCGAGTCCCCGAACCAGGCGTCGTTACTCAGATTCATGATAATCGCAGCCTCGGGGAACGCGTACAGCATCTCACCAGCATAGGCATCTTCGTAACAAATCGCCGAAGCGAGGCTCAGGTCGTTGTGGGTACGGATCAGGGGCTGTGTCTCCTCACCCATCGACAGATCGTTGTAGGGCAGGTTCATTTGCTGCATCCATGCACGCACGAAGTCGGGTACCGGGAAGTACTCGCCGTAAGGCACAAGATGTCGCTTGCGATAGACCTGGCGTTTCGTTCCGTCGAGCGCCAGCACGCTGTTGTAGACATCCACCTCACCCCGTTCGTCGATACGCTCGAGGATGCCGAGCACCACAGTCTGGTTGTTCCGCCCGGCGTCGCGTTGCACGACCTCCAGGAAGTCTTCGACCTGGCTGATCACAGCCGGAATCGCCACCTCGGGCCAAACGACGAGTTCGCTGTCGGGCACGTCGCGAGTTGCCTTGTGAAAATACTGCATCGTTGGCAGGCGTTGCTCAGGCTTCCACTTCTGGTCCTGCGTGATGCCGGCCTGGACTATCGTGCTACGAACCGGCTCGCCGTCACGCTGAGTGAACTCGGTTCCACCGACGACCGCGCCCGCGACGAACGGAACGATGACGACAAGCAGCGCAATCCAGCGCTGCGGTGGCGGCGTCAGGACGGCTACGAGGATCGCCGTGGTGCTCAATACCAGGGCGAACGACACGCCGTAAACGCCGAGCACCGGAGCCCATCCCGCGAACGCGTTGTCGATCTGCCCGTAGCCGAGCGCCAGCCAGGGGAAGCCCGTCAGGACCCAGCCGCGCAACCACTCGATCAATACCCACGCAGAGGGCGCCATCAGCAGCAGCAACCAGGGTTCGCCGTGCGAAAAGCGGCTGATGAGCCAGCCGGCCAGCCATAGCCATGCGGACATGAGCAGCGCGAGTCCGACCATGAGGACGAGGGCAATCCACCACGGCGCGCCGCCAAAACCGCTGACAGAGATCTGTATCCAGTAAGTCCCGCTAATGAACAGCCCGAGCCCGTACCAGAAGAAGTGCCCACCGGTGTCGCGCGGTGACACGGTGTGCGCAACGTATAGCAGGGGCAGGATCAGCAGGGGCGCCAGCAGTCCAAGCCCGACCGGCTCGAACGTCAGGGTCGTGAGTACGCCCAGCGCAGCCGCAATCATTCGGCTCGTCCACGGACGATCCGCTGGGAGGTTCAGTAATCCCGTCTTCTCGTAGGCCATGACGTGTCAGTCGCTTTCGCGTTGTACCTGCAGCGCGTCGACGCGGCGTTTGTCCGCCTTCACCACCGAGAAGTCGAATCCGCCGAATTGAACGGTTTCACCGCGCCGCGGAAGGCGGCCGAGTTCGTGCATGACCAGACCGCCGATCGTGTCGTACTCCTCGTCGTCGAGCTCGCATTCGAAATACTCGTTGAAATCCTCGACTCGGGTCAGGGCTCGCACGGCGTAGCTCGGGCGGCCGTTGCGCTCACCATCGGGACGGATGTCCACTTCTTCTTCGGGGTCGTGCTCATCGTCGATTTCACCGACGATCTCCTCGAGCACGTCCTCGATCGTCGCGAGGCCGGCAATACCGCCATACTCATCGACCACGATCGCCATGTGATTATGGCTTGCGCGAAATTCCTTCAGAAGCGAATTCAGACGTTTCGACTCGGGGATGACCGCGGGCGGCCTCAGCAGCTTGCGAATCTGCAGGTCTTTCGCCTCGTCGCTGCCGAAAAAGCGCAACAGGTCCTTCGCCAGGAGTATTCCGAGGACCTCGTCGCGGTCCTCGCCAATGACGGGAAATCTCGAATGTCCGGATTCGATGATCGTCTTGAGCGTGTCGTCGAACTCTTCCTCGATATCGATGACCACCATCTGCGAGCGCGGGATCATGACGTCGCGCACCTGGGTCTCGGATACCTCGAGCACGCCGGAAAGCATGCTCTTCTCCTCGGCATCGAGATCGATCTCGGGTTGTTGAATGAGTTCCTGGATTTCTTCGCGGCTCCAGGGCTCACCTTTGAACGCGCGCTTCAGGCGCGTCAGAAGACTGGTGTTCCCTGTGCCGCTGGTACTTGGCGGTTTGTCGTTCATCGAGTGAAGTGTATCAGTTTGCTATGCATACGGATCGGCGACGCCGAGTTCTCCGAGTATCCTGGTCTCCAGCGCTTCCATGGCCTGCGCCTCGTCGTCCTGCTCGTGGTCGTAACCCAGCAGGTGCAGCGTGCCGTGCACGAGCATGTGTGCCCAATGGTCCATCGGCTTCTTGCCCTGTGCATCGGCCTCGTCCGCGACAACGCCGGCACATACCACGATGTCGCCCAGCACCTGCGGTTCCTGATCCGGCAGGCCGGCGATATCTCCCGATGGGAATGAGAGCACATTTGTGGCTTTGTCGCGATGACGGTAGTCACGGTTGAGGGTGCGAATCTCGTCCCGATCCACGATCCGCACCGATACCTCGACATCGCCGGTCTTGCCGGCGCCATCGAGTGCGCGACTTATCCAGCCCTCGATTTCATCCTGTGACGGCACGTCCTCCGCCGCGCTGGCAAGATCGACGTCAATCCGACTCGTCATCTTTCTCGTAGGCCGCGACGATGCGCTGCACGAGCGGGTGTCGTACCACGTCTTTCTTGTCGAAGACCGTGAACGCGACGCCTTTGACGCCGTCCAGGATCTTCATCGCATTGCGAAGTCCTGACATCTGCCCCGAAGGCAGGTCTATCTGGGTGATGTCGCCCGTGACGACCGCCCGCGATCCGAAGCCGATTCGAGTCAGGAACATTTTCATCTGCTCGATGCTGGTGTTCTGCGCTTCGTCGAGGATCACGAACGACTCATTGAGCGACCGGCCGCGCATGAAGGCAAGGGGTGCTACCTCGATGACGTTGCGCTCGATGAGCCGCGTGACTCGCTCTGCGCCGACCATGTCGTAAAGTGCGTCGTACATCGGCCGCAAGTAAGGATCGACTTTCTGCGACATGTCGCCCGGCAGAAATCCCAGGCGCTCGCCGGCCTCAACTGCGGGACGCACGAGTACGATGCGTCGCACTTCCTCTTTCTCCAGCGCGTCGACGGACGCAGCAATGGCGAGGTAGGTTTTGCCGGTGCCGGCGGGTCCGATTCCGAACGCCAGGTCGTGGTCGCGTATGTTCTTCAGGTACGCAATCTGGTTGGCACCGCGCGGTCGAACCAGTTTGCGTCGCGTCTGGATCGCGATTTCCTCGGCCTCGTCATTACCGGCCACATACTCGTCATCGTCCATCGCGCCATTGTTCGCCGATTCCTGCAACAATATGTGCACGCGTTCAGCATCGACGCGCTCTTTGTCCGTCAGTTCGAACAGCGACATCAGTACACGCCCGGCGGCCTCGGCCGCACCGGGCTGGCCCGTTACGCGAAAGTGGTTGCCGCGGCTGGCTATCTCGACGTCGAGGCGGCTTTCGATCTGCCGCAAGTGTTCATCAAACTGACCGCAAAGATTGGCAAGGCGGTTGTTATCGGCGGGCTCGAGGACTACGTCTCGAGAAATTTGAACGGCATTCAAAGTCTGTACTTGTGACCTCTGTTTAGTCGAGGTTAACCCGTTGCAGCGGGCATGGAAAGAGCGTGCTGGCGACCGCGCAGGGAATTTGGCAGTGCCTCGGTGATCACGACGTCGACGAACTGCCCGATCAGTCCCGCGTCACCGTCGAAATTGACCCAGCGCATATTCTCGGTGCGACCCGACACCTGGCGGTCGCTCTTTTTCGACACCTTTTCGACCAGGACTCGCTGCGTAGTTCCCACCATGGCCTCGCTGATCGCCATGGCCTGCTGGTTGATGCGCGCTTGCAGGATCTGCAGCCGCCGTTTCTTGACCTCGAGAGGCGTGTCATCGTCGAGATTGGCTGCCGGCGTGCCGGGACGCGCGCTGTAGATGAAACTGAACGACTGGTCAAAACCGACATCGGCGACCAGGTTCATGAGTTGCTCGAAGTCCTTGTCGGTCTCGCCGGGAAATCCCACGATGAAATCCGACGACAGCGAGATTCCCGGACGGGCCTGGCGTAGCTTTCGAATCTTCTGCTTGTACTCGAGCGCCGTGTGACCTCGTTTCATGCGCGCGAGCACCCGATCCGAGCCGTGCTGCACCGGCAGGTGCAGGTAGCTCGCAAGCTTCGGCACTTCGGCGTACGCCTGGATCAGGCTGTCCGTGAACTCGACGGGATGCGACGTCGTAAAACGAATGCGGTCGATGCCCTCGATGGCCGCCACGTAGTAGATGAGCGTCGCGAGATCCGCCGTTTGGCCGTCGTGCATGGGACCCCGATAGGCGTTTACGTTCTGCCCGAGCAGGTTGACCTCGCGGACACCCTGCTCGGCGAGCGTGGCAACTTCGGCGATCACGTCATCGAACGGCCGGCTGATTTCCTCGCCGCGCGTGTAAGGTACGACGCAGAAACTGCAGTACTTGCTGCAGCCCTCCATGACGGAGACGAACGCTGTCGGCCCGTCTGCTCGCGGTTCGGGCAATCGGTCGAACTTCTCGATTTCCGGAAACGAGATATCGACCACGGCATCGTCCGTGGATCTCGCGTCATCGATCATCTGCGGCAGCCTGTGCAGCGTCTGCGGCCCGAAGACGACGTCGACGAATGGTGCGCGTTTCGCGATGCCGTCGCCCTCCTGGCTGGCGACACATCCACCGACACCGATCAACAGCTCGGGATTCTGCACCTTGAGCTGGCGCCAGCGGCCGAGCTCGGAGAACACCTTTTCCTGCGCCTTCTCGCGAATCGAACAGGTATTGACCAGTAGCAGGCTCGCGTCTTCGAGCCGGTCGGTCAGCTCGTAGCCATGGGAGTCACGAAGGACGTCCGCCATTTTCTCCGAGTCGTACTCGTTCATCTGGCAGCCCATGGTTTTGATGTAGAGCTTTTTGGTCATCGTGCCATTCTATCGCAGCGGCTGTGGGAGCGGCGTGATGGACAGGACAGTCCGAATGTCGCGAAGGCTAAGGATGGCCGAGAGCGACCTCGCCGCGATCGGATCGGGGCGAGACGCCCCTCCCACGGCTATTTGATGAAACCCATAGACTCGAGTTTGACGATGATCCGGTGCGCGGCGAGGTCCGGCGTAATCTCGGTGGTGTCTATGACCATCTCGGGATTCTGCGGCGCCTCGTAGGGGTCGCTGATGCCGGTGAACTCCTTGATCTTGCCGGCGCGGGCCAGTGCATACAGGCCCTTGCGATCG
>JAAUYH010037157.1_pt1 | contig 10920 bp, 9 predicted proteins | sample 7278061 | NCBI WGS metagenome assembly JAAUYH01 (sample SAMN14350203, study PRJNA611818) | marine sediment metagenome | isolation source: surface marine sediment (0.6m) | place: French Polynesia: Moorea | collected 2018-08 | reverse complement strand
TCCAGGTCCTTAAGTACAAGTATCACACGCCCCATGCCCCCCCCCCGCCCCGGTGATCATATGAATAATGTGATAAATAGTTTAATAGAATGTCTATTCAATATTGAACTGTCATGGGATACGAATAGATTTCTAGTGCTTTGGTTTTGTCCAGCGTGCAAAACTTAAAAATTGTTTCTCCTCTATGTATCCCTAATAAACCAAGAACAAAGCACAATTGTAGTCGGCCTGATAGGAGTTGTCAGAGGTGGAAATTATAACCAAGGATTTATTTGGGAATTGTAAGGAATGTACGGTTGATAGTCTATTCGAGAACAGGGAGTGTTGAACATGTTTCCTGAGAAACCGTTTCCTTGCAGCAAGTTGAAATCGTGTCACAGCTTGTTGAAATAAGTTTTGTCAGTTTGTGACGACAAACGCAGCATTCCCTCTGAAATTTACTCAATCTACCTATCTACAATTACTAATGCACTATAAAAATAAATGCTGTAGATGAACAGTCCTGTGGGGTCGAGACGTGGATGAAAAATCAGTCCAACACTACGCCAATGACTAAACAGGAATAGATTCTGTTCATTACTGTCGCGAAAATTATGAGTTGTAGCAACAGTCCAGCATCGAAAGAAAGAGAAAGCGACACAATTCGTATAATCACCTGACCTCTTCTTCGACGCGCTGTTGTACAAGACACGGTGGTGCTTGTCCAGGACCTGCCAGTTATTGATAAGAAGAATGAAACATTTTCCATAAAGGAATTGTTTTTGATTGGAATGATAAGTTTGTCTTCCCACAGCGGAATACGTGCGAGATACCTTATTCATCCCAACAGACTTGCTTTTGTCAGTTAGGTTGTAGCAGTAAAGCATATCCCTTAAAGCGAGATTGCCGTCGATAGGATACACCTTGAAGAATGACGTTGAGAAATTCTGCATGAGATGTTGAGGCTGCCATTTCGATAAGTACACGAATTGAAGATTGCCAATATTCACCAATGGCTCCATTGACTCGCCGACAATGCCCACATGATCCCCGTCCTTGTCACAAATAGGCCGAGAGAACGGCACGTCGGGCATGGTCTTGCGCAGAGGAAAGGACGCCATTTCATCACAGAACTTGAATCGGGATACACGGCCTGCCCTGCACAACCGATGCCAGGATGGCAAAGGAGAAAATCGGGAAGAACATTATCCAGTTCATCAAGTGATGCGGGTGCTTCGCTTCGGGAATACCTGGAGTGATACTTTTTTGTGATTTTCTACATTATCACAGCAGCTAATACACACAAACCACCACCACATATCTGACATCTTAATCGACCAAGGAGAGCAGGAATACCGTAGTATGGGAAGTGCGGGAACGACCTAAGTTGGGTTGTAATACACACATCAACAAGCAGCAAAAAACCAATGCACTGTACCACTAAAACATGTCCCAATCAATCTATCTGTTGCAATGTGGAAGACTATCGATACAGTACCGTGGACAGCATACCACCAATTATGAACGACCAAAGTTTTATTCACACCTGCACTAACCGAAGGTTGCCAAATCACAAGATGTAACCGTTTGCAAGATCACTCAAAATGGCTATCATGGCCTGCCAGCCACACGCGTGCGCGGTTCACTCGAGTTGCCTACAGATGTAGTGCACGACTGAACACACATCATCATCTTATGCGGCACATGCCATAAAATTGCCAAGCTCCCCACATGGTAAGAAACTGTGAAAATTATTGAGCAGCGGAGCACGGACGTTCTCCACGACACAACTTACAACGGGGATAAAATCCGACGGATAACGAATTCAATTGGGAGAAAAAATACGATGAAAAGTAGCGTGATGTGTAAATTCAGCGCTTACGTATGGTGCGGAAACTTGCATCCAATGCACGGTATCAGAAACGCGACACATATGAAACGCTATTATCTCGGCACGCCACCGTGGCGTGGTCCACGAGTAGACTCTATTACATTTTCAATGCGACCAGCGATCACCTTCACACACACGACCTCGTGAACGCGCACCATGTCTCGACTCGCCGTCCTGCTCCTCGTCGCCCTGACCACGCTGACCGCCGCGTCACGCTGCTACCCCAAGTGTAACTTTGTGTTCTGCGGCGCGACCTATGTGTACGACCTGCCCTACGCCGACAAGTCGTTCACGGGCGGCATCTGCCGACGGAACGGCGACCGCATCGGCGTGGTGAACACGGGTGAGGCGCGGATCTACGCCGATGGGAAGTTTACACGCATCTCGGAGTACTACCCCGACGGGCTGGCGCAGAAATTCAGCCCCCACTTCTTCAAGGGCATCTACATCCCCACGGTTAAGTACGAGGCCGAGGGCGGCAAACTCGTCCCAGAGAAGGTGGACTCCCACTACAGTGGCGTGGCACGCGAGACCTACCAGACCAACCAGCGTCGCTTCATCAACAACAAGTGCATCATCCTGCCGCTGCGCTCCTGGCAGATCGTGAAGAGCAACGTCGTCATCGGCAACGCATACCGCGGCCGAGACAACCTGCACGACTGCGTTGCCTTCGAGACCTTGCTACAGGAAGAAGCACCCGCCCCAGCCGCCGCCGCTGCCCCGTCGCCCAGCTCCGGCCCACTCCCCGTGAGCGCACCGGACACCGTGGAGGAAATTCCAGACATCGTCAACGTCCAAACCGAGATGGACATTTAACTAAACACTAAGATACAACGTGAAGTTCGATCACACGGTATCGAATACGAACATTTCGCAACTCGTAGCGCTACTGAAACACAGTAAAATGTGACCCTCACTTGCATAGCACCCGAATAGATCTCTGTTAGAACTTTTGACCTCCTTCAATTGATTACTGTACGTCTCGAGTGTGTCTTCCGTTACCTATTTCATTTCCGTGACGATGGACACTTTCCGCTACGGCAGGGCTGCAGATGTTCGAACGCGGAGTGATCAGTAACGGATGGGAGCGCTAGGGCATGAGTTTTACCAGAAGCAGATCGAAATGGAAGGTTTACTTTGTGTACAGTAGCTGAATTGGTTGGAGGGTACGACAACGAAAAACCTTGTACTGTACCCACGATATCCCAAATTGACGATACTGTCCGAAGCGAAATAGCAATTGCAATAAATTGTACCCATCAATCCCGTTCATCGACCGAAGCAACGGAGCCCAAGTGCGACCGACCCGCGTGCGACGCGGGAACTCGCGAACGTCAGCCAGCGCTGTGCGCCCAAGGGGAATCACCACGCACTGCTATGCAACAAGGATTCAGCGTGAGGGGCGGGCATTCGTGCGCTGCTGCTGGCCAGGGGGCGCAGCGCGCTCCGTGGCCTCCTGCTTGCGCTGCTCGCGGAGGAGGTGGCATTCGTAGAGGGTGCCGTTGATGCGGGCGTATTCGCCGCCGTCGGCGGCGAGGTGGAGGCGCTTGAAGACGCCGCAGATCTCGCGCTCGTCGCGCGCGCGCTTCTGGCCCTTGTCCATGGCGAAAACCCTATGCCAGCAAATCGCGCAATATGTGCGCTACGGCGGCCACCGCCGCGGGCGAGCCCGGCCGCCCTACGACCGCGCCCGCCAGGAAGCGCGGCACGCCCACCGCCGCGCGCTGCGCCGCCAGCCCGTGCGTGCGCACCCAGATGTTCGCCTCGACACACGCCGCGAACACCGCGCTCGTCTGATTCGCCAGCGCGATGTAACGAACGTACTCGCGACACGCCCACGCCGTCACCGTTGCACGCCCCGCGTGCCGCTCCGCGTACCCGATGTCCGTCGTCGGGAAGTGCCGCACCACCCGCTCATCGCCCAGAACACACGTGATACGCGCGGGCCACCACGTGCCGCACCCTAACGGCACCCACACCGCGAGCCCCACCGGTAATTCCTCGCGCAATTCCTCCATCGTACTGCGCACCTCGACGCTCTGCGTTCCATGACCATTTGTACATCGTTCTTCGGGTTTGCGGTCGTGACACAAAAGTTGGAAATATCATAGGTAACGTGATATGATTGTAACCGCAGATGAGAAATCAGACATTCGCGTCCACTTAACATTTCTCTCGAACACAAACAATCCATGTAGTAGAGTTCGTAATTCCCACACCACTTTCTCACCGTCTTACAACTCGTCACCAGCCATGGAGGAATACTCGTGATGCCTTTCACTCCAAGCCCCGTCACTTGGCCGAATAACGGGGGATGCTACGACTCTCGATCATCAGCTGCCTGCTGCTGCACGCGGCGGCGATGCCGTGCTACGACGGGTGCCGGTTCGTGTTCTGCGACGAGCGCACGGCGTTCGAGATGGGCGCAGCGAACGTGCCGTTCAGCGGGGCGTTCTGCGACCACCTGGACGAGCACGTGGTGCAGATGCACAACAACATGACGTGCGAGGCGCTGGTGCAGGACGAGCAGGCGCAGACGTTCACGCCGATCTCGGAGTGGCGGCCCGCTGGGCTCACCGTGCCGTTCGCGCCCGACTTCTTCGCCACCGTGCGGCGCACGTTCTCCGTGCTCGTGCGCGCGCCGTGGCGCGGCAACCAGCAGGCCGCGCTGCGCGGCAAGTGCGTTGTCATGCCGCTCGACGCGTGGCGGCTGTCCGACCGGCGCGGCATCAAGGTCAAGGACCACACCTACACCCGCCACAACAACATGGAGGACTGCGTCGCGTTTCAGGTACATGCCTAGTAGCGCGTCGCCGTGCATCGGCGCGACGTTGACGACGCTCATTTCTTTATCTTATTACAACTGCGATTGCCATCCACAGTAATCGAGTCCGCCACTACCTCGTTCGGAACGCGACGCAATCGTTCAGGCCATCGTAAAAGTGCCTCGTCCACACAGTGTACTTCATCGCGCATTCCTTGTCGAACACAAGCCATTGCGACAGCGGCAGCACGACGCACCGGTCGCGGATGTGCCGCCGCTGATTGGCCTGGAACACTTCGTGCCCCACCGCCGAGTACATGTGCGGCACCTCGTAGTGTACCACCGCACTTTTCCGTTCGGGCTGCGCGCTACTGTCGTAGATGTAATCGCCCTTGATCGCAAACGTCTTGAAGAGCGAGCACGAGTACCTTTGCATCAATCCGCTAGGCCGCTAACGCGATATCGGCAGGAAGTCCTTGTCGGCTTTGATGCGTGCTTCGCCTGCCGCGCCAACCACGCCGACGTAGTCCCCGTACTTGTCGCAGATCGGGCCCGTGAACGGCATGTCGGTCCTCGTCCCATTCAGATAGAATTCCGTGCTGTGGTCGCAGAACTCGAAGCGGCAACGCTCGAAGCATGCTTTTCTGGCCTGCGCCACGGCGTAGAAGGTTAGCAACAGTACGAAGTAGGTCCTAATGATTGCTAGGTGTTTAAAAGATGGCAGTCCACAAGAACGTCTTCTGTTGTCCCCCGTTGTGTCTCTAGCTGATTAGAGGTGAAGGTATCCGACTCAGCCATGTGCGGAGAAGAACAAATTGCACAGGGGGGTAACCTATCTGATACCAGAAATGAGTGGCATGGCGTTGGACTCGCTGCTTGATAGTACCGCTCGCGTTCATAATGGTCTATTCTAGTGTAGTCTCTCCCGATATGAACAAGGGGAAGATAGGGAGGAAACGGATTGCACGAATAGGAATGACGTCGATTTTACGTACAGTCCCTAACGAATTTTGGGGTGAAAGAGGTTGAACAGATTTCATTTCAGAAAGCCGCAGTGTGCATTTGTCCGGGAGCGCGCTCTTCCAATTATTTACGAACACAATCCATGGGCCTTCACCTTTACCGGTGGTTCAAGTTTTAGTCTAACGAAACTAAGAAATGACTTGAATCCCGTTTTATACGAGTAACGGATTGCATTGTCAAAAAATAGATCTAATTGGCGGTTCATCGATAGTTTCAAGAAACAACCTGTGTGTACTTCATGAACAGTGTAGGGAGAGCTGATCCTTGACAACTCCAGAACACAACTGCGGTGCTTTAATCATGCCAAGGCGATTTCGAATTCGAATGGGATATGGACTTCTTTCGTGCAACAGTTGCTCAGAATCTTGTCATCGATGGCTTTGTCAATCCCATGCCCGATCGACAACGCGGCACAAACAAACTCGACACGGTTCAATTTCCCGTCGCCATCACGGTCGAACCTGCTCATCTTCTGCGCCGTTTCCCTTTCGTCGGGCATGGGCCAGACAACAGGCATACCGCTCTGGCGGTTCTTTTTCCACGCGCGTCGCAACACACGCGTGGCGTACAAAATTCGCGAAGTTTCGCGGCCACGCATGAACTTGTCGAAGAATGTCATGTACTGGTGCACCAGTTGCTCCTCGCTGGCCGCCAGCGCGAACGGTAATATCTTCATGTAAGCGTGAACGAACGTGTCTTCTGAAACCTCGATATCAGAAGTCACTCCTAGCAATACCTCTTCGAATTCATCGCCGCTCACTACGTACGCAATACCGAATTTTTGTAACAAAAAGTTCACAGCGTCTGTTGCCTCATCGATTAGCAGGGTTCCTGAAGAGAACTGCGATGCTACGTTCCTAAAGTGCTCCCGCAACGCAGGCTCATAGTTTTGGTAATTTAAGTTCCGTGGCTGGCGGTCGACCGCCATTGAACCAGAGAGTTCCAACAAATCTAGTGCCTGGATTGATGGGATCTGATTTCCTCGGGCTTGCTCAGATTTTCAGTGAGCGTGAAATTGGAAGTAAGTTGAAATAATAAAGTCCGCTAAAATTTGAATCGTTCACTAAAACTAGTTTATGGACGTAGTACCATTGCAATCGAATTGAGAGCTCTAAAAGCGTGCTTTGTTTATTTGCAATATGAAGAACTACTCAAAAGTAGATTTTTGATCTGCAGATTATCGAAGAGCTGCGGTTGTTTACTTCGAATTCAATTGTCTGCTGCAGACAGTTCGAAAAAGAACTTTCTCTCACTGTCAACTCGAAGACGGGCGAGAAATAGACATTTAGCCAGGTACACTATTGCGATGGGAGAGAACGAAGAGTTTTCCTTCTCAACTTAACGGACATAAATTGGAACCCTGATCTCTCGCTGTCGCTTCATGTGCCTTCGGCTCTACTCCGTGCAAAACGGACAACGCTGCTTCGACGAACTGCTCCTGATTCACCTTCCCACTTCCATGCATGCCTATCGCAGACATTAGTGCAGTAGCGAGCTCTTCTTTCTGCAATGCTCGATCGTGCAATTTTCCTTTCTCTCTCATTTCCGCGTAGGCCCGTTGCAGTACTCTCGTTGCATATGGAATGCTCGTCGCGTCACGGTCTTTCACAAACTTGTTAAATGTGTTCTTGTACTCACCTTCGTATTCTTTCTTAATCTCCACATCAAATTTACTGATAATTGTTTTGAAGACTTGCAAAAATGATTGTTCTGAGATCTCTAAATCATTCGATGTTTCAAGAAACAATTTCTCGAATTCGTCCATGGTGACCTTTTTATGGACGGCTACCTCAGCCAGTGCCAAGTTCATGGCTTCCGTAGCCTCGTTAATCAGCAACATTTCTTTTCCTCTACTCGTAGCCAACTTATTAAATTGAAGCCGAGCGACAAAATCTCGTTTTGACCCCCGAGACAACGACGATTGTACATTGTTTTCACTGTTCGTCGAAGCGGAGGTGACCACGGGCAGTATGTTCTTACCCTTCAACAGTCCGTCAATATCTACGATCTTCAGTAGGTTTGGTTTTCCTCCTCCAACAGCAATCTTGCCGGATGACAAGATTGAGATGGAATGAATATTCATTTGCAAATCGTGTTTGGCGATGAAATCTCCCGAAGGCAGAGAATGAAGTGCAATGAATTTATCTTCACCACCTGAGACGATGATAGAAGAATCATGAATGATGCGCACAGATTCAACTGCACGATGATGGGTTTGAATCATCGAAACTTCTGCGTAAGAGTGAGCATCGTAAACGAAAATCTTCCCTTCCCGTGACGCAGTGACGATGTAATTGTCATCGTAGACGACAGAATAAACAGCCTTCCCTGACTTACTCTGGATTGTGTGAATTAGCGTCATGTGTTCGGAGTTCCATATCTTCACAGTCCCATCTTGAGAGCAAGTGGCGATGGTATCGCCGTTCGCGTACATGTTCCATATTTCGCCTGAGTGTGCCTCATCAACGCTATCAACTTCTTTTAGTTCGGAACCCTTCCATTCGATTTTATATAAGTTTCCAGCTTCATCACCGACGACCCCGACAGTATCTGTGAGCGATACACATGACAAAAGTTCATGCAATGATTTCACAGATGCCAACACCTCGCCATCGGATACGCGCAATACCTTCGCCGCTTTATCCCTACTCACGGTGAGTAGATGGTGTTCATCAAGTTGTGCCATGTCCACCGCAGTGTCATCATGGCAGTTGAATGTTTTCTCGCAGCGACATTGTTCTACGGACCAGGCTTTCATGGTGGTATCGTCGGATGCAGTTACTATTGTGTTCGTTTTGGGGATTTCCATCACTGCATTAATCACATTCTTATGTCCTCGAAAGGTAGTCAGGATGGACGCCATAATTAGGATTGTCCTTTAACCGTCAATTCAATTCAAATTGTGGCCAACTAAAGCTAACTAGAACAGAACGCAGCAACTCAGGCGCGGAGTCAATGTTTGCAAGAGATTCCAGACAATAATTTGAAACGGTCTGACCGCTTGCGGCGTACGTGGCCACAAGTTATCATACATAGCTATTATTTTAATTATTTTAAGGTGAATTAATATATTTTGATTACTTTCGCTCACGGTATGACTGCACTGTTTCTGCGGACAATGTGACTCAATTCTAAGATCTGGTTGAATTGTACGAATACTATTGGATGCATCCTGACATTCAATTGTCATGGGCCGATTTATTATTGACATAGGGATGCCAATCCACACTCTTGTACTGGACGGTTAAGGTACGGATGCTTGTGGGCCAAATTAAATCAGCACAGTAGTGTAATCAGCAAAGTTAAACTATAAAAGGCTTTTCAAATGTTCATAATTAGTTCACATATTACTGAGAGCACATCAAAAATTATTTTATTTGATCTATTTCACTGTTAATCGATTCATATTTACTTACTTGACAATGCAACCTCGTTGAGCTTCAATGTTGACAGAGCTCCATTTTTCACCTACCGTGCAGGGCTCGGGGATGTTCAATCCTTGCTCCACGATTCCCATAAGCACCCACTTGTGATTATGCTTAAACTCAACAGGTACAACACCATCAACTTTGCAGGCCCTTTAAACAAATCGCTTCTTAAGGATCCTCAGACACAAGAAACTGTCTTGCACCCTTCAAGGGCCGTCGTGACGGCATTCCCAACTGGTAAATCTTCTGACCTTCCTCTATTTGTGGGTTTGTTATTCCCGAATCCCATGATTGGCAGCTAAGCTTTAGTCTAAGGATAGTATTTTGATGTGTACTAGTCAATTATGCTGCTTCAGGAATTTGGAAAGTGCTAGTTGCAGAGTAACTACCTTCAAATCGTTCGAATCACCACGGTACAGCTGATTATTGTGGACTCTAGCAATCTTTATCGGCAGACTTTCTGGATCAATGTTGTGCGGTGTCGTCGATCTGATATACGCTATGTCTTCTGTTGGATCAATGTAGCAGGGGGCGGCTGTAAGAGCGTGAATAATTGAAATAATTACGACACCGCAGACATTGTTGCATTACTATCGATCTGAAACATCAGCAAGGAGCTACCGATGCTGAACAAAGGAAGGTGCATTTCGAAGAGGCTCCAATTTATATACTTACAGACTTTGTTATCCTTCAAGGGCCAACATTACGAGCAATCCATTCACCATAATTTTCTATGTTGATGGCAACCCACTTGGCTCCTGGGATGCATTGCGTAGTGGGCGCATCAGTTGGTTCTCTTATGACAACTACTGCTATTCCAACGAGAACCCACTCTCCGTTGTGACGATAGACGACTGGACTTCCAGAGTCCCCTTTGCAAACCGAAGCTCCTCCAAGTTCTCCGTTGAAGCAATGACACATACTTGGATCTAAAGGGACTCCGAGCCTCATTTCGCATACGTCTCGTCTCGATATGAGGGCGTCTCCGACTTGCTGTCGATGCGGTGTGTTTGCGTGATATCTTGCGTGAGTCCCGCCGAACCCCATAATTCGCAGCGAAACGCCGCTCCACTGGTTCCATTCAGAGCTATTGAAGTCGAGCAACACAGGCTTGATTCCATTTCTCTGCAGGAGCCACCGACTAGGGCCGGTAAGTGTGACGATCGCTAGATCGTGATAAATGCTATCTCTTGAGTAATTCGGGTGATTCTCTACTCCTTCCGCACGTAGTGCAACCCCTTCGGCTCTTGTGTCCATAGCATACGATGTGCCAATGAAAACATAGTCACCTGGCCTTACATCACAGTGAGCAGCAGTCAAGACTTTGTCCCATGCAATGAGCACGCCTCCGCAAGTACAATGAGGACGGTCCCGATTATTTCGATAGCCGAAATGGACAAATGACTTCATATGAGTTTCCTCATCTGCATTTCGTCCGTGATAGATTGCAGAGGTCGAGCTTACAAAAAAAGCAAAAAGCAAGAGTCGAGTTCTCACAGAATTGTCGCTTGATTCGACCATAAGGACAAAGGTAGTGATTTCGACCGAGTATTTTTCCATGTTCTTGCTGTTCGTGAGATAGCTCCTTCTTTAAAACAAGAATCGGGAATGCCGGATAGACTTAGTTTTCAGGTGCGGGTGCCGCACGTGAATAGTTACTAACGGGAAACGGAGCAGTAAAACGTGGGTCACCGCTTCCTTTCAATTTTTCTTGCATGCTGTACGTAGCATTGAACGGGACTTTTTGAATTAGTAAATAAAGTCAGTAATTAAGCTCAGAACTACACATCTAATTCCCATATATATATAGCTCTAGCGAACTGTAGAAGTGGATA
>JAAUYH010035346.1_pt1 | contig 10923 bp, 5 predicted proteins | sample 7278061 | NCBI WGS metagenome assembly JAAUYH01 (sample SAMN14350203, study PRJNA611818) | marine sediment metagenome | isolation source: surface marine sediment (0.6m) | place: French Polynesia: Moorea | collected 2018-08 | reverse complement strand
GTCTATCTTGTGAGTTATTTCGTCCGTTTTTTCAGAGAATTTTGAATTGATTTTTCTCTCAAGTCGAACAGTGATCAGGGATAGAATGTCCTTGACCTTCAAAAAATAAACATTAAATAATTAATGATATGGAGGGCAGTAAGCAAGATAAAATACGGAGTCGAGAGGCATATTTTAATCTATTTATGAAAGCGGCAGATAAGATAAACGATAAAGCAGTTGTTAAAGATTACTTTAACCAGACAGGATTTGATCGCTGGCGTAGGATCTATGGCGAGACTGATGATGTTAACAAAGTCCAAAAGAAAATACGCGAGGGACATCAGCAGACTATTGATACTGTAGTTGGCTGGTTAGAAGATGATGGTAACTTAGGCGATTTAACAATTTGTGATGCGGGTTGTGGTGTTGGTAGTCTAAGTATTCCCTTGGCTAAGGCTGGGGCAACGGTTGCTGCTAGTGATATTTCTGCCAAGATGGTAGGGGAAGCAGAGGCAAAAGCAGCAGAAGCATTGTCAGATACCAGTAAGGTTTCATTTACGGTCAATGATTTGGAAACTCTGACTGGAAAATACGACACCGTAATTTGTTTGGATGTTCTGATTCACTATCCCACAGAAGATGCCGCCAAAATGATTGCACACTTGGCATCTTTAGCGGAGTCTCGTCTGATTCTTAGCTTTGCTCCCAAAACCTGTTTATTATTTGTCCTCAAAAAAATTGGTGAGTTTTTTCCTGGTCCTTCTAAGACTACTAGAGCTTATCAACACAAAGAAAAAGAAATTATTGCTATTTTAAAAGATAATGGTTTTGAAATTAAACGCACAGGGATGACTAGCGTTAGTTTTTATTATTCTCGGATCTTAGAAGCCGTTAGGAATTAGGAGTTCGGAGTTCGGAGTTCGGAATTCGGAGTATGCCCTACGGGCAAGCTGCGCGAACGGAGTTCGGAGTTCGGAAAGTTGTCTATTGAACCTATTCCCTATTCCCGAAATTAACCAAGGTATATCTTAGGTACCCGATAATTGCTATAGATGAATAATCTAAATAAGTTTATTGCAACCGATATCTTAGATGATCAGGGGGAGGCGGGGGAGAAATTAGTTTGGGATAGTATTAAAAGTGCTTTTGCCCAGCGTAGATGCGTAGCTTATTGGCGTTATCCTATTTTTTCTCAGTCGGGTAAATTTAGGAAAGAACCTGATATTTTGATTGCTGATAGTCAACTGGGTTTAATAGTAATTGAAGTTAAAGCAATTAAGATTGAACAGTTAGTTGCTATTCAGGGTCATCGTTGGCAATATCAAAATTTTTATACTCAATCTGGTAGTCCTTATCAACAAGCAGAAAGACAATTATTTGCCTTATTGGAGTATAGCGATCGCGAACCATTATTAAGGCAAAAAGTTAATGCGAGGGCATTGGTGGCATTGCCCTATATTAAACAAATTCAATGGCAAGCCAAGGGCTTTGCTGAATTACCTAATTCTCCTCCTATTCTGTTTCAAGAACAGCTAGCTAACTCTGATTTAATTACTAGTTTAATTACTCCAATTCATCCTCTTGTTTCAGGAGAGGTTTTAACTCCAACACAATGGGAATTATTATTATCTGTGCTAGGTGGAACAGCCCTCTATACTCCTGTTCATCAACGTTTTCATTGTGACATACAAAGTCGGCGTAACTATCTGCAACAAGTGCGATCGCGGATCAATCAGCTAGATTTAGAACAAGAAAAAATTGCCAAACAAATTCCTCCAGGAATGCAAAGAATTAGGGGAGTTGCTGGTTCGGGTAAAACAGTAATTCTCTGTCAAAAAGCAGCTTTGATGTCAGTTAAATATCCAGAATGGCACATTGCCTTAGTCTTTTTTTCGCGAAGTTTATATGATTTAATTACGAAACAGGTCGATCAGTGGATACGGTATTTTACCCAAAACCAAGCAAGCTATGATCCCAAAACATCTCAGCTAAAAATTCTCCATGCTTGGGGTAGTAAACAACAGCCTGGATTTTATGGCACAGTATGTAAAGCAGCGGAAACTATTCCTTTATCTGTACCTTTTACCCTCAGTAAACATCCCAATGAAGCATTAGCAGAAGCCTGTGTTCAGTTACTAGAAAATAGAATAATTCCTCCTGTTTTTGATGCGGTTTTAATTGATGAGGGGCAAGACCTAATTGCTAATCATTGGAAATATCAAGATAAACAACCTTTTTATTGGTTAGCCTATCAATCTTTGCGTCCCGTTAATCCTGTATATCCTCAGCAAAAACGGCTCATTTGGGCTTATGACGAACTACAAAGTTTATCCAGTTTAAAAATACCCGAACCCGTGGAACTATTTGGTGAAGAATTAGGACATTTAGTTACAGGAAAATATTACCAGCAGTTTAATAAAACCGAAATCATCTCCCGTTGCTATCGTACACCCCAGCAGATTATAACCGTTGCTCAGGCGATCGCCATGGGATTAATCAGAAAGAAAGGTCTGCTAACAGGGTCAATTTATGCTGAAGAATGGCAAGCTTTAGGTTACAAAATAACAGGTAATTGGCAACGAGACAAGCAAATTACTCTAGTTAAAGAAAGTAATAATTCACCAAATATTATCGGTGAACTGTGGCAAGGAGATCTAATTAACTTTGAGTGTTTTCCTTCCCGTCAACAAGAATTAACTGTCTTATCACAAAAGATTAAGCATAATTTAATTAAAGATAATCTTCAGCCAGATCGAGAGATTTTGGTTATTGTTTTAGGGTCATCTTATGATTCAGCAGCTTTAGTTAAACAAACTGCAACTTTTCTCATCAATCAAGGAATTAATATTTATCTTCCCAGCCAACCTACCTTTAATTCTTTAGAGTCAACTGAACAACTTGATCCAAATCGTTTCTGGTATCCAGGGGCAATTACCATTTCCGCCATTCATCGCGCCAAAGGACAAGCAGCAGATCTAGTATATTTAATTGGTTTAGATCAGATTGCTCAAGGGGAAGCCGATTTATATCTGCGTAATCAACTGTATGTTGCTCTGACTCGTACCAAAGCTTGGGTAAACATTAGTGGGATCGGCAATTACTCCCTGTATCAAGAATTATCTGAGCTAATCAAGAGTAGCAACGACAGAAGCTTCACTATAACTACCTTACCTCAAAGAGAACTACGAATCAGCGATCGCGCTAGTCTCATCCAAGGATATGCCCTGGGGAGAATCAACTTCCGTCATGCCGATCTAAGTCACGCCGATTTATCTCAGCTTAATTTAGCTAATATCAATCTCATTGAAGCCGATTTGAGCTATGCCAACCTTGACGGAACAAATCTGAGTAACGCTAAATTAATTGCCGCTAACTTGACTCATGCTAATCTCAGCAACGCTAACTTGACTAATGCTAAACTAATTAGCGCTGATTTAAGACACGCTAATTTAACCAACACTAATCTAACTAGAGCCAATCTGACTAATACTACTGGTGCTCCAAGCTTTTTACATGCTAAGTGACTTATGTACCCAAAAACGCAATTACAACTCTAGGCTGATTTGAAGATATTAATCCAATCATAAGCGATTAGGACAATTAATAAGATGCAAGATTCTCAACCCAATTCTGCACAACTCAATAATTTGCTGAAAAAATCAATTCCTCTGATTAGTGTGATGGGCATTAGTGCCTTAATTAGTTTGCCTGTATTTTCTCAAGCGTACTATCCGCCAATGGTTTTTTTTCAACCGACGGCTTACCCTAATTACCCGCAAAGGAGCGGAACAGGTGATTTAATGGATAGTCTGGAAGGAGATACAAACTATGAAAATTTGGTATACGAATTAAAAGAAGCAGGTTTAGTCGAAAAACTAAAACAAGAGGAACTTACTGTTCTTGCACCTAGCGATGAAGCATTTAATACACTATCAGATGAGATTTTAAATAAATTTGATGATCGTGAAAACCGAATTAAATTGCTGCAATATCATTTAGTAGCAGGAAAAGTTACGGAAGAAGATCTTAAGCGAGGAGAAATTGTCACCTTAGCAGGAGAAGTTGTTAAAGTTTCCAGTGAAGAAAATCTGACACTCAATGGTGCAGAGGCAGTATTTCCGCCAACAATTACCCAAAATGGAGTAATTATACAAATCTCCCAGGTACTACTCCCACCTGGTTTTTAAGCTTAATCAATTCTTCCATCCAGCATTTAACCAGAACATTAACGCCAACGTCAGTTCGATCAAGCTAAAAACTCTGTAATTCATAACTTAAGAGATGCTTGAATGCCTTATTATTTCGTTGGGTAAATGATAACTCCGAACTCCGAACTCCGAACTCCGAACTCCGAACTCCGAACTCCGAACTCCGAACTACTAACTCCGAACTCACGTTACCGCCAGTTACCTACCATGACAAAAGGAGCCCAAAAGTGGGGATGATTAAATCTTTGATCTTTCATTAAAGTTATCTGTGCTTGACGGAGAATTTCAGCTTTGTTGGCTTTCGAGTTAGTAGATTGGGAGAGTTGACTATAAAATTCACCCATTATTTGAGCGGTGCTTTCGTCTACTACAGACCAAAGTGTGGCTAAGGTACTTCTGGCTCCAGCTTGTACAGCTACTCCCGCTAATCCCAAAGTGGCTCGCGGATCACCACTAGCAGTCTCACAAGCACTCAAAACCAATAGCTCAATATTATTTTGGCGATTAAAGGTATCATCCCGCAACATATCGTCTAACTCTTTGATATTGATTTGTCCATCCCAGGAGAGAATGAAAGTATCTTCTGCTTTGGAGCTAAATTGGGCGTGGGTAGCAAGATGAACAATAGGAGAACTGGAAGCAATAATGTTTTGCTTGAGAGCCTGTTTGGTAAATTGATTATTGAGTAAATAACTTTTTGATAATCCCATCTCTCTAATCATTTTTAATTCTTCTGGTACTTTTGGTAAATCGTCAAAGTTGCGATGAGGCTCAAAATCAGCACGCATTTCACTGATACCTCCCGTAGTAGCATCTAAGTTAAGATCTATTAAGGGTGTGGGATCTAGTAGCTGTAATCCAGGAGTTAAAGCTACAGCATATTTCTCCACCAAGTATTGATTCCCATCGTGTAGTACCGACATGGGAATGTTGCGTAAGCTACCATCTAAAACGAAGGCGATGGTTTTAACTTGATTCTTGGTTAATTCCGCCTCTAAAGGTTTAATCAACCAATTGTAAACTTGTTGATAGTCAGGTAAGAGAGAGTTGATGGGAAGTAGAGAAGATTTAAGATCCCCTTGGATTTTTGCTACCTTTTCTTCTAATTGCTGTTTGGTGACATCGCTTTGATAGAGGCTAGGTTTTTGCTTGGGTAGGCTAAGGATTATTTCTAATTCATCATCGAGAATAATCGGATAAACAACCGCAGCTTCAGGATCAATCGCATCTATCACTTGAGGATTAGCATCGATACAAGCTTCACGAAAGAAATTGTTTAACTGAGCTACCTGTAGTGATTCAATTACATCACGAGCCTGGATTAGTCTGTCTTGACTACTTTCTTTATCCCCTTGAAGATCAAGTTCGGCTGCATATTTGACATCCAGTGCTACTAGTTGCCGATAAACTGGTTCTACCTGATCACGGAAGGAAAACTGTACTTCAGGATTGATAGTGGCAATATCACTACGTAAAGATTGTAAGGCATTATAGGCTTTGGTGTAGGATGCGATCGCCTTAGGGATCTTCTGCTGCTCTTTCTGGATACGACCTAATTGCCAAAAGTATTGATAGGCAATGTCTGAGGCAGCATAATTTGATACTAAATTGAGGGCTTTTTTACTGTGGATTGCAGCAAGAGAATATTCCCTCTTTATTTCTTCAAGTCTGCCTAGAGTCCCCCATGCATGAGCTTCTATTCGGTTATCTCCTAACTTTTGCGACTGTTGAGTGGCATGGACTAAAATCTGTTGGAGGTCGGAATTACTTGGTAATTGTAAGCTGTTAGCAATGGTTTGATCTTCGAGGGCTAGTACTTTGATTAAATTTTGCACATAATTAATGTTGGCATAAATGCGTTCCCGATTTGAGAATGAGTTATTGTCAGCTATCTGGGGATAAAGGGACTGCCATAGTGATTCTGCTTCAGACCACTTTTCTTGTTGTAAGAGTAGGTCTAGTAAATTTAATTGCGCCTTCAGTTTGGTATTGGGGGACGGTGATAGATTAGCTGCTTTGTTATATGCTTCTAAGGCTTGGTTTCGATATCGACGACTTAATCTAGCAATATCCTCGCCTTCCGCTAAAGCTTGAAGAGTTTTACCCAACTTAAGATAGGTAAGACTTCTTTCTTGGGGGGAGTCTAATTTTTCTGCTGAACTGAGACTAGCTGCTAATATTTGTTGAGACTGTTTAGGCTGACCAATAATTAATAATAAATCACCTAAGTTTCTTAATGCCGATACTCTATGTAACGAGGTTTTGGAGGCTATCGGTTTGAGTTTAGTTTGTAATTCAGTTTCAGTAAGTAGACTGAGTTGTTTACAAGTGGAAATATTATCTAGGGATAAAGTACTCAAGACACGTTTGCAAGCACGGGGATATAAACCTAAATCCTGTAAAGCTTTCGCCTGATTGAGATTATTTTGATTGAGTGCCGTTGTATTATTATTTTTTTGATAAATTTTTGCTGCTTGTTGCCAAGTTTCAATCGCCTCTGCCGATTTTCCTGTTTCTCGCTGAAGTTTGCCCTGAATATCCAAAGTATGTGCCAGAGTTGCAGAATTACTTGCTGATTCAGTCTCTAATAACTTGAGACTAGATTTGATCGCCGTACTTGCTGCGTCCCATCGTCCTAGCTTTTGATTGGTCAGAGACAAATTACTTAAAGCGATCGCCGAATTTACCCTATCTCCCATCTGAGCAAAACCCTTTGCTGCTGATTCCCACAGGGGTAAAGCCTGCTCGTACTTTTGTTCTTTATATAATACTTGTGCTTGTTTAACGAATTGATGGGGTAAGGTTTGAGTTTGCACAATAGGCGTGGTAGAGGAAACTTCTGCCACTACAGGGGGAATTATTGTTGCTAGGAGAAAGAGGAATATTAAGAAGAATAAAGAGCGTAGTTTTCTGTTGCTATTACCGTAGAAAAATTTATTCATGAGTGGCATAGAGCGATCGCTATAGGAGGATTTAATAGATATTCAATTCAGCAAAATAAATTGATAATGAATTCAATATTGTTTTGTCAACTTCCCGATATGACCAAAGCTAAAAAGATAATACCAGTACTGTTACTAGTAAAAATATTCTGTATTATTTCTGGAACAAAGCTACAAAAAACTTACAAATATTTTTGAATCGAATAGATGATCAGAATAACTAAGCTGGCAAAGATAATAATTTTGGCGCGTTAAATGCCACTCTTGCATATACTATGATGTTTTTGTCCAGAACGTTTTATTTCCTGATCAGATGTCGAATAAGCGGTTAAAGTAACTTTACCCTGATCATTAAATACCCATCCTTGTGCGGGAACTACTTCTTGTGTTGTTGATGGGTTTGAGCGTATGGCATTTTTTGGGCGCAAGCCTTGCGCCGCTACATTGTGGTGCTGAGAAGGAACTGTTTCAATTAAACTTACCTGTGCTGATTCGCTATTAAGAGATTCATTAACATTGGGAGGTAAACCACCTTTCCCAGTGATGGTAAATTCGCTACCTACCCCTTGTTCACAAGGATTTTGAGATATCTGATCTGAGGCATCGCCTACTGCTTCAGGTAGATTAATTAAACCGCTTGTAGGGTCAACCTCTGGAGTATTGATAGCGATATCGCCCTGTAAACCAAATTCAGAACTAGCATTAATATCATTAGTAAAAGGATTTAAGGGGCGTTCCTCAATGCCAAATAGCGACTCCGCATTAATATTAATATTCCCTCCATTTCCTTGAGCAGCACTAGCAATAATATCGCTATTTTGATTAGGAAAAGCAATTATAAAATCAGTATCGATAGTTAAATTGCCTCCATTAGCATTACCAAGAGCTTGAGCCGAAATAAAGCTACTATTTCTTAGAATAATATCATCAGCAATTTGTAGATTGATATTGGCATTATCACCAGTTTCAGCTTGAGTAACAGCGTCAATTCTCGCCTTATTGCTTAAACTAAGAGAATTAGCTTGAATATTAATATCTCCTGGTTCTCCTGTACCTGGAGTACGCTCACCTATGCTGTCAAAATTACTTGCTTCAATTGTGCCACCATTTTCAATGGTAAGTTTATTTGTAAAAACATTTATACTGCCTCCATTACCACTACTGATAAGTGCGTCAGCAGATACCCCGCTACGAAAGCGTTCTGTTGATCCACTGATGTTAATTGATTCTTTGGCATTAACGATTACATTACCCGCATCTCCTTGACCTAATGTACTAGCGGCAACTAGCCCTCCATTAATTAGAGATAGAGAACCAGTAGTAATGGTCACACCTCCTGCATCTCCCACTGCTCCAGGTTCGACCCTACTGATAGCACTACTAGGAAAGCCCCCAAATTGTTCACCATCAATCGTGATGGTATCGGTAGCAGTAATCTCAACTAAACCCGCATTCCCTTGACCTAATGTACTAGCGGCAACTTGTCCTCCATTAGTTAGGGATAAAGAACCAGTAGTAATGTTTACACCTCCCGCATTTCCCACTGCTCTTGAATTAACAATACTGTTAGCAGCACTAGGACTGCCACCCGAATCTTCACCATCAATCGTGATGGTATCGGTAGCATTAATCTTAACTAAACCGGCATTTCCTTCACCTGTTGTACTAGTATCAACTAGCCCTCCATTAGTTAGAGATAGAGAACCAGTAGTAATGGTTACACCTCCTGCATCTCCCACTGCTCCAGGTTCGACCCTACTAATAGCATTACTAGGAAAGCCCCCAAATTGTTCACCATCAATCGTGATGGTATCGGTGGCAGTAATCTCAACTAAACCCGCATTCCCTTGACCTAATGTACTAGCAGCAACTTGTCCTCCATTAGTTAGGGATAGAGAACCAGTAGTAATGGTCACACCTCCCGCATCTCCAACTGCTTCAGGAGCGACTAGATTTAAAATAGAACTTTCATCAACAGTTATATTTTCAGTAGCATTAATAGTAATATCTCCAGCTTGTGCTTCAGAAGAAGTTGAATCTGCAATTATTCCCGCTCTTATAAGACTGCTACCAAAATCTCCTGCTTCGAGATTTACATTACGAGCATTAACAATGATACTTCCGCCACCTGTACCACTAACATTTACATCGGCAAAATTACGAAGAGTTATGTCTGCTTGAGCTACATTTTCAGGAAAGTTCAAACTACCATCATCATTAATACTAACTATTCCTGCTTCAGATATACCACCTAATTCAATGGTGCCATCTCTAGCAGTTGTATTTCCAGCCTCAAAGTTAATATTGCCACCGAGTAAAGTTAGATTTTTTCCAGACAAGACTTCCAAACCAGCAAAATCCCCTGTACTGTTTCGTACAAATGATCGATTTACTATTTCCCCAGGATTATCTCGGAAATTTAAGCCAATGGGAATACTTACTTCTAACAATGGTGGTGCTTGAGGATTTACTGCACTAAATTCTGTATCTCCTTCAAACAACAAACTATCAGCAGTACTGGCAAAAAATGAACCACCGAGATTTAAGCTAGCATTCTCACCAAAGATAATCCCGTTAGGATTAATCAGAAATAAATTAGCTGCACCATTAGCACTGAGTAAACCATCGATAGAGGAAATATTACTACCCGTTACACGACTGAAGATGTTGGCAATATCACTAGCATTATTAAACGCTGCTGAACCTAATGTAGGGACGGAAAATTCATTGAAACTATGAAATAGATTATCATTAATGCGATCGCCCTGCTCAATGATAAAATTATTCCCATCTTGATTAACCGTTGTTGATGTCGTCCCATCAGGTGTCACCTGTGCTTGTGTAGTTAACGGAATGAGACACCCAAGGCTAGCTAAAGGTAATGTGGAGAAGAAGATAGAGTTAAAAGCCCGTTGCATTACAATTGACCCCTAAATAGTGATGTCAAAACTATAAAGTTATTCGGCTAGTTCAATTAATAATTTCTTTTACGAAACTGGACAGTGCGAAGTTTTTTTTCCATCTGAGGGGGATGGCATAAAAAAGAACATTCCAGTAGCAAAAAAGCCTGAAATGTTCGAGACTGGCTGAAGTAGCAAACAATCAGCCAAGAACATTATGGAGTTATCCGACAAAACTGTTCTTGACTGTTGCGATCGAGTTTTGGTTCCAGTTAAACCAACAGCTTTAGATTTTGAAGACTGCTGAAGTTGGCGTTTCTCAGATCGCTGTGGGCAAAGTTTAGATAATTTAAGTGAGAACCAGTTAAATTTGCTCCTTGGAGATTTTTGTTACTTAAATTGAGGCGATCGCCCCTGCTCAAGCTGCAATTGGTGCAGGTATTTGTTTGGAGTAATCTTTGAGTTTCGTTGGGAATTTGGGGATTGAAATAGCTATTGAAGCGTTTGTTCTCTTACTGTAGATTCAATTTGGGCTAAAGTTGTTATTTGTTCTGGCTTGGTTTGTTGGTAGAGAATTTTCGCGATCGCTTCAAGATGTTTTGTTAGTTCTTTTTCTTCTAGGGCGTGTCATCTGTTTCCTCTGCTGACCACACCTAATTTTAACTTTGAAATTGAGCGTTTTTCTTTATTTAGTTCACTTGTTCTAGCAAAATTGACTTGCTCCCACTAAAACTTGGTCGTCCCATCAAGCTAAAATTGTAAGATGTAATTTTTATTAATAATGAAGCTCAATAATATCGAATTACCAATGAGGCAAATCGAGGCTTTTTGCCAACGCTGGAAAATATCAGAATTTGGTTTGTTTGGCTCAATTTTACGAGATGATTTTCG
>JAAUYH010012034.1_pt1 | contig 10923 bp, 11 predicted proteins | sample 7278061 | NCBI WGS metagenome assembly JAAUYH01 (sample SAMN14350203, study PRJNA611818) | marine sediment metagenome | isolation source: surface marine sediment (0.6m) | place: French Polynesia: Moorea | collected 2018-08 | reverse complement strand
GAGAGGGGTCTGTTTTCCGGCCAGGCGATTCCACCAACACCGTCATTGCGAGGAGCCGCAGGCGACGCGGCAATCCATGGCCCGCCGATGGAGTGGATTGCTTCGCCTTCGGCTCGCAATGACGGTGAATTCGGTCTGATCGACGGCGACCCGGGTGTCGGTTCCGCCCTTACGCCTGCTTGGCCTCGATGACGCCGCGGCGGATGGCGCGAGTGCGGGTGAAGAGGTCCTGCAACGTGTCGCCCTCGCCGCGGCGGATGGCCCGTTGCAGCGCGGTCAGATCCTCGGTGAAGCGCTGGATGATCTCCAGCACCGGCTCCTTGTTGGTCAGGAACACGTCGCGCCACATGACCGGATCGGAGGCGGCGATGCGGGTGAAGTCGCGAAAGCCCGTCGCGGCGAAGCGGACCACCTCGCCCTTCAGGTCGTCTTCCAGGTCGACCGCGGTGCCGACGATCGTGTAGGCGATCAGGTGCGGCAGGTGCGAGGTGATCGCCATGACCTTGTCGTGGTGCTCGGCGGTCATCACCTCGACCTCGGAGCCCATGCCGCGCCACAGCGCCGTGACCCGGTCAACCGCGTCCTGCGACGTGCCGTCCTCCGGGGTCAGCACGCACCAGCGGCCGTCGAACAGCTCGGCGAAACCGGACTCCGGTCCGGAGTGCTCGGTCCCGGCCAGCGGGTGTCCTGGCACCAGCGCCACACCGTCGGGGAGATGGGCGCCGATGTCGCGCGCGACCTTGCCCTTGACCGAACCCGCATCGGTGACGATGGCGCCCGGCTTCAGTGCCGGCGCGAACGCTTCCGCCACCGAGGGGTAGGCGCTGAGCGGGGTGCAGACCATGACGCAATCGGCATCGGCCACGGCGGCCGCCGGATCGGCCTCGACCCGGTCGAGATAGCCGAGCCCCATCGCCGTCTGGCGCGTCTCGGCGGTGCGGGCATGACCAACCACGGTTCGCACCAGGCCATGCTTCCTGGCAGCCCGGGCCACGGAGGAGCCGATCAGGCCAAGCCCGATCAGCGCCAGGGTCTCGAAGACCGGTTCCTTGCTCATCGATCGCGTGTCCTTGCTATCCGAGATAGGCGGACAGCGCGTCGACCAGCGCCCGCATCTCCGCTTCGGTTCCGATGGTGATCCTGAGGCAGGTCGGCAGCCCGTAGGCGCCCATCTGACGCACCAGCACGCCCCGGTCCTTGAGGAACAGCCGCGCTTCCTCCGCCTCCTTGCCGGCGAGGCCGGCGAAATCCGCCAGCACGAAGTTGCCGACCGAGGGATAGACCTTCAGGCCCAGCCCGGTGAGCCGGTCCGTGGTCCATGGCCGCCAGATGTCGTTGTGGGTCCGGGCCGCGTCGATGAAGCCGGTGTCCTCGAGCGCCGCGACGCCTGCGGCCAGGGCCGCCGCGTTGACGTTGAACGGCCCGCGCACCCGGTTCAGCACATCGGCCACCTCGGCGGGACAATAGGCCCAGCCCAGGCGCAGCGCGCCGAGCCCGAAGATCTTCGAGAAGGTCCGGGTCATGACCACGTTGGAGGCCCGGTCCACCAGCTCCGACCCGGCGGCATAGTCGTTCAGCAGGATGTATTCGGCATAGGCGGCATCGATGACCAGCAGCACGTGCTCGGGCAGCCCGGCGTGCAGGCGCTCCACCTCCTCCACCGTCAGATAGCTGCCGGTCGGGTTGTTCGGGTTGGCGACGAAGACGAGGCGGGTGCGGTCGGTCACCTTCGCCAGCAACGCGTCCACATCGGCCTTGAGATCGGTCTCGGGTGCGGCCACCGGCGTCGCGCCGGCGCCCTTTGCCGACAGCGCATACATCAGGAAGCCGTGGGCCGAGTACAGCACCTCGTCGCCCGGCCCGGCATAGGCCTTGACCAGCAGCGCGATCAGCTCGTCCGAGCCGGCACCGCAGACGATGCGGTCGGCATCCAGGCCGTAATGCTTGCCGAGCGCCGCGCGCAGCTCGGTCGCGCCGCCATCGGGGTAGCGATGCAGCTCCGCCGCCAGCGACCGGTAGGCCGCCATGGCTTTCGGGCTCGGGCCCAGCGCGCCCTCGTTGGAGGCAAGCCGAACGACGCGCTCGGCTTCGGCCTTCGATTCGCCGCCGACATAGGGGCGGATGTCCAGGATGCCCGGACGGGGTGTCGGACCGCTCATGTGCCTGCCGGCTCCTCGGGAAGAATGATCGGTTCGGCGATCACGCCCAGCAGCACACCCGTACCGCCGAGAGCTTCGCCAAGCCCGTTTGCCACCGCCGCGTCGGCCCGGCCACCGGTCTCCAGGACCCAGACCGCGCCATCCGGTGCGTCGATCTCCCGGCAGCCCAGCGGCTCGAGGCCTGCCGCCCGCGCGGCATCCTCGATGGCGCCGTGATCTGCGCTCGCCAGCCCGTCCACCGCAATGATGCTGCGCTCGCGCTCGGTCGGCTCGGACTCCACCAGACCGACGGCCATGGCGGCCGTCCCGGTGCCGCTCCCGCCGCGAATGAAGGGCAGCGCAAAGCAGATGCGCAATTCCGGCACCGCGGCATCGAGCATCCGCCGCAGCCAGGGTCCGGCGCGATCGCCCCAGGGCAGCACCGCGAGGGTCGCCGTTCCGTCGATCGCCATCCCCAGCGCGGCAACCGCATCCACCGCCGAGACCCGCTCCGGCGTGCCGCCGAAATGGTCGCGGGCCAGCTCGCGGATCGGGCGGTCGGCATCGCCCGCCGGCAGCGCGACGGAGAACGGCCCCTGCATGCAGGTGAAGGCATTGATGATCTCGCGCCAGATCCGCACCACCGAGGCGGCCGGGAACCGCCCGTGATGCCGCCCCACCAGCCGGCGGGCGATCTCCGCCTCGCGGCCGGGACGCAGCTTGGCCTGGCCGTCGCGCTTGGCGGCGATGATCTGCTCGATCATTCCGCTGCGCTCGATCAGCAGATCGTGGATGCGATCATCCAGGCTGTCGATCTGCCGGCGCAGGCCATCCAGTTGCTGGTTGCGTGACGACATCGGTGCCGGGCTCTCCTCAAGGGCGCATAGGAATAAAGCCGCGCCCCGCCGAACGCAAAGAAAACGAGCGGGATTCCCGCCGTCCCGGTCGGCAGGCCCAGGCTGCGACGCGCGAGGAAACCGTTGACAGGCGCGGGGCCGCGACCCTAGCTATGCGGTCCTTTTGGAAGCGACGGGACGGTGCTGAGGGCATGAACGCCCCTGTGCATATTCGGGCCATGGCGGCCGACGCGGATACCCCATTGCCGGGGCATCGGGTCGAGCTGGCGGTCGATCGGCCGATGCCGCTGGACAGCGGTGCCGCGATCGGGCCGTTCACCATGGCCTATCAGACCTATGGCACGCTGAACGCCGACAAGTCGAACGCGATCCTGATCTGCCACGCGCTGACCGGTGACCAATACGCCGCCGACCCGCATCCGGTGACCGGCAAGCCGGGCTGGTGGAGCCTGACCGTCGGCCCCGGGCTGCCGATCGACACCGACCGTTATTTCGTCATCTGCTCCAACGTGCTGGGCGGCTGCATGGGCACGACCGGGCCGAAGGACATCGATCCGGCGACCGGCAAGCCGTTCGGGGTCAATTTCCCGGTCATCACCGTCGGCGACATGGTGCGGGCACAGAAGCTGCTGATCGACCATCTCGGCATCGACAAGCTGCTCTGCGTCACCGGCGGCTCGATGGGCGGCATGCAGGTGCTGCAATGGGCGTCGAGCTATCCGGACCGGGTCTACGCCGCCATTCCGATCGCCACGGCGGCGCGGCACTCGGCGCAGAACATCGCCTTCCACGAGGTCGGCCGGCAGGCGATCATGGCCGACCCCGACTGGCATGGCGGCGACTACTACGCCGAAGGCGCACGGCCGACCGGCGGGCTGGCGGTCGCCCGCATGGCGGCGCACATCACCTACCTCTCCGAGGCGGCGCTGCACCGCAAGTTCGGCCGCAACCTGCAGGACCGCGAGGGGCTGAGCTACGGCTTCGACGCCGATTTCCAGGTCGAGAGCTATCTGCGCCACCAGGGCATCACCTTCGTCGACCGCTTCGATGCCAACTCCTATCTCTACATCACCCGGGCGATGGACTATTTCGACCTGGAACAGGAGCATGACGGGGTGCTGGCCGACGCCTTCTGCGACACGCCGGTGCGCTACTGCCTGATGTCGTTCTCCAGCGACTGGCTGTTCCCGACCTCGGAGAACCGGGCCATCGTGCACGCGCTGAACGCCGCCGCCGCCAATGTCAGCTTCGTGGAGATCGAGAGCGACAAGGGGCACGACGCCTTCCTGCTGGACGAGCCGGATTTCCATCAGGTGATGCGCGGCTTCCTGGCGGGAATCTCCGAGCATCGCGGGCTGACCGGCCCCGCGGCGGAGGCCTGAGGATGCCGCGCGACCCGTCCCAGCCCCAGCCCCGAACCGGTGATATCCGCGTCGACCTGCAGCTCATCGCCGACATGGTGGCGCCGGAGAGCCGGGTCTTGGATGTCGGCTGCGAGAACGGCGAGCTGCTGGAGACCTTGTGGCACGCCAAGCAGGTCGACGGCCGCGGCATCGAGATCTCCCATGACGGGGTGCACAACTGCGTCAGCCGCGGGCTTTCGGTGGTCCAGGGCGATGCCGACACCGATCTCGTCGACTACCCCACCGGCGCCTTCGACTACGCGATCCTGAGCCAGACGCTGCAGGCGACCCGCGACCCCAAGGGCGTGCTGGACCATCTGGTGCGCATCGGGCGTCAGGCGATCGTCAGCCTGCCGAACTTCGCCCATTGGCGGGTCCGGCTGTCGCTGCTGCTGAAGGGCCGCATGCCGGTCACCGAGCGCCTGCCGTACCAGTGGTACGACACCCCCAACATCCATTTCTGCACCATCGCCGATTTCGTGGCGCTGTGCCGGGAGACCGGCGTCTCCATCGACCGCAGCCTGATCCTGCCACCCAGCGGACGGGTGGTGGAGATGGCGCCGGGCCGCATCGCCAACTGGGTGGGCGAACAGGCGGTATTCCTGTTGAGCCGGAATGGCGGCGGGTAGACGCGAGCGCGATCTCCGATCACGTCTGCCAAGCCCCCTCACCCTCCCAACGCTTCGCGTCGGGCCCCTCCCTCTCCCGCGAGGGGAGAGGGTTTCAGAGGGGCGCACACTATTGCCCCTCTCCCCTAGCGGGAGAGGGAGGGACCCGCGCGTCAGCGTGGGAGGGTGCGCAGAACCTCGCGAAGCGGCCGCTAGTCCTCGGGATCGATCTGTGTCCGGGCGGCGCCCTGATGGGCCATGCCGCCGACCGGCACCAGGACCGGGCGGCCGCGCCGCACGGCGCGGCGGGCGGCGGAGACCTGGTAGATCTGCTTCGAGGCTTCGATCATCACCACGCCGGAGAAGCGCTGGAACAGTCGGGTCCCGACATTCTCCCAGGCCGGCGCCGATTTCAGCACGAAGCGCGAGCGCATCGGCGGGATGAACAGCGCGCGGGCCGTGGTCTCGGGCACGAAGGCGTTGTCGCGCAATGTGCGGGAGAGCTGGGCCACGCTGAACGGGCGGCCATGGCCGAACGGGGTGCGGTCGACCCGGGCCCAGATGCCGCGGCGGTTCGGCGCCACCACCAGCAGCCGCCCGTTGCCGGCCAGCACCCGCCAGACCTCGCGCATCAGCTCCGACAGGGTCTCGGTCGCCTCCAGCCCGTGCACCAGCAGCACCCGGTCGACCGACATGTCCGGCAGCGGCAGCTCGGTCTCATCCGACAGCGCCACCAGCCCGGACCCGCCGGCCGGCCAGCGGGTGACGCCCTGGCGGGCCGGCATGATGGCGAACACCCGCTCCGCCTCTTCGCGGAACGGCGTCAGATAGGGCGTTGCGTAGCCGAGACCGAGCACCGCCTGGCCATGGAGGTCCGGCCACAGTGACCGGATGCGCCGGCGGATCATCCGCTGGGCCACGTGGCCCAGGCTGGAGCCATAGAACTCGCGCAGGTCGACGACGTCGGTGTACATTGCCCCTCCACCCTAGCAGGGTTTAGTTAGGAAGTGGTTGGGCCGGCGAAAACCCCTGATTTCGGTCGGTCCGTTTCCGCGCTTGTCTTCCTGGAACCGGGAGGTTGGGACATGGCGGCCTTGACGGTCGAATTGCTGCCCGCGCTCAGCGACAACTACATCTACCTGCTGCACGAGGCCGACAGCGGCACCACCGCCGTGGTCGACCCGGCCGAGCCCGGGCCGGTCGTCGACGCCCTGGAGCGCCATGGCTGGTCGCTCGACTGGATCCTCAACACCCATCACCACATGGACCATATCGGCGGCAACGCCGCCCTGAAGGACCGCTACGGCGCCAAGATCGTCGGGCCGCGGTCGGAGGTGTCGCGCATCGCCGGGATGGACCGCACGGTCGGCCAGGGCGACGAGGTGGCGGTCGGCGGCGAGACGGCCCGGGTCTTCGAGACACCGGGCCATACCAGCGGCCATATCGCCTATTGGTTCGAGACCAGCAAGGCGCTGTTCTGCGGCGACACCCTGTTCGCGCTGGGCTGCGGCCGGCTGTTCGAGGGCACGCCGGCCCAGATGTGGGACAGCCTCTGCAAGCTGCGGGACCTGCCCGACGACACCCGGGTCTATTGCGGCCATGAATACACCGCCGGCAACGCCCAGTTCGCCGTGACGATCGAGCCGGACAATGCCGAGCTGGCGGCCCGGGCCGAGAAGATTGCCGCGCAGCGGGCCCGGGGCGAGCCGACCATTCCGTCGCTCCTCGGCCTGGAGAAGCGGACCAACCCGTTCCTGCGCGCCGACCTGCCCGAGCTGCAGGCGGCGATCGGCATGCCGAACGCCAGCACCGTGACCGCCTTCGCGGAAGTGCGCGGTCGCAAGGATCGTTTTTAGCGGGCCGTGGCGGAATGCGCGCCTTAGGATCGGCCGGGTTGACGCTTGCCGCCATTACACAGTCGTCATTCCCGCGAAAGCGGGAATCCAGAAGACACTGAATCTGCCTGGATTCCCGCTTTCGCGGGAATGACGATGAGTGTGGATTGGCGAGCCACGACCCCGAATTCGCCGCGCTATTCTGTAGTCACCAACAAGTATCGGCGTTTGCCTGAAAGGATTGCCCATGAAGCTCCGCTACAGCGCCACCTCGCCCTATGTCCGCAAGGTGCTGGCCACCGCGATCGAGACCGGCCTGGACGCCCGGGTCGAACGGGTGCCGACCGACCCCTGGTCGCCGGAGACCGACCTGCCGGCCGCCAACCCGCTGGGCAAGGTGCCGGCGCTGGAGCTGGAGGACGGCACGGTGCTGTTCGACTCGCCGGTGATCTGCGAGTACCTGGACAGCCTGCACGAGGGCCCGAAGCTGCACCCCGAAGGGGCGGCGCGCTGGCAGGCGCTCAGGCTCGCGGCGATCGGTGACGGTATCTGCGATGCCGCGATCAACCGCCTCCTCGACACAAGGCGGCCGGAAAACCTGCGATCGGCGGACTGGCAGCAGCGTCAGAAGACCGCCATGGCGCGGGCCTGCGACCTGCTGGAGGCGGAGGCCGAGTCCCTGGAGGGCCCGGTGACCATCGGCCAGCTCGCCGTCGCCTGCGCGCTCGGCTATCTCGACCTGCGCTGGGACGCCGACCAGTGGCGCCAGGGCCGGCCGAAGCTGGCGGCATGGTTCGAAAGCTTCTCCCAAAGGCCGTCGATCGCGTCCACCACGCCGCCCAAGTAACGCCGTCGCGATGACCCCCGGCGCGATCATCCGGACGCTCGGGATGCAGCCGCATCCCGAGGGCGGGCATTTCGTGGAGACCTGGCGCGACCAACCGGCCGATGGCGGGCGCGGCGCCGGCACCGCCATCTACTACCTGCTTCAGGCCGGCGAATACTCGCACTGGCACCGGGTCGACGCGGCGGAGATCTGGCACTGGTACGCCGGCGGCCCGTTGGCGCTGACGATCTCGCCGGATGGCCATGATGCCGCCGCCCACCATCTCGGCCCGGGGCTGCTGGCCGGGCAGAAACCGCAGGTCGTCGTACCGGCCGGCCACTGGCAGACGGCCGAGAGCCTGGGCGCCTGGACCCTGGTCGGCTGTACCGTCAGCCCGGCCTTTCAGTTCGAGGGCTTCGAGCTGGCGCCGCCGGACTGGCGGCCGGTGCCGCGCGGCTGAAGCCGCGACAGCAGGCGGTCGCCGCCCTCCAGCCGGGCCGTCAGGAATTCCCGGGTGCGGGCCTGGCCGTCGCTGTCGTCGCGGGACCAGACCCGGAGCGTGGCCAGGAAGATGCCGGTCATGCCGATCTCGATCAGCTGCCGCCGGCGCCCCGTGGACTCGTCGCCGGCTGCGTCCAGCAGCCAATGGATGGTGCGGGACAGGTTGAAGACCATCGGCACCCAGTGATGCGGATGGGAGGGATAGAGCTTGTCCGAGAGCATCTGCGCGGCGACGACCCGGTGCGGCGCCAGCGCGTCGAACCAGCGCATCAGCAGCAGGTGGAGCCGCTCCAGCATCGGCAATCCGGCATAGGTCTCCGGCGGCGTCGCCAGCATCGCCCGCCAGGCGCGCCGGAACAGCGCGTCGGCGACCGCGTCCTTGTCGCGGTAGTGGTCGAGGATGTCGGCCAGGGAGAGGCCGAGGCGGTCGGCGACGGCGCCCAGCCGCAGCCCTGACCAGCCGCTCTCGGCCGCCATCTCCAGGGCGGTGTCGAGGATTCGGCCGGCGGTATCTGCCGCCGCCTTCCTCTGCTTGGGCTCTGCTTTGCGTGCCATGACGCGCCTGTGTCGACGGCTGGCCTGTACGGCCCTCATTGACACATAGGATCGCGCCGGCTGCGGCAGAAGTCCAAGACTCGTTCGAGGGGTCTGCCGCCGGACGAACAGGCGCGGTCGGCTACATCCGCTTCAGATGGTTGGCGAAGGCGGCGACCGGGGCTTCGTCCACCATCAGCCCGGCCGGCACCGAGAAATGGCCCTGCGGGCGCACGAAGACCTGCGCGTCGGGCACGCCCCAGCGCCGGGCGATGCCGATGCCATGCTCGAAGGGCGTGATGCGGTCCTCGCTGCCCAGCACCATGAACACGTTCTCGGCTCCCATGCAGGGCGGCTGCACCGGATCGGTCAGGGGCCGCCAGCGGCGCAGGGCGTCCACCGTCCAGCCGGCGGCGATCAGCTCCCGGTCGACCCCGAAGGCCTTGGCGATCTCGCCGGTCAGGCCGATCTCCTCGATGCCCTCGCTGGTGGTGTAGAGCGCCAGCACGTCGGCCCGCATGGAGCGCGGCCACTGCTCGGCATGCGAGGCGGCGAGCTGGCTGGTCAGGGCCCCGAGGCTGATGCCGCTCCAGCCCACCGGGCCGGTGCTGGTGCGCCGCGCCCAATCGGTCAGGATGGCGATCTCGCGGACATGGGCGGCCATATGGTCCAGGGTGCTGAGCGGCGTGCCGGCGACGAACACCTCGCCGGCATAGCGGCCGGGCTGGCGGCGGCGGCCATGGGACGGCGCTTCGGGCGCGATGACCCGGATGCCGCGCTCGCAATAGATCTCGATTTCGCGCAGCGGGGCGCGGATATGGTCCAGCTCCATGCAGATGCCGTGCATGTGGATGACGGTCGGCGGGTTGGTCACCCCGGCCGGCTCGAACACCCGCGCCCAGCAAGGCGTGTCGATCGCGGCCGCATCCCCCGAATTCGGCGTGTCGAAGCGCAACCAGTATTCGACGCCGATCTCGCTGCCGATCATCCGGCTTTCCTCGATGCGCGGCAGGGTCTCCGGCATCAGATAGGCGCGGCCGGGGTCGGCCAGGCGATCGCCGTGGCGCTCCTCGACCTGGCGCGGCGTCGGCAGCTCCCAATTGCAGGCCGCCAGCTTGTGGCCGCGGCCGAAGAACACCATGCGCAGCTTGGCCATGGCGAGATCGTTGGCGGCGTCCAGCCGCGCCTCCTCGGCGGCGACGGCGGCGGCCGAGGACGCGGCGCCGCCGAACATCGCCTCCTCCCAGGCGGCATCGGCATCCCGGGCCCGGCGGACCGCCTCGTCGATCGCCTTCAGATTGCCGGTCAGCCACAACGATTTGGCGAAGTCCTTGGGAAGCTCCAGCGCCTCGCGAAACGCCGCAAACTTTCCACCGGCCACGGTGGCCGCGGCCCAGGCGCGCGACATCGGGAACACCCAGTCGGCCAGCAGTTGGATGCTGACATCATCCAGCCAGGGGCGGGCGATCATGCGGCCGAGCGGGCTGCGCATCAGCCGGGTATAGTCCGGGCGCGGTTTCAGCTTGGCGCGGCCGGCCTCGATCCGGTCGCGGCGCTGGATGCGCCTCTGGCGCGCCGCCTCCCGGATGACCCGCCGGGTCTCCTCCCAGCTCACGAAATGGTTGACGTCTTCCAGGTCGGCCCAGCGCACCGCATCGACATCGTCCGCGGCGCGGGCCTTGCCCCCGACATGCTCCGCCGCAATCTCGACCAGGGTGTAGTGGTACTCGACACGGCCTTCCGCATCGCGGCTGACGCTGTCGACGACGGTGATGACATGGTCGGCGCGGACCGTGAGCCCGGTCTCCTCCAGCACCTCGCGGACCGCGGTCTCGCGCACCGTCTCGCCCAGTTCCTGGCCGCCGCCGGGCAGCCCCCACTCGCCCTTGCGCGGCGGCCGGCCGCGCTTGACCAGCAGCACCTGCTCGCCGCGCCAGACCACGACGCCGACCCCGACCAGCGGGCGGTCGGGATAGGCCCGCGACCCCGCGGCGGCCGGTTGTGGCTTGTGGTCATCCATGGCAATCGCCTGCCGTCAACCGGGCATGCGGCGAATTCTTGAGGAGTCCACTGGCCCCCTCACCCTCCCGACGCTTCGCGTCGGGCCCCTCCCTCTCCCACGAGGGGAGAGGGGGCAACAGCTTCGGCTCATCGTGATGACCCCTCCCCCCTTGTGGGAGAGGGAGGGACCCGCGGCGAAGCCGCGGGAGGGTGAGGGGTC
>JAAUYH010169567.1_pt1 | contig 10926 bp, 7 predicted proteins | sample 7278061 | NCBI WGS metagenome assembly JAAUYH01 (sample SAMN14350203, study PRJNA611818) | marine sediment metagenome | isolation source: surface marine sediment (0.6m) | place: French Polynesia: Moorea | collected 2018-08 | reverse complement strand
ATTTACTTCAAACAACACTTTAATGCTTGCTTTGATGCTGAAAATTGCTCGTATCCAAAAGCAGTGTAAGGTTTATTTGATGGTAATTGGTAATTGATAGTTGGTAATGGGAAATATGATATATATAAGTATTACTTATTTTTAAACTAAGCAATTGATTTTAAATCTTTTATGACCTCTGCAGCAGATTGATATCGTTCGCTAAAGTGGTAGCATATCATCTTGTCCAAAATTATTGCCAATTCATTACTTACTTGTACATTCTGTCGCCAAAAGATATTTCCCGTCTCTCGATCCAGTGTAAACTCCTGTGGAAATATTCCTGTTAATGCTTGAACACCAATCATACCTACAGCATAAATATCACTTGCCAGGCGGGGATGTCCAGCAAATTGTTCTGGTGGTGTATATCCCCTGGTTCCAATTGCAACTGTAGCTAATTCTGTTTGCTCTGCATCTAGCGGCTGCATTTTCTTGACTGCCCCAAAGTCAATTAATACTAAACGCCGATCTAATTTACTTCTAATTATATTACTGGGTTTGATATCTCGGTGAATCACTCGGTGTTTATGAATGAAATTCAGAATTTCCAGAATTTCTATTAACATTTTAATTACCGAAGCTTCGTTCCACATCCGACTACTTGAGGATAATTCGGTTTCTAGGGATTGACCTCGAATGTATTCTTCTACCAGATAAAACTCTTGGTTTTCTTCAAAATATGCTAATAGTTCAGGAATTTGAGGATGTTTACCTACAATCTCCAAAATTTCAGCTTCAGCATCAAATAATCTTCTCGCAACCTGCAAAAATCTAGTATCTCTGCGTGCGGGCATTAGTTGCTTGACAACACAAGTTGGATTTCCAGGACGTTGGGTATCTTTGGCTAAATAAGTACAGCCAAAACCACCTTGACCGAGTATTCTTTTAATTTCATATCTTTGGGAAAGTAAAGAAGTTGGAGAAGAAAAAGACTTAAAATAAGCAGAACTGATTTGGGAATGCGGTTTGTCTAATAATTCATCTTGTTGTTCAGGTTTTTCTTGTGGTTGAGATTTATCTTCTTGTTGGACTATATCTTGAACTCCAGCATTTTCTTTGAGAAGAAGATCTAATTGTTCGATAGCTTCCTTTTGTTTCGCAACTTGTAAAATAATTAGTTTAGTTTGCTGTTGTACTTGGTAATTAATATAAGTCATCATACCAGTACTAGAAATTACCAAAGTGAGGGCAGAAGGTATCACAGGTATCCAAATTGCTTCTAAAAATGCTAGATAACAAATTCCCACTAAAGTAACACAAACTATACTCCCACACACTAACAAAATAAGTGGATTTCGCAAGCGCCACCCAAAAAAAGCACCTATCGCCGCCCACAGCCATATCCACATAACCTCAAATTGTTCGGGTAAATACCCAATTAGAGGACGATTATCCAAAGCAGCGCTAATTAGTTGACTTGCAATTTGAGCATGAATGTATATTGAGGCGGTTGAATATTGTGGTTCGTTAGAATTTGTGTAAGGCGTGTAAACAGAATTATTTTGGTTGCGGTCTATAATACCAATAATTACCAACCTATCTTTAATAATACTAGGTTTAACTCGATTTTCAAGAATATCAGAAAGACTTACTGTCTGGACAAATTGATCGAGACGGCGATTGAAATGACGATAATTCAGTAATATTTGATGACCTCTGAAATCAAGATTTTTATAGCTACCCGAATTTAATGTTAATCCTGGTAATAAAGCTTCACCTAATTGAAATGGTTCAACTTCGTAATCAATACCTTCTTGTTTCAGATAATCAATTGCCAATAAAGTTGCAAAAGAGTATTCTGCTTTGCATTTATTGCCTGAAGTATCAGATAAATCGATTTTAGAAGTTAGCAAACTGCGACGAATTGTTCGATCTGCGTCGGGAAGCAGATCGTTAAAACCTACATTTACTTCAGGAAAGTTCGGTGGTGGTGGAATTTCCTCTTTGGTATTCGTTCTGTGGGTACAAACTGTAATAAGATTTTCTATATTTTGACTGGAAGCTAAATTTTTTTGTTGTGGGCGCAGGATATTTAAACCAATAATACGTGGTTTATGGGACTGTATTTCCTCCAACAACTTATTAATCAAGTCGTTGGAAAGGGAATTTGAATAATTTTGCCGATCCTTACCATTAATACCAACTACTAATAGACGTTTATCAATAGGTTCAGATGGACGAATTCGCAGCATTTGGTCGTAAGTATTTAATTCCCACTCTTCCAACCAGTTGATTTCTCTTATTCCCAATATCAAAGCTGCGACTCCAAGGCTACCAATTGTAAGCAATCCTAGGTACTCCTTCGCGTTTCTATTGCAATATAAGTTAGAAGTAATACCTGAATTTTTCTGGTTGAGATTGGTGCGTTTCTTATGCTGGTATCTTGAAGCACGATGAGAATCGCTTGGTGAGGACGGAAACAAAAAATTGCGTAAATGCGAAAGATTTTTTTTATTTGTCAATACAGCACGAATTTTCTTGAACATGCTGATAGATAATAGTATAAATTACGATTTTACTTTGAAAATGCATTTAGAGATTCAGGATACTCGATCTCTGAATACATTATTTATTATTTGTCAGTTTTTATGTTCTGAACTAACTTAATAATACTGTAACTGATATTCGCCTAACTCATTCTCTTACCAACACCATAAAGTCTTAATAGTAAAAATATAGATTTTGCTTCAAAGACCATAGATAAGAAGATGTGGCTTTGCTTTATATGTCACACAATAAGATAAACAACACAACAATTAGAGTGAAGTAGAAAAAACAGGGAATATTCTTGCTTGAATATCTAAGCATAAAAAATTCTTCTATCACTAAGAATTTTCTGGTATGAACATAGGCAGAAAATAGATTGATAGAAGAATAAAATTTTGAAAACTAATATGACTGATTTCGACTACTTGGTTTTATCAAAAGCCATAATTACCCCGAGCGAATATAATTTAGGTTAAATATATGTCTTGTCATTTATCATTTGTTATTTATATTTTGTTTGATATCAAGTGACAAATGACCAGTGATGCACAACCATTAAAGAATTTTTTCCAAGTATTTAAAGTCCCGTTGTACCTCTTTTTGTAAACTTTTATTTTTAGGGTCGGCTTTGAGAGCTTTTTTAAGATATATTCTCGCTTTAAGTAATTTTCTTTGGGCAATTAGTTGTTTTGCCCACATTTGATAGCAAATAGCCTGCCACTGACGAACTTCTGCATCTTGTGGTAAACGCTGTACTAGAGCTTCCACTAGGGCTGTAGCCTGGGGAAAACGTCTTTGTTTTAAGAATTGTAGTAATTGTTTGTAAGTTTTCCACTTGAGTCGATTTTCAGTTTCAGAAAGGTTGGGAGGCTTTGCTCTTGAATTTTTCTTGGTTTTTACTTTTTCCTTAGTTGATACCTCTTTGCCATTAGCTTTCTTTTCCGAGTATACTGAGTTTGCCTTAGAAGAAGAGGTTTGCTGTTGATGTGTTTTATGTGGCGGTACCACTTTTAACAGCAACTTGTATGCTTCTGTAACGGCAATAAATTTTTCTTTTGCTCTTTTATCATTGGGGTTTGTGTCAGGATGATATCGCTGCGCCAAGCGCCGATAAGACGATTTAATCTCACTAGCGGAGGCTCCTGACCTTAAACCTAATAAACGGTAGCAGTCTACAACATCCATTGGCTGTTAGCTATCTTTACTTCGAAACGGCAATTAGCTACAAGCTTAAAACAATCAGGTGATAATCATATAGATTATTTTTTTTCTTGAAAGTTCGTAATTAACAATTATCGGTAATGGGTAATTGGTAATGGGTAAGAAATGCTTACTGTCAACAACTATTAACTGATATTAAAACATGCTATTAAATTCATAGAGACGTACCTTAGCACGTCTCTACATCAAACCCGAAGACCAAGAATATTTGGATGTTGGGTGAAATAATATTTACATTTACGGACGATCTTCGATTACTTTGTCAATCAAGCCGTATTCTTTTGCTTCATGAGCAGACATGAAGAAATCGCGATCCATGTCTTTCTCAATTTTTTCGATCGCCTGACCGGTATTTTGAGCGTAAATGCCATTGAGTTGATGACGAATTCGCAGAATTTCTTTAGCTTCAATTTCAATATCGGTGGCTTGTCCGCGAGTTCCACCAGATGGTTGGTGAATCATAATTCGCGAATGTGGTAGCGCCAAACGCTTACCTTTGGTACCAGCAGCTAGCAAAAACGACCCCATTGAAGCGGCTAACCCAACACAAATGGTCACCACATCTGATTTGATGTGTTGCATGGTGTCATAAATTGCCAAGCCGGAGGTAACTACACCACCGGGAGAATTGATATAAAGAGAAATATCTTTACCCGGATCTTCTGAATCTAAGTAAAGCATAATAGCGATAATTTGGTTCGCTACTTCATCGTTAATATCTCGTCCCAAGAAAATAATGCGTTCCCTTGCGAGACGATCATAAATTTCAATCCATTGAGTGTATTGTCCTCCCGGCATCCGGTATGGAACTTTAGGAACGCCTATAGGCATTTTTGCTACTCCGTTTTTATAATAATGAATTTGGTGTTTTCGACCTGCAAGTTATTTATTTAGATCACTCCTGCTGGTAGGACGGGATCGGCAACTTCTTCTTTCTCGAAAACTTTATCGATTAAACCGTACTCCACTGCTTGATGGGGGGTCATGTAGAAAAGACGATCCATGTCTTTCTCAATTTTTTCATAGGACTGTCCGGTTGTTTCAGACAAAATATCAATCATTGTCTTCTTGTTTGCCAAAACTTCCTTTGCCCGAATTTGGATATCCGTTGCTTGTCCTTGAGCGTAACTCTTCGGTTGATGGAGCACGATGGTAGCATGGGGCAAACTGGCGCGACAACCTTTAGTTCCTGCACCTAAAAGCATTGCTGACATCCCCATAGCCGAACCAATACAAATAGTATGAATTGGTGGCTTGGTGTATCTCATTGTGTCATAAATTGCAAACGCTTCGGTTTCAAAACCCACTGGTTCGCCACTATAACTGGAAGTACCAGTAGAATTGATATAAACTTTAATTGGTTTATCTGGGTCGTCAGATTCTAAGTAAAGTAATTGAGCTATTATCAATTCCGTGACAGCAGGCACCAGTGGCATACCAAGATAAATAATACGCTCCTTCAATAACAAAGAAGGTAGGTCTGGTGGGGGAGTACGGTTCGGATTATCCGCGTAGTAGGGGGCTTGCACAGCCTTGATGGGGGAAGTTTCCATAGCAACTGTTGCCTGAATAAATGCCGTTAACTGTAATACATACTAGCGCGACGCCAGCTTTGGTGGAGGTGTGGATTCCTGCTACTTTCAAAATTTGTTAGATTTTCTTCTTTTTTTATAGTTAAATTTTGATTGGGGAACGAAAAATTGGCGATATTACCATGTGTAGCTGCAGGTGGATCGTAAGGATTAGAAACTAAATTCTTCTTCCAAGCCCTAAGTTAGTTTCCCATAACGACAAATCGTGAATATTATTAACGTATTTTTTACACAAAGTTTTTCCGTAGTGCTGATATCGCACTATGAAGTTATTTATGAATATGTATTGTGCCAACAATAGGAAGTTTGGGTTATGAAGGTTAGTTTGGAGCCGGTGTTAAGTGATGCGAATTTAGATGTCAATCAGCAAAATTCTCAACGTCAGTTGGCTGTTTCTATTTCTGCTGAGCCTCAAAGTTTAGACCGTAATGTCCCCCTGAATCTGTGTTTGATTCTTGACCATAGTGGTTCAATGACGGGGCGACCTTTGGAAACTGTCAAAAAAGCCGCAAATCGCTTAGTCGAACGACTCAAGGTTGGCGATCGCTTGAGTGTAATTGCTTTTGACCATCGGGCAAAGGTCTTAGTACCAAATCAAATAATTGAAAATCCAGAAAAGATTAAACAGCAAATTAACCGTTTAAGTGCTGACGGTGGTACTGCAATCGATGAAGGTTTACGTTTGGGAATAGAAGAATTAGCAAAAGGAAAAAGAGAAAGTATTTCCCAGGCGTTTTTGTTAACTGATGGTGAAAACGAACATGGCGATAATCACCGTTGTTTAAAGTTTGCTGAGCTTGCAACTAGCTATAACTTAACTTTGAATTCTTTCGGGTTTGGAGATAACTGGAACCAAGATATTTTAGAAAATATTGCTGACGCAGGCGGTGGTAGTTTATCTCATATCCAAAAACTCGACCAAGTCGAGGAGAAGTTTAATCAAATGTTTGATCGAATTCAAACCGTGGGTTTAACAAATGCTCATTTAAGATTTTCTTTAATGTCCAAGGTGCGGCTAGCCGAACTCAAACCAGTTGCACAAGTTTGTCCAGATACAATTGAATTGCCAGTACAACCAGAAGCTGATGGTATTTTTTCCGTTCGCCTGGGAGACCTGATGAAAGATGTGGAACGGGTGGTATTGACAAATATCTACTTAGGGCAGCTTCCTGAAGGCAAAAATACTATTGCTAAGTTACAAGTAATTTATGACGACCCATCGAAAAATGAAACTGGTATAAGTTCTGATATTATTTCTGTAGAAATCAATTCAATGTCCACTTATCATCCTGCAGTTGATTCGGAAGTACAAAAACATATTTTGGCTTTGGGCAAATACCGACAAACCCAACTGGCAGAAACAAAACTTCAAGAAGGCGATCGCGCTGGTGCTGCAACTTTACTACAAACTGCAGCCAAAACCGCTTTACAAATGGGAGATACTGGAGCAGCAACTGTTTTACAAACATCTGCGACTCGCTTGCAAGCAGGAAAAGAATTGTCTGAATCAGATCGCAAGAAAACTAGAATCGTTTCAAAAACTACATTACAAGATTCATAGTTTTATTAAATATAGTTTCAGAATCCACAATTTTAGGATTTATAAACCTAAGATTGGCAGCTTCAGAGGTAAGGGATTGGTTTGATTACCGATCCCATTATTTTAGGCGGGGCTTGCTGAAAATTTTTTCCAATATACCCAATCCCATATCGCCTATCGCTTATCACCAATCGCCAATAACGATTATGATAACCTATTTGCAATCAGCAATACTAAGGGTATTTAAAATGACAAAGCTGCAGATTGGGTTATTGTTTGGCGGTTGTTCTGGAGAACATGAAGTTTCAATAGTTTCTGCAAAAGCAATAAATGCGGCTTTAAATGCAGAACGAAATACTGATAAGTATGAAATATTGCCGTTTTATATTCAAAAAGATGGTGTTTGGCAAGGAAGTGAAATTGCAAATCAGGTTTTAAAATCGGGTCAAGCATTAGAAAAGCCGACAGCAACAAATATTAATACAAAATCCAGTTTGTGGGAATTTCCACCCCAAGCTTCACAAGTAGATGTTTGGTTCCCTGTTCTCCATGGTCCCAATGGTGAGGATGGTACGATTCAAGGCTTACTAACTTTAATGCAAGTTCCTTTTGTTGGTTCTGGAGTTTTAGGATCGGCTGTAGGAATGGATAAAATTGCCATGAAAACAGCTTTCGCTCAAGCTGGACTTCCACAGGTTAAGTATATGACCTTAACGCGAACGCAAATTTGGTCTAATCCCTGCGTATTTCCTAAACTCTGCGATGAAATTGAAAATTCTTTAAACTATCCCTGCTTTGTTAAACCTGCAAATCTTGGTTCTTCGGTGGGGATCGCAAAGGTGCGATCGCGCCAAGAACTAGAAACAGCCCTCGATAATGCTGCGAGTTACGACCGTCGAGTGATTGTTGAAGCAGGTGTTGTTGCTCGGGAGGTAGAATGTGCTGTTCTGGGTAATGATAACCCTAAAGTCTCTGCAATTGGAGAAATTTCTTTTTCTAGTGATTTTTATGACTACGAAACAAAATACACTCAAGGTAAGGCGGACTTATCGATCCCAGCAGCACTTCCAGACACAATCAGCAATCAAATCCGGGAAATGGCAATTAAAGCATTTACAACCGTCGATGCTTCTGGTTTAGCAAGAGTCGATTTTTTCTATGTCGAAAGCACAGGTGAAGTATTAATTAATGAAATTAACACCTTCCCAGGATTTACTGATACAAGTATGTATCCTAGATTATGGGGACATAGTGGCATACCCTTTCCTGAATTAGCAGATAAATTGATTGAATTGGCACTGGAAAGACATAAAACCCCGAAAATTGAAGCATTGATAAATTAAATCATTAAAAAAACACTTAATCACCCCAAAATTATGTTTTTTTGAGATAATTATTGAAATATTGCGATCTAATTATCTCAGAAAAATTATTGAATCTGCAATTTAAATACGGATACGTATTTATCGCCTACTCAATTAAAATTACAATTTAGAGGGGCTTATAAATAGTACAAATCTGAAAATAATTATGGAAAACACTCAGAATGTACAGAATCAATCATCCCAAGTACAAACATCCAAAGCCGAACAAAAAACAGCTAAATCTAAACTAATTTCTTCTGGGAATATTCTGATACATACATTTGTTAAATATCATTGGCTGTTTTTAATTGGATGCCTAGGAATATTCATCGGTGGTGCTACTATCTCTTTATATAGTTTGACTCATGTTGAACTAGTAACAAGCGAACAAGTAGATCGAGTTACAGTTGAACTAGAACAATCAATTAAACCAACACGCCAAGAAATCAATCCCGTTCCTTTATGGATGGTAGCAGCAATTGCTTTTAGCTGTGCTAGTGGATGTTTGTTGTTATGTCGATGGCTGAATGGTCCAGTTAAACCCAAACAGTATCGAAGATGGAAGGTTCGCGATCGCCAACCTGCAGCGAAACCCCAGGAATCTGTTGCACAAAATAATTCTTCCATAAAAAAGAAGACAAGAAAATTTGTGCGATCGCCACAGACAGGAGCACCACAAAATAATCCATATCGCAATCGTGCTACCCACATACCACCGATGAAGCGGGTATCGACTCAGAAGAAGCCCATTGCAGCTATTCTTCCACCGCAATCAAAAAGTGTTTTTCCTGCAACCCAGGGACTTAACACTAATCAATCTTTAGCCAAGCAAATGGACTTGCGCAAAGAGGATTCTTTATTAAATTTTTTACAAAAGAGTAATCTTTCAGCAAAATAAAGTCTTTTACCTTGAAAGTCTGGCAAATTAATTAAATAAGGGGGTTTTCCTTAGCTGATTTTTACAAACCGACTAAGGATAATGTTGGCTTCTATTTGTTTAAAATAGTTTTGTTTTGGATTTTGTTTTTTAATAATTTTATTTCTTTGTTTTGACTTTCCCGCATCTAGCCCAATCCAATTGGATTTATTGCAAGTGGTTCAATTTCCGGGTAGTACCATTGATGCTGATGCCTTTCGGCAACAAAAGGTACAATCACAAACTGTAAAGGATTACCTTTTCTGACGTCTATCCTAATGCCAGAATAGGGACGTCTTTTATCAGAACCTTGACCGCTACGACCAATAAACCGTTGACAAGTAGCAACCTTACGAACTTCTTTACCTGATTCCGTGACAAAGGTTTCGGTCAGTTCTGCTCCTTCTTCTCGTTGACGACGCAAACTAAACCCACTACCACCACAAACAATACAATTGAGATTTGAATCAGCATGACCGGTATCTAAAGTCTGAAGGTGTTCAAAACAGTGAGCGTGACCGTTAAGAATTAGGTCTACTAGGGGACCTTGTGAGGGTAAATAACCAAGTTCTTCAACTACATGATCTAAGACTTTACGCAAACGATGACGAACAGCCAAAGTTTGTGCTTGTCCCCATTTTGTTGCTTCTGTAACGTAGGGTGGATGGTGAAAGTAAATGATCCGTCCCCGGACTTCTCGATCTTCCCAAGATTTAATTAATCTTTGCTCTAACCAATGGAGTTGTTCAAAGTCGATTACTTTACTTTTATTATGGTTGAGTTGTTTATCAAGATCCATTTTGATCTCATTCAATTGCTCTAATTTCGCGTTGAGATCATCAATTTGTTCGGCTTGCTCTGGAATGCCATCATTAAGTATGCTAAGAGTCGCAATAATTTGCTGTTGTTCCTGTTCTACTTTTAATCTCTCTGTAGTTAAAAATCTACGTTCATCATGTTCTGATTGGCTGTGAATCTCATCTGCATTAGTAGGTGTTAAAGGTTCGTTAAAAGTACTAGAATCAAGGGCAAAAAAGTCAATTCCGCCATAGCGAAAAGTATAATAACGGTTGGGTAAACGGGTAAATTCGCCCGGTACATAACGCAAACACCTACCGAAATCAGTTTTCCCAGTGTAATGGGAATTTAAATGATATTCTAATTTTTCCTGGGAATTAAATCGTTTTAAATAGTCGATAAAAGCCCGTGCGTAAGCATCCCCTTTATAGGAGCTATTCCAACTCAAATCTAAATCTTTATAGCCAAAAAACCGACGTAAGGGGAGAGTAACTCCAGCTAACAACCGATAAAAAAACGGTACTTCATAATAGTCATGATTACCAGGGACTGGTAAGAAAGGTTGATTAAAAGTCATGTTGTCGTAGGAAATGTGTTCGTAGTTCTCACCACCTACTAAAAATTCCCGATAAGGCTTAATAAAGTTCTCTGGATAATAATCCCGAGAACCAACCAAGTACATTACATCCCCTGTATGTAAAACAAAACTACATTCATCCCGATGGGGAAGCATCAATTCAGCAATTTCTCTTTGGGGATTATGAGTACGGTGCGGTCCAGAACCACTATCACCAATGACTAAAAACGAAAATTCCTCGCTTTCTTCTTTCCCATCATCAATAACCATACTTGTTTGATCAATTGAGCGAGAGACAATGCTTGGGTGTGACCAACGCACCCGTTCTTTCATCTTTTGAATTTTTACCGCAATTGAAGGTTCTGTGATAACTTTCATTTTGTTTCGGT
>JAAUYH010244814.1_pt1 | contig 10927 bp, 1 predicted proteins | sample 7278061 | NCBI WGS metagenome assembly JAAUYH01 (sample SAMN14350203, study PRJNA611818) | marine sediment metagenome | isolation source: surface marine sediment (0.6m) | place: French Polynesia: Moorea | collected 2018-08 | reverse complement strand
CTGCGCCGGGCGCAGTGAGCGACGAAAGCTCCGCGTGCAGATCGTTGAAGCCGCGCTGTGTCACGGCCAGCTCCTTGCGCAGCGCATCGACCGCCGCGGCAGGCAATGGGCCCTCGTCGTGGCCGAGGAGCACGAGGCTGGCGTCGGGCGTGTCGTCGTGCCATGCGATGGCGCCTTCCACCAGCGCGATGCCCAGCCCCGTGGCGGGATCCATGTCGACGGTCACATCGCGCACAACGGTGTCGGCGAGATAGTCCGCGTACAGCGTCAGCCACTCGCCCACGTCCGCCCAGCTGCGCCCGTTGTCCGCCGCCCAGTCGGCCACGTTCGCGGGCGTCGCATCGGGGATGCCGTCGATCCAGGCCTTCTGCACCAGCTTCGTCGGCGCGCCGGCAACACGGCGCGCGCGCAGGATGACGGGTTCGCTCGCCGGCAGGCGCAGGTCGGTCGGCAGGCTGCCGGCGGCAAGGTCCTGGTTCACGACAGACCTGCGAAAGCGGTTCGGCAGCAGGCCGGGATTGTTCACCGCCGGATCGAGCTCCGCCAGTTCGGCGTTGGTGTAGAGATCGTCCTGGTCGTACAGCTTGCCCCACGAGATGTCGTAGGCGCTGAACTGCGCCATCGACGTTATTGGCGCCGTGTGAGCGACGTTGCTCCAGATCGTACCGTCGACACGCAGTTCCACTTCGCGCAGTCTTCGCGCGGCGGGCTTGTCGGTGATGTCCAGCGGCAGGTTGAGAAGGGCGGGATCGGTACCGCGCAGGATCTCGTCGAAGTCCGACCAACCGTCACCGTCGGTGTCCAGCGGCTCCACCGCCGCGTCGTTGGGGTTGGTACCGCGCACCCACTCCTCGAAATCGGTCCAGCCGTCGCCGTCGCTGTCCACGCCGAAATCGGATGTCAGCGGGTCCATGCCGAGATACGCCTCGATGATGTCCGGCACGCCGTCGCCGTCGGTGTCGCGGTCGCGGCCGCCGATCGCCGCCAGCTCGTACGACACGGATTTCACCTCCGACTGCACGCCGCCCTGCTCGGTCCAGATGTCGATGTCGTACACGCCGTCCTCGGTGATCGGCACGGTGAACACCGCCCGTTCACCGCCGCCGGCGGGGGTTTCGCTCAACACACCGATGCCGTCGATGTCGTAGTAGATGATCACGGGATCGGTGCTGTTGCCCCGCGCCGGCACGCCGGTGATGGTGAGACGGAACGTATTCTCGTAGAAGCCGCCGGGCGGGTCGACGATGACGCCGGGCGCCATGTCGTCGGTCGCGTCGGACATCGCGCTGCCCAGTCCCGTGAGGGAGACCTGCGGCAGCCGGGGGTCGACTCCGGCCACGCCGGATTGCAGGCTGCCGGCCATCCGGTTGACCAGGATCATGTGCCGGCCGATGTCGATCGAGCCGATGACCGTGCTGGTGGCGCCGTCGTCGTAGAAGATGCGCGTGGAGTTGCCGGTTTCGACCGCAGCCTCGCCGGTCCACTTGCCGCCACTTACCGAGAAGCTCGCCGTGGCAAGTCCCGTGGACGTGTCGTACACGAACACGTCCGCGGTGTTGCCGACGAAAAGGCTCGAGGCGTTTGCGTTGACCGCGCTGCCCAGCATGGCCGCCGCCAGCGCGGCGACGAGCGTGCGCCCGGTCCCTGTAGTGCGTGTTACGGTTTTCATTGTGCTGCCTCGATCCAAGCGGTCTGTTTCTGTCCGATGATTTCGCCGTCGCCGTCGAAGTAGACGAGCTGGTAGCGATACCAGTCGCCGATCGCGAACGGCTGACGGTCCACGTAGAAGATGTGCGTGCCCGGCCACTGCGGCAGGTCGCCGTCGAAGTCGGCCATGAAGAGGAACGGGTCGAGCAGGGCGCCTTCGCCGATAACGTCGTCGCCCAGCCCGAAGTAGTCGCTGATGCAGTGGATGCGGTCGATCAGCGGGCTGTTCTGTATGAAGTCGCCGTACTGCGACGGATCGTCCGGGTCGGCGCTACGCTGGCGATACACCACGAACCCCAGTTCGCCGGCCACCGCGGACTCGACCGTCGCGCAGAAATTGCTGCAGTCGCCGACGGTGATGTTCGGCAACTCCGACGCCAGGTCCAGGCACGCCGTACCGTCGGAGCGCGGGCACTGCGGCGGCTCGGAGCCGCACTGGGCCGGCAGCTCGATGGGTTCGCTCACCTGGACGATCGGCGTGAAATCCCCGCTCAGGTAGCGGGCCGGCGCATGGCCGAAACCCGGGGCAGCCGGAATCCTCGGCCACGGCAGGTACTCCGGATCCGCGGCAGCAAATGGCTCGCGCAGGCCGCAGCGTTCCACGGACCAGGCCGAAAGCGCACCGAAGCCGCCCTCGTCGTTGCTGGCCGAGCCCACCGAGCGGGCCCGGAAGCACCACTCCTCCTGCCAGTCGGTGCCGCTTTGCAGCGGTGTGTAGGTGACGTCCGCAACCTGCGTCCCGTGCTGAGCACTCTCGCCGGCGTGCGGCAAAAACGTAGTGAATCGCGTCTGCCCGCCCGTGGTGGCGCCCTTCCAGTACCATTCCACGATGCTGCCGGCCACCGGGTCTTCCGGCGGCAGCAGCGACAGCGTGCCCGTGTCCGCGCCGATGTCGAAGGTAATGTCCAGCGCCTGCGGCGGCGCCGGCGGCAGCGTCGATTCGATGACTGCGCACGGCAGGCGCTGGCGCGACGAAACCTCGTTGTTCTCGTTCTGCACCGCCACGGACAGACACACGCGGCCGCCGGCCATGCCCACCATGTCCACGCTCAACGGCAGCTCGGCCGGATCGCAGATCGTGTCCAGGTGCACTTCCTCACCGCCGATGTCGCGGTACACGTTGAGGCACTCGTCGGCCTCCAGGTCGGGGAAGTCGATGACCAGCGGACCCTCCGTCACCTCGCCGGGCTCCCAGGCCGTCACCACGCCCTCCGCGCAATCCTTGCTGAGATACGTGCGATCGGTTAGCCGCGGACAAGCCTGCCAGTCGTTGGGGAACTCGACGGTAGTGCTGGCCAGCAGCTGGCCGGCGCCGGTGTAGTACTCAACGAGCCGGCTGTCCCCGGCACAGGCGTCCAGGGTGCGGCAGACGTTCGCGTTGACCGTCGCACTCGGCACCCAGCCGAAGCCGGGTATCTCCGTGTTCTCCGGCGACACGTCCAGGAACACGTCCAGCGTGTCCTGGGCCGGTGTCTGGCAGGACACCCGTATGTAGGCGGCATCGCCGGTCAGGTCCCATGCAAAGGGCAGGGCCTCGAACGGTCCGTCCACGAACGGCAGGGAATGCGCCGTGTAGTCGCAGGCCTCGACGCCGTACTCGATGGCGTTGCCGGGATCGTCGAAGCCGGGTCGCAGGGGCCGGTCGCGGGCGGGGAAGAAGCCGCGCACCGGCGCGGACATCCCGCTCACGTTGCCGTTGGCGCCGATGGCGGCGATGCGGTACCAGTAGACCGAGCCGCGATCGCTGGCCGGCACGTCGTCGGCAAATTCGATGACCCGCCGGCCGCTGGGCCGGATAACCGAGTCGGTGGCCGGCACGTCGGCCACCCAGGCGCCGCCCTTCACCGCTGCCGCTTCGCAGGCGGTGCCGGGGGAACTGAGGTCGGGATTATCGGGGTTCGGAACCCGCTCGATCGCGTCGGAGAAACCGTCTGCGTCACGGTCCGTGAACTCGGCGGCGTCTTTCTCGTTGTCGAAACGGAACACCGCGTAGGAGGCTACGTCGAGTTCTACCGAGATCTGCGCGCCGGTGTCGCAGGACTCGCCCTCGCGCACGTAGCGAAGCTGCCCATCCAGCCGCGCGGTGCCGAGATTGCAGTAGGTGCGCGCGTACTGGTAGTCGTCGTAGTAGTTGGCCACGCTGATGTGGTCCCACACCAGCTTGAAGGCATTGATGGCTTCGTTGCGCTCGACCCGGATGGACCACGGTGCGGGTGGGGCGGCGAGGTCCGGGATGGTGACCAGCGCGCGGGCGGTGTGCCCGTAGTTGCCGGTGTAGTCGCGCGCCACCAGGTAATAGGCGCGGCTGTCGCCCGGCTCCAGACCCTCGGCGGCGGCCTCCGGGGCGCTCTGCATGTATTGGGCATAGGGGCTGTTCCAGCCCTCGTTGGTCTGTTCCTCGTCGGCTTCGCCGGAGTAGAGGATGGGCTGGTCGTTGACCTTCTCCAAGCCGGCCAGGATCACATTGCCGTCGGCGTCGTGCGCCGCGCCGGCGGCCAGCGCGCGCAGGTCCAGCGGCGGCGCCGTCTCGACGTCGTCCACGCTGCGGTACAGGTCGTAACCGGCGCTCGCGATCGACTCCACGAACCGATCCGCCGGCCCCGGGCTGCCCGGCGACCAGGTGAGCAGCACCGCGCCGTGCTCCTTGTACGCTTCCGGCGCGTCGCAGCGCGCGTAGTCTTCGATCTGCTCGAAATCGCGGGCGCGCGGCAGCGGCTCGACGACGGACAGGTTCACGGTAGCCTGGCCGACGCGCACTTCCTGGCCACTGGTGGAGATGGCGAACAGCTCGTAGTCGTGGGAACCGGCGCCGGCCGTGGTGTCGAGGTAACCGCGGTTGCGGGCGCGGGCAATGTTGAAATCGATCCGCGACGCGAAGACGCCCCAGAAGGCATCGCTCAGCAGGCGCAATTCGATGGCGTCGCCGAGATTGCCCGCGTCCACGAAATCGAACGGGAAGCTCACATCCGTCGTCGCCTGCTCGTTGAGCCAGCGCGTGGTCTCGGCCCTGCGCCGGCTCTGGGCGCTGCCCGCGTACAGAGCATCAATCTCGGCGGCGCTCAAGATCGCCGTCGCGTCCAGCGTGGCCAGTTCCGTGCCGTCGCGCTCCACCCGGAACTCGGCGATATCCGCCGGCAGGTTGCTGTTGAGTCCGTCCCAGCGCAGGTACACGGCGTTCGTGCCCGCGCCCGGCGCCGAGATCGAGCCGACCGGCGCGACCTTGGCGGCGAAGTACATCTGCGCCTCCTCCGCTCGAGCTGCCAGGCCGGCCAGCGTGCAAAGCAGCATCGCAGCCACGAATTGCCAGCGGCCCGAAGCGTGGGTCCGGCGCGCGTGATGGTCGGTGAGTCGTTTCATGGCCATGTCCTTGAGTGTTCGGTTCGTCTTTCCGGGTTGTCAGTTCTGCGGCGGTGCGGCACCGGTGGCGCCGCGATTGCCTTCTGGCAGGTGTTTTCGCAGGGTCGGGGCGATTTCTGACATCGGGCAGACGGCCGCGGTTTGAAACAGGTCTGTGGGAGCGCCTTCAGGCGCGATCGCGCGGGCGACCTAGGGTCGAGGCAAAGCACCGAGATAGACATCATCAATCAGCGGATAACCGCTGTGGTGCAAATGGCAGCGGCGGCGCTGCTTCCTGGCTTGTGGAAACTCAGGCTGGTTCAGCCGCAGTACGAACGATCAGACCACATCCGAAAGACCGCCAACGGTCGCCGCGAGACTTAGTGGCAGAGGGCGTGCGACCCGAAACTGTCATTCGCAAGGGTCTTGCAGACTTCCTGTGGGAGCGGCTTCAGCCGCGATCGCCGAGTCGATATACAGCAATGGATATTCCCACCACCGTTCAACGAGGCCTGCGCGCACGGGATTGTTGATGATGTAAAACCCGGTTTCCCGTAGGCTCTCTACGTACCGGAGCGCCCGATCGTGGAACCCTGATTGCCAGAGATTTCCGTGCGTCTTTCGCGCCTGGTTGATCTGACGCGATGATCTACCCTTGACACTCTTCACCACGTTGCTGAGCGATTGGGCACCACGTAACTCGAACAGCCAGTGGACGTGGTTGGGCATTATCACGAAGGCGAATGTCTTTGTAAGGTCAAGCGAATCCAGCCGGTGAATCTCGTCCGCGACGAGACGCCCGATCTTGGGTTCTTCAAGCAACGGTCTGCGGCCGACACATTGGAAAGTGACCAGATAGACACGATTTCGTGCGGATACGCGCCCTCGGCGAAGAGCGGAACTACGCGGTAAGTCTCGGCGATCCATGCGCACGATTGTCGGGTGTGGCAAACCTGACTGCGCGCTTCGAATCTGTCGAATAGAACAGGATTGGGAAGCGGGATCGCGGCTGAAGCCGCTCCCACAGACAGACTGACCGGTGTCGGCGCATCGGCGGATATTCGCCGACGTCGTCCGTTTGCAGCCCGTCGCATTTTCGATTGTGTGGATCTGCCATGTACGAAGGTGGTCCCAGGGGGCGCGACCTGATCTGGCAGCGTTCGCCGGATCAGGTCGCGGGAGCCAAGGCTAGTGAATTGCGGAGGGGGTCGGTGCGCCGATGTCCCAGCCGTTGTCGAAGGTGGCCTTGAACTGGGCGTCTCCGGTGCCACAGCCACCGTCCTCGCGACTCTTCGCGACGGAGGTCCACTTCTCCGGCTCGCAGAATCCGGCACCGGCAACGCCGAAGCCCTCGCCCTGGAAGCTGAACTTGTCGCCGGATTTCTGCGCCATGGTGGTCACCTGGCCGCGCAGCGCGGCGATACAGGCCACCTTGCCGTAGGCGCCGCCGCCCACCAGGCCGCCCACCGTTACCGGGGCTTCGGCCAGCAACCAGGCGCCCACGTCACCGGACACGCCCACGGTGAGCACGCAGCCGTTGTTCCAGATCGGAATGGACGCACTGCCGCGGGCATACACGCCGTTGAATACGCCGCCGGGCGTTTCGATAAAGTCCGCCACCTGCGGGTCCAGCGACTTAAGCACGCCCAGGTCGCAGGTCTTGCCGATGAGATAGGTGGCCTGCATGCTCAATGAATCGAAGCTGGCGGAGGCCGTGGCGCCCAGGTAGCTCTGCTGCAGGCCGCTGCCGGGGACGGAGACGCCGGCCGCGAAGGCCACGTCGTAGATCTCCATCGCCTCGAAGTCGATGGTGCCGTCGATGCTCATGCCCCCGAAGATGCCGGCCGGCGTGAACGCCATGCTGCCACCGGGATTGTCCGCCATCGTGAAGCCCAGGTAGACCTCCTTGATGGCGGCGTCCGAGGTGCCCAGGCGTATGGGCAGGCCGTAGGCGGAGATCACCGCGTCGTACAGCGAGCTGGTGTCGAGATCGGAACAGCCGCTGCCCTTGTTGGCCGCGCTCCAGCTCGTCACGTCGAGCGCGGCGCCGTAGGTGCTGGTCGTATCTTCCTCGTCACCGTCCATGGTCCACTCGGCGCCGATGTGGAGCCGTTCCAGCTCGTCGCCCTGTACCACCGCGTAGCCGTCCAGCGACGCCGCCTTCACGGGCATGTCGGGGATCACCGCGGTTGCCGCCGACAGCGCGTCGTTGGCCGCGGTCTCCAGCTGCTCCACGAGATCCTGGATGACGAAGTTCACCTGGTCGAAGACGTCCAGCGCGATGTCGTTGATCAGCGCGACGGCCTCGGTGAGCAGGTCGTTGACGGCGATGTCGAAGGCCTCGACGATCTCCGCGTTCATCATGGTGTCCACGATCAGCGTGATGAGATCGTCCAGGTTGGGGTGCGGCAGCAGCACCACCAGGTCGTTGAGCGGCTGCTGCGTGATAAAGGCGATCTGGGCGACCAGTTCATCGATGGGCTGGCGCAGGTCCACGGCCATTTCGGCGATGAATGAACGCTCCGCGTCGAACAGCGTCGCGCTGTAGTGCCAGCTGTAACGCTGATCCGTCAGGTCCAGCACGAAGCCGTCGATGGCGGCCTGGATCTCTACGGCGGTCAGACCCGAGAAATCGTAGCCGTAGGGGAAACCCAGTTCCGCATCCAGCGTCATTTCTTTGAGGTCCGCGATGAACTGCTTCACGGCGGCCACCTCGCCGCGCACGACGTGCATCTCGTCGAGCAGTTTGGCGAACAGCCCGCTGGCCGGGTCGGTCAGCGTCGCCTGCAGCGCCAGCACCTCGGTGCGGATCTGCGCCATCGCGTCGCGCAGCTCGGTGAGCACCGCGTTCACCTCGGTGAGCGCCGATTCGGTGGGCAGGTCGTCGCACAGGTCCTCCATGAGGTCCAGCGCTTCGTTGATCTGCACCTCGGCTTCTTCGGTCAGTTCGTCCACGATGTTCTGGGCGGCGCGGGCCAGTTCCGTGTCGACACCGGTCACCACGGCCACCGTCGTGGCGAATTCCACGACGTTCGTCACTTTGAGCGCGGCCTCGGCGTCCAGCAGGCCCACGCCCAGTACGTAGAGCTGTTCGAACAGGGCCGGACCGTCGAAGCCGGGGCTGTCGAAGTCCGGCACGCCGCACAGGCCGCCCACCGGGATCGGGTCGGGCAGCAGCGCTTCCAGGTCGTCCAGCGCGTCGATGGCAGCCTGCGCCTGCTCGTTCGCCACGTCGTTGATGAGGGTGTCGAAGGCGAGGATCGCCTGGTTGACCTGCGCCTCGGTGGTGTCGATGACGGCGATGACCGCCTCCAGCGCGTCCTCGCCGAGATCCAGCTTGGCGCGCATGGTCCCCAGGTCCGCCGCCAGCGAGCCGGACACCGGCCCGCCGGCCAGCTCCGCCTGCACCAGCAGGTCCGGTAGCGTGAGATACACGTCCAGGAGTTCGGCTTCCACGGTGGCGTCCAGCGGCGCCAGCATGTCGATAATGAGCTCCTCGAAGGCTGTCAGACCGATGGAAGCAAACTGCTCCGGCACGCTCTGCAGCAGGCTCACGGCGTCGGCGGCAAGCTCGAAGGGCACCTCGCCGATCTCCTCCAGCGCGATGCGGATGCCGTCCTCGAGGAAACCATCGAAGCCGGCGTCGAAGATGCCGTTCAAACCGTCCACCGTGAGTTGCACGGAGCCGACGAGGTCAGCGACCGGCGTCGAGCAGATGCCGAGCGGTGAGCAGAGGAAATCGTCGATGGACGCGATGCTCTCGGGGTCGGACAGGTCGACGTTGAGATCGAACTCGGCCAGGGCCAGCGTCTCGAAATCGGCACTGGCACCGAAGCTGAGCTTGGTGGCGTCCGGGTGGATGAAGTCCACGCCGGCATTGGCTTCCAGCACCACCAGGTCGGCGCCTTTCGTAAGGCCGAGGAAACGCGGATGACGGCCGTCGTCGTAGCGACCGGTGTCGTAGTAGACGGGCAGATCGAAACCGAAGCTGGTGGCGCCCCAGGTGTAGCTGGCATCGAGCCCGCTGTTGTCTTTCATGAGCGGCGCCAGTTCCGCGTTCGCCTGGTTGTCGTCGTCGGCGCCCAGGCTGACGCCGGCGGCTGCGATCACCGTCTGGGACGGGTCGGTCTGGTTGTCATTGGCCAGCCTCAGGTCCACGTCCAGCGCTTCCCACAACGGTACGCCGATGAGTGCGCCGGCCTTGAGATAGCCGTCCACGGTGGCGTCGTTGGGCGTGCCCAGCACGCCGTCACCGTCGAAGGCGACCGCGAAACCCTGGTCGTCGTCGCCGCTGGCGCCGCTGGGCCTGTCCACGACATGATCGGTGACGCCGGTGAGGGAGATGAGTTCCACGTCGCCGTCCGGTGTCCACGCTCCGACGATGCCCAGCGGGTCGTCCAGGGCGCGGAAGTCGATACTGTTGCCCACCCACAGTTCGCGTTCCTGAACTTCGCAGGCGTTGGCGAAGGGACTGTCCGGCACGAAGGCCAGCGACTGGAACTCCACGTCTGCGTTCCAGGCGAGGAAACGCTCGTTGCAGTTGCGGTCCAGGCCGATTCCGTCGCACGCTTCGCGCACCACCCACCCGGCGCCGACGTTGCCGTTGCAGTCCAGGTCCAGGTTCTCGAAATAGGCGGTGAAGTCACCCTTGCCCGGGATGTACACGCGGCCGTCGAACCAGTTCTCCGTGTCGATCACGTTGGTGATCTGGCGGAAGCCGAAGCGATCGATGTCCAGCGCGTAGCCGTACACGATGGGGGAAAAGATCTCGTCGGTGTTGAACACGCCGGTGACGCCGCCGCGGCGCAGAACGTATTTCGTACCGATGTTGCTGTCGACGTTGTGGTAGTACGGCGTGTCGAGGCCGCCGAACCCGATCTTGGTTCCGGACCCGGTGGCGCTCAGATCCGCGCCGATGCCTGCGGCTGGAAAGCCGGCGGCGTCGCTGTAGATTTCCGGACCCATGGTGAGACCGGCATAAAAGTGGTTGCCGCGGACGGAGGCGCCGTCCTGCAGGAAGTGATGGCCCGCCGGTGCCGGTACGCCGCCGGTAATGGCAGCCTCGCGAGCGCCTGTCAGCCAGTCGGCCGTCCGCAGTCCGTCTGTGCCGCCCGTGCCCTCAGCGACCCAGCCCGGTACGTAATACAGGCCCTGAATACCTGCGTCGCCGGTACGCTGGTAGATGCGGTCGCCGGCGCTGTCCTGTGGACCCCACGCCGGATCGAGATTGAGGTCGGCCAGAGCGGTGACGGAGCCGTCGTCCGCGATGCGCTCGGCGGCGGGTGACAGCCGCACCACGGGATCGTCCACGCCGCTCTCGCACTCGGCGCAGTCGCCGGACAGGCGGAATCGGTAGTCGATGGCCGGCAGCTGCGCACCGTCCGCAACGCGGTTGCCGATGATGTCGATGTCGAAGTCGGCCACGTCGGCACGGCTGCGCGGATAGTGAAAGCGGGCATTGTCGACAAGCTCGAACTGCACGTCGTCGATATGCAGCCCGTCCGTCGTGATGGAGTAGTCCTGCGCCGCGGCCATCGTTACCGGCCGGGAGAAGCGGCGGTCGTTGCTGATTACGCCCTTCTCGTCGTTGCTGCGCGAATCGCGCGCGGCGAAGGTCATGTCGTAGCGGTAGTGCACCTTGTCGTAGGTGCCGTTGAGGCCAGTAGCATCGAGGGTGGCGTTGGCGTTGCGGATGGTGAACGGCAGGCGCTCCGAAGCGAGATGCCCCAGCGCGGTGGTGCCCACCAGGTCGTCGAAGGAGCCGTAAGCCGGCGTGGTGGAAAGGAACAGCATGGCGTCGAGTCCTGCCGCCACCGGCTTGCCGTAGAAATCGACGCCGTGCAGGGTCACGCCGTCCGGCAGCCCGACGGTGAAGAAGCCGAGG
>JAAUYH010038394.1_pt1 | contig 10927 bp, 11 predicted proteins | sample 7278061 | NCBI WGS metagenome assembly JAAUYH01 (sample SAMN14350203, study PRJNA611818) | marine sediment metagenome | isolation source: surface marine sediment (0.6m) | place: French Polynesia: Moorea | collected 2018-08 | reverse complement strand
CTTTGTGTTAGCTACAGTACTGTACCGCCGTAAACAATGATGAATAACAATACACTACTAAATCTTGAGTGCACGGTACACGTTTTGAGCAGCAGCATGATGTCAACTTCGCCTCTCTCATTACCTTCCGGTATCTACCGAATCTCCGTAGTGCGTATACGCTGGTGCTTGCGATGCATATCTCAAACAATCGAATCTGAAATCGATACTTTACAACATTTATTTCATGTCATGCCATTAGCTTCACATCTGTTTCTGTGCTTCTCTGAGTGTTGGTTTTGATTCATGCCTCCTAATAGAAAGATCAAGTCAATTCATTGCTCACCTACAGTACGTATAGCGAAACCTGTTATGCGCACTCTGTTGACGTACTCTACAAATAGGGTTGCATGTATCTGTATTTTGTGCTAGGCGTAAATTATGTTGTATTGGACAGTAAATTTGGATTTACTGTGCTGTGCGAAATCAACGTAGCGGACATCAAGCCCTTTCCATATAATACACTTTGTGCTAGAGATATCACCCCATCTACAACTGAACATCAAAGTGCTCAATTGCGTGCTTCTTATACTCTTCATCCGACATAGCGAACCGCTCAGACAGCATTTGATGCACATCATCCCCCGCCGGATAACGGATCTTGTCTGACGTGTTGGTCACCGCCTCAAAAATCACCTTCGCGATGACAATCGTCCGCGACCCCGCGCTCATAAGATCTCCAAGCTTCTTCCACACCCTCTCCGTCAGCTCGTCGTAGTCACGCACTGTCTCGGATTGCGTCATAATTGAACTGCCTCCCGCAAAGTCCGTGTGCACTGCACCCGGCTCTACGATACGCACTTTGATCCCGAAAGGCGCCAACTCGATTGCTGCCGCTTCTGATACGCCCTCCAGCGCAAACTTCGTGCCCTGATACAAACTAAGCGATGGTGTTACGAAACGACCTCCACCACTCGTCACGTTCACTATCACTCCCGATTTTGCCGCTCTCATCGTCGGTAGCACTGCTTCCAGGACTAGAATCGGCCCGATGACATTCGTATTGTACTGAAGATTAATTTGATCCAGTGTGGCCAGTTTAGTGGTCCTGCCAATCCCATTCCCGCATTATTCACCAACGCGTCGATGGTATCAAACTTGCCTAATCCTGCTTTGACACCATCCTAGATAGATGTCTCACTCGTGACATCGAGCGCAACAACGATCACATTCTCCAGTTTAGCAAGTTTTTGACCAGCGTCGCATGACGGTTTTCGCATAGTAGCAATGACATTCCATCCTTGCTCGGAAAAATACTCGACGGCGGATCGGCCGATCCCGGACGATGTACCAGTAATGAGGATAGTTTTCGGCATGTCGACACAGTTGCGATAGTGTATGCAGTTGGTGATGGGTGAGTTATCCGCGGTGGGGCTGAGTGGATGTATTTTACAACAGGATCAGTTGTGGTAGATGGGGCCGATGGGCAAAGGGATGGTTTAAATATTGTCAGACCTCAAACAAATTGTTAGCTCTATAATGAGGGTCGTTTTCGTGCGGTTGGAATGCTGACAGTATGGGAGTGGACAATAATATTTACCTGTACCGTACTACGTTATAACTACAGTACAGCACAGCAAACCAGCCAATTAAATTACGAGTCGTGATCCGTCATTCTTATTGAAACATCCAACACAACAGCACTGTACCCCCTCCTCTTCCTCCTCCTCACGAGGCTGATGTAGATTTCAGAACATCCACTGTCATCCTTGTCCAGAACGTTCAGCTAACTATTTGTCATTTGCGCCTTTTAGAGGAATGAACGACTTACTTGCAATCTCCAAGTATATTTGGCTGCTGTTCTAAAATAGTCAGTGAGCTACACTTCGATTTTTTGATTTCTGACGTGATATTTTACGGTAGTTGGAAACAAAACTCGTAAGGCTCCTGCTTTGCTCTGATTTTCTCGTTAGAAAATTTCTCAGTTTTGATTGATTTTAGAGAAACTATTTTGTTACAGGCTTAGAATTCTCGAGTGTTTTTTTCACTGAAGTTCAAAATTCAACATAAATCAAACAAAAATAAGAGAATTCAAGGTAAGCAACCATGTCAAGCAGTCACCTTCTCTAGCTGAGATTGACAGAAAACGAGTACCGTACAGTACTGTCGGTTTTACACTTGCCAGTAAGACACTTGTTACCAATTGTTTTCCTCTACTAAAAAGTTAAAACCCTGTAGGACAATACTGTACAGTACACCTGAATGGTGCCGGTACTGTACTTTGGAGGGAGGTAGAAAAAGAGTACCGTTTAGATGAGATGTCTATGTATCTACTTTCTTGGGTGAGAACCAAGACGGGGTCGAAAGTCATTTGATTCCAGCGGAAGACCCACTAGGCCATCCATAACCTCCCCTCACTTTACGGCGTGCCACAATCGTAACAGTAATACGCCGTGTATTACTCTGTTCTTGAATCGATTATTAGTTGCCCTGTCTACCGTGTCGGAACGAAGGCACGGATTCCGAGGAGGACTTAAAAGGAGGAGCATCTGTAAGCCATTCATTCCTCTGAAAAACCCACATGATTTCGCTCCCTGAATTGCAATGGTCCGGATGGTCTGAAATTCACAACAGTGTGAGTCTGATTGGACGGTGCGACGAATCTATTTCGACGGACTAAGGCCCTTTCTACATGCTCCACACGCAGGGGCAGGGTTTAAGAGGACCGAACACGCACTAATCGGAAGATGCGTACGCCAGCAATGTAAATCACTGCGAAACACTCTGTAAGGGTTTTAACAGACGAAAACTAACAATATCATTATTTGTTCCACAGCCGAAAACCCTACTGTACCGTTGCGATACGACGTAATCAGGAGATATCACTTCATACTGTACAGTACGCAGTCAGAGACAATAGAAACGAGATAGATCTAAAAGAGAATACTGTACGGTAGCAACTCTGCCGCCGCTGCGAATTGTACGACAAGGAGCAAAACCAGTTCCTGGTGGGCAAAAAATGCGTAAAGTGGAGAAGCCTGCTGTCGAACCAAACACGAACGACTATCGAATCCTGCCGCCTATGAATACGACCAACGGTGGAGCGGTGTGGGTAAGTGTTACTACTCGAGAAAATGGTGATGATGTGCATGCACGTCGCGCGCACGATAACCCACTCGTTCGCAACCCAAGCCTGGCATGTGAAGAAGGGCGAACTGTCCTCAAATTGCTGGTTGCCAAATTCCTTTTATAGACCTAGATGGAATGGGAGGAAGAGTTGAGAAACCAAAACATGAGTCTACCCGAACTATCGAGGAATTATCAAGTGGTGAAGTTAAAAAAGATGGAGGAGTGAAGGATATTGATGGTTTGTGTGACAAGAGTAAGAGATTTACAGCAAATTACGACGATCATACCGTACGCATGCTGATGAAGGGAATGTTAGAAGAAGGCTATCGTAACAAGAAGAAAATGAAGAAGACTATGGCAGAATTTTTTGACGGATTCGCCGAGAAGGCATGGAAGATCTACAAAATACGATGCCGTGGTAGGGGATGGAGGGACAAATATGAGAAGTATCGCCGAGAAGTAAACAGAACTGGGTGGGACGGAGATGAAGTACAGCTCGACTTGCCGGCGTATTATCCAGAATTGTGTGAGATGGAAAGCAGGGCTGCTCGTAATGACCCGCCAAATGTTTTATCTACTGAAATGAATCTCGACACCAATGGATTTAGTGGTGGCATTGTGACAAGTACTCGAAAGCGACTAAAAAAACAGGCCAACGAGCGGATTCTAAAACGAGAAGAAAGACAGGCAGAGCGGCATGATGAACTTTTGCGAGAACTTAAGCGTAGCAACGATGCGAAAGAAAAGATGGTAGCGCTTCTAGAAAAATTCTTGGACACTTCTGGCAAATAAATTACTATTTTCGATAAATATTTCATTGCATTTCTGAATAGACTGCGATCATATCAAATTGAAGACGAAATGTTTGTTGAAGTGGAGCAAGTATGCGAAAGTGTTCCAAGACGGTTGTCATTTGTTGAACATTAACGATCTAAATTGGTTTTTTCACTATGCATTGCGGTTTATCTATATGAGGATTCCAAAACACAAATCCGACTTCCAAGTTCCTTATTCAGTATTCACTCGATTGTGTTCGGAAATCGGACCTGACCTGGAGTCCAAATCAGACGCTTGTCGGGAATCTCTGCCTCCATCTTTGAAGATCGCTGCATTCCTAATGTGGGCGGGTGGAAAGGTGTATAGCGACGTGGCTGGATGGTTGGAGATTGGCACTAGCACCATGACACCGATATAACGAAACTCTGCTCGTTTTGACGTGTGAGAAATTCGGTTCTGAAATATCGTTGCCACGATCTAGAAGGGAGCTATTTGATGTCATCGCGGGATTTGAAGCACTGTCGGGGTTTACATATTGCGTGGGTGTCATTAATGGCAGTCACATAATATGATTAGCCTGTCCGAGTACACAATATGTAGACTTCCAAGTGTTACAAAAATTTTGCAAGTATGATAATTTTTGCAGTATGTGGTATAAACCGAAGATTCCTCTATGCTGAAGTCGGTGCACCGGGTGCGATTGGAGATGGATAGTTGTTTGAGAATTCACAATTGAACACGTCGAATAGGAACAGGCATTGAGTAGTTTCTGAAATTCCGTCTCTCAGTATCGGATCAACAGAAATCTGGCCTTACCTAATGAGCGGCTGTGGATTCACACTTGTACGAAATATGATGCGAGCAACGAACGAAAGCCAGCAAGAAAAGGATCTTGATTTAAAATTCTGGAATGCAATAGGAAACATAACGAGAAATCTAAATGAATGTTCCCTTGGAATTCTAAACGGGAAATTTGGGCGTACGAGGATGAAGAATTCAATTGTACAACAAAGATGATGCGAGCAGATGCATCAAATGAATGACAGTAACGTATAATACTTGTGCTAAGGTTTTAGATGAAGAAAATTAAGAGCCCAAATATGAGGAAAAAAACGAAAAAATTGAAATTAATGCAGACAATAGTGTATCAGGTAAATGTAAATTTGCTTTGATCAAATTTTGGAGGAAAATTTGAGATGAAAAATTCTAACCCCAAAGTTGGATTACTACTGCTAAATTGTCGAAGCAAATATTTTGTAAATGAATTTTAAGTAAATTGTGTAATTCTTGAATATAAAATCACAAACAAATATTGGAATCATTAAACAGGCAATGAAATAAAATTGGCAGTATAGTAGGTAATATGCCACTATTTTGCAAACGAGTGTGTAGAAATATTTCAAGTTGGGTCGTACTGTTACAGCGTTTCGAGTTTTATGGAACGTTTCATGACAAATTTTTACATCTGTAAAAGACAATTCCAAATCAAACAATATTACAAGGGGACACAGAAAACTCTCTGCAACCATTCATTGGGTCATTAAAAAGTTTTGGGTTCGAGAATTTCACTTTGTTTTCTTTCTCACCTCGTATAATAACATTTGAATTTTATTCTAGTGAAAGGTTACAGAATCGTAACAGTACAAATAATTTTGGAAACGGAATTTCAGTAGCAGAGCAGAAAAAGTAAGTGGGAGAAACAAAACAATTTTTGTGTTGTATCTATTTTGTAGAAAATGAAATGAAGAACATAATTGACCTACGCAAAACTAGGCGATTACCCGAGAGCGCATAAGACATTTTAGATGTTTGAAGGATCATGAAATCCATTAATATTACCCATTTGAAAGGGATTGATTAAAAATTTCCGAATTATGCGTTCTAAAAACAATGCCAAATTCTATGAAATTAGAAGTTCAACATACGGAAACTTAATGTCTCAGTTCTTAATGAGTTTGAAAATTGAAAAACATAATGGTCAATAGATGTCGATAACTGAGCTCAGCTCATGTTCGCAATTTTAAATTATGTCCTTTTTCGGGTTTACATAAGGTGTCTCAAATGAAAAATTATGATACAGGAGCTAATCAAAGAACTTCCATATGGTATTCGAAATTTGCGATAGTAGAAACCGAAAGAACTTATACTAAGCTTGAGGCATTCGTTTCATTATTAATTAGAAATTATGATAAGCATATATTTCCAGTTAATGTTCATGTGTCGTATCTATTTGTTTAACGTATTCCTACGGATAAATCCATTAAGTACGACTGTACAGGAAAACTTACAATTAGTGCGTCGTTTTTCATCGTGTTCGATTAAGAGTAATTGATATCATTCCACTTTTCAAGAAGTAAAATCACACATTTTGAGTATTCATTCATGTTTTGGATATTGCAATGTGGAAAAATGCGGTATTTCCATTCGGAAGTTTCGAAGGAAAGGCATCTTAATAGTACCGGTTTGTCAATCGAAAGACTGATGGAATAAATTAGATCTCAATCAGTAGATGGTTGTAATATTTCAAAATTCTTTTCTTGATCGATGAAAAAGTGAAACGCCCCAAATATAACAATCAGAACGACTCATAAAGCTACATTCAAAATTGTACAGAGATTTAACTACCCAACATCGAACAACTCTATAAACTATGACATCAAGTGGACTAGAAACCTATCTGCTGTTCAATAGAAAAAGAAAACATTTTTCAAAAGTAATTTCAATTGTTTGATTCGTGTTCCTTCTAAAATTAAGTGTTAAATACTGCGTTTGCTTGGTATGTGCACCTACCAATCTGTGTTGCATGTTCATTGAATATGTTGCGTTTTGTAACTCTGAAAGGCATGAGCTTTCTGAATGTGTACCATACAATAGAATATGGTGAATAGTTTCTGAGATAGGTCCCTCCCAATTCCCTTTTACCACACCTCTAATGCAGTAGTCTATTACTGATGTGTAAATTAATGCTCAACAAAAAGTGTGAAACTGCTTTACGGAGAGGATACGAATTTCGCAATAAAACCGAAAGCGGTCATGTACTATTTGTGGTTGCATTGTGTTTGTCACACGACAGAATGCACGGAAGTACAGCGAAATTAGATATAATTGTATTTTGTAGCAATAACGGTGGCACATCGAACAACTAGAATTTAATCAAAATTTGTAGTGTTCGTTGTAAATGGAAAAATTAATTAACGAGAAAAAAATAGGCTACATCTTTTTGGCACTCGGAAATAAAAAAATGCACCGCCCTCATCCTGTCTATTTGTAACGGAAGGGAGAAGAAGAAGATTGAATCTATAATGAAATAGATAGACAATCAAAGTGACATAGTAATACAACTTGCAAATAGACAGGAAGATCTATTCCAATATAGAATGGACGACATATCTAATTCAAATAGAAATAGGTCGCAGTGATAGACACCAGGATCTACTCGAAATAGATGAGATATAATGATTAGAAAAGCTGCTATTGTCCATCGCTCTTACGCTAGCCACGAGGCCCGATTCAGCTCGAAGAAAGGACCCACCAAATGAAGCAACCCCGAGAGTAAAGCAGCTCTACCGGCCGAGATCGGCATTACGGTCACTGAGACTCACGCTGAAGTTATCGGTAGGTAAGCAACGAATTTACTCATTCTGATTAGAAGACATGAAATCAATTCCAACACTCTAAGAAGTACAGAAACAGATGGCAAGCCAATAGCAGGCCAAGAAATGTGAATTGTATCAATTGCTGGACCGATTGTTTGAGATACTGTAAATTTACTCACCAACGAGGTTCTGTAGATACGTGTAGGGTATAAATTTAGGACTGCGAGGGGAACCAGATTGAAGATATGCAGCTGCTCGCAACGTGCCATATCGTAATTACTAGACCTTTGATTAACATAAAAACTTATTTGTTCTGTTTCCGGGTTACATTAACTCTGAGTTCCTATACTTCCCATGATTGCCAGGTAGGCAATTAAAGGTGTTATGGGGGACTGGCCTCATGTACTGCCATCGATTGCTTAATCTCTATCCTCTCAAATTAATCGCGCGTTATGACATTCTAAGGCAGCGACAATCCGTACAAATACGTGGCTGGCATTGTAAAACTCTGTACATTGTTTCGCCCTTTTGGCAAGTGAACTCATGAATTTGTGGGAGGTTGGATGCCGATGTCCTGGCCAGGCGATAATCAAATGTGGCATCGGACCAATTTCCCGTGTTTCCTCAATTTACTGTTAGACGTGTGTGGGCTGGTCAGCGTGTCGGCATGACCTCATCCTGTCTATACTTCTACACCGGATACGTCGATGAGGTCCGCTCCTCCGTTGAAACCCGTAGCAGTGATGTTAAACGTGGTGTTGAATTTCCAATTTTTCACATCAATTCTCGTAACTCGATTGTAGTTCAGTTGTTGAACACATTTACTCAAGGTTGCTGAAGTTAAGCACCCGCGGCACAAAGTATGCCTCGAGCTTTCGAATCTTCAGACTATCGTCGAACGTCAGCACCTGCACCGGCTGCGCGCGGAACACGCCCAGTCCGCGCGTGGTGCCATCGAACACCGCGTCGATGAGTTGCACGGTTTCCCGACGTTCCGCGTGCACGAACGTTCGCGATGGGTAGCGTGTGTAGACGAACCCGTCGATCACGGTTGCGAAGTTGCGGTACACCGATTCAAGAGTGCGGTTGGGCTCGAAACCCACCGGGTCGTGCAGTTCGGGTTCGACGGCAAATAACCGGCGAATCTGAGTCAAGTCGCGTGTTTTCAGTACCTCGAAGTAGCGATTTGTAGCGTCAATAAATTCCTTCCCCGAACACCCGACACGAGGTGACCGCTCGGGCGGTATGATGCTGGCATGCATTGCTTGGACCCACCAAGAATTTGAGGTGAACGTCAGCGGTGGCAACACATCACCGCATGACGTCACCGGATGGTCGTACACTGTTGCCGATATAATTCTGCCCCCCGCATCTAATTGGTACAGCACGATACGAGCCCACACCGCAGTGCCTCCCAGCGTCTGAACTTCAACGTCCTCGACAACCATCGCGCGTAGGTCGGGCACCACCACGGGCCGCACCGGAGTGGATATGCGCACACTGACGTTTTTCGGTGGCATGTCATCGCCAAACGTGGCATGCAAATACTTCAGCCCATCTTCCCTGTTGATGAACATCGCGGGCACGGTGGTGTCCCTGGAGTGCGCCGCCAACTCGGCGTGCAGAGAGGAGACGGCGTTTTGTGCGGTCTTGATATTCACACCGGTGGGGCAGTTGAAGTACTGCTGATAATAGTCGATGCGTGGGCCGTAGAAATCATCCTTCAGTGTTTGCCGCGCGAGTTCGGTGGTGCCTTCCAGTAGTGTGGCGCGCACATGGTAGCGCAGTCGTGTTTGAACGTCCCCATCCACGCCGTCGGTGAGCAAAGAAATGGTGACGACGAACTTGTCAAACTTGACCCCAGGAAAAACTAGGGGCGTGACGGTCTCTTGCACAGTGACGAATGTGGTGTCATTGCGTTTGAGCATACGTACGTCGAGAACGAAGCCGTTGCTGAACGTGCGGCGTTGTACCACATTACCGAGTCCGCCGTTGATGTCCATCGGGCCGTGCTCCCTCGCCTCTTCATCGGTCATCGGTGTGCCATCAGGACGTAGTGGCACCACAGTGGTGTTGACAACACCCTTCGCCCACGATGCATTGTCCCACTTGGTAATAATGTCCCATATATGTTGTCTAGTGCAGTTCATATTCCAGTAAAACACCATCTCAATCTCCTCCTCGTCTACGCATCCTTCAGGCGCAACCTCAGTCCATGGGCCGAACAATTGTGGTGGTGCGGAACGAAGGATTCGATAATACTCATGACTGAAGATTGAAGTGACGTGGTTCGAGCTCAGGTGAGTTTGCAATGCATTGACGTTGACATATTTTTCGGTGAAACCAAATAAACCGGGAGCATTGGGATTTTTGTACATGGCGTAGTTGATATTGCCTGATTCATTGCGACTGGCGGTTATGAGAGGACGTAAGTCTTGAATGAAGGCGTTCGCGTCTTCTGGTCGCGAGGTGAAAACCGAGAACCCACTGACATGTTCAGGTACCGGACACGTGCCATTGCAGGCAGCAGAGGCGAAAGCGCAAGGGAGGAAAAGGGGAAGCAAGAGGACAGGATGAAACCAAGTAGATAGAACGAACATCGTGCTGAGAAGAGATATGAAATAGAGGTTCTTATATATGTTTGACGACTATTTGAGATCTTATAGAAGAGAGACAACATAGTAGAAATCTCGTGTACGGAACATGGAGTGATGAAAGAAGCATTGGGGAGGTATTGACCGCATGCTTTGGGCGTACAAACAGATCACCATATTAGATGAAAATTAAGAAGGAACGTTACGAGCATTGGTGTGTCTTTGGATTTACTCGGTTTGACGTTCCTGCCAAGGTTGAAGAATTGCGTAATAGAAAAGACATTCAGTGCAACGGCAAATTTAGTAAAAGGGCGAGAGAAAATAAGAAACCTGGAGAAGCTCAAAATAATTCTGACTGTCATGAACAAGATGATTCTCTAAAACAGCTGGGCACGCAGTCTATCAGTACCTCAAAGAATGCAGCATATCAGCTACGAAGGTACTGTCTACTGCAACTCTTGTGTTAGCTAGTCTCAAAACAAAGCACCCAGCACGTCATGAGCAGCTGCATATTCCAGCCTCATCTCCCTCGCTTACACGTATCTGCTGAAGCTCGTTGTGATAACGTAAATATCTCAAACCATCGAAGAAGCAATGGATATTTATTCCTCGTGGCTATCTGGTTCTGCCCTTCGCTGAGTGTTGGTTTTGACGTCATGCCTCTCGATCAGAATAATTGATCTTTCGTTGCTTATCTGTAATAGAACTTGTTCCATGCATTACAGTACTTGGACGTAATATACTGTACTGTACAGTAGGTAGACAAAAAGATAGAACAACCCTAATTTTGCAACGTAGCGGGAAAATTAAAGACAGAGCTGTGAAATATAAACCATCATTTATTCTTTAATG
>JAAUYH010004647.1_pt1 | contig 10927 bp, 13 predicted proteins | sample 7278061 | NCBI WGS metagenome assembly JAAUYH01 (sample SAMN14350203, study PRJNA611818) | marine sediment metagenome | isolation source: surface marine sediment (0.6m) | place: French Polynesia: Moorea | collected 2018-08 | reverse complement strand
CCCGCCCCCCCCCCCCCCCCCCCCCCCCCCCCCCCCCCCCCCCCCCCCCCCCCCCCCCCCCCCCCCCGCCGCGGTCCCGAAGGGGGCGCAAATGAGCAAAATTACCTCGGCACAGGTCGCGGAACGTGCAGGCGTCAGCCAATCAGCTGTGAGCCGCGTCTTCACACCTGGCGCCTCCGCAAGCGCGAAGACCGTCGAGAAGGTCAAGCGGGCTGCTGCCGAACTGGGCTACCGCCCGAACGTGCTGGCCCGCGCCATGGTCAGCGGCAAAAGCCGGATCAGCGGGCTGGTGGTGGCCTATCTGGAAAACCAGTTCTATCCAATGGCGCTCGAGCTTTTGTCCAACGCGCTGCAAAAGCGCGGCTATCACATCCTGATCTTCACCGCGCCCAATTCGACCGATGGGGTCGACGCGGTGATCGAAGACCTGATGGCCTATCAGGTTGATGGGATCGTTGCCGCAAGTGTCTCGGTTTCGTCCCCGCTGGCCGAACGGGTCCAGCAACAAGGCATCCCCGTGGTGCTGTTCAACCGGGGTCAGGAAGGGACGAGCCTGTCTAATGTCACCTCGTCCAACCGGCTGGGCGGGCGTCAGATCACGCAGTTCCTGATTGATGGCGGCCATACACGCATCGCCCATATTGCCGGATGGCAGGGCAGTTCGACGGGCCGCGACCGGCAGGCGGGATTTCTTGACGCCATGGGGGACGCCGGGCTGGTGCCCTTTGCGCTGGTCGACGGAATGTACAAGCGCGACGTCGCGGCCGAATGCACGCGACAATTGCTGGACGGGGCCCGCCCGGACGCGATCTTTGTCGGCAATGATCACATGGCTTTCGCCGTTCTGGACACCATTCGCACTGCAGGACTTACCCCTGGTCAGGATATTTCCGTGGTTGGCTTCGATGATGTGCCAATGGCGGCCTGGTCGGCCTATGACCTCACGACCTATCGCCAACCGGTCAATCGCATGGTCGACGCGACCGTCGATCTGATCCTAAGCCAGGTCGAGGCCGGTCACGCATCAGCACGACAAATTGAAATCGAAGGCAAGTTGATCGCCCGCAGCTCGGCCCGGGTGCCAAAAGGAGGACAGGCATGAAAGGGTTTTCGAACCGTTTCAAGGATTTTCCCGATTACATTATTGGTATCACCAAAGAGATCTGGGAAGACCGGGGCGTCGCCACACTGAACCATTATTATGCCGAAGACATCCCCGTCCGGTCGCCCATGGGTATCCAGCGCGGCAACAAGGCCGTTATGGCGTCGACCATGGCGACGATCCACGAATTTCCCGACCGCGAGTTGCTGGGCGAAGACGTGATCTATTCCGACGACCCGGACCACGGGTTGCTGTCTTCGCATCGCTTACTGACCAAGGCCACGCACACCCATGACGGCCAGTTCGGGCCGGCCACCGGCAAGCCCTGGGTGGTGCGCGTCATTGCCGACTGTGCGGCCAAGGACAACACGATCTATGACGAATGGCTGGTCCGCGACTATGGCGGCATCGTGCGCCAGTTGGGGATGGACCCGCGCGAATACGCCCAAAGCTTGATCCTGGCCGAAGGCGGGCCCGAGGCCGCCGCGCGACCGTTCACGCCCGAAACGGATGTCGAGGGCCCGTACAAGGGGCGCGGCAATGACAACGAATGGGGCGAGAAGTATGCCCAGACGCTGACCCGCATCATGGAGATGGACGTCAACCATATCCTGACTGATTACGACCGCGCGGTCATCGGCGAATATCCAGGCGCTGCAACCGCCATCGGTCGCGAAGCGGTCAGCGAATTCTGGGTGGGCCTTCGATCGTCCTTCCCATCGGCCAGGTTCACCATCCACCACCAGATCGGTATGGATGCCGATATGCTATCGCCCCGCGCCGCGATCCGCTGGTCGCTGGATGGGACCCATGATGGATGGGGCAAGTTCGGTCGCCCGACCGGCGCGCGCGTCCATGTCATGGGGATGAGCCATGCTGAATTTGGTCCTTGGGGTCAGAGGCGAGAGTTCACATTGTATGATGAAGTGGCGATCTGGAAGCAGATCCTGCTGGCCACGGGATGAGCGGCGGAGGCGAGTGTTTGCGCCGGCTTCGCCGTCGCGCGTGTCAGGGGGCCAGCCCCCTCTTGTCCTTCGGACAATTCGCCCCCGGGATATTTTCACCAAGAAGAAGGAACGCCTGATCATGATATCCGCAGACATGGCTGACCGCATTGTCCGTTATGGCGAATTGAAGCCCTGCCGCACGGCTTTCATTGACGCGCATACGCCGGGGTCGGATCAGAAGGAGAACTTCACAATCATCGGCGGGGGGGTTTCGGAAAGCCCCGATCAGCATGTGCACATTGCCTTGCCGCATGGGTTCAACATCGGTGCCGCCGGACAACCGCCGAAATGCCGGAACAGCTTGCATTCGCACCGAACTGCGGAAGTGTTCTTTGTGTTGTCTGGGCGCTGGCGGTTCTTCTGGGGGCGTTGGGGCACCGCAGGCGAGGTGGTGCTGGAGAGGGGCGATATCTTCAATATCCCCACCGGCATCTTTCGCGGCTTCGAGAATATCGGCGAGGATTACGGGATGATCATGGCGATCCTTGGCGGCGATGACGCAGGCGGTGGGGTCATCTGGGCGCCCCAGGTGATCGAGGACGCCGCCGATCACGGGTTGATCTTGGCCGAAACGGGCAAGCTTTATGATACCAAGCGCGGAGAAGCGTTGCCGGATGGGGTCGAGCCGATGGCGAAGCTCAGCGAGGCCGAGGCCAATGCTTTCCCCGAGCCATCTGCGCAAGACGTGATCGGTGGATACGTGCGGCGCTATTGGGACATGGTGGCGCTGGCCGACGGGACCCCCTGCAAGGTGATCGGTGAGACGGGTATCATCCGGGACAAACCGGGGTTCGAGGTGGACCTGATCACACGGGCCTCGGCTACAGAGGAGAACCGGTCCCATGATCGACCATGCGTGCTGATGCCGGTGACCGGGCACTGGCGCGTCGAGTGGGACGGCGGCGAAACCGTACTGGCGCCCGGCGACACCATGAGCGTCCCCGACGCGCTTGCTTACGCCGTCCGGCCTTCGATGACCGGCGACGCAGCGCTGTACCGAGTTGTCGGAACAGGCGATCCAGCCGGGCCCACATGGACAGGGTAGACCCGGAAAGCACACGCGAAGTCTATGACCGCCAGGCCGAGGCCTATGACCGCGAGCGTAGCCACGCCTTTTTCGAAGCGCGGTGGCTGACGCGGTTCAGCGACGCTCTGCCGCGCGGCGGTCGCGTTCTGGACCTGGGATGTGGCACCGGTAAGCCCATAGCGGCCTGGCTGATGGGTGAGGGGTTTCAGTTGACAGGAGTGGATTTCTCGGAAGGCATGCTGAGCATCGCGCGCCGCACCTGGCCCGATGGCGATTGGCGCGTATCCGACATGCGCACGCTGGATTTGCCCGAACGCTTCGATGGCATCATCGCCTGGGACAGTTTCTATCATCTGACAATGGACGAACAGCGCACAAGCCTTCCACGTTTGGCGTCTCATCTGGCGCCCGAAGGCCGTTTGATGGTCACGGTGGGCCCGGTGAAAGGCGAGGTCACGGGGTCGGTGGGTGGCGAGACAGTCTATCACGCCAGCTTGTCGCCCGGCGAGTATGCGCGCCTGTTGGAAGACAATGGTTTGACGCTGACCGCATTCGTGGCCGAGGATCCCGGGTGCGATAACCACACCGTGCTTATGGCAAGGAAACTGAGTTAGGAGGAACGGGGCATGAAAATCAAGACCACCCACGTCGGATCACTGCCGCGCACGCAGAAGGTCGTGGATTTCATTTTCGCACGCGAAAGGGCCGAAGACTATTCGCAGGACGATTTCGACGCCGCGATGACGGATGCCGTTTTGGAAACTGTGCGGCTTCAGAAGGAAGCGGGTATCGACATCGTGTCAGACGGCGAAACGTCGAAGATCTCCTACGCGACGTATGTGAAAGATCGCTACACCGGATTTGACGGGGACAGCCCGCGGAACGCGCCCGCTGATTTAAAGCTGTTTCCCACGTTCCTGGAAAGATTGGCGAATGATGGTGGCACTCCGCAATATGCGCGGCCAATGTGCGTGGGCGAAGTTAGGTCCAAGGGTCAGGGCGAGCTGGAAAAGGATATCGCAAATTTGAAAGTCGCGATGGCCGCCCATGGGGTGGAGCGAGGCTTCATGAACGCGGCCAGCCCGGGCGTGATCTCGCTGTTCCTGCAGAACGACTACTACCCGACGCGCGAGGCCTATCTGGCCGCCTTGGCAGATGCGATGAAGGCCGAGTACGAAACCATCGTCGCCTCGGGCCTTGACCTGCAGCTTGATTGCCCTGACTTGGCACTCTCGCGGCACATGCTGTTCACAGACCTATCGGACGAGGAGTTCCTGAAGGTGGCCGCCGCGCATGTCGAGGCGCTAAACCATGCCTTGGCAGATGTGCCTTCGGAGAAAGTCCGCATTCACATCTGTTGGGGCAACTACGAGGGCCCGCATGTCTGCGACATCCCGATGGCGACCATGTTCGACACGCTGATGTCGGCGGATGCGCGCTATGTGCTTTTCGAGACGTCGAACCCGCGGCACGGGCACGAATGGACCGTGTTCCGGGATCGTGCAAGTGACATTCCGGAGGACAAGGTGCTGGTGCCGGGTGTTGTCGACACGACGACGAACTTCGTCGAGCATCCCGAGCTGGTGGCTCAACGCATTTCGCGGTTTGTCGATATCGTGGGCGCCGAGCGCGTGATTGCCGGGAGCGATTGCGGCTTCGGGACCTTTGCCGGTTTCGGTGCTGTCGATCCGGATATCGCCTATGCCAAGCTGGGCGCCTTGGCGGAGGGCGCGCGGTTGGCATCTGAGTAAAGCCCGCCGCTCTACGTCGGCCGGTCCACGGACAATCGTGCTGCGACGCGCAACGCATGGCTCGCGTCTGTGGCGGCAGGTGGGAGGACCGGGTCATAGGTCGTGCGGATCAGGGCTGCGACGTCCGGGTTCAGCACAACATGCCCGCCTGCTTCGACCAGCGGCCCGTGATCGGAAAACGCGGTGTCTGACCACAAGAGGATCGTCTGCGCGGCTTGGGCGAGAGCAAGGTCTTCAGCAGGAACATCGGCAAGTGCCGCATCCATGCGGACAAAGACGAAGGCCGCCTTGATCGCGCCAGCTTCGTCGAAACGGAAGGCGCGATACTGGTTAGCGTCGGCGGACTTCAGACGGATCACGAGGTCTGCCAAATCCGGAAGTAGACGGTCCAAGTCCGGCGTCTGAGTCAACTCGTCCCAATCGCGGATGAAGAACATCAAAAGGTTCGCGCCCAATTCCGGATCGGTCTCAGCCATGCTGTGATCCGCCAGAACGGTAATGGCCTCGATGGCGCCTTTGACGATGGCAAGGGTCGCATCGTCTACGCCGAAAACGACCGGCGCGATCGGGCGGCCCCAGCGCGCGAATAGGTATGACCCGTCCGAGCGGGTGAATTGTCGTTCAACGAAAGCGGCGTCCATGGGGGTGACCTAATGCGTTCGCATGGCGAAGGGAATGGGGCAAAGCGGTCTCTGCGCCGGGTATTGTCGCTTAAAGAAGAGTTCCCTGACCGGGACTGTCCGGCACTGCAAGTCCAAGGTGCGCCCAGGCGCGAGGTGCCAGCATCCGTCCCCTTGGAGTCCGTTGGATCAGGCCTTGTTGAAGCAGGTAGGGCTCGATCACTTCTTCGATCGCGTCGCGCGCCTCCGAAAGAGCCGCCGACAGGGTTTCCACGCCGACCGGGCCGCCTTGATAATGCTCTGCGATCAGCGACAGGTACCGCCGGTCTGCCCCATCAAGACCCAGACCATCTACGCCCAAGCGTGTGAGCGCGCCATCCGCCAAGTCGCGCGTCAGTTTCCCGTCGCCTTCTACCAGCACGAAGTCCACGACACGCCGCAGCAAACGCCCGGCGATCCGTGGCGTCCCCCTTGCCCGCCGTGCAATCTCGCGACAACCCGCATCATCGGCCGCCACCCCCAACAGACGCGAGCCGCGCAGGACAATCTCGAAAAGCTCGTCTTCGGAATAGAACTGGAGCCGTACCGGTATTCCGAAACGATCCCGCAAGGGCGTCGTCAACAGGCCCAAACGCGTCGTCGCCCCTACCAGTGTAAAGGGCTGCAACTCGATCCGGACCGTCCTTGCCGCCGGTCCCTCGCCGATCACCAGATCAAGCTCGAAGTCCTCCATCGCCGGGTACAGCACCTCTTCCACTGGCGGGTTCAGCCGGTGGATTTCGTCGATGAACAGAACGTCGCGCGCCTCGAGGTTGGTCAGGATCGCCGCCAGATCGCCCGCTTTTGCCAGAACGGGCCCGGACGTCATGCGGAAGTTCACGCCCAATTCGCGCGAAACGATCTGTGCAAGCGTCGTCTTTCCAAGCCCCGGCGGCCCGTGGAACAGCGCGTGATCCATCGCTTCACCGCGTTGGCGCGCACTTTCGATGAAGACCGCCAGGTTCGCCCGCGCCTCTTTCTGGCCAATGAACGCGTCAAGCGTCTGGGGTCTGAGCGCCCGGTCGGAATCTTCGGGCCGGGGTTCCGGGCGAAGCGTCGGGTCAGGGTCGCTCATACCGGAGCCAATCGTTTCAGTGCGGCCCGGATAAGGGCCGACGCGTCGGCGTCGGGCGTCTCACGCGCCACCTCGGCCACTGCCGCTGCCGCTTCGCCCGGGCCGTATCCAAGGTTGCCGAGCGCCGAAAGTGCATCCGCCTGCGCACTGGTGTTCGCAGGGGCCACGGCAGGGGTGGCAACAGGTCCTTCTATCACCGTATCAAGGGCTGCGCCGGGCATCGCCATCATCGCGGGCGCCTTTCCCTTCAACTCGTTCACAACCCTCTGCGCGATCTTGGGCCCCACACCCGGCGCAGCCTTCACAGCAGACCAGTCTCCAAGGGCAATCGCCTGCGCCAAGGCATCCGGTCCCAAGGCGCCCAGAACGGCCATCGAGGCCTTGGCCCCGATGCCTTGCACACTCATCAAGAGCCGGTGCCACTCTTTCTCTGCCAGCGTCGGAAACCCAAAGAGCTGCAGCAAATCCTCGCGCACCAGAAGATCGGTATAAAGCGACGCCGCCTCACCCTGTCCGGGCAACCCGGCCAGTGTCCGCTCGCTGACGTAAACCATGTACCCGACGCCGCCTACGTCGAGCAGCACATGATCACTGCCACGATATTCGATGCAACCCGAGAGCTTGCCGATCATACGCGTACCTCGACCCGGGCGAGCGTTTGCGCCACATGCGCATGACAAATGGCAATGGCCAGCGCATCAGCCGCATCCGGTCCCGCGATGTCCACTCCGGGCAACTGCATCCGCACCATATGGTCGATTTGCGACTTGTCGGCGTGTCCAACACCCACGACGGCCTTTTTGACTGCGTTGGGTGCGTATTCTCCGACCTCGATGCCCGCCCGTGCCGGCACCAGCATCGCGATCCCGCGTGCCTGCCCAAGCTTCAGTGTCGCGGCGCCATCGCGGTTGACGAATGTTTGCTCGACCGCCGCTGCATCAGGGGCAAAGCGCTCCCATACCTCGCTCAGCTCTTCGAATAGTGCCGCCAACCGAGGTCCAAGCGGACCGCTTGCCGTTTTGCAAATACCATTGGCAACATGTCTCAGGCGAGGACCGTCGACATCTACCACGCCCCACCCCAAGGCCCGCAATCCCGGGTCCAGCCCCATGACGCGCATTGCTCGCAACCTGCTCGTTTCATCGTTTTGTCCGAACTAGCACGAAACGCGAACATCTTCCAAGCAATTCGCGATCATACCTGTCCAACCACGTTCGCTAAAGATTTTGACATTTAATGCATCTCGGACTGGATCGGCTGAAATTCGAAGTTGCCTTGCCGGTGCCTGCCCAAGCGGTTCGCGCGGCCCAAATGCGTCATTCAACAGTTGATTTCCGACATGGTTGAACGTGATTTTATTAATCAATGACAAAGCTTTAGCGCGATTTCCTGACATGCGGAATTTGCATATCCGGCTTGCAATGCGCGCAGTTGTAATCAGCGCCTTGCGCCTCTACGTGCCGCTCAGATCGTATCCCCAATTTCTGAACTGGAAAACGCCATGGCCTACATATCTCAAATGAACCGTACGCTCGGCCAAACGGCCAAAGCACCGATTTCGGTCGCAAGATTGGTCGCCCGCTTCACCGCTTGGAACGACGCACGCCGAACCCGTAATGCGCTGGCCCGTCTGACGGACCACGAACTGGACGATATCGGTTTGTCGCGTGGTGACATCGACGCAATCGGTCGCCGCTGAAATCCGTGTGAAAAACGAAAGGCCGTGTCTCGAATACACGGCCTTTTTCATTCAGAGTAGGTCGAAACGCTAGATGTAGTTCCCGATCCGCACCGACAGCCATTCGGTGATCGGGTCCGACACCATCATATACGCGCCAGCCTGTTCAAAAAACGATCCCTGCGCCAAGGCATAAACGCGATTGTCGTACTCTGCCGCGCCAAGTTGAGCGTGCAAGAACCCCTTGAACACCATCAGGACAAGCACGACCAGTGCAACACCACGCAGGGTCTTGCGAGGCATCTTGCGCCGCGGTTTCGCGACAACGAGGCCGTCGTCGTTGACGGATGTGACGTATCCACGGGACAATTGCGTGTGACGACGGGTGATCCGACGCATCCGGCGATCGAACTCATCAAACTGCGACGCAGACATAAAGAAGCCTCCATGGCGAAACGGAATACTCTGACAGCGAATTAACTTATCGCCAATTGTGGCAACACTAAGGCGTACCGCCTCTCGCTTGCTGTAATTCGTTTGAAATTGGGTGTTTCCGCGACAGTGCCAGTGTCGTCCAGTCAACAATTTCAATGCGTTCCAACAGATTGAAGCCGTGGTCGCGATAATGCGCCAGAACCGCATCGGCCTGCTCGTTCAGGATGCCGCTTAAAATGGCCCGACCATTAGGTGCCAAAGCTGTCGCCATCGGGGCGGCCAGATCGATCAGCGGGCCTTTCAGGATATTCGCAAACACCAGATCGAAGGGTCCCGCCAATCCCGGATGGTCGAACCCGGCAGCGACCAGCGCATAGACCCGGGTGCACAAACCGTTCGCGTCAAGGTTGGCCTTGGCAACCTCGACCGCCACCTCATCGATATCGGAAGCTACGACCTCGGCCTCCCAGACACGCGCCGCGGCCATCGCCAGAACGCCCGTGCCGCATCCGATGTCTGCAACACGATCCGGGGAAAACCCGGCTTCCACCATATGATCCAGCGCCTGCAAACAGCCAAGCGTCGTGCCGTGATGCCCTGTTCCGAATGCCATCGACGCTTCGATCCGAAGCGCGATGCGGCCTTCGGGCACCTTGTCTGCGTCATGAGATCCAAAAACAAAGAACCGCCCCGCTTCGACCGGGGTCAATTCACGCCGCACATGTGCGACCCAGTCGGTTACCGGCAATTCCGAGATAACAAAGTCCGCCGCCCCATGCGCGGCGGCCAAAAGCGCCAGGCCGATTTCGTCCGGCATTTCCGTGAAATACCCGCCGACCTCCCAGGTCCCGCTGCCGTCCTCGATCTCGAAGACACCGACGCCCGATGGAGCAGGCTCCAAACCTTCCAACGCCTCACAAAGTGCCTCAGCGCTGCTCTTGTGAGCCAAGGTCGTCAATGCGGTCCAGGTTGTCATGGCCCGGAGCGCTACCCCGCGCATTCAAAAGGGTCAACCGATCTTCATCTTGCCCCAAATACGCAAAACGGGCGCGTTCCGTCAGGAACGCGCCCGCCCGCGACGCCAACAGGCGGCGCAAAACCTTAGCTGACGACGCCGGTCCCGATCGGACAACTCACTCCCGTGCCGCCCAACCCGCAATACCCGTTCGGGTTCTTCGCCAAATACTGCTGGTGATAGTCTTCGGCGAAATAGAATTCCGGCGCAGGCAGAATCTCTGTCGTGATGGCCCCGTAACCGGCCGCACTCAACTGCTTCGCAAACGCCGCCTTCGACGCCTCTGCCACAGCGCGCTGCGCTTCCGTGGTCCAATAGATACCTGACCGGTACTGCGTGCCGGTGTCGTTGCCCTGGCGCATTCCCTGCGTCGGATCGTGCCCTTCCCAGAAGGTTTTCAGCAGCGTCTCGAAACCGACCACGTCCGGATCATAGACCACGCGCACGACTTCGTTGTGCCCGGTCTGACCGGTGCAAACCTCTTGGTAGGTTGGGTTCTCGGTGAACCCCGCCGCATAACCGACCATTGTCAGATAGACGCCGTCGAGTTTCCAGAACATCCGCTCGACACCCCAGAAACACCCCATACCAAAGACCGCAACCTCGTGCCCTTCGGGTACATCGAGTGTCAAAGGGCGACCGCTGATGAAATGCGTCTCAGCCGTCGCGATGGGGTCTGGACGTCCAGGCAAGGCCTGATCCGCCGTCACCATGTTGTACTTTCTGGAAAGAATGCCAAAGACCATGCGCTTCTCCTGTTCCCGCGTGCCCAAGATATAGGTCGCGTATACGCCAACTTCTACTCGGCAGCCGCCGGGATGATGCGCGAAAACACGGTCTCGTGACCTGGCGCCGGGTGGCGCGGGATCATCAGCGCGAGCATCAACGACACGCCTGCCATGCCTGCCGCCAGTGCAAACACGCCGCCCGGCGAGACGATCCAGAGGTATCCCAGAAGGGCGGGCAGGAAGACGGCAGCAATATGATTGATCGTGAACGCCACCGCCGCGGTGGGAGCGATATCCTGCGGATCGGCGATCTTCTGGAAATAGGTCTTCATCGCGAAGGCAAGTGCAAAGAACAAATGATCCAGCACGTAAAGCGTTGCCGCCAGGATCACGCCCCATCCGAAATAGTAGATGCCGCCGTAGGCCAGAAAAACGCCGATCAACCCGATG
>JAAUYH010054082.1_pt1 | contig 10928 bp, 10 predicted proteins | sample 7278061 | NCBI WGS metagenome assembly JAAUYH01 (sample SAMN14350203, study PRJNA611818) | marine sediment metagenome | isolation source: surface marine sediment (0.6m) | place: French Polynesia: Moorea | collected 2018-08 | reverse complement strand
TCTAATGTTATTATCTCCGCATTTTGGACAATTAATTTCCATTTTTTGTATTAACGATCTGCTTGCAGCAGCGCTGAGACGCGGCTAAGCCGAACGCTATCGCTACCATAGGAATTTTCCCTCAATTATAAATCATCCCGCAACGATGCAACGCCAAATTATTGATATGGATTAGTATTCCTTACGGGAAAATATAACGAAAATGAAAAATATATTTATCCGTAACTGTCACTATTAGCGATCGCTTTTTGGTAAAGGATTTAAAATCATATAGAATGGCTTGTCAAATTTGGCATAAATCAAACAAGCTTCTTGATGACATATAAGTGAACGTGTAGTAAGTAAGTAAGTAAGTAAGTAAGTAAGTAAGAATACATAATGAATAAGATTGATTTCCATAACAAACACTCTAATTATTTAAAAATACTTTTTTAAAATTCAGTATTAATGCTCATGTAGTGCTTAAAAAAACTAATATAAAATCAAATGACAAAATTAAGATTTCCATGAAAAACTTATTTTTGTCTTTACTATTTGACAAGGATTATTCGACGATGCAAATTTGTAAATGGGTCGCAACTGGGAATGAAAATCCAACACTAGTGATGAAATGGATTGATATTGATCAGGTTGAAAAATGGGAAGAAATTAATAAACCCAAGCATCAATTACATTACGCACCTTCAAAAAATAATTTAAATCTGGCTCGTCTCATTCTTAATAAGTTAAGAGAGAGTAAAGCTTATCAAATATCAACTCAAAATGTCGCTGCAGTTCATCGTTTTTGCTAGTTTAACTGTCACTAGAGCAAATATTTTTAAAAATTTCCATCAGAATGTGGGTTTTAGATACGTCTAAAGCCCACATTTTTAGATTTATTCCCAAAAGTTTTAGACCATAAAACAAAGTGATATTTAATACTTTAAACGTCAAAAATTCTTGAAAAACCTATGGAATTTAGACTGTGAGTTAAAATCCGAATACATAAAAACCGAAGGTAAAAGATTGCCTAGGCTTTAGCAATGGTAATCATTTGAATTTAAAAAAGTGCTTTAATGCCTCTCTGTACTTGGGTTACATCTCTTTACCCATGAGTAGAGGGTAAACTTTTATTTTTTTATTTCTAGAATAGAATAGCCTTCCTCTTGTCAATGCTAAATCTTCTATTAAGTTGTTTTTAATTTTACATCTCATATCGTATCTTCATTGTGAGTTAATGCTACATCTTCTATTTTCCGGACTGAATAGGAAAAATAGGTTTTAAGGGCTTAATTTCCTGATGGTCGGATCATTCCAAGAGAAAGGATAACTGTTCTGAAAATTCCTAAATTGATTACCAAATCTCATGCGTAAAACCAAAATAATTTGTACTGTTGGACCTGCGACATCCACACTCGAACGTCTACAGTTACTGGTAGATGCTGGAATGAATATTGCTAGGCTAAATTTTTCCCATGGTACTCACGAGTTCCACAGTCAAACAATTCACGATCTGAGAAAACTAAATACTCCCCCCCAAAGTCCTCTCGCATTAATGCAAGACCTATGCGGACCCAAAATTCGCTTGGGAATTTTACCTGAAGAAGGACTAACAGTGGAACCCGGACAGGAAGTTACTTTTGTTTTGCAAGAAGAAGGTAAAACTATTGACGACTTACCTTTACCAATGCCAACTTTATTCGCAATGGTACGACGCGACGAACCGATTATGATTAACGATGGTCGGATAAAACTGATAGTTAGCGATCGCGATGCGGATAAAATCCGAGCAATAGTAAAAATTGGCGGACAAATATCCTCACGCAAAGGGGTGAATTTACCCGAAACCCGTCTACCAATTAGTTCAATCACTGAAAAAGACTTACAAGATTTACGTTTTGGGATTCAACATAATGTTGATTGGATCGCAGTTTCTTTTGTTCGCTCTGCTGTTGACTTAGAACCAGCAAAAAGAATGATTGAAGCAGCAGGAGTCGAAACCCGTATCGTCGCTAAAGTCGAAAGACGCGAGGCTGTCGAGAACTTTGACAGTATTCTGGAAGTTGCTGATGGAATTATGGTAGCCCGTGGAGACTTGGGAGTAGAAATGCCTATTGACCAAGTACCCCTAATTCAAAAGGATATCATTCGTCGTTGTAATCTTGCTGGGAAACCTGTAATCACCGCGACTCAAATGCTCGAGTCTATGATTAGCGCTCCCGACCCTACGAGAGCAGAGGTTACAGATGTTGCTAACTCTATCTTGGACGGTACAGATGCAATTATGCTTTCTGGAGAAACTGCTGTAGGTAAGTTTCCTACTGCTACCGTTGAAATGATGCATAAAATAGCCGTCCATACCGAAAAATCTTTACCCGATGGTACCAAGCAACACTTAATGTATCCTGCAGGTAGCTTGAGCGCGACTGAATCAGTCGCCGAAGCCGCATGTCGAATTGCGTATGAAGTTGGAGCAAAAGCTATAGTTTGTAACACTTCGTCGGGAAATACAGCAAGAATGATTTCTAAATATCGTCCCCAAACTCCAATTGTTGCTATCACTCCCAATAAAGTTACCTACCATCAACTTTCAATGTCTTGGGGTGTAAAAGCTATAACGATTCAACCAGTACATACTGCTGAAGAAATGCTAATCAAGGTTGTCAGTAGTATAGTAGAAATGAACTTAGCAAATGATGGGGAAAAAATCGTCATAACTTCTGGAGTACCTATTGGAAAATCAGGCACTACAAGCTTAATTAAAGTTCATACCATCGGACAGCCAATAACAAATTGATTGGTTGGGTAATTGGTAATTGGTAATTGGTAATGGGTAATTGATAATTGGTAATTGGTAATGGTAATCGATCACAGAGAATAGTAAAATAATTACCTTCATTCCTTTAATGGTGTGCTGTTGCTTTTCTTGACCCTAATAGGATTTAAGATTGAAATATTGTTTGGCTTTTTAGCTATACTTACTTGCAGTCTGGGATAAATCCTAATCTATCCGGCTTTTACAACCCTTTATTTATTGATTATTGTCAAAAAGTTAGAGCCCCAGAAAATTGGTGGCTCATAACTTTAATTGTAAAAAAGGGTTTTAAAGACGGATTTAATATTACTGGGACTTACGCAACCGGCACATTTTTTTTGTAGGGTGGGTGACACAAGCGAGTTAACCTGAACGTATTAATAATGTTTTGAGTGTCACGCACCACCGGTGTATTGTGAAAATTGCGTAAGTCCTGATTACGTCAATATATTCTTCATAATTGAACAGAACCTACACAAGTGTCATAAATTCTGAATTAATCAGGACTTACGCAACGGTCTTCGTAGCGTGTCCGTAGGACATAGATTTGTCATTGCGACCGAAATGCAGTGTAGGGTTAGCGGATCCGTAAGGTAGCACAGCTAGAGCCTGCGGCGTCGGCGGAGCCTCTAGCACCTCCGTTTAGGAGATAGCAATCCCAGAGTTTTTGCGTTAGCGGATCCGCAGGTCGCAGTTCCGTAGGTAGCGCAGCTATTGCTAGCACGCAGCAAAGCTGTTAGCGCAGCGTGACGTTAGTCATACGTAATGACGCAATTACGTTAATTTTGCGTAAGTCCTATTAATGTACAGATTTATTTGTAATTATCATTAATTTATAAAAATATATTCTGTGTTGCTAATAAATAAAAATATAATCTATTGAGCAACAATACTTATATTGCAACTGACAAGTATTTATACTCAATAATAGCAAATAAACTACCGTCCAGTATTTTTTAACTATTGATTGAAAAGTCTAAAGAAAGTTATAAATAATACAGACAAATTAATAATTATATTAATTTTTGCTCACACGATAAATTAATTTTACACCTTTAAAGCACTAGGGTGAACATGGACAATAAAGAATCCTAATTTACAAACTCGATTTCCTGTAACCCCTTGATAATTAACAAATTCAGTAATGGGTACCGGCTCAAATAGATTTGTAAACACGATCGCAGTTTTTTTCTGTCGATAATTTTATTTTGTTTTTGTTACTCTTACTTAAATATGGGTGAATTTTTGTAAATAGATTTTATTTAATGATTTTAGTCGGAGATATACATATTTGTTATCAAAACAGAATATAAAATAAAAATTAAATTTTTGGCTGCCAAATAACTTCTAAATTTTTGTTAATAGAGTTCGTGTGTAACGGACATTTACAAGCATTAAATAAAGCTAAAATAACTGAAAAACAATCTTCAGGCTTTACTAAGCGGCGATCGCCTTTTTTCTTGGTGTTTCTCCATGGGGAAGAGTGCTTGGAACATACTATGGAAATAAGGATATCGTTATTTAATGCTCAAGTTTTTAATTCTATAAAAACCAGGGATCGCGGTTTTAGCTACAGCTCATATTAATTTAATTGGTCTATTATCATGGAGTTGGACAAGCTCAAACCAGAAGGAGTCCCGCATTGAGATTTGGCTGATTCTATGCCAATTACTTATGGTCAGGTGTTCCAGCTTCCTAGTCCTGGATTGATAGTCTACTCTTGGTTAGCTTGATTTAGTCTGGCTTCCAGCATCACAAATTATTCAGATTGCGATACGCAATTTGGCTTACTTATCTACAGGGTTCATTCACTCATAAAATTTATTGGAAAAGAAAAGGCATTCATCTCAGAAAGCTTATAGAATTAAGTTTTTTGTTCCCACCTGAATGACCAATTTCGGTAAATATGTGCTCTTGAGTCCTAAAGCACTAAGGAAAAGCAATATCTTTAGCTAGCTCAAAATAACTTAACTTCGCCAGTTAAGCAAAAATCAATTTGTAATTAGTAATTTGCTATCTAGAAAATGTATCAATTACTAATTACGAGATGTGAGCCAGTAGTAGCAGCATGAGATTAGTCAACAGCGAATGGGAAACAGAAAACAGTGGTGTGCTAGTAACACTCCTCCAAAAGAGGTAAATCGCCATCCGGTAAATGCCTATCACGAGGGAGTAGTAAGCAGAAAAACCCAGTTATATAACGGAGGATGTGGCATCACCTATAGACTGTTAACTGTTAACTAATAACTGAACTGATATTAATCCAGACAAATCATTTTTAAGGAGTATGTATGTCTAAGAATTTACTAGAACAATTGCGGGAAATGACCGTTGTGGTTGCTGACACCGGAGATATTCAAGCAATTGAAAAATTTAAACCTCAGGATGCAACTACCAATCCTTCCTTGATTACAGCTGCAGCACAAATGCCAGAGTATCAGGAGATTGTTGACCAGACATTAATTCAAGCAAAAAAAGACGCTGGTGCTGGTGCGAGTCAAAAACAAATTGCTAACCTAGCATTCGAAAGACTGGCTGTATCCTTTGGCTTGAAGATTCTAGAAATTATCCCTGGTAGAGTGTCTACAGAAGTAGACGCACGTCTTTCTTACGATACTGAAGGTACTGTAAACACAGCACGGAAAATCATTGCTCAGTACGAATCTAAAGGTATTTCTCGGGAACGAATTCTGATCAAAATTGCCTCTACTTGGGAAGGTATTAAAGCCGCCGAAATTTTGGAACAAGAAGGAATTCACTGTAATCTCACCTTATTATTTGGCATCCATCAGGCTATAGCCTGTGCTGAAGCAGGTGCGACTTTAATTTCTCCCTTCGTTGGACGAATTCTGGATTGGTACAAGAAAGAAACTGGAAAAGAAAGTTATCCAGCAGCAGAAGATCCAGGAGTACTATCTGTTACAAAAATCTACAATTACTACAAAAAGTTTGGTTACAAAACTGAAGTTATGGGAGCTAGCTTCCGTAACACTGGGGAAATAACAGAAATAGCCGGTTGCGACTTACTAACTATTTCTCCTAAACTTTTGGGCGAATTACAGTCAACCATTGCGAATCTACCTCGTAAGCTCGATCCTAAGACTGCAGCAGCAATGGATATCACCAAGGTAGAAATGGATAAAGCTACCTTTGATAAAATGCACGCTGAAGACCGTATGGCATCAGAGAAATTAGATGAAGGTATCAAAGGCTTTACTAAAGCATTAGAAACCTTGGAGCAGCTATTAGCAGAAAAGTTATCAAGTCTAGACGAGGCGAAAGTTGCTTAAAGTTGGGGTTGATTTGAATTGTCGTAGACGTGACATTTCATATCTCTACTACTGAATTTAGATAACTTCAAAATTATATAGAGGCGTTATTGTATGAGAGACTTACTATTTAACGCCTCTATTATTAACACTCTAACCAATGTTGTTCTTCTAAACGTTCCCAAGCCTTACGAATATGTTGCGGTTTAAATAAATTACGCTTTCTCTCATTCCACTCATGTACTCTCATAATAGCTTGTTCGCTATCTTTTGCTGGGTCATTATATTTCATCGTCACCCAATGAACTGTTGCTAGCATTTCCATTCCATAAGGCGTTTCGAAACCATGTATGAGATTGCTAACTTTTTCTAGTCGTTGTTGTGCTTCTGGTTGCACTTCTAAAAGTTTTTGCGCTGCTTTTCTACCTTCTTCCAATACATAAATTTCAGCACTTTCGGCTTTATTGGTTCCATCTCGATAACCACAAATATAATGCCCTTCAATATGCTTCAAAACATGGTTGAGATTATGAGCGTAGGGACCATATATATGTTTATTGTAAAAGCTTACTGTTTGCAAGCAATCCACTTGATTGAAGGATGGGAAATAAATTACCAATATGGGTAATGTGGTAGATACTCGTAGGCATTAGGTCATATTTATTCTACTTGCTTGACGATTAAAAATTACCCCATTATAGCAATCAAAACTTTCTCCTCTAGCAAACTGTAAACTACCCGCTCCATAACAAAAAATAATGGAATCTAAAGACAGAGAAAGAAAAAGCAGGAAAAAGCAAAAAAAAACAAAAGTATTAATGATTACATATCTCATAGGCGAGACTATTGGTAGTCCAAGATGCTAGCTTAGTGGAAGTAAATTTTGTATCCATAGCTGTCTGTCTGCAAATTAAGGTTACCAGTGGCACAAAAGTTTGAACAAGAAATCTTATCGCCATTCATTTCAGAGGGTAGCGATCGCGATCTTGGTTTAGATTCAACCCTCCAAGAGTTATCGCTTTATAACTTTGCTGTAGAAATGAACTGTCCTACCTTGGAAGTAGCGGAATTATTTAATAAGTATCCACTGTTACCAGGAGTAATACTAGTAGAGCGGGGAGAATATTTTGGAATGATTTCCCGACAGCGACTACTGGAATTTCTGATCCGTCCCCATGGGAAAGATTTACTTTATCAATCGGTATTAAGCGTAATTTATAGCTATACTCGTGTACCGATTTTAGTTCTGTCGGAAGAAACATCTATACTATCAGCCATGCAACTAACTTTGAGGCGCGATCCAGAGTTATTAGCAGAACCATTAGTAGTATATAGCGCACCAAACACATATCGGATGCTCAGAGTGCAAGATTTAAATCTTGCTTCTTGGCAAATTCAAGGTATTGAAACACAGGTTCGTTACGAACGTACCCAAGCCCAAATTATCCAAAATGATAAGATGGCTCATCTCGGACGGTTAGTTGATGGCGTTGCCCATGAAATTCTAGATCCTGTTAACTTTATCTGGGGTAATTTGTCCCACGTATCTAACTACAGTCAAGATTTAATTAAATTATTACTGGCTTACGAACAAGAGTGCGTTAATGTATCTGAGGAAGTAAAACAATTCAAAGAAGATATTGAATTTGAATTTTTAGAACAAGATTTAACAAAAGCACTCAGTAGCATTCGTACAGGTGCCGAAAGGTTAAAAAAATTAGTAATTAGCTTACAAAATTTCTGCCATATAGACGAAATTTACCCCAAACCAACTGATTTACATGTTTGTTTGGACAGCATTATTTTACTCATCAATAGTCGAATTAATGGAGAAATTGCAATAGTAAAAAATTATGGTCATTTACCTCCTGTTTACTGTTTCCTTGGGGAATTAAATCAGGTATTTATGAATATTTTTAGCCAAGCAGTAGATAGTTTGCTCAATGAGGCTATAAGACAAGACTACAACAAAGAAAAAATCAAAATTGCAGATAAACCACAAATTGAAGTAACTACAGAAGTAATTTCACAAGCAGCAACAACAGACGAACTTCTTGAATCTCGCTGGGTTGCAATTCGTATTACTGATAATAGTCAAGGAATGTCAGAAGAAATGCAACAGCAAATTATGGAGTCATTTTCTTTGGATGAACGCGCTGACAAGGAAACCAGTCTGGCGGTAAGTTACCGAATTATAACTGCAAGACATGGAGGTAAATTCAGGATAAGTTCCACTCCTGATTATGGCAATCAGTTTGAAATTTTATTACCTTTAGTGGGAATTACTTGATGTTTTTATCTCAGACTGATTTACCCCCCTAAATCCCCCTTGTCTGAGGTGAGACTATAGTAATATTTTTAAATATATAAGTTAATTTTAAGTCTAAATAAATACTCTAAGAGTCAAATTTTCCAAGTTAATTACCTGATACAATCTGAAGTATTAAGTAATCTTCAGTTAAAAACATTGAGGAAAGATATTGTGTATCAAACTTTCAAAATAACATTTTTTGATTTGTCAATATTTTGACCTTATTCTTTTAAGAGTTTTTAATTTAAGGAGATATAACTTTGATTTGTCACTAACCTGCAAGTTATCACATTGAAATTTACTATATTTTTTACTCTAATATAAATAAAAATAAACTTTTTTCTAATTCTTAATTCATGAATAAGTCATTATTGTACTATTATCAAGTAAAGCTATAAATCCATTCATAGTATAGATTTCAAGCTTCCCCTACATTGTTTTGAATCTTTTGATGTTCTCGGCGAATCAGTTTTATATCTAATAGTTACTGCATAAGTTTTCTTTTCTTTAACTATGAAGTAATGAAAGATATATTTTGGGAGATATATTTTGGGAGATATATTTTGTAGATTCTGCTTTTACTTTAATATAAAAGTTTGAGATCATAATATTTGGTGTATTTCTTATTTACCCATAATAGGAAATATTAGTATTCTGCATTGTTACTTTAATATATAGGATTTTATGTAGTCGATTTAACATTTTAATTTTTTATCAACTATCTACCGAGTTTAAATAAAAAATATTTTCAATCAAAATTATTTTCAGGGGGATAGAAAATGGCAAATAAAAATTCACCAGATAAAGAAAATTTTCTTTGCCCACGTAGTAAATACTATGGTAAATTTACAGTCAATAACTTAGCTTTTAATGCTAATTTGCAAGAATTTTCTCAAAGAGTTGGTTACATAAGCAATCTGCAAACTGCTGGGAAAATTTCTCCCCAAACAGCTTACAAGCAAATACAAGCGCTCTGGAAACAACTAAAACATAGCAAAAAACAATTAAATATCAAAGATAATAAATAAAAAAGTATTTTTCATCTTTTGTTAATCTTTGGGAAAAATATAGCTGACATTATTCATTATTGAATTTTTCTAGGCTCTGCTTCTTCTATCTAGTACTTGAGGCAGAGTCTTAATTTTGGCTTGCTGAGTATAATTTTAGTAAGTAACATGGCATTCCAAAATTGATAGGTAATTTTGCACGCATTTTTCAGGAAATATTACATATTAAGCGGCTTGGGAAATATCTAAATAAATCTTAATATTTTAAAAATAAATATTATTAGAGTGGAATTATAGATTCACTTATAACTCAGTAATTGTATTTATTAGTAGCTTGTTTCTTTTTTAATCGAGGTTAAGAAGAATGATAAATATAAGCTTACTCACTTTAAAGATTATTTTTGTCGCAGGTCAAATTGGTTTCTTTTTGATCCGCTATCCACATCACCAAAATAAGAAAGAAAATCAAATAGTACGGGATCGAAAAACGCTTCAGGAAAACATTTTGCTTTTGTGTGTATCGGTAGGGATGCTGATTTTACCATTCATTTATGTTTTTACACCTTGGCTTAATTTTGCAGATTATCCATTAATAAGTTGGTTAAATATTACTGGTATTATTGTTTATATTTTGTCTCTCTACTTGTTTTGGAAATCCCATCACGATCTAGGTAAAAATTGGTCACCAACCCTGGAAATTCGCGAGCAACATACATTAATTATTGACGGAATTTACAAAAAAGTTCGTCATCCAATGTATACATCAATTTGGCTATGGTGTATTGCTCAAGCTTTATTATTACCAAATTATATTGCAGGTTTTTCTGGAATTATCTCTTTTGCTCTACTTTACTTTCTTCGAGTTGATAATGAAGAAAAAATGATGCTCGAACAATTTGGTGAGGACTATGAAAGATATATGCAAAATACAGGTAGATTATTACCAAAGTTTTAAGTAAAATCAGTTTTCTTTATATCTGCAACAAGGTACAGCACTTTGCAAGTAAATTAGGTACAAAACTATATCCTCAAACTCTTGTTATATGAGCATTACTGTCTGTCTTAATGTACCTCACCAACCTGAAATATGCTGTATTTGTTTTGCGATTCCGATTAGTACAGCAAATCAAATCATTCCGGCATTAATGAGATACGGTAAAGTACAGCATGCTTATATTGGTATTGGGGGACAAAACGTGAAAATTTCCCGTCGTATTACTCTAAATCATGGATTAGGGACAAATACAGGGATTTTTGTCATGTTTGTGGAATCTAATAGTCCTGCGCATCAAGCAGGTTTACAATTGCGGGATGTAATAGTGGGATTCAATAATCAAGCATTGAGTAACATGGATGAGTTAAGTACTTGGAGAAAATTAATTGTATATTTGTCATTGCGTTAGCACGCACCTACGGTGAACAGCTTGCTGCGGGCTAGCGTAGCGTAACGTAGCATATGTCCTGTCGGACACGCTAACGCTAACGCAAGGCTTTGAGATTGCTGAGGACGCGCTCCGCGTTCAGCTTTGCTGCGGTCTAACACTATC
>JAAUYH010120308.1_pt1 | contig 10930 bp, 10 predicted proteins | sample 7278061 | NCBI WGS metagenome assembly JAAUYH01 (sample SAMN14350203, study PRJNA611818) | marine sediment metagenome | isolation source: surface marine sediment (0.6m) | place: French Polynesia: Moorea | collected 2018-08 | reverse complement strand
CCCTCAAGTTTTATGAATCGTAAAATAGGGTGAGGAAGCCATCAATCAAGCCCATAAGAACGTCGCTTGGCTATTGAATATCCAGGTGCTGATTCCGCGCTTCATCGAGTGTGTTTTGGTCTTTTTCTCGATTTTCGCAACGGAGCCGGTCGAAAAAGCCTTTGACATCTTCACAGGCTGGATAATCTCTTGCTTGAGCAACCGGCGCGATCGCAGCGATTGCCAAAACGAAAGATAAAATAGAAATTGCAGTGCGTTTCATCGTTTTAACTCCTTGTCGGTCATCCGACTGACTTTCCCTAACATGATGGAATGAGCAGCAGCTCTAAAAGCAGGGTTAAAATTAAAATTTCCTCCAAAATTTTGGGGCAAAAAGCCCTGAGCCTTCTATGCTGAAGTGCTTAGCGTTTGTACTTGAGATGATGTCTAAACCTATGAAGAGGCTTGAAGAGTTGCCCCTGTCTTCATTTAGCGTTAAGCGTATATTGTCCTAAAGGTAAGGTTCATTCTTTCTCACTTTTATGGCCGCTCAAATGAAAAGGACGGCAATAAAAAATAACCAGATCAGATTTTCTCTCCTGAAAGTCATAAAAGGGCTATATTATTTATCCTTAAATATAAATTAGCCTCCTTGACATGAGGTTATATAGTCGAAAGTTACCCCTATATTTAGGGTCACAAAAGATTATGAAAGCAAGCTGAGATTGCTTGAGGGCTTAATGATTTTCAAAGATTCTAAAAGTACCTTAAAGGTTTCCTGACTAACTATTTTGTGGAATTTGTCAGTTATAAATCATGCGGTCATATCTTCAAAATCTAATTTAAGGCTATAGTTCCCACAATTTCTTGTTTGTTGGCTCATCTGCTCCGATTTATTGGCGTTCGCAAAAAATCTATTGACCCGCTTAGACATTGACGCAACAGACTGATGCTCCCACGATAAGTTCCGACTGTGCAAACAGATAAAGAATTGCTATCACAGAATCAGTGAGCAGAGTTAGTGAATGAACCGCAAACGCCTATCCCCTTGTCTGGACCTGATCAAACTTAGGAATCTCCTAAAGGTAAAAACGCCAGAAGAATTTGACGCCTTAGTGCAACGGATTGAGACTGAAGCCGCTCTCCATCCCGGACACTATCGATTTCGGCTGGCTGGCTTAGCGGTCCTAGGGTACGCCTATATCTTTTGCGTGTTCGTGCTGCTCTACAGCCTGCTTTGGGGTGTAAGGAAAGTTTTACTCTTTAACCAAGACCCCTACCTAATCGCTCGTTTAAATTGGATCACCGTCCTGTTAGGGCTAGGTTTGCTCCGACTTTTCTGGGTGCGCTTTCCTCCCCCCAAAGGACTTCCGCTCAATCGTAAGCAGGTCCCAGCTCTATTTTCGGTCATCGATCAGCTGACTCAAACCCTCAACGCTCCTCGCTTCAATCACATTCTTCTAACCCCTGATCTCAATGCGGGAGTGCTTCAGAGACCCCGATTTGGATTTATCGGTTGGCAGGTAAACTATCTCCTACTGGGACTGCCCTTGATGCAGGCGCTTTCCCCAGACCAGTTTCGGGCGGTAGCGGCCCATGAGTTAGCCCATTTGTCCAATAATGATAGTTGGTTCGCGGGTTGGATTTACCGCGTTCGGCAGGCGTGGTTTGAGCTGGCGGAAAAGTTCCAAGCGGATCGTCAAGGCGGATTTTTATTTCGACGATTTTTTAGCTGGTACGGTCCCTTTTTCAAAGCCTATTCCTTTGTGTTGGCCCGCACCCAAGAGTATGAAGCGGATCGCCGAGCGGCTGAGATTGTCGGGGCCGATCATAAAGCGGAGGCGTTGTTGAACCTAAGTATCCATAGCCATTTTTTGCAAAAGAAATTCTGGCCAAAAATCTATCAGCAGACCACTGACCTGGCAACTCCCCCAAAGGGGACGATTCCAGCCCTGTTGCAGGACTTGGAGACGGCGACTACCGCACAGGAGGCTCCCCAGTGGTTAGCCCTAGACCTGGCTCGACAAACGGATAATGAAGCCACCCATCCTTGTTTGACGGATCGACTGACTGCCTTGGGATATGAGATGAGCGCCGATCTATTGCTCGATCCGATTAACCAAAGTGCGGCTCAAACGTTTTTTGGGGACGCCCTCACCGAGCTGTCGGAGAGGCTGGATCAGTTTTGGGGCCAGGAGGAAGCTAACGTCTGGAAGCAGCAACACAATCAAAAACAGCAACAGATCAAAACGTTGGCTCGACTCGACACCAAGGCTCAAACCCATCCCCTCACCGTGGAAGAAACTTGGAAACGAGGTTTTTTAACCTGGCAATTAAGGGAGCCAAAATCGGCGATTCCCCTATTTCGAGAAGGTCTGGCGCAGGCTCCTGAACACCCAATGATGAACTATCACTTGGGGCAAATCCTGCTGGATCAACAGGAGAGTAGCGGCGTTAGCCATCTTGAAACGGCGATGGATCAAGATCCCGCATTAGTGATTCCAGGTTGTCAGCTTCTGAGTACATTTTTTCGCCAGCAAAGTCACCTGGACAGGGCTGAGAAATACCGACACCGTTGGCGTCAACAGGATAAACCCTGGAAACTGGCCCAACAAGAACGCACCCCCTTAAAAGCAAGCGATCGGTTCATGCCCCATCAACTGCCCGATGCTGAGGTTAATCAGTTAAGTGAACAGTTAGCTGAATACCCAGAGGTGAAAGCAGCCTATTTGGTTCAAAAGCAAGTCACTCGGTTTCCAGAAAAGCCCTTCTATGGTCTTGCCATTGTGCGGCGATATTACCCAGGAGAAGGGCCTAACTATAAAACAGACGTCGAACTATCCGCCCTAATCATGAATCAGCTAAGTTTCTCTGGGGAATTGACTTTGATGATTTTGAATCGAGCGACGCTAAATTTATTGCAAGGTTTGCGCAAAGTGGGCGGAGCAATGATTTATCAACGCTAATCCACTAACTTCACTCGCCCCATATTGATGGCGTCGAAGAGGCGATTAATCAAGCTGCGTTCGAATGGATCAAGGTTGAATCCAGACAGAATGGCTGAAGTCAACTGCAGGTGTTCCTGACGACTCAGTTGTCGCAATCGAACGGCTTTTTTAATCAGTTGATGGATGCTTGATGCTTTGGAACTTGGCTTGGCCACTGGAACAACTCTCAAAATATCCTGCAAGAAAATCCCCTGACAATGAGTTAACGGCGGAAATTTCTCCTGAATGGCCAAATTGGCTTCTTTGACCCCTTCTTAGGAAGATGAGCCGTAACTGACTGCGCGATATCTAGAGGTTGACTCTGTATCGGAATGAACGATTTGATGCTAGATATTCATCAGTATATTCACTCGGATAAATAATCAGAGAATTAACCTCTGTTGTTTATAGGATGCCCTGGATTTTTTGTGGAAAGCTCCCTAAATACAAAGGATTTGTGGAGAATTTATAAAGCATTGATGAAATGCCAAGAGATTTAGGGCGCTATAAGTGGCCTGATTTATTCCCTCTGGATTAATGTGATAAATGCTACTTATTTGGGGTGGCCGGAACGAAGTTTTCTCCCAAGAAGTTTTCTCCCAAGATACATATAGGCAACTGCATTCTTCCTCCAATGCAAAAGCCTCTGTGTATGCTGGGAGATAGCGGAGAATGAATTACTTTGAATTATTTTGGGGTTTGAAGAAAGATGCAGGTTTATCGTCTGAATGCACTTTTTGACAATTACATCTTCCTGCTTTACGACTCCAACACCCAAACGGCGGCAGTTGTGGATCCAGCAGAAGCAGAGCCTGTGTTGAACAAGCTGGAGGACCTGGGAGCAGAGCTGGTCGCTATTTTCAATACCCATCATCATGGCGACCATGTGGGCGGTAACGCCAAGCTCCTGAAGCGGTTTCCCAAAGCTGTGATCTATGGCGGCAGTGAAGATCGGGGCCGTATTCCAGGACAGCAGGTGTTTTTGCAGGAGGGCGATCGCGTTGAGTTTGCAGACCGAACCGCTGAAGTCTTCTTCGTTCCTGGCCATACCCGGGCCCATATTGCTTACTACTTCCCCCCCGCAGACTCCGAGCAGGTGGGTGAGTTGTTCTGCGGCGACACCCTCTTTGCGGGCGGATGCGGCCGTTTGTTTGAAGGCACCCCTAAGCAAATGGTGAATTCCCTCAGTAAAATTCGGGCCTTACCGGATCAAACCCGTATTTGGTGCGCCCATGAATATACCCTAAGCAACCTCCAGTTCGCCCTGACTGTAGATGGGCGCAATGGGGACTTGCTGACGCGCTATGCGCAAGTCAAAACGGCTCGTCAACAGCAAGAGGCGACGGTTCCCTCTCTCCTGGGGGTTGAAAAGCAGACCAACCCATTTCTGCGGTGGGACCAGTCAGCGCTGCAGAGCGCCGCTAAGAGCCAAGATCCGGTGCAGACCTTTGCTCGAATTAGAGGCATGAAGGATCGATTTTGACTTGCGATCGCACTCTACATTTAGTACATTAGTAGACTGTGCTTAGCTAACAACTATGTCTAAACGGGTTCAATTACTTCTAAAGAAAGACGTCAGCAAATTAGGCAAAGCTGACGAGCTAGTCGACGTAGCCCCTGGCTACGCTCGCAATTATCTTATTCCCCAAGGAATCGCCGTCCGCACCACCCCTGGGATTTTGAAGCAAGTAGAGCGTCGCAAAGAAGCAGAGCGGCAGCGTTTACTGCAGATTAAGCAAGACGCCGAGTCGATGAAAACGGCCCTGGCGACTATTGGTTTATTTACCATTAAGAAGCCAGTGGGCGAGCAGGACGCTATCTTCGGCACAGTCACCACGGCTGAAGTGGCTGAAGTGGTTAAGGAAATGACGGGTAAAGAACTCGATCGTCGGGATATAACCCTGCCAGATATCAATAAGCTGGGTGAATACAAAGTTGAAGTCAAACTTCACGCTGAGGTAACCGCCTCCCTAAATCTCCGGGTAGCCCCCCAGTAATCATTAGGCAGTCTATTTCTTAGAATATCGGACGCTTAGACAATACCAGCTTCTCAGAAATCATATGAGCAGCGATCAAGGATTGAAAGTCGCACGGAAATTAAAATTTCCGTGCGACTTTCAACTTTTATAACTAAGACAATTTGCACTTTATGGCTTAGCTACGATAGAGGGGCACGCGCTCCCGTATAAGAAGCTACGAAAATGCGATGCTTAAATCAGCTTTTCTAAAAATTTTAAGGTCAATTGTCCTGGTGTTGCTTCTGTTTAATATTGCTGTGGGCGGAGCCTTCGCTCAGGAGAGGCAACCGCAAAACGCAAACAGCCCTCAACCGTCTGAGATCAGAGGGGGGACGGAAGCTCAACCGGTTCGATCTGATCCCCGCCGAAATCGTGAAACGGTTTCTCCTTCCCCCAATCGCTCACAGGAGAGGGCGACCCCATCGCGCCGTTCTAATGGGGAACGTCCTAAAGATCCCTATGAAGATTATTACGACGCCATGAAAAAATTCAATGAAGAGGTCTATGGCAAAGGTGGGTGATTTGGGACCTGTGTAGGGTTGGCAATGCCTACGCGCTTATTCGATATTCGAGGCTGGGATAAGGGGAGATGGGGAGGAGAGTTGAATCAGGTTAGCTTCCTGAATCTCAATAAGCGCGTCATTCCCATGCAGATGGGAATGACGCCTAGGGAGTCAGGCTGAGCCGCTAAAGCGATCGCATCTCCGAGATGGGTTTAGGGGGATCGGCGAAGGGATCGGGGCCACCTTCCCCGATTTCGAATTGAGTCATCATAGAGTGATCTTCATGGACCAAGTTATGGCAATGGAACATGAACTTACCCTTGATGTAATCGCCATTGCGTCTGCCAAACTCTGCAATCACCCGCACCGTCTCGAAATGGCCTACCCGGAAAACATCTTTCCAGCCTCGCTCGTAGGCGATCGGTGGACGACCGTTGCGATCCAGGATTTGCCAATCGGCGAAATGGATGTGAACCGGATGGATCCAGCCGCCGCCTCGGTTAATCAGTTCCCACACCTCGATCGCCCCCGGTTCTGGATTGGCGTCAACCCTTTCTGTACTCCAGGTTTTGCCGTTGATCGTCCAATCTAGACCACGCCCGAAGACAAATTGTCGGATAGGGGGATCCTCCCCAGGTTGAATCTTGTCGACCAGGGGTTCGAAATCCCGCAACTTGTCGGGCAGATCGCTGTCGTCCACCCCACCCTGCTCAATATCAAAGCGCATGAGGGTTCTCACACGAATGTCGCTGTCAATGTTGCCGCTAAATTGAAGCGCAGGATTTTGCAGGTATAGCTGACTGCCTGACGGATATTGAGAAAAGTCAATGACGAATTCATAGCGCTCTGCAGGCCAGATCTGCAGAACTCTGGGGGGGCGATCGCGTGAGGAGAAATCCAGACCTACCTTCACTGGTTTTTCCATTAGGCCGCAATCTGTAGCGATTACATGCAACCAATCCTGGGTCGTCAGGCCATCCTTTTTCTGACTCAGAATTAGTTGAAACGTGCGCGAGGTTGAGGCGTTTAGTACTCGGAAGCGATATTTGCGTCTAGCCACCTTCATATAGGGCCAAGGAACCCCATTGACCAGGATGATGTCGCCGTATTGACTTAACTGACGGCGATCGTTGAAGAGTAAGGAGTTATCCCGCGCTAATCTCACATCCTGAAGAATGAGGGGAACGTCGTAGTCCCCCTTCGGTAGATTCAACCGGCGCTCCTCTTCATCTTCGACAATGTACATCCCCGCCAATCCCATGTAGACATTGCGGGCAGTTTTGTCGATAGCGTGGTCGTGGTACCAGATGGTGGCGGCGCGATCATTGGGATAATAGTAATCTTTGAAATGATCTGGCGGCGTCAAATCTTCCGCATAGCCGTCATACTGAGGCAGCGAAGCCATGCCATGGAGGTGGACCGTCGTTTCGATGGGGACTTCCTCGCCATTTTCTATCGTGGAGCCTAGTTTATTAATAAAGCGGACAAGGGAAGATCGCCCCTTATCTTCACCTCGGAATCCCCCTCTTTGTCGAATGATGGGGCCGGGAGTCACGCCGTTATAGCCCCAAATTTCCGTTGGCTCCAGGTCAGGCGCCAGCTGTACCGAAGCCTTCTGCATAGTGATTTCGTAGACATCCAGGGGACGTTTACCCCCTTCATAGCTGCGTTTAGGGGTTAGGACTGGAGGGGGACGGAATGGCTGCTTAAAGCGTTCAATCTGATGGCTAAGCACCTCAGAAGCGGAGGCGGACATGGGAAAACCTTGGGATAAAAGGAGACTTCCCCCTCCCATTAACCCGAGTTGCAGAGCCTCTCGTCTGGTAATATTCATTTTTCTGGTTTCCTGTAAATCTTATAAATCGGATTGAGTCAAAATTCTGTGATCCTCGATTTCGAGGACTTTGTTTGAAGAGAATGCGTGAATTTGCCCATATCTTCTGTTATATCTAGAGGGTTGGCTTCGCCTCATCGATTTTCACGAAGCCAGAACAATTCTTAGGGAACGTCAATATTTATTAGGGGCTCCAACCTAACGCGGGACCATCCAGTAGAGAGCGAATACAGAATTCAGGAGACAGAAGTCAGTCAAGAACTGTCTCCTGTCTCCTGAATTCTTGTCCCGTCAGAACGTCCCGGCTTAATTGGATACCCCTGTCTTATCCCTTGCTGCCAGTTAACCGCACGTTTTCAATGAAATAGCGATTGAAAAAGGCGTAAATACCCAATGCTGGCAGGGTGAAGACGATGGACGCCGCCATGATGTAGTTCCAGTAACTGATGTATTGCCCTTTAAATGTGTTGAGGCCTAAGGGCAAGGTGAACATCTCTGGATCAAACAAAACGACGACGGGCATCAAAAAGTTATTCCAACTACTCATAAAGACAAAAATCGCCTGCGCTGCTAGGGCGGGTTTGGCCAAGGGCAGGACTATATGCCAAAAGATCTCGAATTGATTGAGTCCATCCAGCGCCGCTGCTTCTTCCAACTCCTTGGGGAAATTCAGGAAAAATTGCCGCATCATGAAAATGAAGGTGGCGTTCACCATGCTGGGCGCAATCATGCCTTGATAGGAGTTTAGCCAACCAAACGCCTTCAAAATCAAGAAGGTGGGAATTAAGGTGACCTGCACAGGAATGGCCAACACCGCCAATATCAGGAAAAACCAAAACCGCCTGCCCCGGAAACGAAGACGGGCTAGCGCATACCCCGTCATGGAGTTAAACAATAGATTGCACAGGGTTACACTAACTGCAATCACGATGCTGTTGAAAAACCAGCGGAGAAATAGGGGTTCCTGTAGAAAGATTTGTCGGTAATTATCGAGGGTGAACTGTTTTGGCCAGAAGCCCGCTCCCCCTGCTGCAATCTCCGATAGCGGCTTAAATGAAGCCGACAATGCCCATAGAAATGGAATGATCGTGACCAGTGCATAGATTCCTAGGCCGACATACAACAGTCCCTTTAGCCAAGGAAAGTGCGATCGCTGACGTTCTGTTTCCCTCCCAACCATATTCGAGGTGTCCAATGTACAGGTCGAAGAATCTTGTAACTGAGTCATATGCTGTGGAGAAAATTAATTGAGCGTTTCTCCGCCAAAGAACCAACGTTGAATCAAGGTTGCAGCGATAATCACCACGGCCAGTAAAAAAGCCACCGCAGCGGCGTAGCCCATTTGCAAATCTTTGAATACGTATTGGTAAATCAACAGCACCACCGTGAGGGTGGCGTTGTTGGGGCCGCCGGAGCCGCCGGAGAAAATGTAGGACTGATCAAAGAGCTGAAACGTTCCAATGACGCCCACCGACGCCACAAAAAAGGTGACGGGTTTAAGCAGCGGCAGGGTGATATGGAAAAACTGTCGCCAGCCATTGGCTCCGTCCAACGTAGCTGCTTCATAGACTGATTTGGGAATATCCTGCAGCGCCGCCAGGTAAATCACCATGAAGAAGGGGGCGGTGGACCAAATATTCATCAGCATGATGCCTTTGAGGGCGACGACTGGGTCGCCGAGCCAGTTATAGGTCGGCAGGCCAAAGATGGCTAAAAATTCGTTCAGTAACCCATTGGTGTTGTAAATCCACATGAAAATCAGGGTCAGCACCGCTGAGGAGGTAATGGTGGGCAAAAAATAGATAATGCGCCACCAGTGCTTCCCCTTAATTCCTGAATTCAACGTGACCGCAAGCCCAAGGGCGAGGAGGGTTTGGGTGGGAACCACAATGAGGACATATTCCACTGTATTTCTCAGGGCGATCCACACCCGCCCGTCTTCAATCAAGCGGCTGTAGTTCCTTAACCCGATAAAGTCGTACTCAATCCCGCCTAAAAGCTGGACTTTCTGGAAGGAAAGGAACAGTGCATAAAAAATGGGCAGGATGATAAAGGTTCCTAGCACCAATATGCTTGGCGCCATAAATAAATAGCCTGTTATGTCTTTTTGGATACTTCGGTTAAGAAGACTCCTTTGACGTCTAATTCCAAACACACTGAATCTCCGGCTAACGCTGCATCTACTGAATCCGTATTTCAGTAATTGATGGCGCCTATATTTACTATGCTACTACCCAAATTGTCACAGCAACTGTAACATTTAGGGGATACTCGTAAGTGCGATCGCGGCAGCAACTTTAATCCCTGTAATGCAATCTCATGTAACGTAACTAAACCAAACATTCCTAGGGGAAGGGGGATAAGTCCGGAATAATGCCTTGCTCAGGGCGATTTCCCCCCTTTTTTTAGGCTAGCGCGTACGTAAATCTAGAAATTGGTGGTGCAAGGCGTTGTGCAAGGCGGTGCGATCGCTCTAGCCCCTCTTAACAAAGAGGCTACTGCGAATTTAACGATTTGGGGCTTCTGGGAGGCGGGGCTTCTAAGGGTTTAATTCCAAGTGTTCAATTCTAGGCAGAGCCTAAGAATGGGGGAAAAGATGCAAAAGAGGCTGCTATTAGAACCTCCAACCCCTTAGACAGATGTTCCGGACTTGTCAGATAAACTTGGGCTGCTCATTGAAACCACTGCCAAATGACAATCCTAAATAAAAAATCAGAACGCACACCTGTGCGTCCTGACTGGGTTCAATTGAATTTGAATTCCGGGCTCCAATTTAAAGCGAGACAATCCAGTAGGGAAGGAATATAGAAGTCAGAAGTTCAGTGAAGAACTGGATTCTGTCTCCTGTCTCCTGAATTCTTGCCACGTTAGAATGTTCTGGCTTAAGTTGATACCCTGAATTTCAATTACTGGGCGACATCGCCTTTCTTAACCAGATGCGCTTCCAGGAACCACAGACGCTTATCAATGGTGCGGGAGATCTCAGTGTATAGGTCGGAGGTGTCCGCATCTCCTAGCTCATCGGTTTGGTCAATGGCGGTGCGGACGTGGGCGGCATAGGCGGCGAATCGTTCAGCCAAGGCGGAGACGTGCTCTTCACCGGTGACAATGTCGTAGGGATACTCTGGCAGAATCGAGTCCGAAGCGGCGATGCGAGCGGTGCCCATCGCTGTGGAGCCAAGCGCCGTAATCCGCTCCGCCACCATATCTACGTAGTCTTCCAGCTCCGAGGCGAGTTCATCGAACAATTCATGGAGCTGATAGAAATCCATTCCCTTGACGTTCCAGTGGGCTTGTTTAGTTTGGGTTTTAAGGTCAAGGGTGGCGGCTAAAGACAGACTCAAAATATCGACCACCTGGGACCGGACGTCAGCCGCTAGATCAATGCGGGTGGGATAGAAGCGGCGAGAGGATTTAGCATCTCGAGAAGCAGTTGCAACCATGGGTATCCTCCTAGAAATTGTGTGAGGGGTTTGGGTGGACTTAAATAACTACCTAGTCACGCGATGTGCAACTTTAATTTCAACGAGTTTACGTCGTTTCAGCCCTTAGAAGGGGGCTTTAGAGTGATTTTGGTCTGATGCAAATGAGAACATTCTCATTAAGCAT
>JAAUYH010092386.1_pt1 | contig 10930 bp, 6 predicted proteins | sample 7278061 | NCBI WGS metagenome assembly JAAUYH01 (sample SAMN14350203, study PRJNA611818) | marine sediment metagenome | isolation source: surface marine sediment (0.6m) | place: French Polynesia: Moorea | collected 2018-08 | reverse complement strand
TACAACAGTTGGAAATCTACCCATTTACGCAGTGATAGGTACTAGAAAAGCTGTCAAATCCAGGCAATGCAGTTGACTTGCATGGGGAACAATTGTGGTCATCCCTAATAACTTTTTGAAAGCCCTATCAATGTATTATATAAAGTGCATAACTTCATAGAGCTTGTGAAAACACAAATTTTGATATATATTTGAAGAGTCTAGCCCTACTGGAAGTTGAAATATTCAACATTTTGTATTTGACCTTGGCGATTTCCCTAGATTTACTGTACTGTCCACGGTCACTGTCTCCGCCTATGGCCTACCCTTCGCCCATGGCATTTTATCGCCTCCGCCTGTATAGCCTGCAGGCCATTGTCTGATGCTCACAGGCCCATGCTTTAGGCCATCAGATGCGCAAATACCAACACTGCATGGTGCTGCCACCCTCGGCAATTAGGGCAATTAGCATGAGGCCCTGCTCGCCTGTGGTGCTGCTGCCGTGGCATACGCATCTGTGTCGGCAAGCTTGGCCCAGGGCAGGGCCTGGTAGTGGTCCCGGACTGGTGACCTGTGTGGATGCCTGTGTGTGCTGCTCATCCAAGCAGAGACATAAATAACATTTCTGATCCAAGGCACCTGTCAATCAAGACAGATCAGTTTATTTCTCTGGGTTTCTTTATTAAATATTTTACTTATACTGTTTGCAGGTTAGAGTAGCATCATCCAGTTCCAGGTGGTCATGATTTACAGGTGGTCATGAGTATAAATCATTTAACATCTAAAGTATCTGACCACATTATACATTATAATAGAAAAACAATGTAGACTTAGTGTTTCAGTTTCATGAAATTAATGTGAAAGAAATTAATATTGTATATCAGTTGGCTTTTATTGGGGTACACATCACAAAGTGTGCCAGTTGAAGGGAGGTATATTAATATAATAGTGTTGTCAGATACATTTTTAGTGACTGGACCTTTAATTGGAACACTACAATTAATAAAATGTAGTTTCTGGGAAAGATGCAAATACAATTAAATAAATAGCTAACCTTAATCTTGTTCCATTGAGGTCTCAGATTGCTATTGTATAGCAATAAGCAAATAAGTTGTTATTTTTTAATTTTACTGTTTTATTTAGATGTTTGCTGACTTCTTGAACATGGGACTGAGGAAAATGAATGATACATGAATTGAAGATATGTGAGGTCTGATTATCAGTCACAGATTTCCTGCAAACCTTGAACATCTAATTGATTACTATTTTTTTTTCAAAGATTTTGTATTATAGCATTATTCATCTTTTAATACTCTTAGTTTTGTCCATCTGCTAATTTTATATTCTCACTTTCAATGCAGTACACACTCCTATACTAATTTTTGCTACGTTTGACTGTTAATAGTTTGCCATGTTACATGTACTAACACAATTTTTTACATTTGTGTTCAGCCTTTATTATTAGCTTTTCTCCTTATCATCTTATTCATCTTGTTTGTCTATAATGTTACAGAATGCTTATAATTGAATATTGAAATTCTACAGAATAGTGTATAGATATAATTTGACAGATTAATTAATTGTAACTGTTTATATCTAAATTCAAATCAATTGTTAAAACACTAGCTACTAGCTACAATAACTGAATAATGAAATTTTGTAATGTATTATTTTGTACATAGATTATAAAAATGTGAACATGCATGTGATTAGAAAAACAACAGATCCATCCTAGTGTGGACAAATGGTGCAGACAGTCAACTAGAGGTTACAAGAAGAAAATGATGTACTAGTTTGCTGAATAAAAATGTGCAGATATAAGTTATGATTGGTCCACGCTGACTTGTCATCCTTGACAGCTGGTTTTCAGCATGAATTAAAGGGATCAACTCCATGTGACTATAAATCACACAGGATACTGTCCTTGTGCCATTATCTTTAATTGTTTAACGTGAAGGGTGGCATGCCTGCAATAGCTATTACCAAAAAACTAGGAGATGGGACCTGACATAGTAATAAAAACCCATAGTATGTCTTAGAGCCCTAAGAGGTCCTTAATAATAACAGGCGTATTAGTTATTACAACTTTCTATAGTTTCATTTTCTATGATCCAGTAGATCGCAAAGATAACATTGAAATTGGCACATTCACATCTTGTTGTAAATGGCATAATGATGTTGATCTGAGGATTTATGGACACAATAAAGTCAACACAGATGCAATGGATACTTAGTCAACACAGCATAGCAATAGTGTTGTATGTTTAACAAAGTGGTATAAATGAGAAATCATGATCAAGGGTTTTTCATTGATAATCAGAAAACATGCATCTGACGGTGAGAGAGAGAGAGAAAAGTATAATAATATACTTCATACAGTTATAATGGAAATATTATAGTTATGAGTCCCAGCATATGAATTCGGTATTGTTCATGATGGTGTAAACATTGTATTAAAGGATTTGTCTGTTCCTGGGCAATAGACCTGAATTTATTATGACAATAATCTTATGTCTTCACACCCACAGGACAGTAAAGAGTCCCACATATCTCTCTTTTCTGTTCATTGACAGCTTGAAATATATCACCTTCTGCTAATCTGTAATAGTGTCAACACCTTGTTCTACTTCTGTGATCATCATTTACACCTTGCTTTGCTCTCTGTGATCAACATTCACACCTTAGTTTGCTTTCTATGATCAGCATTCACGCCTTTGAGATTTGCTCATATTTGCTCCAGTCTACTCCAATAATGGGAGCAGATCTCTTCTCATTGGCTGTTAAGGTGAGAATTTGTCACATGGCATGGAATCTGATTAAAATGATTGGTCAGCAAGATGTGCTCAGAGGTTCTGCTCCAAAATATCTGCTCCATAATTTGTATAAATACAGATAGATTTCAAGGTAAAAAGCATATTCTCTGAGCTATCACATCAACGCTGTATCACATCAACCAACCATGACAACAAGATCCAGATCAGGCATGAGGTCGGAGCCCAAACATGCCCTCCTCTACTTCCCCAGTGACAACACTACAACAGTGGTGAAGTCCAGCGCCATCACAGAGCCACATCCAGTGCTTGGCCCAGGGGTCCATGTCCTTGCCATCTACGAGGGTCTCCCCTACGAGGCGTTTGTGGTGATGGTCCACGACCGGGTGACAGTTCTCAACCGGCACGAGCGGGCCTTGATCCGAGGGGATGTAACTTGGCCTTCCTTCCTCCCTGCTGAGTGTGAGGAGCAGGCTGTGGTGGTGACACCCCCTCGTCCCCCATCATCCCAGAAGTCCAAGAAGCCAGCAAAGAAGCCAGCAAAGAAGCCAGCTACCATCCAGTTCGTCAGGGCCTGTGAACCTGGTGAGGGCTGCCCCCCCAGTGAGCCTGGTGATGCTGGTGGTGACAAGACCTGGTCCAGTGCCATAGATGATGACCCACAGGCCTTCTTCTGGTCTACACCAAACAGCTCTGGTGCCCCTGACTTCAGTCTGTACCTCGAGTGCAGTGCCTTTGACAGGTAATTTCCTGAACTTTACTTTTTACAGTTAGCTTGGTCATTGCACTGATGTGTTTCTGGATCTTGTATTAAATTTTGTTTAATGGGGATTATACTGTGCTACAATAATGGCCACTAGGTGATTTTGTATTAAATTTTATGCCATTAACTGGTAATATGGTAATGAATGTAGTAGTTTGAATAATATGTGTTGGATAAACAGCATATGACACATTGTGTAATTACCTAATGCTAATCACCCCTTACAATTTGTGTGTTTCAGGAGTATGCCTGTCTCGGATGGGTCATCAGGGCATGACGAGACCGACGTAGGACGTCTCATCATTGAGGGGCCACTTCCTCTGCTATCGCCTTTGGCAGACAGTGACACCAGTTCGAGCACCTCATTGCCCAGGTAACTATATTCTTATAATATATGCAACAGTTATAATAAAACATTATTTGTACCTTCATATAATATTTAACACTAGAACAACACAAAAGGAAATGTCCATGTTGAAATAATTTAACATTAATTACATTTGTTTTACTGTTTCATAGTTGGATGACAAAATGTACTTTTAGCTTAAATAATACACTGTGTTGTTCATTTCTTTGCAGTCTTGTTGCTCGCCTTCAGTCTCGTCGCACCCTGGCTGATCTTGCGGCTGAAGGTGCGGTTGAGTTCCGTCCTGTTGCCGAGGGGTCTCCTGTGGCAGGCAGGTCTGGTGCGCCTGAGGGGTCTTCTGTGGCTGGTAGCTCTGGTGCGGTCGAGGGGTCTCCTGTGGCTGGTAGCTCTGGTGCGTCTGAGGGGTCTTCTGTGGCTGGTAGCTCTGGTGCGTCTGAGGGGTCTTCTGTGGCTGGCAACTCTCGAGGCACAGACTGCAGGTAATTATGCCTTACCTATTAAGCACATTACCTAAGCTAAGTTCAATAGCTTTAATATGTACAAATCTTTATTGATTGTCCATGGAGCTGATCACTTAAAATATTGATAAGAATTGAAGTTAATAATATAAAACATGTAACATCAATGCATTTACATTTAATTTAATAATATAAAACATCAGTGCATTGACAAAATATATGTCAAATGAGTATGATTAAGATGAACATGTATTAAAAGCCTCCTAATAGTGATGTTTGTTTTTTGTGTATTTTCAGAGAGTGCTGTGGGTGCTGTGAGCACATGAGACAAGAGCTAGCTACCATAAAGTCTGTGGTAAACAGGCTGGCAGATGCCCTCCTGTCCGGTCCCAACCCACCTCAGCCTGTGGCAGTGGCTGTTCCACCTAGACCAGTGCCAGCACCCCGCCGCCCTGTACCTACCCCTGGGCCAGTGCCAGCTCCTCGCCGCCATGTACCTACCCCTGGGCCAGTGCCAGCTCCTCGTCGCCCTGTACCTGCACCTGCACCTAGGCCAGTGCCAGCTCCCCGCCGCCACGTGGGCCCTGCGTCACCTCCACATCTTCTGGTCACAGCAGCATCCATCCTCAACGACATCCCTCCCGATGTGGTCAGCGACAGCAGTAGTAACATCAGCAGTCCTGGGCAGGCCACCCCACAGGTCCAACAGGCCACCCTCAGGCCTATGCGTCTGTTCCACAGTGTGGGGTCACCTCCATCTCCTTCCCCCAGAGTGCGCCCCCAGCCGTCACAGCGCACCTACAGCAAGGCCAAGCCCAAGGCACCAGTACGCACTGCAGAACAGGGTCCCAGTGAACCAGTACTAGAACTGTCTCGTAACACTTTGCTGAACATTAGACATACAGCCAGCTCAGCTAAGAACTTTGCAGTACACTGCATGAGACGTATGTTTACAGTTGAGTCCAGACTACAACCTGACCTCAACTGGAATGGGAAGAAAGGGAAAGGACCCTTGTCCCCTGAAGGGCGCAGGAAAGGTGCCATTAAACTGTATGTGCAGGAGCACTATAATGTTACAGACACTCGGAAAATGTATGCACAAATGGCATCTGCAATAGACAAGTGCAACAGAAATCTCAGAATAGAGCACAACAAGAACTGAAAATGAACTGAAAATGAACTGAAAATGAAGGACTCTGTAGTCACAATGTGACAAAGTATTTGACATTATGTATAATGTATGAAATCTCAATGATGTAAAAAATAAAATAAAAGACTGTATAGTCAGAAAATGTATACTCCTTGTTTGACATTACTGTATAATGTATGAATGTTATAAAAATAAAAGACAGACTGTATAGTCAAAATGTGAATAAATATATAGAAATATTGTATATTGTACATGGCAAATAAACTTATGTAAATAATCTGTACTTCAGTGTATAAATAAAATGTGCACAAGTAAACTTTTAATGTTTGTCTTCTTTTTTTTCATCTTTACTGTGTTTCAACAATATGTCATTTTGAGATTTATGTTTTGTATCTTGATCTGATCAGCCCCCACTTACCATATTCGCCCCTGCCCTAATAAGTGCCCCTCCCCATATTTATTAGCTTATAGAGCTGATTTTTCTGATCATGCCAGCTTTTAAGTCTAGTTTCTATCATGTTTCGTTGCTGAGATATTAGCATAAGTTTTGCAAGCATGAAAAACTCATTAAAACTTCAAACCAGCATATATCTGCAATGAAAAATGATAGAAACTTGATTTAAAAACTGGCAAACTCAGCTAATCATGAGGAATCTTAATATTATCAGTCTGAACAATTTTGTAAGCGCCTATTATGGCAAATACGGTAATTAAAAGCAGGTACATTTTGTGCTACAATGTTCTTTCCGAAATGTGATAATAGCCATTACTGAAATACTAAAGTTGTCCTTTCAAGTGTCATGTTCATAAGTTGCTGGATGCCCTTTTGAACAGTATATTTACACATAATATTGCCACCAGGTGGCAATCCGGGTTTAAAATCTTTGTAATATCATGTCTATTTCATAGACCGGGTAAAAGCTTTCAGTATTGCATTCAAAACTTATTAAAAAATTCTATGTTTACTCATTGTCCTGTAATTCATCTAACATTAAGTTGTTGACTTTGTCATTTGTCCACATTTGATATGTGTGTACACAAGCATTCTTATACAACATACCAGTTTACTAAAAAATAACTAATATAATGATGCATTTAGTTTCAGCTAGTGTTGACTTGACAGTAGGCTTTGGGAAAACTGCTATTTACCTTTAGATTGGTTACTTTTAGGGAGAAATGGAAATTTACTTTAAATTTATGGAATAGAGAGAACATATTAGTGGACAATTACAAATATGATGGAAGATTCTCAGTCAGATTCTCTTACCTACACATACTGATTCTTGGTTCCACACTATTACTAAAAAAAACAACACAGGTAACTCATTTTGCAAATCTATTTCTTTATTATACACCTATTTACATTTTACATACACATGACTAGATAATAGTACTTTTGATGGGTAGACATGTAAATGACTAGATTGTATATCAGAGATGGCTATACATGACAAGATCATACACATGAGAGTTTAATGCTCTCTCCATTATAGCCAAACTTTACTATGCATAGCATCACATACATATATGTCCCATTATGAGCATATTCCTCACTAGACATGCCAGAGCAGTATTTTACAGTCTTTACATGCATGTAGCATCACATGTATACACATCAGAGTTAATGCTGTCTCCATCACAGCCAAACTTTATACAGTATTACATATGCATAGTATCACATAATATGTCCCATTATGAGCATATCTCTCACTGGACATGCTAGAGTAGTATTTTACAGTCTTTACATGTAGCATCGTGTGTAGATCTGCCTCCGACTGCTGTAGCTGCAGGCAGGCAGTATCTTCTGACACATGCTGATGTACTGTCTGGGGCTGGCTCAGAAGCGGGTAGGTCTGCCCCCGGCTGCTACCACTGCTGGTAGGACCTTCTGCAGTCTGGCGATGTAGCTCAGAAGCGGGTAGGTCTTCCCCCGGCTGCTACCACTGCTGGCAGGACCTTCTGCAGTCTGGCGATGTACCGCCGACACTTCTCTGGTGTCACTGTAGCCCAGAACTCCTGGATGAGCTCCACAAACTCTTCCACAGTAGAATGGGGCTGAAATGAAAACAAATCAAATTAAATAGTTGAACTATACAAAATGTATCCACCAAAAAGACATATATTCATAACGAAGTTATTTCTCTCAATGAAACAAAATACACTTATTTGATGCTACAGAAGTATTTCATCATTTTGGTAAGTGGTAGATGCAGAAAAGAGTAAAACTTGTTTATACTTACCCTAGATTTAACATACACCTTCATCTCATTCCACAGTGGCTCTATAGGGTTCATATCAGGCGACTCGGGTGGGCTCTTCACCCAGTTGATACCTTTATCCTCAAAGAACTGCTGGGTGTGACGACTGAAAGAAAACATGAATTCATTAAATAGAGAAAAATATTTTCATTGTCACAACACAATTGAAACAGGTCAAAACAGAATAATTATTTGACAAAATAACTAATGATTAAAAACTGAATATATAATTTATTATCTGTAGAAATAGTGTAGTCTTACCTGACATGCTGTGGTGCATTGTCTTGCATGAAGCAATGCCCATCTGGGAACTTTTCTTCCAGAAAAGGCAACAGGTTCGCCTGAAAAAAATAAATAAAATTGTTCAAGCAGGTTTAACACAAAATATAGTCATTAATTATCAATTCTAGAGAATCAGCGTACAACATTTATAATTTAGCCTTTATCTTTATTAAGGGTATTGACAATCAAAGCAGTGCAAAAAGAAACATATAAATTTTAGTTCAGAAGATATGTAGTTTACCACCACTATATAAACAAAACTGAAATGAAATAATAATAACCTCAAGTATCTGGGTATATCCTTCACTGGTTAAGTTACCAGTGAATAGTTGCAGCTTGGTGGCACCATGCACAGATATTGCTGCCCAGGCATGGATCTTGTGGGGGTGCTTGACACAGGGCTGAAGTGGGGGCGGGTCCTTTGTCATCTTGCCATCATCATCTGTCTGGACCTGTCAAAGACAATAGAATGTTTCTCTTAATTCTAAAACACAGTAGCAATGCAGAAACCAAATCAGGCACATCTGTACAAAAGTTCATGTAACATTGCTATTATCATGAACATGCTCTGTCACTATTTAAGACATAATAAGCCACACTATACTTGTGAATATAAAATAAAATATAATCAAGTTAAGTTTTATTCCCAACTTACTTTGCGAAACGCTATGTCTCCACCGTAGCCCATATGGATGGACAGCTCATCACTGAAGGCATGTTTGGGGAACTTCTCTCTGTTGTCAATATGCTGCTGGGCATAGTCCACTCGCTTCTGACGGTTGGCCTCCCTCACCACAAACGACTTCCTTGGTCTACAGGCCATGATGCCCAAAGCCCTCCTGTGTCTACGGATGGTGCTACGTGGTATGAACGCACCTGAAATATACAAAAAATCAAGAACATGATTATAAAGCTAATCACAATTATAAAGCTAATCACACTAAAAAATAACAGGTGCTGCAATAGTTTATACAGTGTTAAAAAAGCTAAAGGTAAAGGAACAGTGTCCAAATGATATAACCTAACCACAAGCTACCACAGGTTTAATAATATCACTTCTCTATACTTTCTAGCAAACTGTACAGGTTCAGCATAAAGTGAACATAAATCCAACAGTGAAATCATGAAAAGCTGAGCATTATTATACAATAATAGTGTCTTACCATATCTTCTCATATACTCTCTCTGGATGTGGACAGATGTGGCTCGGTCGTCCCGCTCAAACACCTCCTCGATCAGAGCCCGCAGCCTCTTCTGTCTGGGAGTCAGGGGTCGGTTGGGCTTCTTGGTGAGGACCGTCCCTCGCTTCTTGTAACGCTGGATAACCCGCCGGATGCTGCGCTGTGTGACACGGACATCATCAGCCAGAAGCCGCTCCTTGATGGCCCTGGTGGTCAGGTTCCTGGAGTCAAGATAGACAATACGTTGTCTGATCTCATTAGAGTAAGGTACAGGCATCATGGAAGGCAAAATGTGATCTGACAAAAGTTGCAAAATGTGGCCCTTAAGTATCAAAATCATGTTGACATATGGTGTGCTTTGAGGTGCGATTCTCAGCAAACAATTACTTTGAAATTCTGCACTGATTATAAGTCCAAATACAAACTGTCAAACATGATCAAGGGAATGTTTGTACTGGTGTTTATTCACACCTCACAGCTTGTGTGCAGCTGTTACTCCGTGTAGACATTGGGAATCACCCCTCAAAGCAGAAAAGCAGGAATGTTTGACATTCCAAAGGAATCATCCCTCAAAGTAAAACCTACATGTTGAACTTAGACCAAAATTCCAAAGGAATCACCCCTCAAAGTAAAATCTAAATGTTGAACATAAGCTTTATTATTCATGGGATAAAATATTTTAAATATATGTTTATGTAATGTTTAATTTCAAATATCATTATTTTTCCAAATTAAATACCTATCATATGTACTTAATTACAGGAACTAATAATGCAAGAGCTTAGATTTAAAAACTGACATAATGTGCACATTCTGACTCCATGCATCTTGCTATTACAATGTGTGTGTAGTCTTTTTATTTTTTGATACTGTTTTAGATCTGCATGGCGACTAGAAACAAGAATAACTTTTCCTTGCCTAACACTGTAAAAACTTGACCATACCAACTTTCCACATTAAAATGAATGAGTGTGAAATCTGATGGGGGCATATTGGATTAATAAACCCTTGTATTGAAAACAACTAAGGCCAGGAAAAATAAAAGTCTAGTTTCTGGTCATTTGAAAATGAAATTTTGACCAGGCCGCCAGGTGTTGTTATTTTTTTTTTTACTCCAAATCTTTAAACTCAAATATCTCAGGAACTAGTAATGCTAGAGCTTAGCTTTAAAAACTGGCATGATCTGCACATTCTGGTGCATCTTGTCTTTACAATGCGTGTGTGGTCTTTTTATTTTGTCTTCCTGTTCTAGACCCACCCGGCGACAAGAAACAACTTGGGTTGGGTATCAAGCACTAGAATCCAGCAAAGTTGTAAGTTGCTATGGGGCCTTACTGTGAAGCAGACCAGTGTCAAACTCTTGGGATTATGTTTGGCTTTTCTTACAATAACAATACTTGCACAAGAGTGTCTGTCATGTATGAGATGGAGCACATTCATGAGTGTCTCTTGTGACCTGAGACAGCAAAGCTCATCAGTTTAGGCAGGCAGGTTGTGACCTGACACAGAAAAAGGTCATTGGTTTAGACAGGCAAAATCTGACCTGACATAGAAAAAGGTCATCAGTTTAGATAGGGAAACTGTGACCTGGCACTGAAATAGGTCATCAGTTTAGATGGGGAAGTTGTGACCTGACACAGAAAAAGGTCATCAGTTTAAGCATGACAGGTTGTGACCTGACACAGAAAAAGGTCGTCAGTGTAGACAGGCAAAATATGGGG
>JAAUYH010105800.1_pt1 | contig 10931 bp, 7 predicted proteins | sample 7278061 | NCBI WGS metagenome assembly JAAUYH01 (sample SAMN14350203, study PRJNA611818) | marine sediment metagenome | isolation source: surface marine sediment (0.6m) | place: French Polynesia: Moorea | collected 2018-08 | reverse complement strand
TTCTATTCTCTTCTTTGGTTTTTCGAAGGATAAAGCTTTTGTCCGCTTGTACGGATCGCCTTAGTCAGCCAGAACGATCACCCGGTTATTCTTGAGTTCAACCGTCCCGCTTTTGATGTCCAGGATTGTTTTCCCTGTGGGCGCCTTCCGGAATCGGTCCTCAAAACCTTCTTCGATCTCCACAAACCCCTCGATCTTCACCTCTCCTGCCTGCAGGAGGGAAACGATGGGGGCGTGGTCCTTCAGCATCTGGAATTCTCCATTAATACCAGGTACGGTTACCGATACGACTTCCCCTGAGAACAGGGTGGCTTCCGGAGAGACAATTTCTAAGTGCATAACTGGATGTTGTTAGTAACTCTGATTTCCGAATTAAGCTTCGGCAAGCATCTTCTCACCGGCTTCAATAGCTTCTTCGATGGTGCCTTTCAGGTTGAAAGCAGATTCAGGCAGATGGTCCAGTTCCCCTTCCATGATCATGTTGAAACCTTTGATGGTGTCCTTGATATCCACGAATACTCCTGGGATACCTGTAAACTGTTCAGCAACATGGAACGGCTGGGAGAGGAAGCGCTGAACACGACGCGCGCGTCCAACAGCCAATTTATCCTCTTCTGACAATTCCTCCATCCCCAGGATGGCAATAATATCCTGCAGTTCCTTGTAGCGCTGCAGCAGCTCTTTGACGCGCTGTGCGCAATCGTAGTGCTCGTCCCCGAGGATCTCGGGGGTCAGGATCCTGGAAGTGGAATCCAGCGGATCCACCGCAGGGTAAATCCCAAGCTCCGCGATCTTCCTGGAGAGTACCGTAGTCGCATCCAGGTGGGCAAAGGTGGTCGCAGGTGCAGGGTCGGTCAAGTCATCCGCAGGTACGTAAACCGCCTGTACGGAAGTAATGGATCCTCTCTTGGTGGAAGTAATACGTTCCTGCATGGCCCCCATCTCCGTGGCCAGGGTAGGCTGGTATCCTACCGCCGAAGGCATCCTTCCGAGAAGTGCAGATACCTCAGAACCGGCCTGGGTAAATCGGAAAATATTGTCTACGAAGAAAAGTACATCCTTCCCTTGTCCTTCCCCGGCTCCATCACGGAAGTATTCGGCGATGGTCAGTCCGGAAAGGGCTACCCTTGCACGGGCTCCGGGAGGCTCGTTCATCTGGCCGAAGACAAAGGTCGCCTTGGATTCTTTCATGGCTTTCTTATCCACCTTGCTCAGATCCCAACCTCCTTCTTCCATGGAATGAAGGAAATCGTCCCCGTATTTGATAATGCCGGATTCCAGCATTTCGCGCAGCAGGTCGTTTCCTTCACGGGTACGTTCCCCTACCCCGGCAAAAACGGAAAGACCTCCGTGTCCTTTCGCAATGTTGTTGATGAGCTCCTGGATAAGTACGGTCTTTCCTACCCCTGCACCTCCGAAGAGTCCGATCTTACCTCCCTTGGCATAGGGCTCGATAAGGTCGATTACTTTGATCCCGGTCAGGAGCACCTCGGTTGAAGTCGAAAGATCTTCGAACTTAGGGGCCTGACGGTGGATCGGTAAGCCGTCTTTTCCAGTTTTGGGAAGATTCCCCAGGCCATCAATAGCATCTCCGATCACATTGAAGAGGCGCCCATACACCTCATCCCCGATGGGCATCTGGATCGCAGCTCCAGTCGCTACAACCTCGGTTCCCCTTCCTAATCCGTCTGTGGAATCCATGGAAATGGAACGTACAGAGTTTTCTCCGATGTGGGATTGTACCTCCAGTACCAGGGTGGACCCGTCTTCCCTGCTAATCTCCAGGGAATCGTAGATTTTTGGGAGATCCGAACCCGATGGAAATTCAACGTCGATAACCGGACCGATGATTTGTGAAACTCTTCCTGTAATCTTTGCCATTGCGATATATTTATACTGCTATATTAGTTGAAAGGCTCTGTTTTTTCGGCTGCAAAGATAGGGTATTCCTCTTTAAAAACGAACGCATTAGCGCCCTTTTTAGGCATAAAAAAAGCGCCGGAAACCCGGCGCTTTCATTCGGTTGACTTTCCACTATGGATTTACCGTCCAGGAAATATAGAATATAGAACCAACGGCGCCTGTTCCTACGGCTGAGAAATACTCTTCGCCACGGATATTGGAACCTCCGAGCTTGATGATGGAGTCCAGGGATGGGATGGTGTAATTAACCTGGGCATCCAATACGCTGTACGCGTCGATGATCCCGTCCGCAAAGGTGTTCTCCCAGAGGTAGGTATCGCTCCAGCGGTAGTTCACATTAAATCCGAAATTCTTAAAGAGTTCGGTGTGTCCGAAGGAGGCCTTTACCCGGTGGTTAGGGGCGTTGAACTGAGTACGCAAATCCGGGTTAGCGGCCTGGTCGAAGTCCTGTTCGATATAGGCATAATTCACCCCGAGGTCAAACCCGCCTAGAACCTTCATGTCGATCCCGGCATTAACTCCCCAGGATTCCACATCCGCCTCGGAGTTGGTGTAATTCTGGTAGGTGGCCAAATCTCCGTTTTGCAGCGCCGCAAGGGCTAGTTGATCCGGTCCTTCTGCAGTTCCAATGGCAGCACCCGGCTCCCCTACGTCTCCATAGAGAGGGACCAAAACAAAGGTGTTGGCGATGAAATTCTTGTACTTGTTATAGTATCCGCTGATATCGATGGCGACCTTCCCGATCTGTGCCCGGTAACCGGCCTCATAGGCTGTGATCTCTTCCGGTTGAACCAGAGGGGTTTCCACAGCCTGCGGATTTCCCGCTACCACAGAGGCTGCAGAGAAGGCATTCTCATAAGCCGCCCGGCCCACGATGGTGGCCGAAGACTGTCCTGTCAGATTCTGACCGCTGGTGCTGATATCGAAACGGCGGATGTCCCGGTCCAGGTTATCCGGTGCAGATCCCACGAGAATCGCACGACCGGCATTCAGGCCGATAAAGAGGTCCTGGGTGGTCGGGTTCCGGAATCCCTGCTGTACGGAAACGCGGAGGTTATGATTGCGCTGCGATCCAAGGGTCGCCAAGAGCGAGGCCCTTGGGGAAAGGAATCCGTCAAAGAACTCGTTCTTGTCATACCGGACGGACCCGGTAAACTTCATACGGTCGTCCAGGAACTTTCGCTGTACCTGAAGATAGGCGCCGTACTCGTTGTAGGTGATCGGGCCGTCTGTATCCGTAAAGATGGTTCCGCTGGAATTCAACTCGTATTCCCGGAAGGATCCACCTACCTGGATATCTGCGATCTCAGAGGTGAGGTGGCTGAAATTATAGTTTCCGTTTACATGGCGGAACTTCGTATTGTCGATGAATTTTGCCCCGGTGGTCAGATCCCCATCCGAAGTAACGGCATCGAAGGCACGCTGGAACTCCGGCGTTCCGGGAAGCAGTCTTCCCTGATCCGCTGCCTGGCGGGCTACGGCGTGGGCAGTGGCCTCATCCAGCTGGACACCGGTACCTACCCCGAGACGTGCTCCGATAAAGGTGGTCGCATAGTCGGTGAACCATTCCGTATCGCCTTTCCACCGACGGTTTACGTTAATGGCCGCGAATCTTGTATCATAGGAATTCCCGGCATTCTCTGAGGTGATGTAGCCTCTCAGGAAGAAATTCTTATTTCGGACCTCTACGCGGTGCTGCTGCAGGATAAAATCCCGGATCGCATAGCGGTTGGCTCCCTGGTAGATGGTGTTTCCGCGTCCGACCCTTCCATTGTAGATGATCTCAAAGTCATCCGCAAACGGACGGTAATACAGGGAAAAGTCCGACTTAACGCTCTGGGCGTTGTAATTGAGCAGGTCGCTTTCGGCATATCCCGTTCTCGAAACTACGGCAGATCCTACAGTTCCAGAAGGTAATCCAGCCGCCGCATCGAAATTCAGTAGCGTACTCACCTCATCCCCATAGATATTAAGGCCATCATAAGCCGGGTTGGTTCGGTCCGCTCCCGGCCGGGCCAGGTCCTGGACATCAGTGGCGTGCCAGTCTTCCCCCTGCAGGAAGGAGAAATTCGCTTTCAGGGCCAGTTTATCGCTAAAGGCATGCGCCGCCCGGATCCCGAAGTCGTAGTACTCATTGGAGCCTGCCGCATCCTGTTGGGTGAAACCGGTCTTGAAGTAAGCGCTGATCCCCTGAAAATCAAAAGGACTTTTACTCGTCATGAACAGGATCCCGTTAAAGGCGCCGGCACCATACAGGGCGGAAGACGCACCGGGGAGGATCTCCACGCTCTGAACCTCGAGCTCGCTCATCCCCACGAGGTTACCGAGTACGAAATTCAGACCCGGAGCTGTATTGTCCATCCCGTCTACCAACTGCATAAAACGGGTATTCGCAAAGGTGGCGAACCCCCGGGTGTTCACGGATTGGAAGGTGAGGCTGTTGCTTATGATATCCACCCCCTTCAGGTTCTGCAGCCCGTCATAGAAGGATGGGGCCGTCGTCGTTGCGATCTGTTGCAGCCCGAAGCGCTCTACGGATACCGGAGACTCAAAGATCCGTTCCGGGGTCCGCGAGGCCGAGATGACTACCTCGTCCAGGAAGGTCTGAGCTTCTGCCAGGGTAATAGTGAGGGTTTGCCCGCTTGAAGTGACTTCTACTTCTGCGGATGAGAAACCAATACTGCTAATACGAAGGACAAAAGGAGGTTCTTCATCGGTCGAAAGTGTAAAATTTCCATCGAAATCTGCATTGGTCCCAATGGTTGTTCCCGAGATTACAACGTTTGCACCGGGGACAGGATCACCATTCTCATCCGAAACCGTTCCGGACACTACTGTTTGCGCATAACTTCCCACAGCCAGCAGAAGCATGCAAAAAAGAAGAAAATTTCTCATTAATGTAATTTGAGTTAGTTCGGTTCGACTGCCAAGATACCAATTTTTTCACAGCCGAATTAATAATTCTCAAAATGATCGCCTTAAAATTAGGAGTTTAAAATTTTGAGAGGCGATTTTTGAATTATTCCTAACAGGCCAGGTAGCACGGGGGGTCACGCTTGCAGCGTACCGAGCAAAGAAGAGCTAAAACCCGTCGGCTTTTAGTGACTCAAAGAAGGGAATGGATCGGATCGGTTTATTCGACCGTAACGGATTTGGCCAGGTTCCTGGGCTGATCCACATTGCATCCGCGCATCACAGCGATATGATACGAAAGGAGTTGCAGAGGGATGGTGGTCAGCAGGGGTGAAAGCGCCTCAGAACTCTCGGGAACCTCAACGACGTGGTCCGCCAGGTCGCGAACCTGGGAATCGCCCTCTGTCACCACTGCGATGATCTTCCCTTTTCTGGACTTGATCTCCTGGATATTGCTCACTACCTTTTCGTAATGCCCCTTTTTAGTTGCGATAACGATCACCGGCATCTGCTCATCGATCAGGGCAATCGGGCCGTGTTTCATCTCTGCAGCCGGATACCCCTCAGCATGGATATAGCTGATCTCCGTGAGTTTCAGGGCGCCTTCAAGGGCCACGGGGAAGTGATATCCCCGCCCCAGATAGAGGCAATTTTCGGCATCCTTGTAAACGTCTGCAATGATCTCGATCAGCGGATTGGATTCCAGTACTTTCTCAACTTTTTCCGGGATACCTTCCATTTCTGTGAGGATCTCATGAAAGCGGGTTTCGGAAAGCGTCCCATTCTCTTTGGCCAGTTTCACGGCCAATAGGGTCAACAGGGTGATCTGTGTGGTAAATGCTTTGGTCGATGCCACTCCGATCTCCGGACCAGCATGTGTATAGGCCCCGGCATGGGTCTCCCTGGCAATGGAAGAGCCCACTACGTTGCATATCCCGAATACAAAGGCCCCCCGTTCCTTGGCGAGCTTGATGGCGGCCAGGGTATCCGCCGTCTCCCCTGATTGTGAAATAGCAATGACCACATCCTTATCCGTGATCACGGGATTTCTGTAGCGGAATTCCGATGCGTACTCTACTTCAACAGGGATGCGGGCGAGGTCTTCAAAGATGTATTCTGCGACCAGCCCGGCATGCCAGGAGGTTCCGCAGGCTACTATAATGATCCGATTCGCGTTTGTAAACCGCTCGAGATTCTGGTCCACACCCGCCATCTTGATAATCCCCTGGTCTACCCGGAGCCTGCCGCGGTAGGTATCCTTGATGGCATGGGGTTGTTCGTAAATTTCCTTGAGCATGAAATGATCATACCCGCCTTTCTCTATAGCTTCAAGGCTTAACTGTAATTCCTGTATGGCCGGATACGCAATGGCGTCGTCCGCTATCTTGCGAAGTTTGATCTCTTTTCCCCGTCGAACAACGGCCATTTCTCCATCCTCCAGATACACCGCATTATTGGTGAATTCAATGAATGGGGTAGCGTCCGAGGCGATGAAAAATTCATCATCTCCCACTCCGATAGCCAATGGGCTTCCGAGCTTGGCCACCACGATCTCGTCGGGTTTGGTGCGGTCAAAAACCGCAATAGCGAAGGCTCCGACTACCTGATTCAAGGCAATTTGAACCGCTTTTCCCAGCTTGACTCCTTCTTTGTCCTTGACCTCCTCAATAAGATTGACCAGTACTTCAGTATCCGTATCGGACTCGAATTGATATCCCCGCTTGGTCAACGCCGTGCGGATGGCGTCGTAGTTCTCAATAATTCCATTGTGGATGATCACCAGGTCACCGGAATTCGAAAAATGCGGGTGGGCGTTGCACTGGTTGGGTTCCCCGTGGGTGGCCCAACGGGTATGGCCTATCCCGAGCTGGCCCCCAAGGGAAATCTCTTTCTCGGAAATATCCTCCAGATCTGAGACCTTTCCGGGGGTTTTGGCAAGATTGATCTGACTCCCGTCATAAAGGGCAATCCCGGCGCTGTCATAGCCCCGGTACTCTAGTCTTTGCAACCCTTTGATGATGATCGGGTAAGCTTCTCTATGTCCAATATATCCTACGATCCCGCACATAGCTCGAATGGTTTAAGTGAAAGAAGGTTTCCTTGCGAAATTAAAAGACTCCCGCAAAACCGCTCCAGTTTTCGGATAAACAACGCAAATATTCCTCAAATGGTATATTCCTCAGGGATTGATCTCCGTGTAGTAAATCTCCAACTGCAACCGCAGCGGATCATTGGCCTCGGTATTGCTGCCTACCAGTACCGTGCTCAGGGGGGTGATCCCGGCATGGGTGGGCAGTTCCCTTTCCGTATCCACACCCGTTCCCACGATAAAATCATCCCTGCCATTCAGCCTTAAATCAGGGGTCAGCGTAAGCCCGAGTCGAACATTGGCGGAATCCCGGATGATTATATCATTGATATGGGGGGTGATATTCACCGAATACCGAACCCCTCTGTCGCCTTCTGTTTGTAGAAAGCCATCGTAATTCACAAAAGCTCCGGAAGCTTCCCCGGAAGTACTTTGCTCCGTAAGTCGATCGTACAGGGGTACCAAGGTCTCGTTGTTATAAACAAGAAGGCGAGGCGGTTCCACAGGGGACCCTGCCGCATCCAGGCGTTCCCGGTCTACATGGAAAACCAGGTAGGCCGCATTGATGATCCAATCTTCCTGCTTGATCTGGTTGATGATATTTTCAGCCCCCATGGGCTCAAAAAGGTCCAGCTCCGCGAAGGTCCCGGCACCTCCCTTCAGGTAAATGCGGGAAGCATTCTCATCCGTGGACAGAGCATCCGATATGTCCGTTGGATAGGCATCGCTGATCAGGGTATTTACCGCATTGCCTCCAATGGCCTGATTCCCGCCACCGGTAAGCAGGCGCAACTCATAGGTGCTCTCCCGCACCGTCACTTCGTCTTCCACCAAGGCGTCATAGGCATAGGTTACTGTAAGCCTGGCCTGGGTAATGTCGAGAAGCATGAGGAGTTCCTCCCCATCCTGCGGAGTAAGGCTGATGTGGATCCCTCGTAAAAACTCCCTGAAATTGGCATTGCTGAGCAGTTCAGGCTGACCTTCTTTATCCAGCAGGTTTTCCTGAAAGAAATCAGGGTCCAGATCGACCAGTATGCCTGGGCTCAGGCGTTGATCCACCAGGCTGGATTCATCTTCTTCGGTCTCCGGGTCGTCCTCTTCAAAGGTCAGGATCTCGTCTGGTGAAATCGTTAGGAGGGTATCCGCCAGGACGGTTGAGACAAAATCGGGATTGATTTGCAGGGTCGAATAATTGGGTGAGGGGTCCTGAAACCCTGAATTTGGGTCCAGGTCGCTCAGGAAATACTCGGATCGCTCGACCTTCAGATTAAAGGCGGCTTCGCGATTCCCATAAATACTGTCGAGTTCCCTACGGACAGGGAAAATATTGTTGGGAGTTTCCTCGTCTTCGCTGTCGATGATACCGTCTCCATCGGTATCATCATTGAGCGGGTCTGTTCCCGTGGCCCTTTCCTCAAAATTCGTCAGGCCGTCGTTATCGGAATCATTGTTCGGGTCGTCCGGCAGCAGGTCCTCGGAATCCACCACTCCATCCAGATCGGAATCTGCATTCCCGTCCAGGAAATAGGGCAGGTAAAGGCGGACAGAAAGTACGCGTTCGTTCTCTTCGATCCGGTCACCCACGCCCTCGTTGGATTCCGAATTAAGTCCGAAAATCGGAGAGCCCTGGTTATTGGGTAAGTTTAACTGAGTCGTGATCCGGGCTTCCGTGTCTCCGTAGACAGGATCCTTGAAAATGCCCAATTGGTATATGGGTAATCGGTTGGTAGGGACCGCCTGTATATTGTTGTTGTAGGCATAAACTTCATAAACGGCTTTCCCCGTTCCGAAAGGCTGCCCGCCTATGACTCCATCTCCAAGCGTAAGTGGATCTTCCTCGCAAGACCCCATCATCAAAAGCAGGGTTACTCCCGTCAGGAGGGAGTAGGTAATTCGCTTCATCTTCTTATCCCTTTAAGACTTCGGTGTTGTAAAAATCGGTATAAGCCTCTTCGAATTCCTGCAATGGAACAAAAGGCAGCACCGGTTTGTCGAGGTTGGCGACGTATTCCTTCAGATCTTCAGGAATGTCTTCTGCGGCTAAGATAACCGCGTCGGAATAATCCACGGCTACTTTTAACAAATTATTGTAGGTAGGAGGCGTTACGCCGGCTATTCGGTCTTCCGGGATGCGGTCGAAAGCGAGTTTCTGACTCATCTCGGGATTGAGGTTTCCTTCAAAGCTCTTCCCGTAAATCGAAGTAACGATCTTGGAGTCTGCGAACAGGGGTTCATCCGCGTAATACTCCCTCAGGTATATAGGAAGCATGGAAGCCATCCAGCCGTGTACATGTATGATGTCAGGAGACCAATTCAGTTTCTTGACAGTTTCCACAACGCCCTTGGCAAAAAAGATGGCCCTTTCGTCGTTGTCCGCAAACAACTGCCCGTCTTCATCGGTGAAAGTAGCCTTCCGCTTGAAGTACTCTTCGTTATCTATGAAATAAACCTGGATTCGTTCCTTCGGGATGGAAGCTACCTTGATGATCAGGGGCATGTCCATATCGTTGATCACCAGGTTCATGCCTGAAAGCCGGATCACTTCGTGCAGTTGATGCCGCCGTTCGTTGATATTCCCGTTTCTCGGCATGAAGATCCGGATTTGTCCGCCTTTGCTGTTGACCATTCTAGGCGCTTCATAGGACATTAAGGATACGTCGTTCTCCGGGAGGTAAGGGACTAATTCGGAGGATACAAACAATATCTTTTTACCATTCATAAAGACGGATTTTTGTCAGAGCTGAAAACGTAGCCGCAAAAGTACAAAATTTATGAAGAATACCCGTAATTATAGTAAGTTTGCACGCCATTTCAGAGAATTATGGAAGTGTTCGCTACCCGTAAAGAGGTTCAGGATTTTAGAGAAAGTACGTTGGCGTCAGGAGCCTCCCTGGGACTCGTCCCTACTATGGGTGCCCTTCATTCCGGACATCTGGAGTTGGTCCGGCGCGCCCTGGAAGAAAACGATAACGTCGTGGTCAGCATTTTTGTCAACCCGACCCAATTCGATAATCCTGAGGACCTGGAAACCTACCCCAGGGATCTTTCTGACGACCTGGAGCAACTGCAGGGGCTTTCTTCGGAAATATCCGTTTTTGCACCGGATGTGCAGCAGATGTACGAGGGAAGTGTGGAATCCGAATCCATTGACCTTGGGGGCCTGGACCGCTATATGGAAGGTGCTCACAGGAATGGCCACTTTCAGGGGGTTGCTACCATTGTAAAGCGACTCCTAAGTACCGTAGCCCCGGACAGGGCCTACTTCGGGGAAAAGGATTATCAGCAGTTACAGATCATTCGGAGGCTGGTGAAGACAGAAGAAATCCCGGTTGAAATCGTAGCCTGCCCCATTGTCCGGGAAGCCGATGGCCTGGCTATGAGTTCCAGGAACCGAAAACTGACAAAACGACTGCGAAAAGAGGCGGTTTTTATCTACGACAACCTCCTGAAAGCCAAATCCTTGTTTGGCACGAAAAGTGTTGAAGAAATCCTGGCTGAAATGGAGAAAGCCTTTGAAGCGCATCCCGAATTTGAATTGGAATATGCGGAAATTGCCGATGAGAGCGTTCTTAAACCGATACGAAAGCAGCATGAAGACAAAAAATACAGGGCCTTTGTCGCTGCATACATCGGAGGTGTTCGCCTGATTGATAATATGGCCCTCAACTAACTTACATATCTTTGCCCCATGCAAATAGAAGTCGTTAAATCCAAAATCCACAGGGTACGCGTTACAGGTGCCGACCTGAATTATATCGGGTCTATCACCATTGACGAGGATTTGATGGACGCTGCCAATATCATCCAGGGCGAAAAGGTCCAGATCGTGAACAACAACAACGGGGAACGACTGGAGACTTACGCCATTCCCGGCCCAAGAGGAAGTGGAGAACTTACCTTGAATGGCGCCGCAGCAAGAAAGGTGGCGGTAGGTGACATCCTCATCCTGATTACCTATGCCCATATGGATATCGAGGAAGCGCGAACGTTCAATCCCGCCCTTGTA
>JAAUYH010161528.1_pt1 | contig 10933 bp, 10 predicted proteins | sample 7278061 | NCBI WGS metagenome assembly JAAUYH01 (sample SAMN14350203, study PRJNA611818) | marine sediment metagenome | isolation source: surface marine sediment (0.6m) | place: French Polynesia: Moorea | collected 2018-08 | reverse complement strand
CGTAAAAACGGCTGTCATCTGGAGTAAGAAGCAGCATGATACCATTACCCCACCCTGCAATTAATTCTTGGCGAGTTAGGTAGCGGACCCCCACACCAGGATCGGCAATAATATATTTTTTACCTTTTTTGCCATATAAAACGACCCAATGATAGCCCTTCCAATGAATAATAGCGGGTAGAGGAGCTTCGTCCAGGCGATCTATAATTTGAGCAGTGGCTTTGACTTGCCGGGCATTGAACCCAAAGGCTTCTGCGCCGCGACTCATACCTAATAAGGTTGTGCCTCGCGCGCCTGTGCCTACTGCTTCGCGAACCTTACTAATCGCAAAGGTGCGTCCTTAGTGTTTGGCGATCGTGGCAATACAAGCAGCACCACAGTCTTCTTCACTATGTTGCAGGACAATTGGGTATTTCATCTTCTAGAGTGATGATTGGCGAGAAAATACAGTAGGGTTTTGCATTCCTACTGTATTGACTGTTTAGCTTTTCCATTGAGACTTTTAACTGCTCAAAGGTGTAGTCAAAAGTAGTTAGTCAGAGCGATCGCATATCAATTTTGTTCTTTAATCGACTGCGACGGATTCGCTCTCTTTACTGTTAGGTCCAACTGGGTAGGGATTATTTAAGATGCCAGACGACCAGTTTCATTAGGCTGCGGTGTAAAATTCATATCTCCTTCCGGGTGTTAGATCCTGAGAAAGATTTTGTGCTCCTGGTAGGTTCAGCATCACATCCCAAGTTGCTATAGCTGTTGCACCTGTACCATTAAAATCCTTAACATCTCCATTAGCAATGGAAAGATTATCGCCAGCGTTAGGAGCACCAGCAAAGTCTAGTTTATAGGGTAAATCCAAGCCGGTGCTGTTTGTTATCTGAAGAAGCGTCGGGCTGGGTGCAGCAAAGGTGCGGGCGTTATCTGGAGTCGGTGCGCCTGCCCTAACTGGACCGACATCTCTAATTAAAACTACAGACACTCCTCCCTCAATCATTGCTCCTTCTTCGGGGGTTAATTCAGTAAACAGTTGTTCCTGTTGATTGTATTTCATTTTTTTTCTCCTTCATTAGGATAATTTTTGTTAGTTTTGAAAGCTTGTTTTTTGCTTTCTGTAATTATTATGTTTGATTGTTTTATTGAATTGTTTAGTTAAATTCAGGACTATAAAAAAATGTTTTTTGATATTAAACTAAGTTATTTTCAGGTTAATTCAGACGAAGCTCTTTTACAGCATTGACAATCTAATTAGTTTAAACCGCGTCTAGTTTGAAACCCGTAGTTTTCCTAAAGGTTTGGGGAAACCGGTGCGACTCTGCGGATGGGGTGAGGGAAATTTGCAGTGGTAAAAATTAATTTTCCCGTTGTTTAAGTAACAAGTCCTAAAGGATACCGCTGAGTCCTACGAACTTGGGACCCAATCGCATATAAAAAGTAAAAAGTAACGACAAAAAAGGCTGCTACTTGTTACTCGTTACTCGTTACTTAAAGCCTCGAACTCCCTCACCTTTTTTCGTTCACCCCAATTCTGGAGTTGGTAATCTTCCTTCTGCTTGCCCAAAAGTGAGAAAATGAGCAAGAGGATCTACTCCTTCTGCTAAAACATCGGGATTTTGGGTTAAGTAAAAATCTGAATCAAAGTTAGGACTAGGATCTCTTCCTTCCCCCGAGCCAAATAAAACATAGTGTTCTAGAGGGTTAAACCCTTCTGCTGCAACATCGGAGTTTGAGGTGAGATAGTAGTCGGAATCAAAAAAAGGATTAGGATCTCTTCCTTCTTGCGCTCCAGATTCCACATAGTGCAGCAGTGGATCTCCACTAAAATCCCCTCCCGCAAGCGCCGCTGCTACATCAGGATTTTGCTCTAGGTAATACTGACTGTCAAACAGAGGACTAGGATCGCGTCCTTCTTGTGCTCCAGATTCCACATAGTGCAGCAGAGGATCAATCTCAACCGAATTGATCGTAGTACGTATATTTATAGTCTGAGTAATCTGAGTTTGAGATGCAGATATCAAATTGTCTCTTGCGTCGTTCTCTACAATAGACTGAGCTACATCAGGATTACTGTTGAGATAGAACTCTGAATCGAATATGTTGATTTCAGCGACAGGACGTTCAATACGAACCGATTCCTCTCCATTAGAGAATTCGTAAATAAATTGTCCATTTTCTATTAATTGTGTGACACTGCTAGTTGATTGAGTGATCCTATTTGTTGAGTTTATTGTAATGGTTGTCATGGTCTCACCTCAAAAATAAAATTTAAATTCAAAGAAGGTAGGTCTTTTGATTTGGGGAGCCTAATTATCCTTTCAATGTGGTTCATCTTGATTCTTGAAACAGATGCATCAGCGATCGCATCTAGTTCAGCAATAGTCAGCATTTGTAAATCTTGAACTTTCCTTCTTTGTCTCTAATATCATTTTGTTTAATTGTTTTATTTAATTGTTCAGTTAAATTCAGGAGTATAATTGTTTTTTTTGAGTCAAGTTGAGACAAACAAAGTTTAATAAGCTGTTAATCATTTAATTTGTTATTGGTGGCTGATGGGGAAATGGTGAAATAGGGCGAAGATGTGTTGCGGTGAAGCACTTTCGTTGGGCGGGTTCCCCGACTTGAGAAAAGCCCAAAAGTGCGGTCTTGGGGGTCTCCCCCCGTTGAGCAAACTTTGTAAGAAGGGAGATGAGGAAAAGACAAGAGCGTTGATTTAATAATCAAATAATATACAGTTTAAATGCACGACAGCTTATCAAAATCGAGACTGCTTTGCAAAAATAGTAATTAACAACTTAAAAGACAAAATCGACTAATTCAAAATAAAAGTAAACCCATTAATTTAACGATTAATAACCAGATTTTTAAAACAAAAAAAAGATCGCAACATTAAATAAAAAGTTTAATTTCGATCAATAATTCAGTCAAATTTAGGACTAGGAAAACTCAGTTAAATTCAGGTTGGGACTTTTGGTTCTGTTGCCAAACCAAGTCTGAACTGGTAGGACAATACAAGTGTTGAGAATTACGGTGGTGCCCAACACCTAGAATTCTGGATTTGGTAATCTTCCTTCTGCTTGCCCAAAAGTGAGAAAATGAGTAAGAGGGTCTACTCCTTCTGCGGCAACATCGGTATATTGGTTTAAGTAAAAATCTGGATCGAAGTTAGGACTAGGATCTCTCCCTTCCGCCGCGCCAAATAAAACATAGTGTTCCAGAGGATTTATCCCTTCATTGGCAACATCGGTATATCTGGTGAGATAGTAGTCAGAATCAAAAAAGGGATTTGGATCTCTTCCTTCTTGCGCTCCTGATTTCACATAGTGCAGCAGAGGATCTCCATTAAAATCGCCTCCTGCAAGTGCCTTTGCTACATCAGAATTTTGCTCTAGGTAATACTGACTGTCAAACAGAGGACTAGGATCGCGTCCTTCTTGTGCTCCAGATTCCACATAGTGCAGCAGAGAATCAATCTTAGTTGAAGTTGAATTAACGCTCCAAGTATTAGTTTCAATCTTAATTGGAATTTCAGACGGAGGGAATCCTGGAAATACAGATATAAAACTTTCTCCTTCGTCGGTTTTGGCAATATTCTGAGCTACATCAGGGTAACGGTTAAGGTAGAATTCTGAATCGAATATGTTGATTTCAGCGCGAGGTAGATCGATTATTTGTGAGTTGTCGATTATTGTTTGTTTTGCGCTTATTTTTGAGTTGCCGGTTATTGTTTGTGTGTGGTTTTTTATTATTTGTGGGTTGCTGCCGATTATTTGTATTTGTGAGTTGTCGTTTATTGTTTGTTCACTGGTTATCATGATCTCGCTCCAAAAATAAAATTAAAATTCCAAATTAAAGAAGTTAGCCTTTTGATTTAGCAATCCTAATTTATTGTTTGCTCGTGGTTGATAGTGACTTCTGAAACAAATACACTAGCGATCGCATCTAGTTCAGCAATAATCAGCACTTATAAATCTTGAACTTTCCTTCTTTGTCTCTAATATCATTTTGTTTAATTGTTTTATTTAATTGTTGAGTTAAATTTAGGAGTTAGCCCAGTCCACTTGAGTTCGATGAACTTTTTTTAGAGTTAATTTAAGAAAATCAAAAAGTTGTTAGAACGACAAATATAGCCGTAGAAAGTTAGGTTTTGGTGAAAAATCATGTACCTCATTCATTTGAGAAACGCTATAAGCGATCGCTCTTTCTCCTATTCAAGATAAAAGTTCACCTAAATAAACCTACAATCAGCCGATTATAGCTCAGAAAATACTTTTAATACTCCTGAATTTAACTAAACAATTAAAGAGAATAAACCAACATAATGACAATACAAGATAAATAAGCATGGATAAGAATATTACTCGATTGAACTCGTAATAAAGATTTTACTTGAGATGAAATTGAGTAGATAAAAGGAGTTACGTGAAATGAAAATTATCAAAAATTGTTTATTGGTTAGTTTAATCTCTTTTGGTTATTTCATTATATTTTGTTCTTCTGGTCACACTCAAGAGAATCTGAATGACCAAGAAGCCGAAACACAAGAAATTAGTAGAGAATCCAAAACATTATTACAAGATGGCCCCATAAAGAATGATAATATTTTCTTTAGCGATCAGACAGAAAACTTAGATGTAGAATCTGTTGACACAAGACCTTTTCCTCTACGTTTACGTCCCCCCAATAATAGTCATTCAGATGATTCTTCTAATTTTGAGAAACCACAAGGGGTTATCTTAGAATATAGGCACGAGTTTTGATTAAAAAGTAGATACTCTTACTTGATTAAAGTGGCAATAAATATGCGACAAGTACTATCATTTGAATTCACTAAATTACTGTCTAATTTAGTGAGTTATTTTGCTATTTTATAATTTTATAAATACGTAAAAATTGTCCTGTAAAATATTCAAAATAGTTATATTGATAACTATTTTATATAACTAGATAAGTAAAAATAAGCAATAAGCATTGGAAAAATATGTCTAATCTAGAAGCAGATATTAAGCAAATTAGTTCCTCAATATGTAAAGCATCAGATCAATGAAGTCTACGCAACCACATTTTTAGGCTATGCCTTCTTGGCAATTTCTGTCTTGATATTTGCTCCTATTATGGAAGAACTATTTTATAGAGGAATTATTTTTCAGAAACTAGCGATTCAAAAAAGTACAGCAAAGGCTTTAGTAGTTTCAGCATTGATCTTTACCATTGTACATTTTCGCTATGATGTAATTTCTTTATTTGCTATTGGAGTTACATTAGCTATTTTGTATTTGAAAACTAAACAAATAATAGTGCCAATTATATGTCACTTTTTATACAATTTGATGGTAACTATAAATATGATATATTGGCAGTTTTTTAGTAATAGCGATCGCTTAACCAACATCACAATATCTGAGTTTCAACAAGATTTTATTGATAGCTTAGAACTAAAAATATTATTCGTAGTCCTATCTGCACCTTATCTTTGCTATTTTATCTACAAAAACTTTCCCCATGATAGCAATATTGAAAAATTACCTTATGTTGCTAATTTAAAAAAACTTTTGTGAGTTGAAATTAATAATACTAAATACTATTTTATTGACTAATGGCGATCGCCAAATTCAATTGACAATCATCAGAATTAATTGTTCATGACTAAATTTAGGTACAATGAATATCTCTGGATTAACAGATAACAGATTGGGTGATGAAATTCAATGTAGAGGAAGCTCTTAACACTGCCAATCAAGCGATATATCAAAAACAAAATCGCCACCTTACTGATGTAGAAATAATAGTGTTTAAAGGGGCTTGGGAACGAGAAGATTACGATATGATCGCTGCCAAAAACCAATATGCCACTAGTTATATCAGTCAGGATGTCGCGCCAAAACTATGGAAGTATTTATCAGAAGCTCTAGGGGAAAAGGTCAAAAAAAGTAATTTCAAAGAAACCCTCAAAAGACGTTGGGAAAGTGAATTAAACTCAGATAACAGTTTGTCAACCGCAGAAAGCAAAGCTAGTCATGTTGCGGATTTAGAGCGATCGCCTGAAGCCAAGAGCCATCACAGTCAACTAGAAACAAATTTTACTACTGAATTATATATCGAGCGTCCGCCAATAGAATCAATCTTTTATGAAACCTTACTACAGCCTGGTTCTTTAGTTCGGATTAAGGCTCCTACTTTAATGGGTAAAACTTCTCTCATCACCAGAATTTTGTCTCAAATAACTACAGAAGGATACCATACTGTTAACTTGAGTTTTGAATTAGCAGATCGCAGTACTCATTTTACTAACCTCAATAAATTTTTACGCTGGTTTTGTCTGAATATTACTAGAGAATTAGGATTCTCTAATCAGTTGGATGAGTATTGGGATGAAGAGGGAATGGGAGCCAAGGTTAGTTGCACTACTTATTTTGAAGAGTATTTATTATCGGAAGTAGATAACCCCCTAGTTCTATGTTTAGATAATGTCGATTTACTATTCCCTTATCCAGAAATATATGAAGACTTTTTTGGTTTATTGCGTTCCTGGTATGAGAAAGCTAGAAGTCGAAAACTTTGGCAAAAATTACGATTGGCGATCGCTCATTCTACTGATGTTTATATCAGATTAAATATCAACCAATCTCCTTTCAATGTGGGATTGCCAATTGAATTACCAGAATTCACCATCGAACAAGTTCGAGCATTAGCTAAATTACACGAACTAGAAGTCAACCAAGATCTAGAATATTTGATGTCAATGGTAGGAGGACATCCCTATTTATTGAAACAAGCATTTGATCATCTCAAAAACAATCACAACAATAGTTTGACAGCAATTTTAAACCAAGCTCCTACAGATTCAGGTATTTATCGCAACCATTTAAGAGAACACTGGTTAAATTTGCAACAACATCCAGAATTAGCTATGGCTTTAAAACAAGTAGTTGCCTCTCATAGCCCAGTACAATTAGAACCAATATCTGCCTATCAATTACAAAGTATGGGGTTAGTAAAACTGCTAGGCAATCAAGTAGAACCTCGTTGTAACTTGTATCGTCAGTATTTTAGCGATCGCATAGATGCACTTTAATTCGAGTTGCTTAAGTGGCGATCGCTATAACCAGCAGCACAAAGTTGGCATCCCGCTAATTAAATTTTTGTCTACTCGTTCAATATTTTAGCGTTATACCCGATAATAGAGATTTAACATTCAATTCAATTAGGTTTGTGTTTCTTCAAGTACATCCCATGCTGCTTCACATTCAAGATCTATTGCTTCTTGTGAATCGGAAGCTACCCGACTATGTAATAGGTTTTCTCGAATTTTTAACGATAATCTATCTGAAGTAGCTTTCTGTAAGATTCTCGACTTCATTATTAAATCAGTCATGGAAATCATTCCTAAAAGCTCTTTCTGTATTACGGGCGCTCTGCTAATTCCTGTCTCCGCAAATAGCCGCGCCACATTTTTTAAATCCAAATCGGGGTTGACTACGATACATGGCTTAGTCATAATTTGATAGATCATAACCGAATCAGGATCTCTATCTTTACTCGCCACTTTATAAATAATGTCTGTTTCGGTAACAATTCCATAGGCGTCATCATCGCTAGGTTCAACAATCAAAGAACGTACTTTTTTATCCTGCATCTTTGCGATCGCTTCAGCTACTGTCGCCAAGCTGTTGATTGTACATACCTTGGTTGTCATGATATCTGCTGCTTTCATTTCACTTCTCCCTGAGATCTCAACTACCCAAAACCAGGGGAAAAATTGGCATTAATCCAGAAATTCCCTTTACCTAGTTAATTAATAAACAAGTAACTTGAGAAACTTGTGAAGATCGATGCTGTGGAAATTTTGTTGATTAGTTGCATATATTTTCTAACCATGGTTTGGAAAAATTAAGCCGAAAAATATTACAAATTAGCAACACCACATTTTAACTGTCACATAAAGATGTATAAAAAAGTGTCCCCCTAGAGTTACCAACGTTTGCCAGCAATATCTAGTAGGCGAGCAGAATTTAATGGATATTTTTCCATCTCAATCTCTAGCTTTTCTTGAGTATCAACGACTCAGTCTCTGCTGATCAACCTAGCCCACAATTTTATTAATAATGAAACTGCCGAATGATCTCTGGATGTCTCCATTAGAACAATTAATCAACTGGATTGCTCGTCCCTATGATTTTTTGGATGACTGTGCTAGAAGCTATGGAGATACATTCACTTTGAGACTAATGGGGATGCCACCCCTGGTAATGTTAAGCGACCCTCAAGGGATTAGCAATATTTTTTCAACAGATACGAAACGGTTCGACGCAGGAAAAATCAACGAATATCTCAAACCCTTTTCAGGCAATAATTCTCTGGTAATATTAGATGGCGATCGCCACAAACGGGAGCGCAAAATGCTCATGCCACCCTTTCATGGAGAAAAGGTAAAGTCTTATGGCAAGATTATTTGTCAAGTTACCGAACAAGTAGCAAGTAGGTGGCAGTCTCACCAGCCTTTTTTAGCCAGTAAAGCGATGGAGGAAATTACCCTAGAAGTAATTCTCCATACTGTTTTTGGCTTAAGTAAAGGAGCGCGTTATCAGCAAATCAAACCTTTATTGACAAGTCTATGGGAGCTTACGGGTTCCCCTTTAGGTGCTAGTCTACTCTTTTTTCCTATTTTGCAACAGGATTGGGGTGCTTGGAGTCCTTGGGGTCAATTAGTTCGCCAACGGCGGCAAATTTGTGATCTATTGCAAGCAGAAATTGATCTGCGACGTAGACAATCAAAAATGAATGGGAATGATGTTCTGAGCTTAATGCTTTTAGCCAGAGATGAACATGGACAGCCGATGACAAATCAAGAGTTACAAGACGAGTTGATAACTATGTTATTGGTCGGTTACGAAACTACTGCGACTGCTTTGACTTGGGCTTTATACTGGATACACAAATTACCCGTGGTTAAAGATAAACTGCTACAAGAATTAGACAGCCAGGAAAATAATACTGAGCCTTTGGCGATCGCCAAATTACCCTATTTAACCGCAGTTTGTAATGAATCCCTGCGCATTTATCCAGTTGCTCCCACCGCATTTCCCCGTCGCTCTCGCATTTCAGTAGAGATTGCCGGACAGCGATTTGCGCCAAAAACATGGCTAGTTCCTTGTATTTATTTGGTTCATCGTCGAGAAGACATTTACCCAGAAGCAAAACAGTTCAAACCAGAGCGATTTTTACAACGACAATTTTCCCCTGCTGAATTTCTTCCCTTTGGGGGGGGTAATCGTCGATGCCTGGGCTATGCTTTGGCCATGTTAGAGATGAAGCTAGTTTTAGCAACTCTCATGTCCCAATACGAACTAACCTTAGCTCATAAAACAACAGAACAGCCCTCTCGTCGTGGTGTCACGATGGCTCCCGCTAATGGAGTCAAAATGATCCTAAAAAGGAAAAGATAAGGGTTAACGAACAGTTCCTCAAACACTAACTTTCGATCGATACAGTCTACTGACGCTATGAAAAAATGGGATTCTAAAAAATGCGATCGCCGTACGCTAATTTTGCTCTGTTTAATTGTAATCACACCTCTGGGATTATTATCGAAGGCATATACAGGGATAGGGCAACAATGGGTGCAAGATTATTCGGGGGATGTCTTGTATGAGATTTTTTGGTGCTTGGTGATCTTTTGGTTTATGACTCCTGTTAAAGACTTGAAAAAGCTTAAAAACATCACTATCAAAATTGCCCTCTGGGTATTTGCAATCACCTGTGTCATTGAAGTTAGCCAGCTATGGTTTTATCTGGTGCCTGATGCCATACGTTCTTCGTTAGTTTGGCGACTGCTGTTAGGTTCGGGCTTTGCTTGGTGGGATTTTCCCCACTATGCTTTGGGTTCGTTAATTGGCTGGTGGGGAATTTATCAAATTGGAAGTATTGATAATTCGAGTTTTTTTTAATAACAGCAATCTTCCTCTCCCTTCTCAATACAGATTATTGATTTAAACTGAGATAAATATAAATTCAGCAAACTCAATGACCTATAACGTAACAGCAGAATATGCTAGTCAAAATCTTTCCTGCTACCAAAAAAATATGAGTGTAAATCCAGAAATCACACAGAAAGTTGCCCAACTGCGAGAAAAGTTACAAAAAGCGGGTTATGCCTATTATGTTCTGGATAATCCGATTATGGAGGATAGTGTATACGATCGCCTGTATCGTCAGTTACAAGATCTAGAAACTGAATACCCTGAGTTAGTTACCATCGATAGTCCGACGCAACGGGTAGGGGACAAACCAGCGACGAAATTTACCTCAGTTAAGCATAATATTCCTTTATATAGCCTGGAAAATGCTTTCAATGCCGCAGAATTAGTTAAATGGGAAACTCGTTGGCAAAGACAGCTTGAGGATATTCCTGAATTTGATTATGTCTGTGAATTAAAAATAGATGGTAGCGCGATCGCTCTTACCTACGAAGATGGTATTTTAGTTAGGGGTGTTACCCGTGGTGATGGGGTGACAGGGGAAGAAATTACCCAGAATATTAAAACTATTCGCACTATTCCTTTGAGGTTAAAAATCGATAATCCTCCCCGAAGAGTAGAAGTCAGAGGAGAAGCATTTTTACCCCTAGATGTCTTTGAAGCAATTAATCAATCCAGAGAGAAATCAGGAGAAGCTTTATTTGCTAATCCTCGTAATGCTGCTGCGGGGACACTGAGACAACTTGATCCGCAGATTGTCGCCGATCGCAAATTAAATTTTTTCGCTTATACTCTACACATTGTTAATTCTCCTAACCAATCTCTAGATATAGCATTAGGATCTCAATGGTCATCCCTAGAGCAATTACAACAAATGGGATTTCTGGTTAATCCTAATCGTCAACTGTGTCAATCCCATTGCTGAAAATACGCTTGTACTTCATCAAGGGATTGACACAGATCGG
>JAAUYH010052518.1_pt1 | contig 10939 bp, 9 predicted proteins | sample 7278061 | NCBI WGS metagenome assembly JAAUYH01 (sample SAMN14350203, study PRJNA611818) | marine sediment metagenome | isolation source: surface marine sediment (0.6m) | place: French Polynesia: Moorea | collected 2018-08 | reverse complement strand
GGAACTTGAACGAATATGCTTTTCAGTTAAGTCTATTCAATCAAGAAAATAACCATCCCAACAGGGATTCGTTATGAATCTCCTCGGCTTTAGCCAGGAGAGCGTCAAAATCTCCTCAACCTGCTTGTGGAACTTCCGACTTCTGTTCGCTAGAGCCGGAGCTTCGCTGTGGAACTTCTGACTTCGTTAACCCCCCGTCACCGCATCACCCCATCACCCCACACTCCCCACCCTCCCCACACTTCCCACACTCAAATTATGGGACTAACTGAACAGGGAAACCCTGATCCCGCAGAACTTCAGCCGTTCCTCGACCGGGTTGATAATTGTAACCCCATTGACCGTTATCATGGAGAATTTGAGGGGTTAATAAGACAATCACTTCAGTGCGTTGGGACGTATCTGTTTGACTTCTAAATAAAGCCCCAAGCAGAGGAATATCCCCCAATAAAGGAACCTTACTGGTAGTAGACTGATCCGATTCGCTAATAATCCCTGATAAAATCAAAGTCTGGCCATCTCGCAAACGAATTAAACCAGAACTTAATTCTCGACGGTTCAAGAGGAAAAGATTATTGGTTCCTCCATCAAACCCACTATCAAATTGTTGCACATCCCCAACCGAAGCAATAGTAGGGCTGACGGTGAGGTTAATATAACCATTATCATCAATTTTATCGACGTTAATCGCCAAAGTTAACCCTGCATCTTGTAAAACTGGAGTGGTGGTCCGTACACCACTAAGGGGATCAACCTGAGTGGTGATATTTTCAATCACCTTCTGAGTTAGTTTAACCGTTGCTTCCTGTCCCTCTTGAACCACAAGAGTCGGATCAGTCAAAACTTTAGCGTTACCGCTTTGAATGTTGGTTTCAATTTGGGCTAAGAAGCGTCTAGGAAATTGGAAGAAACTGGGAAGGGCAGATTCTGCTGTTGCTATGGCTCCAGGGGTTACAGTGGTGGTAAAAATTCCCGTTGCAGGATCAAAAGTCCTTTCAAACGTATCCGGTTCTCCAGGGGTAATGTCGGTAATTCCTGCAATGGTTGGATCCATAGAGACACCAGCAACCCGTCCAAAAAATCGAGCATCTTGAGGGACACGGATTAAATTTCCTAGGTCATCGAGTAACAAAAATCCTCCCCCTTGTCCTGGAGCAATAATGGAGCGGTTAAAATCAATAAACGTATTACCATCGAGTAAGGGGTTCTCGATCACAGGGGGATTAATCACCCGACCCGGCGCACTGTTAAGATCATCACCACTGACAGGACTAAAGCCTCCAAACCTTAGTATGGCAGCCCCATCGTCTTGAACAATAAAAGCATCGTCAGACCCAAAAGAGAAGTTACTGCTGAAGGATTGATCGTTGGTGAGGGTGACATCCACTACCTTGACGTTAACCGCTACTTGACGACGACGGGCATCCATTTGGGTCAATAAAGAGGTGGCCACTTGAACATCACGGGGTTCTCCCACCAACGTAACGGTATTGAGACGGTCATCAGAAGAGACGGTTAAGCCTCGTAATAACATTGGACCGGCTGATGCGTCATCTGCTTCAGACGTTAAGGATTCTAGGGTACTGGGGAGTTCTCTGCGTCCCACCACCCGTTGAGTTAAGGGGTCAATAATATCTTCCGTTTGAGTGACTAACCGTTGAAACTCTGCTCCTTGGGAAGCTAAAAACACCCCTGCGTTAGCGGATTTAACTTGGTTGAGGCGCAAAGTCCGACTAACGAGGGTGCGGGCGGCTTGAGGTAAACGAGAACCCACAAATACAGTGCGGCCACGGCGGTTGGCCTGGAGTCCGGAAATCATCAACACCGAGTTAAAGACATCCTCTACTGGTTCGTTTTCTAAATCCAGGGAGACAGTGGGTTCAACAGCACTTTGTGCTTGGTCACCCCCGGGCGTATCTGTAAACACCAAGTTAACCCCTGCAAAACGGGCTAATACGGCTAACACTTCTCTGGCTGGAGCTTCTCGTAGGACTAATCGTGGCACAACGGCACTACTGCCTAAATCGATTTCACTGGCTCCTGCGTCAATATTAGAAATGGCCATGTCTCCCACCGGTGGAGCGATCGCCCGGGGTAACGTAGGGGCCACGGGCATGGTGGGTTGTAAGCTATCAGGAATGGAACTGCCATTGGATCTGATAATGACATCAGGATTCGGAACCAATACCTCTGAATTGTTGCTAGACCCCCTGATGGGCTGAGGTCCAGGTGCCTGAAAGGTTTGTCCAGGGGGTGGGGAATAGGTAGGAGGAGCCGGGGAATAGGTAGGCAGTTGAGCGATAAAGGGACTGTTTGAGTCTTCTTCAGACAAGTCCGGAGGAATAACAGAGACTTGCTGAGGATCGATCTGGGTTTCTAGTTTGGGCAGTTCGGCATTAAGTTGTTCAAATAGGGACTGGGTTTGAGGAAAGGTCTTTTTGTCTAATGTTGTTGTCTCCTGACCGATTGGCCGATAATCCATCTGAGCGAGAGACAGTTTAGCGTTGTCCATTGCCATTAAGGGTTGATGGCCCAAAAGCATTAAAAAGACACCACTGGTCATAAGCGGATGATGATACTGTTTCACGGTTCACTCCTTGTTTACACACACAACACACACACATTAATGTCCCCTAAGGGATTTAAAACTATTGTAATGATCCAGAGAGGAAGATTATTGTCCTTCTGGGGTTGCTCCTTCTGGGGTTTCTCCTTCTGGGGTTAATTTAGCGACTTCCTCAGGACTTAAGGGTAAGATAGCATCTATACTAAAACTTGTTTCTAAAGCACCTTGGCCAGTGGCAACGGTTTGCCCTCCTTCTTGATTAACTTCCACAATGTCAATCACAAATTGGTCTTCAACCAAACTAGATTTCAGTCCTTTGATCACTAATAAAGGTTGCAAACGCTCTAAGTCCCTGAGAAGACTTTGAGTTGCCCCAAAATCCCCTTTAACCGTTAAGTCAAATTGTTGCCGTTTGAGACGACCATTAACCCCTGCACCCAAAGACCCATCAGTAACGACAGTAATGGTGCCATTGGGTTTAAAACTGACTAATTCGGCTTGGTGTTTTTCCACCAATTGATTAATATCAAAGAGCAGGGTTTTGAGACTTTCTTCGCTAGAAAACAAGGATAAGACTTGGTTTCTTAAGGATTCTGATTGTCTCAATTTTTGCTCAGCGTCTAGCATTTTTTGGCTGAGTTCCCCGGATTCTTGTTGCTCGACTTGAACCAGTTTTTCCTCTTCAGTGGTTTTGAGTTGAGCATAATTATCATAGGCAGGCTTGACAAAATTCAATGCCACATAAATTGAACCCACTAATCCGAGTATTCCTAAACAAATACCAGTAATTTGCGGGGTAAAGGTAATACCAAAGGCCGTCGGATAACTACTGCCAAGGTCATCAAAATCCACATCGGTTTCGGTGGCGTTAAATTCTTCTGAAAAAGTCATGGTTTGAGGACTCCTTTATTTTCTAGAGTTCTAATACGGTTAACAAGACCAATAGCCCCACTGCGAGCAAAGTCTTGAATTAACTCCGATGAGGGGCGATCGCTGATAGCGGTGGTAATGGTATATTTAACCCCTTGAGGAAATTCGACTTCTATGTTGTCGGGAGCATTTTCCGTGTCTATGGGAAAATCTTCTAAACTGGCTGTGGTAATCACCGTTTTTTCTGCATCTAATAAGGGAGAACTTTGTAACGTCAATACAAAGTCATTGAGATCATCGTAACTCATGGCATAACCGGCAATCGCTACCCCCGTATCGCTTTGGGTGATAGAGCCGACTTGGACATTGGTGGGGATTTTTGCTTCTATTTCGCTTAAAATAGCTGACCAAGGGCGAATTTGATTAAATACGGTAACTAAAGATTGAATTTCTTGATCATTTTGCTGCACTTTAGCATTAATCTCTTCAATGCTTTGGTTTTGTGCGCTTAATTGTCCTAATTGATTTTCTAATTGTTGGATTCTTTGTTGGGTTGACGAGGATAACTGATTCAACACCAATAAAGAACTGGCTGTGATCGCAGGTAAGATGACCATTACAGCCCCACCAATCATTAAAGGTAGTTGTTCTTTTAACGAAGGTCCGCGAGACTGGGTCACCAGGGTTGTTTTGGTGCCGGCATCAAAGTGACGATCTTTAAGAAAATTAACATCTAAACTATACATGGACTACACCTCCCGTAATCCTAATCCTAAGACGGTTCCAAGGGCCGGCCGTTGAACGGCGGGAATTTCCTTATCCATTTCTAAGGATAAAGCAGCAATGGGATCAATTTGCATGGTGGGTAAACTCAAACGATGGGTAAAATATTCATCTAACTGTACTAACCCCCCTCCAGGCCCAGCTAAGAGCAATTGCACCACTTCTAATTCTTCGCTTTGGTTTAAGTAGAAGTTAATAGAACGGCGTAACTCATCGGTTAATTCCCCTAGTACCCGCATCAAGGCGGTCATTCCTGGGTTCACTGCTGTTCCTTGAGTGGTTAAACTATCGAACTGGGTAACCGGAATGGTCATGCCTTGGAGAATTTCTGGGTTACGAGAGGGGGGTAAATTCATAGCCCGTGAGAGGGCATTTTGCATCTGAAAGGTGCCGATGGGAACGGTTCGAGAAAATTGAGGAACCCCATCTACTACAATCGCAATTTCTGTACTATCAAACTCCACATCCACTAAAACCGCCGCTTCTGAAGACCCAAATTGTCGCAGTTGTTCGCGAATGGTCCGAATGACCGAAAAACTGTTGATTTCTAGGACATCAATTTGTAATCCGGCTTGGCCAAAGGTGTCCATATAGGAGTCTGTCACTTCCCGTCGGGTAGCTACCAGCAATACTTGTACTTTTTCGATGCCATCCTCATCTTCAAAGAAGCCTAATTTTTGATAGTCTAGGTCTACTTCTTCTCTGGGATAGGGTAAATACAAAGCAGCTTCGTGATTTAAGACCATATCTCGCAATTCTGCTTCATCGAGTTCAGCAGGAACGGGAATAATCCGAATAATGGCTTCTCGCATGGGAACAGCCGTGGCCACCCGTTTCGTTTTGATCTTGTTTTCGGTAAAAAATTCCTGGATTAACTCAGCTAATCCCGGAGAATCAATGATTTTTCCTTCCTCAAAAATTCCGTCAGGCACGTCAGCAGTACAAAATTTGGCTATTTTATAACCTTGACCATGTTTGGCTAGTTTCGCTAGGTTCAATCGTTCGGGAGTGATTTCTAAACCCACCCCGTCAGACTTTCCCCCAAATAAACCCCCAAGGGTATCTTGGATACGACTCAACATATCTTTAATTACATGAAAGTAGTTAGATGACTAGGTTTTTAGAGCGGTTGATTACCTTTCCGCTTATAGTTCAAATTATACATATTTTTCTTATATCCCTTAGAACCCATCCTCCGCGCTACTCAAGACTTGCTCTAAGCTTGCCCAAGGGACGGGGCTTTAAATCCAAATTTTGGGTAACTTAAATTTTTGTGACATCCCAGGTACGTGCCTTGGCTATCTTGCCGAAGGCTCTGCGTAGCACCCCCTCGATTTTCGTTCCTCAAGCAAGACCTGCTCTTGCTCAATCGGGGATTTCTCGCCAAGAATTGGTTAAAATTCAATTAGAGACGACAAAACAATACCAAAATTCTGACAATTGTTTAATCATCAATGCTAAACATCACAAAACCATTCAATAAACTGGTGTGGACATTCCTATTCATTACCGTTTCAGCCTTGTCTGGATTAGCACAAGAAAGCCCCGATAATCAGTCTTCTCTGCTCTCTCCAGAAACAGGCGTTGATTACACACCACTCCAAGAAGATTTACAACAACAACGATGGCTACAAGCCAATGAAACCACCACGACCCTAATGTTACAATCCCTCAACCGCCAAGAACAAGGCTGGATACCCCAAGAAAACGTGAAACAAATCGCCTGTTGGGATCTAAAAATGATTGATAGTCTCTGGAAACAATATTCCCAAGGAAGATTTGGCTTTACGGTTCAGTTTCCCATCTTTGTCGAAACGGGGAATCGACCCGGTCGCCTCGTGGATACAGAGGCTTATGATAACTTTGGAACCCGTATCGGATGGCGGAAAGACGGACAATGGATACAATTCAAATATAGTCTTGACTACAGCTTAGATGCTCCAGTGGGTCATCTGCCTAACCCTCGCCCAGAATACCAAATTACAGGGGGACGACTCAACTACACCGCCCTAACCCAGAGAATGGTAGAGTGTGGTTTGGTGGCCTATTCAGACCCCAGAAAACCCCTGAATTATCAACCGTGATGGGAAAATTAACGAAACTTCAAACCCAAAGCCCTTTTCTTCTGTTAAATTCTAAGTGACCTTAGAGATACATAATCCCATGAAACCCCTCAAATTCTCGCAACAATGCTTAAGAACCGCTTTAATGGTTGCTCTATTAACCACAGGTTGTGCGTCTGAGGAACCCACTACCACTGGACCCCAAGCGGTTGAGGTGAAGTTAGAAACCTTAAAACCAGCTACTCTCATTGATAGCAATAGTTATGTGGGAACCCTCGAAGCCAGACAACGGGTGGAATTAGCCCCCAGTCGGACTAATGGGAGAATTAAGGCTATTTTGGTTAGAGAAGGGGATAGGGTCACTCAGGGGCAAAAATTAGTCGAAATTGAACCCCAACAACAACAACAAGATTTAGTGGCTGCTACGGGGAATCTGAAGGTGGCGATCGCTGATCTCAAAGGGGCCGAAGCCGAATATCGACAACGAGAAGCGGAACGCGATCGCGCCTTAGCAGATGTGGGAACCGCCAAGGCCGATTTAGCGAGCTTAGAAGCCCAGGTACAACGAGTTAAAGCAGAGTTAACCTTAGCTGAAGAAGAATACAAACGGGCAAAATTCCTCGAATCAGAAGATGTCGTTCCCAAACAAAGTCTTGATGAAGCCACTCGCACCCTCAACGCCACTAAAGCAGAGTTAGAATCAACGGAAAAAACCCGTGACGCTCAAATAGAAGCGGTTAAAGCGCAACGAAAAAACCTACAAGCAGCAGAAAGACGGGTTGAGCAAGCGTTAGCTAGTGTGGATAGTCGTCAATCAGCTATTATTCAAGCTCAAGGTCAACAAGGATCAACGGCGGTGGCTTTGGGCTATAATTTCTTAGTCGCCCCCATTAATGGAGTCGTAGGTGAGTTTAATGACAAGAAAATTGGCGATAACGTGGATATTGGTGAAGCTATTACCACCATTACCGATAACCAAGTGTTTTATCTCAATGTTAATATTCCCATCGAAAACCGTAACCGTCTCCGTAAAGGACTTCCTGTCGAACTCATTAACCGTGATAATAGTCCAGGTACTCAAGGAAAAATCACCTATATTGCTCCTCTAGTGGACCAAAACGCCCAATCAGTGCTGGTGAAAATGGCTTTTCCTAATAATGGGAGCCTACGGGATAGACAATATGTACAAGCAAGGGTGATCTGGGAAACGCAACCAGGGGTGTTAGTTCCCACCAGTGCGGTAAGTAGTTTAGGGGGGCAAAAATTCGTCTTTTTAGCTCAACCTGGGGAGTCCGAAGATAGTTTAATCGCCAAACAGGTACCGGTGGAAGTAGGCGCGATTCAAGGTCAATCTTATCAGGTGATTTCTGGGGTTAAACCCGGCGATCGCATTGCCGTGAGTCGTATCCTTGATCTCAAAGATGGCCGCCCCATTAAAGAAGCGTCTTTGACCAATCCATAACACTGATTGGTAGGGTTACGATAAATTCCCGAAACCTGCTTGCTGCTTTCTATCCTCGATCGCTGACTTGCTCTCATCGGACATCATGGTGTTCATTTTTTGACGAAAAATTAGCATAAAAAACGGCGTACTCTCAATTAAGTAACGTTTCCAAAGCCGCTGAGGTTCACACAACAAACGATATAACCATTCTAGCCCAGCTTCGCTCATCCACTTAGGGGCGCGAGATTTGTATCCAGCTTCAAAATCAATGGTGGCACCAATGGCTAAAAATATTTTAACTTGAGGTAACTGTTGTTTGTAGCGATTAATCCATTTTTCTTGTTTTGGCGCACCTAATCCCACAGCCACCACTGTCGCCCCTGAGGCTTTGATTTTTTCTATAATTCTTTGACATTCTTCGGGATCATTCTCAAAACCAAACGCAGGAGAGTAACTATCCACTACTATCTCTCTACCGACTTTCTGATTAATTTTTTCTTGGGCAATCTTAGCGATCCCTTCTTTGGCCCCTAACAGAAAAATTTTGATGGTTTTGTTGTTTTTGTTGTAATTATAAAAAGCAGGGAACAAATCCGATCCCGAAATTTTCTGTTGAATGGGGGTTCCCAAAAACCATGAAGCAAACTGAACAATCTTACTATCACACACGCGATAATCCGACTGTCGATAGACTTCGCGTAATTCAGGATCTTTACGGAGTTTCATTAAGTGATCCACATTAGGCGTTACCACTACGCCCCCTTTACGATTTAAAGAGTTCAGTAGCTCTTGAGTTGAAAGGTTGTGAATCGCGACATCAAGGATGTTAACAGTCTTCATAGGATCAGGTTAGGTTCTAGTAATTTTCCCCTGATCCTATTATGAATGGTTGGTGTTAGCGTTAATGTAAACGTTATGTATAACTTTGTGTATAACTTTGGTCATGGCAACAGATAACATGATACTGTGAGGAGTTTTTCCTTAAATGCACTAACGATTAAAAAATAATGATGATTCAAAATGAGAGGATTGAGCCGTTGATTGGAGAAGAATATTCTCTATCCCATATTCAAGCTATTGTTACCTTATTAGAACAAGAAAACACTTTGAGTTTCCCTATCTTAGAAAATGGGTTATTTCCGGCGGCTGAGGTTGTCTCAAGCACTGAGTATACAGGGTATGGGAATGTTTGGGTCAGGGATAATATTTATTTAGCTTATGCTCATTATTTTTGTGGTCAAACTGATATAGCAGTTAAGACAGTTACAACTTTAATCCATTACTTTCAGAAGCATCAATTACGGTTTTTGAAGATTATTAATGGTCAGGTTAATCCAGAAGACGTGATGCAACGTCCCCATATTCGTTTTAATGGGGAAACCTTAGAAGAAATTAACCAAGAATGGAATCATGCTCAAAATGATGCCTTGGGATATTTTGTTTGGTTTTATTGTAAATTAGTTCGAGAAAAAAAACGAGAAACTAATATTAAGGAGTTAGAAATTATTAGTCTTTTTATCACTTATTTTGACGCGATTAAATATTGGCAAGATGAAGATAGTGGTCATTGGGAAGAAGACAGAAAAATCGAAGCGTCTAGTATTGGGGTTGTGGTAGCTGCTTTAATCGAGTTTAAACGATTATTTGAAGAATTATCCTTAACCAATCATTTAACTGTAAATAATAGAGTTATCGAGCTTGAGTTTTTAAATCAATTAATTACACAAGGTAAACAAGAACTCTATAAAATTTTACCAGCAGAGTGTATGCAAGAACCACCGAAAAATCGACGCTATGACTCGGCTTTATTGTTTCTCATTTATCCTTTACAAATTATCAAAGGGGATATAGCTGATAAAATCCTTGCAGATATAATTGAGGATTTACAAGGAGATTATGGCATTAGACGCTACTTAAAAGATTCTTTTTGGTGTAAAAAATATCAAGATATTCCCCTAGAAATTCGGACTACCCTTTCTACGGAAAGAGAACAATGGTTTCAAGAGAATGATCGAGTATTACGACTAGGAGAAGAAGCCCAATGGTGCATTTTTGATCCGATTATTTCTGCCATTTTTGGACTAAAATTTCAACAAACTAAAGATAATAATTACTTACAGAAACAGATTCATTATCTTAATCGTTCTTTAGGACAAATTACCCCATCAGATAGTCCTTTGGGTGGCTTTAAATGTCCTGAACTCTATTATTTAGAAAACGAAGCTTATGTCCCAGGAGATGCCACTCCTTTATTATGGACACAAGCTAATCTTAAAGTGGCTCTAGAGATGATGAAAGGTTCTTTACTTCAACTGTGATAACCCGTTGAGATCAAACTTCTCTAACCAAGCTTGACGATCGCTCTCTGAAAAAGCCGGATCGCGGGACAAAACTTTCACTTGAAAGCGATCGCTCACTAATACAGCCGTTCCGGTACTTCCTTGAGCAACGGCAGGATAACCCCCGATGCTTTGACTACTTTTCTCAAATTTTTTGGCAGCAGTCGGATTATTGAGAGTATCAGAAATAGCTAACACCGCTATCTCTTTACCGTCTTTTTTCAATTTGGCTTCTGCAAATCCTTTTTTCTCTTGGGTGTAAACTCGTTCATATCCGCCACCAGAAGGGGGGAAAAACTTGTTAAAACTGCCTCCAGACTCTGATTCTTTAACAACGGCACTACTGCCCCTCTGAGTGCTTTCTTGTTGCGCTTGCTCAAATCGTGATGGGGTTTGCGTGGCACAAGAGGTTAGTAGTAGAAGACTAAGACAGAAAACAATAACAACTTGACGCATTTTAACCAGCATTTTTTAATGACTCCTGAAAATTTTGGTTCACTATTGATTGTGTCAAACCACTTAATGGTCTACAATTTATGTTAAGTTAATACCCCGATAAATTTTGGGGCCTAGCGATAAGAAACCAACAAAGGAATACTGGTCAAACCAGCGTGATGATAATCATCCATGATCCCTTTGAAGTCTTCCCAGTCCCTTTCCGATTCAATACCGATACAACCCGCCGTTCCCGGAACATTGCGGTCTGCATGGATTCCGAAGTCTCCGCGCGTGACCCCATCAACCTGAATCAAATGGGGATTAATCTTATAATTTAACACGGGAGCGCGAAAACTCCTATCTTTTAAGTAGGAGATGAAGCGCGACTCGGCTAATTTATTAGCCGTGAACATCGACTTATGAAAAAGCATTAAGT
>JAAUYH010215354.1_pt1 | contig 10940 bp, 11 predicted proteins | sample 7278061 | NCBI WGS metagenome assembly JAAUYH01 (sample SAMN14350203, study PRJNA611818) | marine sediment metagenome | isolation source: surface marine sediment (0.6m) | place: French Polynesia: Moorea | collected 2018-08 | reverse complement strand
CGTCCTTGGGATCTTCGTCGAGGAAGGGGTCGAGCATCGCCTTCTTTTCGCCCGAGGCGTGCAGGCGCCGCTCGACGCCGAAGCGCTCGATCAGCGCCTTGAAGCCGAAGCCCTGGCTGATGACCCCGATCGAGCCGACGATCGAGTTCTCGTTGGCGTAGATCTCGTCGGCCGCGCAGGCCAGCCAATAGCCGCCCGAGGCGGCGACGTCCTCGGCGAAGGCATAGACCTTGATGTCCTTCTCCTCGGCCAGGCTGCGAATGCGCCCGGCGATCAGCGCCGACTGCACGGGCGATCCGCCGGGGCAATTGACGCTGAGCGCGACCGCCTTCACGTGCCGCGCCTTGAAGGCGCGCTCGATCGGCCCGGCCAGCCGGGCCAGAGTCAGCCCCGCGCGAAGCGGCCCCATCGATCCGACCACCCCCGTCAGGCGCAGCACGGTCACCACCGGCGGCGGCGCGCCGACCGGCGAATAAGGCAGACGGGAAAGGAAGCTGCGCAGACCCATGAAGCGCTACATAGGCGACCGGCGCCAGCTTGCCAAGCCGGAGGTCCTCCTAGAGCCGCAGCGGCGCGGCATCGCGCAGCACCGCCTCGGCGGCCTCCGTGAAGGCGCCGTCACCGCGGTGCAATACCAGGCCGGACAGCAGGCGCAGGGGCGAGGCCACGCCCTTGCGCGCGCGCACGATGACCCGTTTTGCCGGCTTGCCGGCCTCGGGCGGTCCGGGCCAGAGCGGAAAGACGACGACCTCCCCGGCCCGGCCGTGCAATGCCGCTAAGAGGGCGTCCAGACGATCGGCGCGATGCAGCCAGGTGACGCTGCCCTTGTCGCGCAGCATGGCGAGCGCGCAGACGACCCAGTCTTCGAGCCGCGCCGCCCCTTCCCGGCTCGCGCCGGCCCAGAGCGGCCGCGGCGAGCGGCTGCCGCCGTCCTCGGCCAGATGCGGTGGGTTGCACAGCACTTGGTCGAAGCTGCCCGGCGTCAGGGCCGGCGGCGGCGCCAGGACGTCGCCCACGACGACATGGAAGCGCGCGGCGAAGCGGTTCAGCTCGGCGTTTTCGCGCGCTAGGCGGACCAGATCGGCCCGGATCTCCAGGCCGTGAACCGCGACCTCCGGAGCCCGCGCCAGCAAACAGAGGGACGCGGCGCCGACGCCGCAGCCGAGATCGAGCACTTTTTCGCCCGCGGCCGGGCCCAGCGCGGCCGCCAAAAGGACCGGGTCGATCGCGGCGCGATAGCCCTTGGCCGGCTGGCGCAGCCTGACCCGTCCGCCCAGCAGAGCATCCTCGGTGACCGGCTCCGGCCCCTCGTCGGGGCCCTCGGGACCAACCGGTCGATCTGCCTCTGTCATCGGATTTCGTGGGATTCCCCGGCCTCGGCCAGAACCCGGCAGGCACGCTCGTAGTCGTCGTCGTCGACCATCAGACGCCGCGGGATGGCCCCGGCCGAGCCCTCCAGGATGCTGGTGTGCTGGTCAAGCAACAGTGCCGCGATGCCGGCGTCCGCCAAGAGGACTTTGACCCAGGACAACTTGACCACGTCGTTGGTGCGCAACAGTTCTTTCATATGGCCCATCCTGGAATCCAGGCCCCGATGTCGCCGACGCCAGGGACTTGCGCGCAATATTGTGAGCCTTTCTGGCGTTTCGTCCAGCCAACTTGTATGCTAACCGCCAGGGTGACGGGTCAAAGGGCGGCCAGCGCAAGCCATTGGGGGCCCGAGGTCCGAGGTTGGGGGGAGAGGTCTTGGCTGTAGTCGTCGATCTGGAACGACGCGCCCTCGGGCGACGTCCGAGCCTGGACGCCATCAATGATCTGATCGGTGAGGATCTGAAGGCGGTCAACGCCTTGATCCTCGAGCGCATGCAGTCACCGGTGACGCTGATTCCGCAGCTCGCCGGGCACATCATCGCGGCCGGCGGCAAGCGGCTGCGCCCGATGCTTACCCTGGCCTCGGCGCGCCTGTGCGGCTACAGCGGCGAGCGCCACATCGGCCTGGCCGCCTGCGTCGAGTTCATCCACACCGCCACCCTGCTGCACGACGACGTGGTCGACCAGAGCGATCTCAGGCGCGGGCTCGACACGGCCAACGCGCTCTGGGGCAACAAGCCCAGCGTTCTGGTCGGCGATTTCCTGTTCAGCCGCGCCTTCCAGCTGATGGTCGACGACGGCTCCCTCGAGGTGCTGAGGATCCTCTCGAACGCCTCGGCGGTGATCGCGGAGGGCGAAGTGCGGCAGCTGGTCACCTCGAACGACCTCGGCACCGAGGAAGAAGACTATCTCGAGGTGATCCGATCCAAGACCGCCGCCCTCTTCGCCGCGGCCTGCCGGATCGGCGCCGTGGTCGCCGACCGTCCGCTATCCGAGGCCGAGGCCCTGGGACGCTACGGCCGAAGCCTGGGGATCGCATTCCAGTTGGTCGACGACGTGCTGGACTATTCGGCGCGGGAAATCGAGCTCGGAAAATCCGTCGGCGACGATTTCCGAGAAGGCAAGATCACGCTGCCCGTGATCCTCGCCCACGAGCGGGCCGGCGATAGCGAGAAAGCCTTCTGGAAGCGCTGTCTCGAAAACCTCGAGCAGAGCGACGAGGATCTGGAACAGGCGATCTCGTTGATCGACCGCCATGGAGTGATGGAAGACTGCTTCGCCCGGGCCCGCCGCTATGCCGACGAGGCTCAGCGCGCGCTCCAGGTCTTTCCGGGTACCCCGGAGCGCGATGCGCTGGAAGAGGTCGTAGAGTTCTGCCTTGACCGCGCCTATTGAGCCCTCGGCGCCCGCCGAGGCGCTATAAGCGGCTCTATTCGCAAGTGGCCGGATAGCCCAAGCAAACGTAGGGATCGGACTCCAAGGTCCAGAGCGGCTCGTTCTTCGTCGTCTGAATCGAGCGCGGCGAACAGCTCGCGATGAAGAGCGTCACGATGACAATAACCAGAGCGCGGATCATGGCGCGGCTCCCCTCTTTTCAATGCCCCCTCGGGCTGATCTCGCCCGTTGCTTTCTAGGTACCGGCCAACGCGCGCGCCGTCAACCGTCGTCGGCCCGGGCCGCGCGCCAACGGCATGCCGCCGCTGCTGCCTTGCCGGGGCGAAATGTGAGCCACTGCGTGCCATTTGCGTGAAAGCGCCGGCCAAAAACTGGTCGGGGAGAGAGGATTTGAACCTCCGGCCCCCGCCTCCCGAAGACGGTGCTCTACCAGGCTGAGCTACTCCCCGGCGCGCGCGGTTTATAGCGGCTCGGCCGGAACCTGGCAATGGCCACGTCGGGCCAGGATTTCGGCCGATTTCCGGGCCTCGCCGGAGCCCCGCGAAACGGCTTCAGCCTTGTGTGGCTTTGGGCCCTGGGCTAGGTTTGGCGATCTTTCCAATCGCCCCGGCCGAGCGGAGACGCGCTTGGTTCGAGGGTCCAAAATACAACGATGCGCCCGCCGATTGTCATATGGCGGGCGTCGAATTCAACGGGAGGTCCTCAGACGATGCAGAGTCGCTCAGTTGTGAAGTGCGCCACGATTGCACTCCTGGCGGGGGGCCTGCTTGGCGCGGCCCTCGGCGCCGACACGGCGGAGGCCGCCGACCGGGTGCGCCTGAAGATGGGCAGCGCGTTCCCGAGCAAGCTCGTCCAGCTCGGCTCGCTGGGCAAGAAGCTCTCCGAAAAAGTCGAGCTGATCTCGGGCGGCAGCGTCCAGCTCAAGTTCTTCGAGCCCCATGCCCTGGTGCCGCCGCTGGAGATGTTCGACGCGATCTCGGCGGGCTCCCTGGACGCCGCCTGGTCGACGCCCGGATACTGGTTCGGCAAGGAGAAGGCTTTGCCCCTGTTCTCCGCGGTGCCCTTCGGCCCGAGCGCCGGCGAATACGCCGCCTGGATCTACTACGGCGGCGGCGAGAAGCTGATGCAGGAGATCTACGCCAAGCACAACATCGTCTCGATGATCTGCGGCGTGATCGCGCCCGAGGCCTCGGGCTGGTTCCGCAAGGAGATCAAGTCCGTCGAGGACCTCAAGGGCCTGAAGATGCGTTTCTTCGGCCTAGGCGCCAAGGTCATGGAGAAGGTCGGCGTCTCGACCCAGCTGATCGCCGGCGGCGACATCTATCCGGCCCTCGAGCGCGGCTCGATCGACGCCACCGAGTATTCCATGCCGGCCATCGATCTCGATCTCGGCTTTTACCAGATCGCCGGTCACTACTACTTCCCGGGATGGCATCAGCAGTCGACCCTGTTCGAGCTGATGATCTCGAAGGACAAGTGGGAGGCCATGGACAAGACCCAGCAGGAGCAGGTCAGGGTCGCCTGCGGCGACAACTTCCGCGACGGCCTGGCCGAGGGCGAGGCGATCCAGTTCGCCGCGCTCAACGAGCTCAAGGAGAAAGGCGTCCAGATCCACCGCTGGCCGCCCGAAGTCCTCGAGGCCCTCGAAAAGGCCTGGAACGAGGTCGCCGCCGAGCTGGCCGCCGAGGACGAGAACTTCAAGAGGGTCTGGGCCTCGCTGCAGGAGTTCCGCGCCAACTACACGATCTGGAAGGAACTCGGCTATCTGAACTAGCCTCTCTTGAACAGGCAAGTCCCAGATCTGCCCGGGATTGCGGCGCGCCGGAGCTCGACTGAGCGGACTCCGGCGCGTTCGCGTTTTGCAGGCGAGGTCGTCACGCACAGCGAGTGAGATCCCGGCCGAGGGGGCGCCGGCATGGAACTTCTGATCAGGTTCAGCGATGGCATCGACCGGCTGCTCACCTGGGCGGCCAAGATAGCGGCTTGGGCCGGTGTGGCGCTGATCACGGTGACGATCTTCGACGTGGTGACGCGTCGCTTCCTGGTCTTGGGCTCGACCAAGCTGCAGGAGCTGGAGTGGCATTTCCACGTCATTCTCTTCTCTATGCTCCTGGGCTACGCCTACTTGAAGGACGCCCACGTGCGCATCGATCTGGTGCGCGAGCGCCTGGGGGAGCGCACGCAGTGGTGGCTCGAGCTGCTCGGTTGCATCATCTTCCTGATCCCGTTTTGCAGCCTTGTCGTCTACTTCAGCACCGACTTCGCGATCCGTTCGTTCCAGCAGAACGAGATTTCCGCTTCCGCCACCGGACTGACGCACCGCTGGATCATCAAATCCTTCATTCCGATCGGCTTCGCTTTCCTGGGCCTGGCCGGCTTGGCGGTCTTGTTCCGGAAGATCGTCGAGCTGTTTGGCCCGCCCGACCTCCGCCGCCGGGTGCATGAGGTGGAAGAGGCCGAGATCGAGCATCTCGACGAGGTCAAGATCAAGGACTCGGAGGGCGACTGATGGGCTTCTACATAGAAGACTATCTGCCGCTCTTCATGTTCGCCGCCCTGGCCTGCCTGCTGTTCAGCGGCTACCCGGTCGCCTTCATCCTCGGCGGCATCGGCCTCGTCTTCGGCTTCGTCGGCATGTTCTTCGACGTCTTCGCCTTCATCCAGTTCTTCAACGTCGCGCCACGCATCTGGGGCGGCATCGCGGAGAACCTGGTGCTGACGGCGATCCCGATGTTCATCTTCATGGGCACCATGCTGGAGAAGAGCGGCGTCGCCAACGATCTGCTCCACTGCCTGCAGGTGCTGCTCAGACGGGTGCCCGGCGGGCTCGCCCTCTCGGTCACCATCATGGGCACGATCATGGCCGCGACCACCGGCATCATCGGCGCCTCGGTCGTGATGATGACCCTGCTGGCGCTGCCGGTGATGCTCAAGCGCGACTACCACATCCCTCTGGCGACGGGAACGATCGCCGCCTCCGGCACACTGGGCATCCTAATCCCGCCCTCGATCATGCTGGTCATCATGGCCGATCTGCTGTCCCGCTCGGTCGGCAACCTCTTCGTGGCGGCGATCTTCCCGGGCCTGATTCTGGCCGGCCTCTACATGCTCTTCATCCTCGTGCGTTGCGGCTTCAAGCCGCAGCTCGCGCCGCCGCTGCCGACGGGCACCGGCCCCGAGACCAGTGCGGAGGTTTGGGCCCTGGTCTTTCGCAGCTTCATCCCGCCGTTGTTCCTGATCTTCCTGGTCTTGGGCTCGATTCTCTTCGGCTGGGCGACGCCGACCGAGGCGGCCGGCGTGGGCGGCGCCGGCTCGATCCTGCTCGCTGCGGCCAACCGCAAGCTCACTTGGCCGATCCTCAAGGAGGTGGTGGAGCGTTCGGCGCTGACCGGCGGCATGCTGTTCGGCATCTTCCTGGGCGCGACCTGTTTCTCCTTCGTCTTCCGCTCGCTCGGCGGCGACGACATCGTGATCGAGCTGATCGAGTCCCTGGGCCTCGGCTCCTGGGGCCTCTTGATCCTGCTGATGGGGGTGGTCTTCCTACTCGGCTTCTTCTTCGACTGGATCGAGATCACGCTGATCGTTCTGCCGGTCTTCTCGCCGATCATCGAGCTCTTGGAGTTCGGCGATCACGTCGCCCAGCGTGAGATCGTCTATTGGTTCGCCATATTGATGGCGGTCAACCTGCAGACTTCGTTCCTGACGCCGCCCTTCGGCTTCGCCCTGTTCTACATGAAGGGCGTGGCGCCGCCCGAGGTGCGGATCCAGCAGATTTATAAGGGAATCATCCCCTTCGTCCTGCTTCAGCTCACCGGATTGGGACTGGTGATGGCCTACCCAGACGTCGCGCTCTGGCTACCGCGGGTGCTTCTGGATTAGCGCGCGGCCTTATCTCGGATTGTCGGAGAGGCCGCTGCGGGGCCCCGAAGCTGGCTCAGGCGGCCAGTTGACCTAGCTTCGACATCAGATACTCGATGTCGGCCTCGGCGATCCGTTCCGCGGGGTCCTCGAACTGCGTCAGCATGCGCTCGACCATGCGCGCGATGTAGCGCTCGCGATCGAAGGGCCCGCCGTCGTAGTCGGTCTCCTTGGCCACGTCGATCCCGGCCCTGTAGGCGGGGAACAGCTTCTCCGGCAGTCCCGAGCGGGAGTAGAGCGATTCGAGGCCGAGCTTGCCCTGGTCGTGGATGAGGATTCGCGCGTTCTGGACCGGAATCCGGGCCAGCCGCGCAAGAGCCACCTCGAAGAAGGCGAGATCGCCCATCGCCAGGGCACGCAGCAGCACCGAAGGCGTCAGCCGCCCGTTGACGTGCATCTGCTCGACCAGGCGCTCGAGGTCCGCGTCGCTGGAGCCGTCACTCAGCAGGCTCACGGTGGCGCGCTCGCGCGCCTGCATCAGGATGTTGGAGATCTGGTCGGACGGCAGGTCATAGCTGGCGGTCAGGACCGTCTGCAGCTTGTCCGTCAGGGCACTCACCAGCTGTTCGGATAGTGCGGCGGGCAGGTCGGGCCGGCGGGACAGCGATTCCGAAATGGTTTCGCTCTCGCCGTAATTCTCGATCACCTTGTCCAGGGCCGCCTCGTCGAGCTCGGCCCCCTCGTTGGAGACCAGCCGGGCCACGGCAGCCTCGTTGCCGGTGTCGATCAGGGCGTCGGCGACCGGCGCGGAGACGGTGCGCCGCTGCGCGATGGCGACCTGCTTGGCCGAGCTCTCGCCCTTGACGATCTCGATCAGGTCCTCGTCGGTCAGCACCTCGGAGAACTTGAGGATCGGCAGTGCGACCGATTCGACGTCCTTGGCGAGCGCCAAGGCGATGTCGTGCGGCACGTCCGGGCAGGACTTGATATGGGCCGAAAGGGCCTCGCGCACGCGCACCTGTACGTCCTGCAGGACCGCGCGGAAGATGTCCTCGGCGATCTGCCGCTCGGAATCGCTCAAGCGGCTGGCCTCGAACTGACCGGCGATCTTGCCTACGGTCTGCGCGCGGATCTTCGGGGAGGGATCTGCCAACAGACGGGCCACGTCAGCCTTCGAGAGGCTGGCTGGCGCTTTTTTCTTGGCTGCCACTCTGAGTCTCCCTTTCGGCATAGCCCACCCCCCAAAAGCGGGTGCAGGTGCTTTGGGCCAAACGCAGGGGATTATGATTGATAGCCGGTTAAGCGATCTTTAATGGGCCGGCGCCGCTTGGCAGCGATCGCACGGGATCGGCGACTAACGGTGGGTTAACCTCAATCTACCCGACAACCTGGGCTATGGCCGCGCCAACAGCGCCGCACCGACGGCGCGCACCTGCGCTTCGACGTCGATCTCCATGTAAGAGGTGATTTCGAGCTCGCGGTCCTCGAAGACGTCGCGATCGTTGTGCGCGCGCTGCCAGTCCTCGACGGTCCGGTCGCGGACCTCGAGCAGCTCCAGGATTTGCGGCTTGAAGAGCTTGACCATGGCCGTGACCCAGCGGTTGGTCGGCCAGGACGGCCGGACGATGTCGACCTTGAAGTAGTCCAACAGGGTCGCCACGTCGGCGGCCCGATACCAGCACTCGCCCGTCACCCAGCGGTTCACGGTGAACAGCCGGAAGGGCAGCCCGGCGCTGGTCATGGAGATGGCGATCAGGTGGCTGAGCGCGTCGTTCGGATCCTTCGGCGGCTTGAAATTGGGCACCTGCGCCGGCTTGACCCCCGGCGGCATGCCCTTGGGCCGGATGAAGGTGTGAAAGTGGCCGTGCTCCTGGTCGAAGCGCTGATCGGCGGGATGGGCATGATAGTAGAACTGGCCGTGCGTCTCGCGATCGTAGACGTCGCCCGGCGGGTAGTGGTCCCACTCGTAGAAGGTATCGTGACCGCGCAGCAGCTCGCCCACGACGTTGTCGCCGGTCTTGGTGAGCACGCGGTGGATCTCGACGATCTCGCGCCCGGCCTCGGCCAGACCCTCGAGCTCTTCCCTCGGGAGCGTCGCGAGGTCGGTCTGCGATTGAACCTCTACCTCGGATATCGCTTCAGCTACGCGCATCGCTCTTCACCAGATCGCAATCCCGGTCGCCATTGCAAGCTCGACCGCGCTCAACATGCCGTGAGATGCCGGTGAAGGGAAGCCTTCAAAGGGCGCCGGCCGGCCTATTCGGCGATCAGGCGGAATCCGATCAGGATATGCTTCAAGTGGGCGGGCCGGGCGTGCCGGGCGGCGGGCCGGCACACGCCGCAGCCCTGGTCGTCCCATGACCCGCCCTTGACCACGAAGCGGCCTGGATTTCCAGGACTGGCGGTCCATTCGAAGACCTGTCCCGCCGCATCGAGCAGGCCGAAGGGGCTGGCACCCTCGGGGAAGCTGCCGACCGGCAGGGTGTCGAAGGGCCCCCGGTCATGGCTGTTGGCCCGGGACGGGTCCCAGTCGTCGCCCCAGGGAAAGATCCGGCCGTCGCTGCCGCGGGCCGCCTTTTCCCATTCCAGCTCGCGCGGCAGGCGCCAGCGGCGGCCCGTCACCTCGCCCAGCCAGGCGGCGTAGGCCCCGGCGTCGGCGTGGCTCACCAGCACGACCGGATGGTCCTCCCGCCCCGGCGGCGGCGCCGCGCCACGCCAGGCATGGCGCCGGGTCCGCTGATAGGGATGGATCAGCTTGTAGCTCTTCCAGGTCGCCTCATCGACGTCGGGCGGCGGATGCCCCGTGGCGGCGACGAAGGCGGCGTACTGCCGGTTGGTGATCGGCGTCCGGGTGATCGCGAAAGCGGCCGTGCGATGCGGGCCCAGCGGCCGCTCGTTCTCGTACCACTTCCGTTCCCGGGTCCGCGCATGGCCGTAGGCCGCCTCGTCGAGACGATAGGCCGTTTCGCGCTCGGCGCGGCCGGAGCCGGCGACGAAAGCGCCGGCCGGGATCTCGATCAGCTCCGGCAGCGGCAAGCCGTCCGCCGCGGCCGGCCGAACGGCCAGGAGCGCCGCCAGACAGGCGAAGACGAGCGGCCTCACGGTGCCTCGATCGAGCGTCTCAGCCGCCCTCGTTGCGAACCACCAGCACCGAGCAATCGGCATGCCGGACCACGCGCGCGGCGTTCGGCCCCAGAAGATAGTCCTGCAGTTCCGGCCGGTGCGAGGCCATGACGATGAGATCGATCTTGAGCTCGTGGGCCGCGGCGAGCACCTCCTTGTAGATCGTGCCATGCGCCACGATGCGCTGGACCTTGATCTTTTGCGGCACCTTGGTCTTGACGTACTCGTCTAGTTGCTCCTTCGCCTTCGCGATGGCCTTTTTCTCGAAGCCTTCCGGGAACAGGTTGGCGACATAGGCCGACCCCATGCTCGGCACCACGGTCATCACGTGCAGCCTGGCGCCGTAGGTCTTGGCCGCGTCCACGGCGACACTCAACGCCTTCTCCTGGGTCTCCTGGTTCGGGAGATCGACGGGGAAGAGGATGTCTTTGAACATGGGATCGTCCCTCCCGCTCAGGCCGCGGCCGCGGCGGCGGCCCCTTCGGCCGGACGCCGTCGCCGCTGCAGAAGTATGATCAGACCGAAGACCAGCAAGGCGGGAATGTAGAACACCTGCTTGGGCATGCGGTCTGCCGGGGACTCCACGGCCTTGATCTCCCAGTCGAAGTCGAGCCCCGCCTTCTCCGCCACGCTGTCGAAGACGACGTTGTCGATCAAGATCTTGCCGTCCTCCTCGCGCAGCTCGATTCCGGCGTTCGTCATCAGGCGTTCGACCCCGTCACCCTCGGCGCCCAGCGGCAGAACCACCGTCTGGGACACCAGGTCGCCATCGATGTTTTCGCCTTCGACCTGCAGCCGGATCTCGGTGTCGGCCGGGGCCTGGCCGGCCAACTCGATCAGTTGCGTTGGCGCGATCTCGTCGTAGGGCGGCTGCACCAAGTCCAGCCAGAAGCCCGGCCGGAACAGCGAGAAGGCGATCAGTACCAGGACAAGCGATTCCCACAGCCGGCTCTTGACGATGAAGAAGCCTTGGGTCGCCGCGGCGAAAATCAGCATCGCGGCGACCGCGACCAGGAACACGAAGGCGCCATGCCAAATGCTGTCGACCCCGATCAGCAAGAGCTCGGTGTTGAAGATGAACAGGAAGGGCAGCAGGGCCGTGCGAATGTCGTAGGCGAAACCCTGAATACCCGTCTTGATCGGATCGCCGCCGGATATCGCCGCCGCCGCGAAGGCGGCCAGTCCCACCGGTG
>JAAUYH010088095.1_pt1 | contig 10942 bp, 8 predicted proteins | sample 7278061 | NCBI WGS metagenome assembly JAAUYH01 (sample SAMN14350203, study PRJNA611818) | marine sediment metagenome | isolation source: surface marine sediment (0.6m) | place: French Polynesia: Moorea | collected 2018-08 | reverse complement strand
CGTGACACCACGCGGTGTGGCAGTTTCGACTGTCTTGTCAATCGCCCGTATGTAACGCATCATTTGGTGTAGTTACAAGCCACGTCGCCTTGTGCGCGTGGTAATTGACTTCCTACCTCTTACCTCTTACCTTTTACCTCTTACCTAAAAACCTTCTGCCATCTGCCATCTGCCCTCTGCCTTCTCATCATCTTCATGCACCGCATAGCCATCAAAGGTCAAACTCACCCCATACTGTTCTAAAATTTCTCGCTCACGGGCGATCGCTTTTATATTTTCCTCAAAATCCCCTCCCTGCTTGGCTACTTCTTCTGTAAGGGTTGTCAGCCCTGATTTAATCGCAGCAATGGTGGCGTTGATTTCCTTGTGGGGGTCTACCCAACTCCAGCCCCTAGCTGTCCAGCGCACCGCTTGATAACGTTCTGGTCTAATTTCGTAATCGGCAAAGTTGAAGTAGTTAGCCAGTATTGCTTGTTCGAGCCAGCATTCATAGACCTCGACTAAGAAGTTATTGATAAACCATTGCTGCATCATCTGCCACACATCCCGCACATCGAGGAGGGAGAGACGAGAAGATGAATAGTTACTTTGGGAATAATCCCCGCTGGCTCCTTCAAAAGCTACACCCACACCTACTGATGATGCTCGTAGTTGATTGCGGTGGAATCCTTCAAAGGCTGAGTTGGGGCGGTTGGGGGCAAATGATTTAAAGTCTTCTCCTTCGGCTAGATATTTGATAATGCCTGGGGTCAAAGTCTCCTCTGGTTTTTCTGCTCCTTCAATGGGATTGCCGTTTTCATCTGTTTGAGGTTCTTCGATCATGTCAGCATTGGGAGTAGTAACAATCCCCATAAAGTTAGCTGCTGCCCTGGCTGCTACTAGTTCCGCTTCCTCGTATTTATTCAGATTTCGTAAACGGTTGATGGTGCTGTAAAGGATTGGCACACCACGAACTTGCCCAGGGCGTTCTTTGTGGAACAGGTGAATAATTTCGTCGGCGGGAATTCTCACTAAATTTCTACTATTAGCTGTGGTTTTGCCTCCAACATTCAGACCCCCAAACCAGAAATCCCCAGGATGCTTTTCATACATCCAATAAGCCACGGGACGATTCCAGCTATTCAACTCAATCCCCATTATGATCTGATTGCCATAGGGAGAAGTAGAGTTATAGTCTTCCGCTACCTGATCTGATTCAATTATCTCCAGGGCAAAGGGAATTCGACAGCCACCAAAGGACTGTTTAATCTTCCTGATGAACACTTCCCCAGATTCTAGATAGGACTTGAAAGCTAGTTGCTGTAGTTCGTCGAGGGAACTCTGCCCTGTAACGTCGCAATACTGTTTTTTGCTCCAATATTTCCAACCAGCTTCAATAGAATTATTGATATTATTATCATTCTTCTTGGTATTCTTAAGTTGTTTGACCTGTGCCTGGAAACCAATTCCTGTGTAAACAACGTTTTTCAGAATATTTCTAATGATACCCCTGGCGTAATCATCGTTACGGCAGAGATCACGCGATCTATTTCGTAGAGTAGCCATTGAGCCGTAGACTTCAGCATTGGCGCTCGTCCCCACCGCTTGCCAATCTCCATGGTTGCGTCCTCGTTTTGCCCCATCGTAGCGTCGCCAGTAGACATTCAGCGAGTCTGATACTTCTACTTTGTTTAGTCTGTGTTTAACAGAATTACGGGGTGGAGTGTTCCACAGGTTGCGGACAAAGGAGAGAAAACCCATACTAAAGTACCAGAAATAACTAAAGGTAGTTTTCCCTCAAGTCCATGCAGATTAATTTACCAGATGAAATAAAAACATTGCTAAGTAATGCAGCGTCACAATCAAACTTTTCAGAACAAGAAATAATTATTAGAGGAATTGGAAAAGAAGCTAAAAATTTAATTACCTCTACCAATAAAGAAAAGTTTGCTTTGAAGGATACTACTATCGGCTCAAGTGAATGGCGTATTAACAAAGGAATAGAAGCTATAAATACTTATAATGAGAAATGTGATCGCTCTCAACAAATAAAAATATCGCAAAGTGGATTGTTCAAAATAACTGGTAGCAACATAACTAATATCAAAAAGGTTTTAGTTAGAGAAGAAGAGTTTGTGAAAAATTACAATAATCTTATCGTTAACCAGCTTTGCAATAAGGATAAGTCCAAGATATTTAAGAAAATTAGACTTATCTGACTTGAATTAACAGAAATGCAAAAGGTTTGCTCAACGATCAATCAGAAAACCTAACTCCTACATTGCGTCCACCAATAGCACCCCTGTTTTTCGCCATCGCAACCCGATGTCTTAGATATTGTTGCCGTTTGGTTAACTGCTCCAAGTCTTGATATTTAAGCTTTCTGTCCCCTATCCAATATTCCGACACTGCACCACTTGATAGTTTCAGAATCGCTTTCGTAATTTCTTCTAATTCCTTCTCATCTTCAGATCTGGTATCTAATTCTGTTAAATCTTCAAAACTAGGACAGACAAGTAAATCAGTGGTAGAGAGAGTTTTGCGCTTTGTCCCACCCTCAAACAGAACATATTGCTTTTTATATTTTCCTGGTGTCAATGTCTGGGATTGAACCGAAGTCAGGGTAAAATCCCATTGGTTGCCGTTGGGAACACCAGTTAAGTCTAGTGCTGACTGACCCCGAATGAAGCACGATAAGGTATCAGTGGCGGGGTTATAGTCCTCTAAAGTTTGCGACCAAGCTACATCGTCGCCTTGGGTAATTTGCTTCGGGATATTTAACATTTAATCAAATTGTTATTACATTGATGAATCTTGCTCTTATGGCGATTCTGCACCGATAACTGTTTCCCCTGTTTTTTCTTTCTCTGCTAGTTCTAAATTCAATTCTAATAGTTTAGCTAAGATATCATCATCAGCTTTAAAGTCATAGGCTTGCATAACTAATTTATCTAGTTGTTGGTGTAGTTTATAAAGTTTGCTGGCTGGTTCATGAAAATATTGATTATACAGTTGAGTAATGCCCCATTGTTTTTGTAACATCTGTTGCGTGCGATATTCGTGGAGTTCGGTCATTTTATCCCGTATTTGTTGCACGTTCTTTTTGCTTGCTGACTGGGGAAAAGGAAAAGTTTCAAAACAAGTTTTATGAGTATATCTTGTATCACCTTTTAAAGTAGAGCTTTGTCCTTGAACCCACAAGCGATGAATATTTGATGTCAAAATACCCAAAATATAATAATCATCAGATGCTGTCACCACATTTAGATCTCCAGGTAGCCAATTGAGAGGCGCGGGAATAAATATAGCCCATTTAGAAACTCTTGGGACGGTAAAATAGTAAGATAGTGGTGTGATCGTATCTCTCATTTTCAAAGCATTTACGCCAAATTTCCACCAATTTAATCTTCTGCGATCGCTTCGATTTTTATCTCTTTCAGGTTTTACGTAAGTTTTGATATGTTCAAACGGTAATTTGTAGTTACTAGCATTTTCTAACGATAAATCTGCGAAATCAATAATCCAACGTTCTGGTTCTCCATTGATACTTTGGGCTAGATTGTGACCCATAGAGAAAACTTTTAAGACTTCTTTATTTTTACTATCTTTTGCAATCCATTCTTTTACTTGTTTCTCTGTGACGATAAAATCTTTGCCTACAGGGCTGATGCCTTGAAAACATTTATTAGTATTAGCCTGTAAAGTTTTCGCCCCTGAAACATCAATATGAGGCTGAAGAGAAGAATTAATAAAGCTTACTTCTTCATTATCTAAAAAATATTTATTTGGTTGCTGATAGTGCCAGTTAACAATACTAACGTGAACTTTTGCCTCTCCCGACCAAGGTTGAGTGGATATTGCTTCGTGAATCTGCCCGCCATTGTTGGTTACATAATCGAGGGTGGCTTTGCGACTTTTGCCCTGACTGATGGAATTTGTGCCGACTAAACCGATTCTGCCGTTTTCGTTGACGTTATCGTGTGCCAATCTAAACCAATAGCTACAGAAATCAACTGAATCTTTGACATCGGAAAATTTCTCGAATACGCGATCTATATATTCATCGCCTAAATTTAATCTCATGTGTTTCCCTCCCAAAAAGGGAGGATTGCCGATGATGGCATCAGATTTAACCCAAGGGGTGAATAAGGCATCTTCGCAGACTATGTTTTGGTCTAGGGTATCGAGGGGTAATTCTTGTTCCGTTAAACCCAGTTTGTCGATCGCAACTTTTTTAGCAATAGTTAAAGTAACTTTAGCTAATTCCACGGCAAAGGGGTTAATATCCATGCCGTAAAATTGCAAGGGCGTTACTAAACCCATCTGTACCTGTTGCTTTGCGGTTTCGGAACGACGGCGAGAAGAGATTTTATCAAGTAAGTCTTTTTCAATTTCTTTTAACTCTTGGTATGCCAAATACAAGAAATTACCTGAACCACAGGCAGGATCGAAAACGCGATAGTTGGCTAGTTCTAGCTGCAAAGTTCTTAGTTCGGCAATAGTGTTAGCAGTTTCTATCTTTTCGTCCCAATAGTTACTAATTGTCGGACGCACGATTTTCATGATGTCCACCTCGCTAGTAAAGTGGATGCCGTGACGGTGACGTTGCTTTGAAGTTGCCGTGGCTTCAAAAATACTGCCAAAAATCGCAGGGCGAATGGCAGTCCAATCTTCTTTAGCTGCCTTTGCCAGTAAGGTTAGTTCTTCTTTGGTTAACTCAATGTGATGGATGGTGGCAAATAACCCACCGTTGAAATAATCAACACCTTTGTATCTCCCCGCAGGAATTATCCCAGGACGATTCATCGCTTCAAACAAGCCACCCAAAAGATCGTAAGAACTTTTACCGTCTAAACACTCATTGATGCAGCGAGTGAAAATATTGTCGGGCAATAGTCCCCGATCTTCTGCAAACATCGACAACACGCATTGTAAAATCAATCTTCTGGCTACATAGTCTTTAAATCCTTCTTTCTTGCCTCGTTGCTCGATAATTTCGTATAACTCGCCCATCTTACCAGCAGTTTCTTTAGTAATCTCGACCTGATTGTTGTGAAAGATCGGCTTTTTATTAGTAATCTCCATAAAGCCAAAGGCTGCAACTCTCTTAGGCAAATCTTTTAAAGCCACAATATCGACGGGTTCGTCTACTTGGGAGTTAAAATCATAGAGCCAAAACTCATCAAAATTGCATAACATTACATAGCGCGGGCGATCTGGAACTAATCTTGTCCAGTAATTAAAAGCTTGACGGTAATGTTTGGCTAAATCCTCTCCCTTAGCCTTCATTTCAATCAAAACACGGGTTTTCCAAACCAAGTCGGCAAAACCCGTTTTACCTTTCTTGCTTCCCTTCTTGACCGCAAACTCGTATTCTGCCCCTGCCTGTAATGCCCCTTGATGTCCAAAAGCTTGGAAAAAGCGATCAAGAAAGATTTGTGCCTCACTGCGTTCTTTTCCTGAGATGTATTGCTGACAGAAATTGACAAATTCTTGTAAATTTTTGGAAGAAGCTACCATAACCGAGAATTACTGAGAACTATTAAGCTATGGTGGCTTTATTAAGGAATTATGAGTGTGATCTCATATTTATGTCATAAGTGATTTTGTTTGATTGTGTAGTAATTTCTGACTGAGTTTCAGGATTTGACTGTAAATTGATGCTCACAGATTCACCACTAAATAGCCATTGGTGACAAGTTAAGAAAAAATTGAATTAGTCAACTACTATAGATAGTGTCTTTTTTTTTACTAAACACTAAATATGGATTAAAACCTGTTTATAAAGCGATCGCTCTGGATCTAGTTGAATTTATGAACAATCCTTTAAAAGCTAAGAGCTAAGAGCTAAAAGCTAATAGCTACGAACAGTTTGACAAACATCCCAGTCCCTTAACTTGTCACGAATGCTAAATAGCTAATAGATATCTGTTGCAAAGTTACTATTACTAGCTTTTCTCCAACGAGTTCTTTTACGACTCCGAGTATTTGTACTATCACTACTCGGAGTTTTGTCGTTAATAGGTAGCTCACTAACCTTTTTGTCGTCCAGATCTTTAGGAATTTGCTCTTGTAACTCTCTCTCAATTTTAGTCCAATTCATCCGCGTCATTCCCGCCAAATGTGCAGCAGCAAGGGCATAGACGGTAGTATCTAGAGGTTCATTGCGGATTCCTGCTAGTGGTTCCCAGACCATATAAGGTTGTCCGTTGCGGTGTTTGGTAACTTGTACCTCAGAGCAAAAACCCTCGTACCAGTCGCTATCTAGGTCGTTGGGGAAGTTGAGATATTTCGCTCCTGGTGTCTCAATTTGCGATCGCGAATACAATACTTCCTTGGCATGATCCACACCAATTTTATACAGGTCAATTCCAGTTTTTCTACCTCTGTAAGTTACCTCTTGCTTAGTAGGATTAGCAATCAGCGGTTTATCTCCCGATTGTCCTTTAATAGCAAACCAATGTAGATAGCGATATTGTTTGCAGCGTTGATATACTTCTTGAGTTAAATATCCTGAGTCTACACAAGTAGCACGTACTTTTAATTCTGCACCATCTTGTCGCAAATAAACTTTACCCGTCACATGAGCTAACTGTTCCCATACCTGGGGTTGCAGCGGATCGCCCATGATTTTCTCGTAACGAATCACATAAGCTTCCTCGTCTTTACCCCATGCCATAACAACACATTCCAAGCGATCGCCCTGAACATCCACACCCGCCGTCAGGATTAAACCACCATCAGGGACAATGCCCTGAGAATAGGTTGATTGTAAACCGCGATCGTGCAATCGTTCCCAGTCTAGTTTTTCCCCAGCAAGGGCTTCATAGGGTAGTCCTAAACTGGTATTGTGCCATACTCTTAACTGCGCTTCGTCGGTTCGAGCGGATTCGTAGTCTAGAGCCACATCTAACCACCGTCGCCAGAGAGAATACATTTCATTGAGATGAAAGCCCACTGTCCCATCTTGGGATACTGCCGTAGCTTGCCATCTGCCATTTTTCACCATGGCTGGTTTTTCTTTCTCCTCTATCGGGCGATCGCATTTTTCGCAGATATAATAAACTCCTGAATGAGGATCTGCGCCCTCCGTTCCTTTGCCCACATACTGCAAACGCTCCCAGACGAAATGCTGCGGATGGTCACAATGGGGACAATTAACAAAATATCTCCGCTTATCCGACTTCTCCCAAAATTTCTCAATGCGGGATATGCCCTTAACTGTGGGAGTGCTGACACACATTAACAACCAATTCCAGAAGGTAGTGGTTCGTTTTTTGGCTAGCAAAACTGGATCGCCTTCATCTTTTGCCGAGATAGGATAGCGATCGATCTCATCACACAGCACAAACCGCACAGGACGAGAAGCCAGTGAAGCAGGAGAATTAGCCCCCGCAAAAGTTAACTGTCCTCCTGGGAATTTCTTGTGAAATTTAGTGTTGTTTTTATCGCGGGATTTTTTCGCCAGAACCTTCTGGGCTAAAACTGGCGTATCCCGACACATGGGGTCAAAGCGATCCTTACTATACGCCTCAGCCATCTCCAGAGTTGGCTGTAAGAAAAGCATCGGACAAGGATCGACATCAATTTGACGACCGACAATATTACTCTCCGATTCCGTCTTCCCCACCTGCGCCGAACACATCACCGCCACCACATGCACCCCAGGTTCACAGGTAGCATCCATAATTCCTGGCAAGTAGGGCGAAAGCTCGACTTAAAAGCACAGATTTAAGAGAAGCTACTCTTACTCGTGTTCGTTGGTATGGAGCGAAAATGCTTGACCGTGTTCGTCCTGGAGAAACTTATCTGAAAGAAGCTAAAGTAAGGCAGTGGCTAATTGGAAAAGGAAAGGACAAGAATTTTGACCTTCAACCTCTACGGGGTATTAATCTACAAGGGTCGAATCTTACAGATGCCAGCTTTATTGGTGCAGACTTAAGTGAAGCTAATTTACAAGATGCAGATTTATCCAGAACAAAACTGGTACAGACGCAACTAGATGAAACAGACCTTACGAGAGCTACTCTTACGGGAGCTTGTATTGAAGATTGGGGAATTACCACTCATACCAAACTGAATGGAGTTAGGTGTGAATATGTATTCATGCGCTTACCGACAAAACAAGACCCTAATCCCTATCGTAAACCAGACAATTGGGGTGAAAATTTTGAAGGTGATGACTTTGCTGATTTTATCAAGCCCATATTTGATACTCTCGACCTCTATCACAATCAAGGAGTAGATCCTAGAGCGATCGCTATTTCTTGGAAACAGTTAGCGGAAAATAATCCTGATGCCAATCTCAAATTTTCTTCGATGGAAGTCAAAGGGGAAGATAATTTACTGCTAAGACTTAAAACTGATCCTAATGCCGATTTATCTCGTTTAAACAAAGAATATTTTGAATCTTACAATCATTACAAAGCTTTAGCTGAGGCAAAATCTAAAAAACTTCTTATAGAAGAAAAGGATAATCGCATCAAACAATTAGAGAATATGGTGACAACAGCATTAAAACGTCCTAGTTTTTATGCCGAAAACTATCAAGGAAGTACAGAAATGAGTAGCGAACAACGTAAAATCGAAATTTTTGGTGGAACTGTCAATGCTAGTGGTGCTGGTGCATTTAGTTTAGGAGATATTAGCGGGACAGTAGCCAACACTATCAATCAGCTACCAACTTCATCTAATCCCAATGAACTAGGAATCAAAGATTTTCTAACTCAACTGCAACAAGCAGTTGACGACCCCAACTTATCCGATGACGATAAACAGCAAACCTTAGAACAGATACAAGCGTTAGCAGTAGCAGGACAAGATCCTCAAGCTGAAACCATGCAGAAGAAAGCGAAAAAAGCTGTAGGTTTTCTAAAAGTAATTGCTGATGGGGTAGAACCTGCTACCAAATTAGCTCGAACCTGTGCCTCTGTATTACCCAAAATCCTACACTTCTTCGGCTTATAAACCTCTTACCTCTTACCTCTTACCTTCTACCTTGTAACCGACAACTCTAACAAAGCCTCATCAATCGCCTCCGATAGCCTTGTCTGTATTTCTTCTGGCTTCATTCCCGATAGTTCTAAAGCCAATTTTGTCGGCAAACCATTAAACTTTGCACAACAGTTAGCAACCAAATTCTTCCAAGCTTCCTCCACTTCTTCCGAATCAACCAACTTTCCCTCTAACCTTTCCAGTTCCAATTGTTTAATTTTGGCGATCGCTTCCTCTTTGTTGACTTCAGCTATAAGCTTCCTATTTGCCAAAGAATTTTCAGGTGCTTCTACCAGTACTCGCAAATCCTCATTGACTGCCGACAATTGCTCATTCTGTTCCTGTAGACTACTTAATTGATACCTAAACGCACTAATCAACCCATATTTCCCCTTAGCATCCTGGGCGATCTTTCTCCCTGCTGCCCAATTCTCAATCGTCCGCACAGGCTTATCTATATAATTTCCAACCTCTCTCGCTGACAAATAAATCTCTTCCAAAATGTTTAGGTGTTTAGGAAAAATAAGGATCAAATGGTGCGCGTTCACCACCACCACCACCATTTTTCCCCAATATTTTTCACACCTAGAAATAGTCTGCGCTTTTCCCAACTGCATTTATTTATGGCTAGGAAGTACCTTTTTATTTAGATCAATTTAAGTACAGTGGTAAAATTGCAATCGCTGTAATTCTTACTAAACAGGTAGGAGAGTAGTTGAATGCGCTGGTTATTAAAACAATTCTACGGTCAAACGTAACGCAGAGTTGAATCTACTGGTTGAGACACTTTACACCTTCTGGCAATTTCGCGATCGCTCCATTGTCCCCATTCTTCATCTTGCATAGGGCGCGATCGCACAGAGAGAAGTTATTTTTAGGCTAACTGTGACAAGTATTGCAATAATCATCATCACTGGAACCGCAAGCACTGTTTTTGGTTGGTTTTTAAAGAGTGGAAGAATGTGATTTTTGAATTCACAATGAGAGTGCGATCGTGATCATTAATTATTGCAATATATATTAAATATATTGATTATATGAATTTAATATATTTATTATGAAAATTTGCCCTTATTGTACAGGAAAATTAGTAGAAGAAGCTATAATATGCAAACATTGTCATGCTAATTTAATAATTGGTCATGATGATAAAGTTTCTAGAAATACCAATATTCTTTTTAAAAGATTTGTATCAATATTTTTCTTGGTATTACTATCGATCATGGGTTCGTTTAAGTTATTTACAATTTTTGAACCCAAGTTGGCAATTGCAAGTAGACAAAAAGAGCTAGAAGAGATTAGTAGAAAACTAAAAGATGTAGAGCAATTGAGCGGTAAATCTCATCAGAATCTCATTCAAGAAGTGAAAGGATTGAGAGAAAATTCCTATGAAGATTATTTATCTAGTCAAAACAAAGAAATAAGCCTACAGTATCGCTTTGCTAACCGCTAGAAAAAGTTCTTGCAATTAGGACAATCATATTTACCTACCTATCAACAAAGGCTGGTACTTACGCTCAAGTAATTTCTTTTCCTGCTCCGTCTCACTCATAATCTGTTGACTTTGTAGCTTTAAATGGTCAAATTGATATCTAAGCAAAATTAACTCTCTCCTAAGAAACAAAATCAGTCACAGAGGGTGAGGGGGACTGGGGAATAAGGGGAATAGCCTATTACTTTCGTTGACCAACCTTGAAAATTCCCTTGGAAAGAAAATTCGTCGAACTGACGTTAAATAGTATCATCGATTACTTTTTGCCTTAATAGTGCCTCATTTTTGGATTAATTCTGTAATAAAAGTGGTCAATATAGGAGTTTGAATGTTAAATTTTGCCCAGTTGCGTACTGATAACAGATCTTCTCCCAACAACCAATCAGAAATGTTCCAAGTAGATGAGTCTCAAGCTTGCTTAGATCAAGCACAACAAAATTGGCAGTCTCAGCAGTGGCAGGAAACAATTCAAGCCTG
>JAAUYH010240322.1_pt1 | contig 10943 bp, 7 predicted proteins | sample 7278061 | NCBI WGS metagenome assembly JAAUYH01 (sample SAMN14350203, study PRJNA611818) | marine sediment metagenome | isolation source: surface marine sediment (0.6m) | place: French Polynesia: Moorea | collected 2018-08 | reverse complement strand
GGTGGTCAGAATGAGTTCGCGCAGATTATTGAGCGCGCGCTGTTTCTGCCCCAACTTGCTGCGCAAACCGGCCGCAATGGTGGGCAAATTCGCCGGGGCATCGGGCATATAGATGGCTTTTTCGATCAGGGCGGCGCCGCGTTCGCGAAAGCGCCGCTCTTCCTCTTCGTCCTCTGACTGCAAATCGAAGTAGTATCGAATGCCGGCAAGCCAAAATAGTTGATAGTTGTTGGGGAATTCGCGCATGCCGCGCTCAAGGTAGTCCAGCGATATTCGATATTCCTCCGGGGTGACGGTGCCGCTTTGAAACGTCACCGCGTATGAGGCCCAGGTGTAGACGCGGGCGAATTTGCGGTCCAAGGCCAAAATATTGTCCAGCATGCTGGTCAAATATAAATATTGGCTGTCCTTGCGATACGTGCCGCGATAGACGAGCACCCGTGTCCACATGATATCGGCCCATAGCTGTCGGTATCCCATGGATAAGATGGGGGCGATATTGGGCGGCGGCAGCCAAACGACCTCGCTGGCCGTGGGCCAGCGCTGTCTTTCGGCACGGGCTCGCTCGGCCAATGCTTGGCTACCCAGCCAGCATGCAGCGCACAGACTAAGTAGCACAAGGGTGCCGAGGTGGCGGCGCTGGATTGACGTCATCTCTATATCCTCGCAACAAACGGGAGGGCCGAAACGCGCGTTGGGCGCATCCCCGTCGGTGTGTGGAACCGACAGAGTGCGCCCAACAGCTTATTGGCTTCATAGCAGCCTCGCCACAGGCAAAGCTACTACTACGTATTATTCGCTTTCATTGACTCTACGGATACTGGCGCTACCAGAGACCGAGCCGTCGGGAAGAATACCGCCGGCCATTTCAAAGGTCGCGACCACACCGTCACAGTCTAAGTCACCGGTCGCCCGTGCAATGAAGTCGGTATTACTAACGAGCTCATACGTGTAGCCGTAATAGTGCGGATCGTCTACCGAGAAGTTGAGGGCCTGCCAGACCGGCGTGTTCCAAGCAGTGGCGTCGACCGAGCATTTCTGCGCACCAGAAGGATCGGCGCAGCAGTCGGCGGCCGGGGTCGGTCCCTCGAGACCCACCGTACCCGGGAATTGCTTTTGCACCGGGGTGAGACCGGGCTGCGACGGGTTGTAGTAGTAGGCGCGGGCGCCGTCGTGAATCTTCTTGATAAGCTGCTCGGCTTCCGTCGATTTGGCTTTGTTCATGTACCGCATGAATGCGGGAATGGCGACCGCGGCCAAAATACCGATAATGGCGACGACGATCATGAGTTCTACAAGGGTAAAACCCTTTTGTCCGGTTCTATTGCTGGGATTTAGTTTTGCGATCACGTGTGGTCTCCTTGGCGAAATAGCTTACTAGAAAGTTGTGCGATGTGCTCGAAAAAATCATGCCTCATGGGCAAAAACAGGTCTATCTCCATGCCGTCATGTACCGGGATTCTGCACGGCGACGCCCTCTATATCACTGCGGGCGAAATACAAAGAATTGTTGGCGGGATCGCCGTCAAAATCACATTCGGCGAGAATGTAAAACCAATCGGTTTCGGGGGCTGCGCCCATACCAAAGGTACCGGCGAGTGCGCCGATGTTGCTGCCGTCTCCACCTGCCCCCGCTATCGTCACGTACGAGCAGCGCAGGCTGGAATACGTCGGTCGAATGCGCAGACTTATCCAGGTTGCTGGCAGTGCCGCCGTGGTCAAGTCAAAGGCCGCGGCATCGCGGGCCACCGGAGCGACGGGAAAGCGGTCTACCTCGCTATTGCCCACCGACGTCGATAAATAGTTGCCGTTTTCTGTGTGAAACTCTTCCTGGCGGAATTTGATCTCACTGAAGATAGCGTGGACCTCGGACTCGTAGGCGCTGCTGGTATATCGCGTGTAGGCGACGGCCGCCAACGACGCCAATATACCGACAATGGCCACGGCTACCATCAGTTCGATCAGGGTCACTCCGCGTTGGCGTGCTCGCATGGTGCTGCTTAGAAGCAAAGCCTATACCGTTTTTGCCGGCCACTGCGATCTCTGCTGGATGTCCCGCGATGATGCGGCCAAACGGTGAAATACATGGGTCTGAGGGCACCAGAGGTGCGTGAGTACAGCTCATGTGCTGGGCCAAAATGAGCCATCGTGGGGTTTGGCGCCAATGTACTCCCGACAAAAAGCGGCAGTGCCCGGTGACAAAAATTGTCACTCTCGTCCTACTGCGCAAAACGCGTCGAGGGCGATTCGCCGTCCCAGTGGTATTGAGCCGTCGTGATATGGCCGCCGTCATGCGACCATCATCATTGGGCCGTCATTCGTCCAGGCCGAGTTTGCTCAGGCGGTAGCGCAATGAGCGGAAACTAATGCCGAGTAGGCGTGCGGCGCGCTTGCGCACACCGCCGGCTTGCACGAGCGCGCGCTCGATGATTTTGCGCTCATAGTCGCCCAAGATGCGGTCGAGATCGATGCCTTCCTCGGGAAGAGCGACCTCCGCGCCATCATGGGCCCCCATGGGCGATGGCTTCCTGAGCGGCGGCAACAGCTCCCTATCGATGCGTCGGTCGCTGGCCAGGGTTACGGCGCGTTCGACGATATTTTCGAGTTCGCGCACATTACCCGGGTAGTCATAATCCCGCAGCGCGCGCAGGGCCTCGGGATCGAATTGCGCGCCGCTCTTTTGCTGCTCGCTGGCAAAGCGATGCAGAAAATGATCGAGCAACAGACCAATGTCCTCACGCCGCTGCCGGAGCGGTGGCAGATGCAATTCAATGACGTTGAGGCGATAGTACAGATCGCGGCGAAAGGCCCCGCGGGCCACTTCGGCTTCGAGCTCGCGATTGGTCGCGGCCACGATGCGCACATCGACGGCGCGCTCGCGGGTACCGCCCACGGGTTTGACCGCCCGCTCCTGCAGCACCCGCAAGAGCTTGACCTGCATACTCAGCGATAGCTCGCCAATTTCGTCCAAAAATAGGGTGCCGCCATCGGCCTGCTGAAAGAGGCCGACTTTATCGGCATAGGCGCTGGTGAAGGCGCCCTTGACGTGGCCAAAGAGCTCCGACTCCATGAGTTCGTCGGGGATGGCGCCACAATTGACTGCGACAAATTCTCCGTCGGCGCGCACGCCCTCACTGTGCAGGGCCCGCGCCACCAACTCTTTGCCCGTACCGCTCTCCCCGGTGATGAGCACACTGCTGCGGCTGGAGTGGATCTTGCCGATGAGGTCGAAGAGTTTTTGCATGGCCGGACTCTTGCCCAACAGCGAGGCCAGGCGATATCGCCCACTCACCTTTTGCCTAAGCGCCGCATTGGCCTGGATGAGACCCCGTTTCTCCATCGCCCGGCCGATGACGGCACTGATGTCGTCGACCTTAAAGGGCTTGGTCAAATAGTCGTAGGCCCCCTGTTTCATGGCCGATATCGCGGTCTCCGGGGTGGCAAAGGCCGTGACCACAATGACTTCGGTGCTGAGCTCGCGCTCTTTGACTTCGGCGAGCAGGCGCAGGCCATCAATGGTGCCCGGCATTTTGAGATCGGTAATGAGGAGATCGGGACGATGGGCCATGAGCTGCACCAAGCCCTCATCCCCCGAGGCCGCGACCACGACCTCATGGCCTGCGCGGCGCAAGAAGATGGAGAGAAACTCGCGCATAGAGCGCTCATCATCGACGACCAGGACCGTGCCCACGTCGCCATGATATCAGCTCGCGCTGGGAAAACCCCGAGCCCAGGGCGGATTTCCTGGGGCGATTTTCACGCCACCGCATCGGTGTCTGCATCAGTGTCCGAATCGGTGTCCGACCCAGTGAGAGTGAGATACACTAACCGGCACCATGGGCGGCTGTAGCAATTGCAACCAGAAGAGCGGATGTGACCACCGCAAAGGTGAGATGTTTGCCGCGCTAGATCAGACGTTGGCCGCGCTCTATCCCACACGTACTTGGGGACAGCTCGACGATGAGGCCCGTTTCGCCGCCGGCGCCATCACCGGGGTGGACCAAGCCGACGTCGAGGCCTTGGCCGAGGAAATCGCGGCGGAATTGGATGCCGCGACCTTTGTGCGCACCGGGGACGACGGCGAGTATTGCGACTATATCTACGTGCTGTGCCTGGGCCGTGAGCCCTGCTTGGTGCAGATTCGCGACGGTGAGGTCCCGGTGCCCGAAGAAGTTGCCGATGCCCATGCCAATTCCCGTGCCAGTCCACATACTGGTCCCCAACCCGTCATCCGAGAACAATATTTGCGGGTCTGTCTCAGCCATATGACCCGGATGGCGGCCGTGCAGCAGAGCGAGATGGTGCTAGAGACTGTGCCTGGCGGGGGCTATCTCGTGGGCGAACGCCCCCGTGCCGGGGTTTACGATGCGCCGCTGCTCCGCCGTTTTCAGCGCTTGGTGGCGCTTTTGCCGGCATACGATATTCTCCACCTCGACTTTGGCGATATCTCCCAGCCGCCCGAGGGGTATTTGCCCGGGGATTACACAGCCCACTACGGCGGCGGAGCGCCCAGCACGGCCAACTATTTGTTCTATCCCCAACCGAGCACCATGCGCGTCACCTGCTTTGTGCCGCCGCCCTCGCCGTAGTCCATTCCCCTCCCGGCAGCGGCCCGGAAGCAGGTCGGAGGCGGTATCAACGGGGCACGGGCATCTTGTCGCGGGCATTTTGTCGCCCATGGACCATGACGGCTGCGGGGGATTGGGTTAGCGTGGCCGGCATGGACAGAGATATGCTCTCCGAGATTGTCTTGGTCTCGGGCCTGCCGCGCTCGGGCACCTCCATGATGATGCAAATGCTGGCGGCCGGTGGTTTAGAGATCGTGAGTGACGAGGAGCGGACCGCTGATGTGGACAACCCCCGCGGCTACTATGAGCTCGAATCGGTCAAGCGCACCAAGGCCGATCCGAGTTGGCTCGATCGCGCCGAGGGCAAAGTGATCAAGTTGATCGCGTCGCTGCTCATGGATTTACCCGAGGCCGGAGACACAGGGTCGCCAGATAATGTGTTAGTAGACGCCGGGTCGGGTCGCCGACGCTACAAAGTGGTGTTTATGCGCCGCCACCTCGACGAGGTGCTGCGCTCGCAGCGCAAGATGTTGCGCCATCGCGGCGAGGACAGCGATATGGACGATGCGGAGATGAAAGAGCTCTTTGTCTCGCATCTGGAGCAAGTCGAGGCTTGGTTGCGCACCCGGGACGATATTGACGCGCTCTTTGTCAGTTACAATCGCCTTATCGAGAATCCCCGCCGCGCCGCCGAACGGGTTACCGGGTTCTTGGCCGTAGACATGGACGTAGACGCCATGCTGGCGGCCGTCGATCCCAGTTTGTATCGCAACCGCAAATGACGTGAACCATCTCCCATCAGCGAGGGGGCACCGTTATGACGCGACTGTGTGGGGCGGTACCCGCATTACGCGCGCGCGATGTCCCGATGTGATCGGCGTGAACTTCTGATCAATATGCGCTAGACGTAGACGTTGTATGATAATATGTATGTCATAGAGCCAGGGCCGGTGGCGGGAGCGATGTAGCTGCGGGTCTCCGCCCAGCCATTTCTCATACGACGAATACATGCGTTCCGCGCCGACCGCCACTTCGAAACCGCCCAGGCATTTGGGTCCCTATCGGATCGCCGACGTGCTCGGCGAAGGCGGCATGGGTATTGTCTATCGCGGTATTCACGTGATCAGCGGACAAGAGGTGGCGCTGAAGACCGTGAGCCGGATCGCGCCGGCCGATCTGGTCGGCTTGCGCCACGAAATCCACGCCCTTATGCGCATTCGCCATCCCGGTGTGGTCGGTTTTGTCGAGCAGGGCATTGATGCTGGATTGCCGTGGTATGCCATGGAATTACTGCGTGGCGATACGCTCTTCGATGCCATGGTGGCGGCATCGGCGGCGCGCTCACCGGCGCCGGCCGCAGCGTTTGCCCGCACCGCTGAAGTACACGTGCCTCCCGGCGATAGCGCCCCCTATGGCGGCGCGTGTCATAGTGGCGCAGACTGTCGCGGTGACGATAGCGGCGGCGCCCATGGCGACCATAGGCACGGCGACACAGCCGCCCCGGAGTTCTCATCCGAGGACACCGACCCCGGCGGCAAGATGACGCCCGCAATCGCGCGCCAGCATGATGCCGACGCGCGCGCGCCATCGAGTTCGCTTTTGCTCTCGACCCCGGAGTTCTCGTGGCCGCAACTATGGCCACTGTTGGACATCGTCTATCATCTATGCCACACCCTGGCGGTCCTCCATGGTTGCGGGATTGTCCATCGCGATCTCAAGCCCGAGAACGTGTTTCTGCGCACCGACGGCTGCCCCGTGCTCACCGATTTTGGCTTGGTCACCCATGTGGCCAGCGAGCGCGGACGCGAAATTCTCCAGACGTCGGGTCACTTGCGCGGGACGCCCGGTTTTGTGGCCCCGGAGCAGGCAATGGGCGAGATGACCGATGCCCGCGCCGATCTATACTCGCTGGGGTGTATCTTGTATGAGATCGTCACTGGGGGGCCGCCGTTTCAAGAAAAGACCGCGATATCGATTCTGCGCGCCCATATTAGCCGCCCGGTCAAGCCGCCCGGGCAGCTGGTGTCGGGAGTGCCGCCGGCTTTGGACCAATTGATTGTGCGCCTATTGGCCAAAGAGCCCCGTGCGCGCCTGGGTTACGCCGATGACGTCGCCACCGTACTGGCGCAGGTCTTGGCGTCGGGGAGACGGGAATGGGCCGCGAGCGCCGTTGGCGGTGACGGCGACCGCAAACGGCATCGATACGCCAGCGCTCACCGAGGAGGCGGCGTCGACCGCATGGGGGCCGCCACGGTTGCGGCCTCTGCCGCGCCGCGGACGTATCTCTACCGGCCCATGCTCGCCGGGCGCACGCGCCTTATCGCCAAACTCGCCGCCCGCGTGAGCGCGCTCGAACACGGCGCTGGCCACGGCATGATACTCATCGAGGGCGTGGCTGGCGCCGGCAAGACCTCGCTGGCCAATGCCCTCATCGGCGCAGTGGCCGACGAAGATGTCGCCGTGGTGACCGGTGCCTGCGAGGCGGCCCAAGGGTTGCCGCTACACCCGTTTGCCCCCTTTCTCCGCCACGTGGCCGACCGCTGCGTGGCCGAGGGCGAGGAGTCGATCGCGGTCCTGCTCGGCCCCAACGCCAGGGTGCTCACGACCTACGAGCCGCTGCTGGCCGCCGTTCCCGGCATGGATCGGCAACCCGAAACCATGCCACTACCAGCGCAGTCGGCCATCGAGCGGGTGGTGACGACAATGGTGGACGTCGTGGCGCGCGTCAGCCAAGCGCGGCCACTGTTGATGGTGCTCGACGACGTGCAATGGGCCGATGGCCTAAGTGAGCGCGTCCTTATCGCGTTGACGCGGCGGGCGCCAAAGAACGTGCTCGTCATCGCCGCATGTCGTTCCGGCGAACGCACGGCCACCATTGACGCGCTAGTGGCCAGTGACAGCACCGAGCGCGTGCCCTTGGGGCGACTTGAGCGCGACGATGTCGCCGATATGATCGCGGATATGTTGGGCATGTACCGGGCGCCATCGTCTCTGGTGGACTCGCTTTGGCAACTATCGGCGGGCAATCCGTACTTTGTTGCCGAATACCTGCGCACCGCGGTCGCCGAAGGGGTGCTGCAGCGCCATCAGGGCCGGTGGCACGTGGTGGCGCCCGCGTTGCCCCTGCCGATTCCGGCGACCTTGACCGCCCTGATCGAGCGCCGACGTGCGCGACTATCACCGCTGGCATGCGCCGTGGTCGACAGCGCGGCAGTGCTGGGAGGCGAAATCGATAGCGCAGTGCTATGCTCGGTGGCCGGCCTTGAAGAGGACGCGTTCTTCGATGCCTTGGACGAGATATTCGCCGCCAGCGTCCTGCAACCCCTGCCGGCCGAGCGCGTGGGATTTCTCCACGATGTACAATGCGACGTATGCTATCGCGCGATTCCCCAAGAGCGCGCGGCGGTCCTTCATCGGCGCGCGGCCCAGGCCATCGAAGCCACTGCCCACAGCCTCAAGCAGGTGTATCCCGAGCTGGCGCGGCATTGGCGGGCGGCCGGCGATCTCGCGCGCGCAGTGGAGGCCCTGGCGCGCGCCGGCATCTACGCCATGCGCCAATACGCCAGCGATGGCGAGCGCTATCTCAAGGAAGCCGTCACCCTGAGCGATACCCTGCACGGCTATCAATCGCCGGGCTCGACGATCGCCGGACAGCGGGCCCATTGGCACCGACTCCTCGGTGAGGCCCGCATGGCGGTCGGCGATTACATGGGCGCGCGGGCCCATTTGGAGCGCGCACTGGCCCACCTGGGCATGCCGATGCCGGTGCATCCCGGAAACATGACGATACAATTTGCCAGCGCGCTTGCGGCCCACGGCGTGCGCAATAGCTGGAGCCGCGTGGTGCATCTCCTCAGCGACGGGGCTTCGCCAGCATCCGCCGAGGCTACCGCGGTTGACCCCAGTGGAGGTCTCGCTAGCCGGGCGCGCGAAGCCGCCCGCTGCTTTACCATGTTGGCAGGCGTATACCGCCCGTTGGGCGATCACGGCCGTCTGCTGTTTTGCGCGGTACGAGCGCTCGACTTGGCAGAAAAGTACGGGCCACCGGGTCCCTTGGCCATGGCCTACAGCGTGGCCCAGATATCGGTCAGCGCCTTGCCGGTTCCCGCGCTGTCGGCCGCCTATGGCCGGCGGGCCCGGCGCACAGCACAGGACTGTGGCGACGTGGTCGCCATGTCGTTGGCCCATATGATCTAGGGCGTCATCGCGGTTGGACGCGGGCAGTGGCGCCATGGGCGGCAGAGCGTGGAGCAGGCGATGTCGATTGCCAACGCCATCGGCTTTGCCCGCCGGGTCGACGAGACCCTGATTACGCTGGCCTATGCCTACCTGGCCGAAGGAAAGTGGCAGCGGGCGCGGCAGTGTTATCTAGAGCTCTACGAGCGCGGTCGCACCCATGCATCGGCCCGCAATATCGCCTGGTCGGTCAGTTATTTGGCCTGGATATCGCTGCGCACGGGCCAATCGCCGAGTCCGGGCGGCCGAGATGCAGCCAAGGCCCCCACGCTTGCGGCCGTGCACCGCCTGGGCCTGCATCAACTCGATCCCGCCGATCGCGTGCCGATATTGGCCCTGACTGCCCTGACCGAGCTGGCGCAATCCGCGGCAGACGACGCATCAGACCACAGCCCGACTGAGGCCCTGGCGCGGGCGCGCGCCGCCGCCAAAGATGCCAGCTTGCTGATGGACGAGCTGCGCGCCGGCCTCATCGAATTGGCACCACCATCGGCCATGGTCACCGAGGCGCTGATCCTGCTGTGGCAGCGGATGGACACGGCTGCGGGGCGGGCGTGGGCGCGGGAGCACGGCTATCGGGCGTTGGCGCTGCTCGCGGCCTCTGCCCGGCGTTTTGCCATGATGCGGCCCGATGCCGCCTACTTTCGCGCGGCCGTGGTTGCCATCGACGGCGGGATGGGGCGCTTATGCGATGTTGCCGCGCACAGGGGCTTCTCTGGCGACGGCGGCAGTAACGGCGACGGCGCATCCGAGGCTGGGTTTTCTGCCGCCACCGCGGCACAGGTGCACAAACATCTGTGGCAAAGCCTGCGTGCGGCGTGCGCCATTGGTGCCCCGTACCAGGAGGCGCGGGCGCATTTTTCTCTGGCCCAGCTGCACGCAGCGCAATTGGCGTCGGTGGCCGCGTCAGCGCGCTTGCCGCGCTTGCCCCTCTTGCGGCGGCGCCTGCCGCTCTTGCCGCTAGAGCGTCGGCGCGTGCGCCGTCTCTCCGAAAAAATGCGGCTGCATCAGAGCCGCGGCCGGGCGTTGGCCAAACAGCTGGGCGCTCGGGTGACGCTGTGGGACGGGACGGTTGTATGAGCTCTGCGCCGCCAACGACGTTTGCCGGTGTCCGATTGCCGGCACTCATCCGCGCATTCAACAGCGTGTCGGCGGTATGGACATCTCGGCGGAGCCGGGCGGCTGCTGGGTTTGTGCCTCAAGCCTTGATCGCGGCTGCTGCGAGCGTGTGCAGTCCCGCGGTGCGGGCCATGTCGGCCAGCGACGCCGCCGGGGGTTTTGCCGATCTCGCTCGGGGCAGCGCCGATGCCAGCATCCTCAGTGGCGAAGCGATGGAGGGGCTCACCATTCTGGCCGATGCGCTGGCCCATGATAGGCGACTGCACGCGATTGGCCGCATCGGTGCTCGGCAGACGTTGGTGGAATGTCTGCGCAACCGCATTGAGACGGCGGCGTTTTTTCGCCATGTGGCCGCCGCCAGCGACCAAGTTATTGCCGCGCCCATGTTCATCGTGGGCCTGCCGCGCACGGGGACCACTCTTTTGCACCGATTGCTGGCCTGCGATCCGCAGCTGCGGGCGCCACGTTATTGGCAGCTCATGCGCCCCTGTGCGCCGCCGATGGGCCTGAGCGAGGCAGAGCGCCGACGGGCGGCCGGCAAAACTCTGCGGCAGTCGGCGAGCCTGGTGCCACAGTTGCAGTCGATTCATCCAATGGCGGTCGATGCCCCAGAAGAATGCGTTTTTTTATTGCGGCATAGCTTTGCTAGCTGGCTGTTCGACACCATGTGGAATATTGGCGAATACCGGCAATGGCTGAGCGCGCGCGATGGCGTGGCCGTCTATGGTGAGTTTCGTCGGCAGTTGCAGATGCTTCAGTGGCAAGAGGTCGCAGCTGACCCAGTGGCCGACGGAGCCGCCGGGCGTCGGGCCTGGGTGCTCAAGACGCCGTACCATCTTTTTCATCTCGATGCGCTGGTCGGCACGTTTCCCGATGCCCGTCTGATCCATACCCATCGCGATCCCGCGGTTGCGGCGTCGTCGTTCGCCAGTCTGACGGCAACGGTGCGCCATTACTTTTTCCGCACGGTGGATCCCAAGGGTGTGGGCCGGCAGTGGTTGGAGGTGTGGGCGCTGGCGG
>JAAUYH010016357.1_pt1 | contig 10943 bp, 8 predicted proteins | sample 7278061 | NCBI WGS metagenome assembly JAAUYH01 (sample SAMN14350203, study PRJNA611818) | marine sediment metagenome | isolation source: surface marine sediment (0.6m) | place: French Polynesia: Moorea | collected 2018-08 | reverse complement strand
GCCCGATGCGGGCGACAGCCTCGAGCTTCATGCCTGGGACACGGTCAAAGGCTCCGATTTCCTCGCGGACCAGGACGTCGTGTTCCGCTTTGTCGAGCACGCGCCGAAGTCGATCTACCAGCTCGACCACTGGGGCCTGCCCTGGTCACGGACCGAAGACGGCCGCATCCTGCAGCGAGCGTTCGGTGGCCACAGCTTCCCGCGTGCTACCTGCGCTGCAGACAAGACCGGCTTTTTCGAGATGCAGACGCTCTACGACACGCTGCAGAAGTATGACAACTGCACGCGTTACGACGAGGTTTTCGTCACTTCGATCGTCAACGACGAGGATGGCTTCTGCGCGGTCACGGCCATCAACATGGCCAGCGGCGAGTTCATGGCGCTGCGCGGCAAGGCTCTGCTGATCGCGACCGGCGGTGCGGGGACGCTATATGGCTATACGACCTATGCGCACACGGTCAGCGGTGACGGACTCGCTATGGCGTATCGGGCAGGGTTGGCGCTCGAGGACATGGAGTTCGTGCAGTTCCACCCGACCGGCCTCGTGCCCACGGGTATCCTGATGTCGGAGGCCTGCCGCGGCGAGGGCGGCTACCTGACGAACAACGAGGGCGAACGATTCATGGAACGCTACGCGCCGTCCAAGGTGGAGCTGGCGCCGCGCGACATCATCTCGCGCTCGATGATGACCGAGATCAACGAGGGCAGGGGCTTCGACGGTCCGGACGGCCTCGACTACCTGCACCTCGACCTGATGCACCTGGGCGCCGAGCGGCTGACGAAGCGCCTGCCGCTGATTCGCGAGCTGGCGATCAAGTTCGTCGGCATCGACCCGATCAAGGGCTCCGTGCCGGTCAGGCCGGCCGCGCACTACTCGATGGGTGGCATCGAAACCGACATCGACGGCTTAACGAGTGCCGGGGGTGTCTGGGCCGCAGGTGAGGCGGCTTGCGTATCCCTGCACGGCGCGAACCGGCTCGGTACCAACTCGACGGCCGAGTGCCTGGTCTGGGGTGAGATCTGCGGCGCCGAAATCGCAGAATTCCTGAAGAAAGGCGCGCGGCTGCCGCCGTTCCCCGACGATCGTGTACGAGCCGAGGAAAGCAAGGTCTTCGAGAAAGTGCTGGGTAGCAATGGCGACGAGTGCCCGTATGCGCTGAGGCGCGACCTGCGCGCGACGATGGACCGGCACATGAGCGTATATCGCGATGGCGCAACGATGTCGGCGGGCCTCGACAAAGTCCTCGATCTACGCGAGCGCTTTGCCAACGTGCACGTCAGGGATAAGCGGCGCGTTTACAACACCGATCTCGTCAACGTGCTCGAGCTCGAGAACCTGCTGGATCTCGCCGAGGTCGCCATCCTGTCGGCGCATGCGCGCCAGGAGTCGCGGGGCGCGCATTCGCGCACCGACTTTCCGGATCGCGACGACGACAACTGGTTGCGGCACACGATTGCAAGACGCAGTAATGACGGCGTCGAACTCTCGTACAAGCCCGTCGCGATGACGCACTGGAAACCCGTGGAGCGGACCTACTGATGAAAGCTGAACAGCAACGCATCGGTACCCTCGGCTGGCTCGCCGGCGGACGGCGTGGCTTCGAGGGCTACCTCTACATCCTTCACCGCATCAGCGGGCTGGCGCTGCTGCTATTCCTGATGGCACACGTATTCATGTCAAGCACGCGGCTGCTGGGCCAGGAGACCTGGGACGCCGTCATGGCCGTTACCCACCATCCGCTCATGGCGTTTGCCGAGTACCTGGTGTTTGCGGCATTCGTGTTCCACGGCGTCAACGGCGTCCGCCTGATTCTCATCGAGCTCGGCATCGCGGTGGGTAAGCCTATCCGGCCAGTGTACCCGTACCGTACGTCAATCGATGCGCAACGCGCATTGGCGATCGTGTCGATGATCGTCATCGCGATCTTCGTGGCAGCGGGCGGATTCGAATTATTGAGGTTCTCGGGGTAGGGCAATGCGTTACTGGTTTCTGAATGCGATATGCGGGCTCATCGTGCTGGTGCTTCTGACCATGCACATGTTCACGATGCATCTCGATGACATACTTTCGGTGTTCTTCAGTGTCAACACCGAGCCGCTCGGTTGGGATGCAGTCAGCGCTCGCGGTGCGAGTACGCTATACACAGGCGTCTACATCGTGCTGCTGGGCACGGCACTCTTTCACGGCTTCTACGGGCTGCGCACCGTGCTGACAGAAGTCTGGTCGAGCGACCGCGCCGGCCGGCTCATCCGCACCGCGTGCTGGCTTGCCGGGCTCGGCCTGTTTGCAGTCGGCCTGGCCGCGGCACTGGCCTACCATGCGAAGGTTGTCCCGGCATGACGACGTTTACGATCAAGCGCTTCCAACCCGAAGCTGAAGATGCTCCACGCTGGCAGACCTACGACGTCGATACCGACACGAGTATGACGATCCTGCAGGCATTGATCGCGATTCGTGAGACCCGGGACGCGACGTTGTCGTGGCGTTCGTCTTGCCGCATGGGTGTTTGCGGCTCCTGCGCCATGGTCATCAATGGCGAGCCCAAGCTCGCCTGCAACACGCGTGTTCACGACGTCGACGAGGAGTCCATCAAGCTCGAACCGCTGTGGAATTTCGAGGTCGTCAAGGACCTCGTCGCCGACATCCATCCCGCACTCGAGCATCACGCGAAACTCAAGCCGTTCATTATCCGTGACGACGAAAAAGAACTGGCGGCGATCGATGCCGAGCTGGAACAGTCGTCGGCCGAACACCTCGACTACATGCAGTTTTCGTATTGCATGAAATGCTGCGCCTGCGTCGCGGCTTGCCCGACCGTCGCGATGTCCGAGGCGTTCCCGGGGCCCATGCCGCTCGCCGCCGCGTATCGATACAGTGCCGATTCGCGCGACGACGGTTTCGAGCAGCGCAAAGCGTTGCTGGAACAGCACGATTCCTTGCCGCATTGTCACTACGCCGGCGAGTGTTCGCGCGTCTGTCCGCGTGGCGTCGATCCGGCAAAGGCGATACAGCTCATGAAGCGCGAACTCGTCATGGACCTCTTTCGTGCGCGCAAACGCAGGCCCGCGCAGCCGGTACAGGCTGACCTGTCGCCGCCGGCGGAGCTCGATGAGGGCCTGAGGCCGCCGGCATACACCCTGCTCGAAGACTGACTATTCCGAAAAGCCCAGTGCGTCCATCATGATCGTGAAGACGAGGTTCTGCTCCATGACGCCGCGGACGGCGTCCGATCCTGGACCGATGCCGTAGATCGTCACGTCTTCTCCCCCGTGCGTTTCGTCCCGCTCGATCGTGCCGTCGGCATTGCGAACTTCGAGCGGCACCAGCGATTGCGCCAGCGCGTCGACGCCGGTGTCGGGTCGAGGCCGCGGCATTTCCGTGACGGCGCCAGGTCCGTTCGCGTAAGCGAGCGTCGTGTAGGGCTGCCCGTCGGCCGCCAGGTCGGGTTCGCTCAGTGGTTCGCCGCGCATGTCGTTTTTGTGCACGTAGCCGAGTATCGGGTTGCCGCGCGTCGCGTAGCCACCCATCGTGAAGACGTGCGAATGATCGGCGGTGACCAGGACGAGCGTCTTCGACAGATCGACCTTCTCGACCACCGCGCCGACCGCGCGCGCGAACTCCTGCGCCTCCAGTAATGCCCAGCCGGGCCTGCCGTCGTGGTGGGCATGATCGATCCGGCCGCCTTCTATCATCAGGAAGTAACCGTCGTCATTCCCGGACAAAACGTCGATGGCTGCCAACGCCATGTCTGTGAGCATCGGCTCGGTCGAATCGTCCTCGCGTTCCGCAATGTAGCTCATGTGCGAAGGTGCAAACAGCCCCAGGACCTGATCCCCGGGCTTGAGTGACTCGAGTTGCTCGGCCGATGCGATGTAGCGGCGTTTTGCGCCGCCGCCCAGCCACTCACGCACGAGGTCGACGTCCGGTTCGCGGCGCGCGCCGCCGCGGTTGCTGCCGAAGAACGCCTTGCTCGAGCCGCCCATTGCGACGTCGAGTCCACCATGACCGAAATTGACGAGCTGCCAGGCAATGTCCGGGCATCCCGCCTCGAGGACGGGCGACGGAGTCAGCGTATCGAACTCCCAGTCACGCTCCGGCGACCTGGCATATACCGTAGCCGGTGTGGCGTGCGTAACACGGGTTGTCGTGACGAAGCCGACGGCCTTACCACGTTGTTTGGCGATAGTGCCGAGCGAGGTCAGCGGGTTGTCGCCCGCGGCTTCGCAGTCACGACGATTGGCTTGAGGACCCACGTTGATCATACCCGCGCGCGTCTTGATGCCGGTCATCATGGCCGTTGCGGTGCCAGCCGAATCCGGGACCTGCTGGTTGGTGTTATAGACCTTCACCATCGCGACGTTCGGAAACTTCTCGAACGACAAGACGTTTTCTTCTCCTTGCAGACCTTTCGACTGGCCGTCGAAAATTCGCGTCGCGGTGACGGTGGAAATACCCATCCCGTCGCCAACGAACAGGATGACATTCTTTGCCGTCGAGGTCGACTGCGGCGCCGGCGTCTGTGCCGCTTTCTGTCCGCAGCCCGCGAGCAGCGCGGCCAGAAGCAAGCTTGAAAAAATGCGTGTCATCGTTGCAGGTCAAATCCGGTTATAGTTCACGAAGATGAAAGTACTGAGAAACCTGTGCCTGGCCGTCGTCGTCCTTTTGGCATTCGGCACACACGAAGTCGCGGCCCAGGAGGCCGACGAGGCTGCCGCACCTGAAACTCCGGTGCTCGAATCGCTGGGCAGCAACTGGTGGGCTTACTTTGCCGGCACGCCCGAGGATGTCAAGCAGCGCGCGGACGGCTTCGTAGAGACCCTGTCCACGCAGGTGCCCGATCTCGCGGCTGCGAACCAGGACATTGCCCGTTCGGTTCTCGCCGCGCTGACCGACAACCTCGACGCCTATGTCGCCTTGCTCGACGATCCCGTGCTCGGGCTCAGGGAACTGCCGGCCCCGGCCGTCAGCTATTCGCTCGATGAGCTGCTGGAGCATGCGTCGCGCGCGCGCGAGGCGCGTGCCGGCGCGGAGCAGGAGCGGATCGAAGTCGAGAGAGAGCGTCGCATTCTGAACGGTGCGACGCGTCGTCGCGACCAGGCGTTCAAGGACTATGTCGCGGCGGAAGACGGCGACGAGCGCTGGCTTGCCGGATTGAGGCTGGTGCAAGTGCGTGCCGCGCAGGCCATCGCGTCGCGGCGGCTCGAGTTGCTCACGCAGAGCTACGAGCAGGCCGAGGCCTATGCGCGGTCGGCAGCAGAGCGCGTCAACGAGGCCCGTGAACGGCTCGAGGCAACGGACGCGGACGCTGAATACACAACGCTCGTCGAAGATTTGCGGGCGGCCGTGCGGGCGGTGTCCGAGGCGCAGGAGATGCTTCGGGAGGCCGAGATCGCGGCAACCGGGCTGGATCTGGATACGCCGGGCGGGCGCGCTCAGCAGCGCTTGCAGCAGCAGAGGACGATCGACGCCGAGGTCGAACTGGCCCAGGCCGAGGTTGCCCTGGGCCAGGTGCAGGCGCGACGCTGGTGGACTGCCCTGCAAATGGGCTCCGTCACCGACCTCGACCTGCTGCAGGCCGAGGCACTCGAGTGGTCCGAACTCGGACGTCGCGTCGAGCAAAGTCTGCCGCAGTGGCAGCGGGAATCTCGCGAAGAACTCATTGCCGTCCAGACGGTAAGCCGCGATGGCCTGAATCGCGCGGCGCGGCGCCTGCTCGATCAGCGCGTCGGCACCGCGCAGGAGACGCTCGGCCACTTGTCGGGACTGTCGGCGTCCGTCGAGGACCTGCAGCTGTTGTCGCTCGTTGTCGATGACGCCGTTGCCGACGCAGCGGGGGCTGTCAGCTCGTGGTGGGGCGGCCTGAAACGCAAGGTTCAGGGCGCTTACCTCCGCGTCAGTGGACTTGCCGACGTGTCGTTGTTTTCGGTCGGGGAGACGCCCGTTACCGGTAATGACGTCATGCGCGTGGTGCTGATCCTGCTTGTCGCATGGCTGTTGTCGCGCGGCGTGAGGCTCGCTTTCCGACGCATGAGCCAGCGCGAGTCGGCGAGTATGCAGGCGTCGATGTACACGGTCGGCAGGCTGACCCACTACACGATCATCATCCTGGCAGTGTTCATCGCGCTGTCGTCGATCGGTCTCGACTTCAGCAACCTCGCACTCGTTGCCGGCGCGCTCAGTGTCGGTATCGGTTTCGGCCTGCAGTCGATCGTCAGCAACTTCGTGTCCGGGCTCATTATCCTGTTTGAACACACCTTGCGTGTGGGCGATTACATCGAGCTGGACACGGGCCTCACCGGTACCGTCAAGTCGATCAACGTTCGCAGCACGTTGATCAACACCAACGACAATATCGACATAGTAGTACCGAACTCCGAATTCGTTACAACGCGACTCACGAACTGGACGCTCGGCGAGCGCATCCTGCGCGTGCGAATCCCGTTTGGCGTCGCCTACGGCAGCGACAAGGATCTCGTCAAGAAAGCGGCGATCGAGGCCGCGGACGAGGTACCGTACACGCTGACGCACATGAAGGGCCGCGAGCCCGACGTCTGGTTCGTCGAATACGGCGACAACAGCCTCAACTTCCTGCTGCTCGTCTGGGTCAACAGACAGGGTGCGCGGCGGCCGACGAGAACACGCGCCGCCTATCTCTGGGCGCTGGAGACCAAGCTTTCCGAATACGGTATCGAAATTCCGTTTCCGCAGCGCGACCTGCACCTGCGTTCGGGCTGGCCTGGTGAAAAACCGCCCGACGTCGAGCCCATCGAAGAGGATTCGACATTGTCCCCGGAATCCGAATGACTTAAGCTATATTGTTATATTAATAAGTCATTGAGGCATCGACCATGAGAGCTTTCCTCGCCGGCCTTGCCGCCGTTTCGGCGTTCTGTTTCAGCAGCAGCGTCCTCGCGGATCAGAATGCCGTGCTCGATCGCGACTTTCGCACCTTTCTCGAGTGGTTCCCGGGCGTCTACGACAACCAGGAGCAGGTGTACTTCGAGGACGAGCTCGGGGTGCCCGAAGACGAACGGCACGAGCGTATTCACCACACATTTGCACGCGTCGATCTGCCCGCGTTCGGCGAACACGTTTTCTATGTTCAGCAGTATCTCGACGACGATCCCGAGAAGATTTACCGGCAGCGAATCTACGTGTTCTCTCCCGATTACGCGGAGAATGCGATTCGCCTGCAGATATACACGCCGAATGACGTCGCGTCGCTGGTGGATGCACACCGCGATCCATCGAAGCTCGCGGGGCTGACGCCGGACCAGGCGCGCAACATGCCGGGTTGTGACGTGTTCTGGAAGAAACGCGCGGCCGAATTCGACGGGCAAATGAAAGAGCGCGCCTGCTCGTTCGTATCGCAGCGCAGCGGCAAACGTATCATCATCGACGACGACCTGGTCCTGAGCAAAGACGAACTCTGGATCAGCGATCGCGCCGAAGACGAGGATGGCAACTATGTGTTCGGCAACAAGGCCGGAATCCCGCACAAGAACATCAAGGCGCGCCGCTTCGAGTGCTGGCTCGCCGCGCTTCATGCGGATGGTGAGAACTGGACGTTCAAACAGGGGCTCGAGATGTGGGATCAGGGCGGCCAGGTCTGGATAGACACTGACGAGGACGAACCGCAAACCGTCGGCATCAAGATGCGCAACGTGCGCTGGCCTACGGGTAATAACCGCGATTCGCTGGTGCTGTACGCGTATCGCAAAGGCGAAGACAAGGCCGTGTCCTACGCCTGGGGTGAACCGACGGCGACGCGCCTTGCCATGAACCTGCGCTGGATACAGGCGAGCTGTACGCTGGCAGATTAGTCAGTTTGCTTCCGCGTACGTGGAACTAGCCGACCTGGCGGTCAATGCCCTCCCAGAACGGCGCGCGGAGCTCGCGTTTCAGGACCTTGCCGGCACCGGATAACGGCAGCGGATCCTCGCGCAGCGTGACGCTTTTCGGGCATTTGTAATTGGCGATCTTACCCTTGCAGTGATCGATGATCTCCTGCTCCATGACCTCGACGCCGGGAGCCGTGACGACGATCGCGTGCACGGCTTCGCCCCATTCTTTGCTGGGAATGCCGATGACCGCAACGGCGGCCACGGCCGGGTGCGTCGAAACGATACTCTCGACCTCGGCCGAAAAGACGTTCTCGCCGCCCGTCACGATCATGTCCTTGACGCGATCCACAATGAAGACGAAGCCGTCCTCGTCCATGTACGCCCCGTCGCCGGTCTTTACCCAGCCGTCGTTGAGCGTCTCGGCGGTCTGCTCGGGCAGGTTCAGGTAGCCCATCATCGAGCCCGGGCTGCGCGCGTAGACTTCGCCGACCTCGCCGGCATCGAGCCTGTTGCCGTCTTCGTCGCGGATTTCCACCTCGCAGCCGACGACCGGGCGCCCGGCCGAGCGCAGCTTGCCCGCCCTGGGGCCCGAGGTGACGTGGAATTCAGGCGGCAGCGCCGTTACGAGCGGAGCCATTTCCGTCTGACCGTAGCCCTGGATCAGCTTCACGTTCGGCAGTGCTTCCATGACGTGAAGTAGCAGGCCCTCGGGCATGGGCGATGCCCCGTACATCAGGTATCGGAGTTTTTCGAATTTTGTCGCATCGAAATCCGGATGTTGCATGATCATGCCGATCATCGTAGGCACCAGCAACGTGTGCGTGATCTCCTGCTCGGCGATCTGGTTGATGGCTGCATCGGGCGCGAATGCGGCCATGAAGTAGTGCGAGCCGCCGCTCATTGTGGCGCCCAGGCTGCCGGCCGTGTCGGCCAGGTGAAACATCGGCGCAACGTGCAGGTAGCGGTCGCCCGGATGGATGTCGAAGTGCTTGGCGCCGGCCATGCCGTTGTACCAGAGCGCCTGGTGGCTCAGCATGACACCCTTCGGGAACCCCGTCGTGCCGCCCGTGTAATAGATGCCGGCGAGGTCCGCGCCGCCGCGGCGTGCATCGTCGACGGGTTCGCCGCTCTCAAGGAAATTCTCGTAGGCCAGCATGCCGTCGGGCGTATCGCCGTCGTCGACGAACACGAATTTGAGGTCGTGGTTCGTCTCGGCTCTGATGCCCTCGACCATAGGCAGGAACGCACTGTCGATGAACACGAACGAGGTGCCGGAATCGTTGAGCGAATAGGCGTTCTCGGCCGCTGACCAGCGCGTATTCATTGGCACGATCACCGATCCTGCCCAGAGCGCGCCGAAGTAAAACTCGAGATAGCGTTCGGAATTCAGCGCGAGGATGGCGACGTTGTCTCCCGGCCCGATGCCGATCGAGCGAATTGCGCCGGCGAGTTTCGACGCCCGGTTCCTGAGCTCGGACCAGGTGACCGGGCCGTGGCGCCCGAACATCGCCGTCATATTCGGCGTGGTCGTCGCCGCCGTGTGCAGGGGCTGCGTGAGGTTGTACATATCAGCGCGCGCTCTCCATGTCGATGTTCCAGATGTAGTCGACGTGCGGGCCACAGATCTCCGTGAACTCCTTGCCCGCTTCGCTGACTTCCTCCCCCTGGCCGTACAGCAGGCCGATCGCTTCCGTGCGTGCCGCCATTAGCGCCCCGGGATCGGCCGCTGTCATCGTCTGGAGTTTACGGTACTTGCCGCCGACGACGTGCGAGGACCAGCCCCAGGAGTTCAGTTTGCCGTCCTCGACCATCTTGTCGAAGATCGGTGCGAAATGCTCATCGATGATCTCGTCGGCACGTTGTTCACGAACGATGTCGCACACGTGGTAGACGGAAAAGCCGGTTTTACCACGGGTCTTGCCGAGCGTACCGTTCTGGACCGACCAGACGTAATCGTCGTGAGCATCACATGCGTCCGCAAATTTCTCGGCGCTTTCCTCGTCGTCGAGCGCATTGATCGCATCGCCGTAAGCGTCGAGGCCGTCGAACACGCCGTCGATCGAATCGGCCTGGAAATAGCGAATGCGACGCCACTTGCCGCCGGTGTGGTGCACGAGCCAGCCCCAGGACATGATCTTGCCATCCTCCATGAGCTTATCGAGTACCGGCGCGTCGCGTTCTTTGAAGACCTCGTCGGCGTCCTTCTCGCTGTCGGCGTCGCAAGAGAAATAGGTGGCGTAAGTGAAGATTGACGGCTGCTCGTCTTCCTGTGCGTTCGCGCCGCCGGCGAACAAGGCTGCCACTGCGCCAGCCAGAACAAAGTAGCTTTTTTTCATTATTATCCCCAACTTATTGTTGCAACTGCATTCTGATGACCCTAATCGTAGTCGAGTTTTCACGAATGACCAGTTTTTGCTGCGAACGCTGCAGCCGATCCGCGCCTATTCCGCCACGGCAGCTGAGAAGAAGTGTTCCTTGAACGGCAACGACGCCGCCCCGATGGCGCTCGCATCGCCGCCTGCTTTGGATACCAGCAACCGGGGAAGGGCCCTTGGTTTACCGCGCCGCGAGTCGTTGTAGATATCGATATACGGTATGACGCGACGAGCGAGCGACGCCGGCATGCGCCCGCCCAGGACGATGGCTTCCGGGTCGAGAATGGCTGCCAGCGCCGAAGCAATGAGCGAGAACGAGCTTCGCGTCTTGGTGATCCACTCGTCGATACCCGGCCATTCCGGATCAAACGCCGCGATCATTTCCGAGACGCCCGCGTGCTCTACGCCGTATTCGCCCAGCGTCTGTCGCAAGGATTCCAGCGAGGGGTGCTGGTAGATGTTCTTGGGCAGCAGCAAGCCGATTTCGCCGCCGTTGCCGTTACAGCCGCGCATCAACTCGTGGTCGATGATGATGCCTCCGCCCAGAAGCGTGTCGATGAACAGGTACGCGAAGTTGTCGTAATTGCGCCCGACGCCGACGAGGCTCTCGCCGACGGCGGCGGCATTGCCGTCGTTTTCGACCCAGATCGGCATCTCGAAGCGCTCTTCGAAAAATCGATCGACAGCGATCAGCGCCCAGTCATCGAGCGGGCTCGGCGTGTT
>JAAUYH010220352.1_pt1 | contig 10944 bp, 10 predicted proteins | sample 7278061 | NCBI WGS metagenome assembly JAAUYH01 (sample SAMN14350203, study PRJNA611818) | marine sediment metagenome | isolation source: surface marine sediment (0.6m) | place: French Polynesia: Moorea | collected 2018-08 | reverse complement strand
TCATCAGCATTTTTATATAAGTCTGTAATATAAGCAACATTATAATTTTGCCAGCTTATTCGATATCCAAGTGATTTTTGAGTTTTGTTAATTAATGCTGCAGTGACGGTAATATCATTAAGAGTAATGGTTTTACCTGAAGTTAAGTTATAAAACTGTAACTTGGATTGCATTACTTGTAATGGATATGGAAACAAAGGTTGCAACATTTGGTCGCATAAACATTGTTTGATTGAAGCACCATTGGTTGCAGCTGTACCGTAAATGTGAAAACAATTATCCTTTACAAATGCAGGGGCAAAAAAAGGAAAACCTTGAACTCTATTAGTTTGCGAATTAGTAAAAAACAAATGTGCCTCAATTGACTTTTTTTCTTGAAGCCAACTTTTTCCTAAAACACGCAATCCGGTACCAGCATCCAAAACTAGACGCTGGCCATCAATATTAATTTCTATACAAGCAGTATTACCACCGTAGCGACGATTTTCGCTGTTGGGAGTAGGAATTAAACCCCTTACTCCCCAAAATTGGATGAAAAATTTTCCATCTTGGTTTTGACTTCCGGTAGTTTGCTCATCTGTTACGTAGTTCTGAGGATGTGACAGTTCTTGATTTGACATTTCCCTGAAAACTAGACATTATCGAGCAAGTCATCATAACGCCTCACTTCCAACAGTTCATTGTTTCGATTGACAATTACTACCTTTGGAGAGTGGGTTTTGAGTTCTTCAAAAGTGAACTGCCCGTAAGACATTATAATCAAGCGATCGCCGATAACGCCCTTACGTGCTGCAGCACCATTTAACTCAATAGCCCCGGAGTTAGGTGGAGCAGGAATTGCATAGGTCACGAGTCGAACACCATTAGTAATATTTACAACTTGTACCTGCTCAAACGGGAGAATATCTGCTTTTTCCAACAGCATTTGGTCTATGCTGACACTTCCTACATAGTCTGGATTTGCGCCCGTTAGGGTACAATCATGAATTTTTGCTAAAAGGAGCGTTCGTTGCATCTCTTTTAGATATTTCCGTAATTATAAATTTATTATTTGGTCAGTTAGTCAGGGAAAGTAATTTCTTTCCCTATTTACTGACTTTAGCTGCTCGAGAAACTTTTTAAGTAATTTCCTCTGCGATATCTCTAACCGTTTTTACCAGCTGCTATGCATTGCTCTACTAAAGGCATAACTTTATCTACATCTTGCCAGCCCTTAATCTCTGTAACTTTCTTTTCCAAATTTTTATAGGAACGGAAAAATTCAGCGATTTCGTCCAATCGATGGGATGGCAAATCTTTGAGAGATTTTATGCCAACATAACGAGGATCTTTGTCAGGAACACAAAGAATTTTCTCGTCGCGATCGCCACCATCAATCATTTCAAGCATTCCAATTGGTCGTGCAGCAATCACACATCCAGGAAAAGTTGGCTCATCCATTATTACCATCCCATCAAGGGGATCGCCATCATCAGCCAAAGTATTTGGTACAAATCCATAATCGTATGGGTATTGCACTGAAGAATAAAGTACTCGGTCGAGGGCAAAAGCCTGGATGTCTTTATCGAATTCGTACTTATTTTTACTACCGCCAGTAATTTCAATGAGAACGTTAATTACACCGGGCTTCGGCTGAGCCGGAATAAGAGATAAGTCCACAATAGTGCTCCTGAGCTATTAAATTCTTAATGAGTGGGCACACCCAAAGGCTCCCCTGTAGAATTCTAGGCTAATATGTCCTCGTGCCAAAGCCAAGTAGAAAATTAGGATGAAGAAAATTGAAGACTGTAGTCCAGGGATGAAATGCTAATTTCATTTAAAATGGCAAAAAATATTTGCACATTTATTATTTGCATATTTATGACTCAGCTATATTTATCTTTGACTATTTCCTATTTTTATTTACCTCAAAAATCTTACGTGAAGTGTATTAGTGGCTATGAATAGACAACCCACGTTGCAAACACAAAGGTTACTTCTTAGACCTTTTATACTCAGTGATGCACCACAAGTGCAAAAATTAGCGGGTACATGGGAAATTGCTGATATGACCTTATCACTCCCCTATCCCTATGAGGATGGAATGGCAGAGAAATGGATTAAAACTCATTCACCAGGTTTCAGGGAAGGAAGTCAAGTTATATTTGCGGTAGTAATACACGAAATTAACACCTTATGTGGTGCTATTGGCTTGGGAATCAATCGAGAGCATTCCCGTGCAGAAATCGGTTACTGGATCGGTAAACCTTACTGGGGAAAGGGTTACTGCACAGAAGCTGCCAAAGAAGTTTTAAGATATGCTTTTGAAGATCTAGGATTAAATCGCATTCATTCGAGTCATTTATCACGCAATCCTGCATCAGGAAGAGTAATGCAAAAAATAGGGATGATTTACGAAGGATGTCATCGTCAACATGTATTGAAATGGAATAAATTTGAAGATTTAGAGAAATACGGAATTCTTAAAACTGATTGGTATAGACAATCTAAGTCATAGTTTCATAACTCAAGCATGAAGAATACTTTTATGACGATAAAGTAATACTACTACTAAATACTTCAAATAAGTCATATTAAGTATAAAAAATACTCTTTAAATGAAGATGATATAAGCTTCAGTTTCTATCATTCAGGTAAATTTTTGTAATCCTTTTTCTGTACAAATACCTTTTAAAGGTCGATCCCAATCCTCAACTGGTATTTGTGGTAAATAAGCGAAATCAAAAACTATACCAATTGTTGGAATCATTTCCCACTCAGGAGAACTCAATAAGCGGTCATAATAACCGCCACCATAACCCAAGCGATATCCTCTACGATCGCAAGCTACACAAGGAACTAAAATCAAATCGACTTCTTGGGAATTTATTTTTGGTAATTCAGGGTGAGGCTCTACAATACCGTAAGTACCATTAATTACAGGATCGTTGTATTTCCAATGATACCAATGAAGAGATTTTCCAATGCAGCGAGGAAAACCCCAGACCTTATCTGACTTAGCATCCAGCCTATTAAGGAATAAAGGACTTAGATCGGGTTCTTGACGAAAGCTGAAATAGGCAAGAATAGTCTGAGCTTTAATCAGATAAGCAGAATTTTGTAAATGAGAACAAATAACATTACTTTTTTTTCGCCATTCTTGTGCAGTCAAAAATTTACGAGTGGCAATCACAGATTGACGTAATTTTATTTTTTCATGGTTATTTTTTTGATAATTATTTTGAGCCACAATCTTATTAAAGATATTAAAAAGTTTATAAATCAACCCATTAGCGTAATACAATTGTAGACTGAATAAATACGAGCAGTTACTATACCTAAATTAAATTTAATTTGGGCTTTGAATCAAAAATCTGACATTTTTCTGAAGTTGGAATTTTGAGGAAAATTTAAGATAGGTGCCTTTTAGAATAGTATATATTAATTCACATAAGTCATAAAAATAACTTTATATTCTTGCAAATACAAAATCTATGACAGAAAGTAGTATTCAATATACAGAAAAACGCAACTTTTCTATTGACAGTATATTGAATCTTTATAAAGCAAATGAGTGGTCAGCAGCAGAAAAACCCCAGAAGTTATATGATGGCTTAATGAATTCTCATTATCTAGTTTCTGCATGGGATGGCGATAGACTTGTCGGTTTAGGTAATGCTATTTCTGATAGTTATCTAGTAGTCTACTACCCTCATTTATTGGTTTTGCCAACATATCAAAAACAAGGAATTGGGTATAATTTATTGCATATGCTCACTAGTAAATATAAAAATTTTCATCAACGCATTTTAGTAGCAGATAATGATGCAGTAGGTTTTTATAAAAAATGTGGTTTTGAAAGAGCAGGAAAGACTCAACCAATGTGGATTTATCAAGGAAAGTGAATCCATGTGAAAGAGAGGAGACAGGAGCGAAGAAATAAACAATTCCTAATTTTTAATTCCCAATTTCTTCGCCCAATCTCCAATCCCCACTTATTCAAATCAAATCAAACTACAAGTTCAAATTAAGCCACGAACTGCGGAGCATTTTGACGATACCATTCAACAGTATTTTTGAGACCTTGCTTAAAATCTACTAGAGCAGTAAAACCAAAGGCTTGCTTAGCTTTTTGAGTATCTAAACAGCGACGGGGTTGTCCATTGGGTTTGTCAGTTTCCCAAACAATTTCGCCCTCAAACTCCATCAACTCACAAATTAAATCAATTAAATCGCGGATAGAGATTTCATAACCAGTTCCCAAATTTACAGGGTCAGATTCATTGTAATATTGAGTTCCCATAACAATACCCCGTGCAGCATCTTCAGAATAAAGAAACTCTCGGGTTGGACTACCATCTCCCCAAACAGGAATGCGAGTGACCCCATTCATTTGAGCTTCATGGACTTTACGTATTAAAGCTGGAATAACGTGAGAACTTCTAGGATCGAAATTATCTTCCGGACCATATAAATTTACTGGTAAGAGATAGATACCATTAAAATCATATTGTTGACGATAAGCTTCTAATTGTACTAACAAAGCTTTCTTTGCAATACCGTAAGGAGCGTTTGTTTCTTCAGGATAACCATCCCATAAATTATCTTCTTTAAATGGTACCGGAGTAAATTTGGGGTAGGCACAAATAGTACCAACACAAACAAATTTTTCCACCCCTGCTTCATAAGCTGCATGAATTAGCTGGGTTCCCATCATTAAGTTATCGTAGAACAACTCAGCAGGTTTTTCTCGGTTTAAACCGATACCACCGACGTGAGCCGCAAGATGGATAATGATATCTTGTCGATCTACTGCTCGTTTACAGTTTTCCATTACGCGCAAATCGCATTCGCGCGATCGAGGTACAGTAATTTTCTCGCGATTGGCTCCAGCCTTACATAGCTGTTCAATAACCTGATTTCCTAAAAAACCTGCTCCACCAGTGACGAGAATGCGTTTGTTTTCTAGCTCTAAGCATTTCATATTTTTATCTTCGTCAATATAAAAGTTCCATAACTCCAAGCAGAAAGCGCAAAGCTATGAAGCTAAAACTCTAGCCCATAGCTGAAAGTTTAATAAGAATTACATATGCAGTGCACCGAGTTCTTGGCGAATCATGGCATTATCTTTAACAGATTCAGTTACTTGAGCATTGGGAGAAGTTAAACCTAATGCTTTGAGATCTGCTTCTACCATTAAGGAAACTAATTGCTCAAATGTAACCGAAGGCTTCCAACCCAATTGTTCTTGTGCTTTAGTGGAATCACCAATTAGTAAATCTACCTCAGCTGGTCTGAGATAGCGTTTATCAAACTTCACATAATCTTGCCAGTTAAGATTTACATAGTTAAATGCTATCTGTAAGAATTCTTTAACAGAATGAGTTTCACCTGTGGCTATTACGTAATCATCGGGCTTTTCCTGCTGCAACATCATCCACATCGCCCGTACATAATCCTTAGCGTAACCCCAATCCCTTTTCGCATCTAGGTTACCCATATAAAGGTCTTTTTGTTTCCCAGCAACAATACGTGCTACCGCCCTAGTTATTTTACGAGTAACAAAAGTTTCTCCTCTTCTCGGAGACTCATGATTAAACAAAATACCATTGCACGCAAACATATCATAGGACTCACGGTGGTTTACGGTTTGCCAGTGAGCATAAACCTTAGCACAAGCGTAAGGACTACGGGGATAAAAAGGAGTAGTTTCTTTTTGAGGGACAGCTTGTACTAAACCAAACATTTCTGAAGAACCGGCTTGGTAAAAACGAACTTGCTTCCCAGTACGACCTTGATAATCCCGAATTGCTTCCAACAATCGCAACGTCCCCATTCCCACAGCATCAGCCGTATATTCAGGTGAATCAAAGCTTACTCGCACGTGAGATTGAGCGCCCAAATTATAAATTTCTACAGGTTGAACTTCCTCAAGTATCCGACGCAAAGTTGTACCGTCAGTCAAGTCGCCATAATGAAGAAACAAACGTACACCTTGTTTGTGAGGATCTTCATAAATGTGATCTATGCGGTCTGTATTAAAAGTTGAAGTGCGACGGATAATTCCGTGAACTTCATATCCTTGTTCCAGCAAAAACTCACTCAGATATGAACCATCTTGTCCTGTTATACCGGTAATCAATGCTCGCTTGTTTTGCATAATACTTGACGCTTCCTTATTTTCCCTAATGGTAAACTACTCTAACTAGGTATAAGTTAACAGGCTACAATTTTATCTCCCACGCAATACTTACCAATTTTACATACCTTATTTGATATAACTCGCCTTATTGTATGAGTAAATGTACTTAAGCAAGTTTAAGTTTAACAACTCATATATTTTGCATGCTTGCAAAATAAAATGCTTATTTGATTTATACAAACAGTTGGATTTTCATAAAAACTTTATTAGTATATTCCTTTATATCAGAAACTTGCCAATTCACAATTACACTTAGATGAAATTAAAAATTAAATTCAAACAACTAAAATGATTGCTTGGGAAACTACATCTTGGTCTATCTAGACCCACTGAAAATCTGCAATACCTTTTGATTAGCTAATTATATTTATTAAGTGACAAAGTAACCAACAATTTTTAATGGTTTGAGATGGCTTTCTATTGTCGCAATGACAGTATTTACGTTGTCCGTGCATAAGTCCTGCTTTCTTAAATTTACAAAATTAAATAGGAATATTAATAATTAGGAGAATAATTTAGTATGGCGATGAAAATTTGTATAAGCATAGTTTTTAAGTGATTCAAAAATAAACTTGTTTTATTTTTATTAAAACAAAAAAAATAGGGGCATAAATAGCCCCGTATTAACGAATTAAAAACTGTCAATAAGCACCGTTATCTTTTGGAATCATTACCACACCAACAGTTTTGATAACTATCCATAAATCCAACCAAAAGTTTCTAAATTTAACATAGTGTAAATCTATTTTAACTCTCCGGGGATAGGGAATATCATTACGTCCAGAAACCTGCCATAAACCAGTAATCCCTGGTCTGATCGTGAGAATTTCATCTATGTAAGGACCATACTTAGGCAACTCTTCAGAAACCAAAGGTCGCGGTCCCACAACACTCATATCACCCTTTAAAACATTCCAAAATTGAGGAAACTCATCCAGGCTGGTGATACGTAAAAATCTACCGATTGCGGTAATTCGGGGATCTTTTTTAAGCTTAAAGTTCGTTTTAAACTCTTGACGTATCTGGGGCGAAGCTTCCATCATCTGCATCAGTATTTCATCAGCATTAGTTACCATTGTTCGGAACTTAATGCAATTAAAAGATTTGTAGTTTTTCCCCACCCGTTCTTGAACATAAAAAATTGGGCCATCTGAGTTTAAAGCAATCAGTAAAGCCAAAAGTAAGTATACGGGAGAAAATAAAATCAAAACCAAAAGCGAGAACGTAATGTCAAATAATCGCTTGGTAAACTCTTTGTTGAAAGTTTGCGAGAATAAACCTCTGAGCCGAACTTTAGGGGTCTTTTTCCGTTGGATGCGTTTTACAACATCACGGGGTGACGCATAACGCTTCCTAACTTTGAGAGATTTGCCAATGCCAGATATATCAAAATTTGGTTTCACCCTTTCTTCAACCGGATAGGTATTGTTGCTAAAACGACGCCTCGTACCGGATTTTCTACGCGAAGGCGCATAGATAGTTGAAGAAGCGCGAAGCATAGCTTCCCGCAAGTTTAATCGGCTTCTCTCAGCATCTGGTTTGCTCCCAGATGAAGGTTTGCTCGAGAGGAGTGAGCTCTGTGCCGTCATCATACTCCTTAACAATCCACACCACACATAGTCCCAATCTTAAAGCCAAATGTAGTTGCTTCTAGAAGTGATTTTCCAAAAGCAGGGCTTTACTCAATATTTTTCAAGATATTTTTCAATATTTTGCCGTAGAAGACGACCTATCTTGATTGCAGGTATCGATAAATTCAAAGTAACGTTGTGCAAAGGCTTGAGAAGAAAACTGGGTAGCATTTTCTCGGGCTGACTCTGGGTCAAATTTCCCTTGGTATGCTTCAAAAGCCTCTATTGCTTCGATCAAAGCAGCTGTTGTTTGCTCCCTAAATAAAATTCCCGTACCTTTATGACCTGATGAGCGGATATCGAGCACAGTTTCTAATGCACCACCAGCCCCGTAAGCAATCACCGGAGTACCACAAGCTTGAGCTTCTACTGGGGCAATGCCAAAGTCTTCACAAGCTGCGTAAACAAAACCTTTAGCACTAGCCATATATTTTTTTACCACATCATCGGGTTGCCACCCAAGTATTTTGATGTTAGGTTTAGCTAATTTCTTAATTTTTTGCATTTCATTACCTGTACCAATTATTACCAGTTCTTTTTTTAACTCGTTAAAAGCCCTGACAATTAAAGATACTTTTTTATAACTAACTAACCGGGAAACTATTAGATAAAAATCTTCTTTTTCAGTTAAAAATGGAAAATGTTCGATATCAACAGGCGGATAAATTACAGTTGCTTCTCGACGATAGCAGCGCCAAATCCGACTGGCGGTATATTTGGAATTGGCGATAAAACGATCAACCCGATTTGCAGTCAATACATCCCACTGACGTAAGCTGTGTAGTATATATCTTGTTAGCCAACCTGTAATTCCGTGACCAAGGCGACTTGCTTTTAGGTAATCAAAAGTCAAGTCCCAAGCGTAACGCATTGGGCTGTGGCAATAACAAATGTGCAACTGTTCGGGGGTAGTGATTACTCCCTTGGCAACAGCATGGGATGAAGACAAAATAATGTCATACTCCCGTAAATCTAACTGTTCAATTGCTAACGGTAATAAAGGTAAGTACTTTTGAACCCCATTACGGGCCAAAGGAAGCTTTTGCAGAAAGGTTGTACCAATTTGCCGTTTGTATAAATAACTTTCTTTTTGGCTGGATTCAAAATCAATCAGGGCATATAAATCAGCATCAATGTGATTCAAAATTTCTCGGACGACGAGTTCCGAACCACCAGTGGCTTTTGGTGTTAACCACTCATGCACCAAAGCATATTTCAAGGGCACAATTAACTTCTCACACCTAGAGAAAACAAAAATCGGTAGATTTGATTTTGAGATTAAACGAAAAAATTGTCACCGTAAGTAAAAATTTGGACAATTTTCGCATCTAACCTCAGACGTTATCTTAACAACAGAGGTTCCAGAAGGACACCACAAGCTGATAACCTCAAAAATAAGGGAAAATCTCAATCTTTAAAAGTCAATCGAAAAGATTAATTTATGCGTATTTTAATTATGGGTGGCACCCGATTCATTGGTGTTTACCTAACTAAACTGCTAGTAGAAGCTGGGCATGAAGTAATATTATTTAATCGCGGTAATCGACCGTTACCTGTGGATGGTGTAGGACAAATTATTGGCGATCGCAAAGATCCCAGCCAGTTACAGGAAAAGTTAGGAAAAGAAAAATTTGATGCGGTTTTTGACAACAATGGGAGAGAACTTACTGATACTCAACCATTAGCGGAAATTTTTCAAGATCGCCTACGACATTTTGTATACATGAGTTCTGCTGGAGTGTACCTGAAATCAGACCAGATTCCCCATATAGAAGGCGATGAAGTAGATCCAAAAAGTCGACATCGTGGTAAGCATGAAACGGAAGCTTACTTAATGCGATCGGGTATACCATTTACTTCTATTCGACCTACTTACATTTACGGTCCTCAAAACTATAACGACCTTGAAGCTTGGTTTTTTGACAGAATTGTTCGCAACCGTCCGATCCCAATTCCTGGCAATGGAATGCACATTACCCAGTTAGGTCATGTTGAGGATTTAGCCAGGGCAATGTACCAAGTATTGGGAAACCAAATGGCTATCAAACAAATTTACAATATATCCGGCAATCGCTTTATTACTTTTGATGGTCTAGCACGGGCTTGTGCGATCGCTGCAGATAAGTCACCTGATGAGATTAAAATTGTTCATTACGATCCCAAGCAATTTGATTTTGGCAAACGAAAAGCTTTCCCGATGCGGTTACAGCATTTCTGTGCTTCTGTGAATAAAGCGATGACCGAATTGAATTGGAAGCCAAAGTACGATCTAGTTTCCGGCTTAAAAGATTCCTTCAAGCATGATTACCTCAAATCAGGAAGAAATGAGAAGGAAATAGATTTTTCCATTGATGAAGAAATCTTAAAAGTTTCGTGATTTTTCGATGAGTTCAATTTTGCTCATCCATTTTTGTTAGTTAATTTTGTAATCTACTCTTGCCAATAGAGTCTTGTAAATAAAGGTTAAGATTGTAAATTCATTTCTGTTAACTAATCTTGACAAATTTACACTAAGAAATATTGTGAAGAGTTTGCAAAGAATCACAACATAATTCATATACATCAAGTAAAAATCACTGTGGTTCTTTATCTTTTTTCTTTTTAATTGCTCGAGCAGGATTTCCCGAATAAATCGTCATCGCTTCTAAAGAATGTCCAGTTACTCCACCAAGAGTTAGTACTGTATCCTTACCAACATTAACTCCAGGACCGATTGCTGAGTTTGCTGCTATCCAACTACTTTCTTGAATATGAATTGGAGCAGGAGTTAGTTTGAATTCGGGATGATTCCAGTCATGATTCCCCGTACAAAGATAAACTCTTTGCGATATACAGACATGACTTTCGATGGTCACAGGAGCTATATTATCAATCCAAGCTTCTTCACCAAGCCAAACATAATCTCCAATTGTCAATCGCCAAGGAAATTTTACCTTCACTCCTGGTTTTATTCTCACTCCTTGACCAATATTGGCTCCAAATATTCTTAGGATCCACACCTTAATGGGTGAAATAGGAATCAGATGACTTTCAACCAAAGGAGAGCCAAAGAAATACCACAGAAGTTGTTTCCAGTAAGGTGCTCCAGGAGTATAAGTACCAACAGTGTAATTATCTAAACGCATAAGATTT
>JAAUYH010248944.1_pt1 | contig 10946 bp, 10 predicted proteins | sample 7278061 | NCBI WGS metagenome assembly JAAUYH01 (sample SAMN14350203, study PRJNA611818) | marine sediment metagenome | isolation source: surface marine sediment (0.6m) | place: French Polynesia: Moorea | collected 2018-08 | reverse complement strand
TTCCGATCCCGATTTCGCACTTTGGGTCGACCGAAACACCCTCCGTCACAAGCATGATTCCTATGTCAGCGCGGTGATTTCGCTTAAGCCCGTCGGCGGAATCCCCGGCGATGCGACGGGTGAGCAGATGCGCCTGATGGCAAAGCTCGCCAAGCAATACTCGTTTGACGAATTGCGCATCATGCACACCCAGAACGTGGTGCTGCCGCATGTGAAGATCGCCGATCTGCACGCGCTGTGGACTGAGCTTGAGGCAGCGGGCCTTGGCTCGCCTAACATGGACTCGATCGAAGACATGATCGCGTGCCCTGGCCTCGACTATTGCTCTTTGGCGAACGCCCGCTCGATCCCGCTGGCTCAGCGCATTTCCGAACGTTTCGATGCCTCAGGCAAGACTGAAAAGCTTGGCGAATTGAAGCTCAAGATTTCAGGCTGCATCAATGCCTGCGGTCACCACCATGCAGGCCATATCGGCATTCTCGGCGTCGATAAGAAAGGCATCGAGAATTACCAGCTCTCGCTCGGCGGCAGCGAGGCAGAGGATGTCTCCCTCGCCAAGATCACCGGCCCCGGCTTTACCGAAGACGGTGTGATCGAAGCGGTCGAGAAAGTCACAGACGTCTACCTTGAGCGCAAGCAAGGCGAGGAGCGCTTCCTAGACACCTATCGCCGGATCGGCATGGAGCCGTTCAAGGAGGCGCTTTATGGCTGAAAACCTCGGAACCAGCCCGGACGAAGTGCAATTCCGCTTCCGCGATGACGAACCGGTCGATCATGGCACGGTCACAGTCGATGCATGCTGCGACCAGACCAACGCAACTGCCGTGAGGATTGAGCCAGGCGACGATGCGCGCGCGCTTCTTCCCTTCCTTGATCGGCTCGCACTGGTTGAAATCAACTTCCCCAGCTTCGCCGATGGGCGCGGCTATTCGGCTGCACGAATCCTGCGCGAGGCGGGATACGTGGGCGAATTGCGCGCCGTCGGAGACGTGTTGATCGACCAACTCAGCCACATGCGCCGCTGCGGCTTTGACGCCTTTGCACCGGACAACCCACTCGATGAAGACGACGCCAGGCGCGCTTTTTCGACTTGGGACAATGTCTACCAACGAACAGTCGATGGCCGGAAGACAATCCAGGAGATGCGCCATGAATGAAGTGCGCAAGATTGATCGCCTCGACGCTTCCCCGCGCTTTTCCGAACACGACGCGGTGCGCCTCAACCGCATGTTTCGCGGTTCCTCGACGCAGGAAATGCTTGAAGGCGTGATCAAGGGCAGTCTCGCCGGGGACGTCGCTGTCGTCTCCAGCTTTGGCGCAGAAAGCGTCGTGCTCCTGCACCTTCTCGCTCAGGTCGACCCGAGCATCCCCGTGCTGTTCCTCGATACAGGCAAGCACTTTCCCGAAACGCTGACCTATCGCGATGAGGTGGTCGAACGCCTCGGCCTCACAAATCTTGTCATCCTGACACCCGACGAAGCGGAGCTGGGCGAAAAGGACGAAACGGGCCTCCGCTGGTCCTACGATCCCGATGGCTGCTGCGAAATCCGCAAGGTGAAGCCGCTCGCCAAGGCTCTGGCTGACTACGATGCCAGCTTCACCGGGCGCAAGGCGTTCCAGTCCTCCACCCGCGCCAATTTGCCGCGCTTTGAGCTCGACAATTCCGATGCGCAAGGGCGGCTGAAGATCAACCCGCTGATCGACTGGTCGGCCGAGGACATCGCCGCCTATCTGGAAGAGCATGACTTGCCGCGTCACCCGCTCGTCGCTCAGGGATTCCCCTCGATCGGATGCGCACCCTGTACGCACAAGGTTGCTGAAGGCGAAGACCCTCGTTCAGGCCGCTGGAAAGGCTGGGACAAGACCGAATGCGGCATCCACAAGCCGGGCGAGGAACCGTTCCTCTAAGGCTCTTGGGGGGCCATCCGCTCGATAGTCGACGCTTCATCGAGTTCAGGATCGTAGGATGTCCACACGCCGTTCTCGTCGACATTTTCGACAAAGCATACTTCGGTAGCGCCTGAGCCTCCGCCCATCGAACAGAACTGGTTGCCGGGACCAAGTCGCCAGGTGCCCGTTTCAACCACGCGCCCATCCTCGGCTTTGCTCACGAAAGTGCCGTCCGCGCGCACCTCCTCGAAGAAAACGTCGTCATACTGAGTGGTAATCTTGAAGGTACCATGCGGCGGTCCGCCATCCGCGGCGTTCGTTCGAATCGCCTCTACGCCCTGCCCTTCATCCAGCCCAGGTATGTCGAAATCGCTGATATCGACCTCGCCTCGCTCGGGCGCCATGATCGGTTCGCTGTTACAGGCTGCGAGCGCTAGAATGACGGCAATCGGAAACGAAAAACGCATCTTCACGGACCTTTTCACGCAAGATTAGCGCCGCTGCTACGCACCGCAAGTGAGCCTAGAGCCAATCCTTATCGCGATACCATCTCGCCGTGGCTCTCAGCCCTTCTTCACCTGAGATGGTCGGCTGCCACACATCTTTCGGCACGGCGCGGTCGGAGCGTGAGACCCAGTTGGGGTGGCTCATATAGCCCACGCGGTCAGCGGTGAGTTTCGCGTTTGCGCCGCGAAATAGCTTGTCCATGCGCGCGGCCATTTCGAGCGCGGGCCTGGGCAGATGCGGAGCAAAGACGGCTTTGCGACCCACAGCCTCTCCGATCGCCTGCGCCAGTTCCTTGTGCGACCAGCCGCCTTCGCGACCGTCATCGGGTTCGTAGATCTTCTTGAGAGAATTGCGCTCAGCCAGTGCGACAAGAAGTCTCGCCAGATCATCGGCGTGAATGATTGAACTCGCGCCGCCCGGCGGCAGAGGAACAAAGCCACGCTTGGCGGTCTTGAACATCTCAAGGTAGTCGACATCGCGCGGGCCATAGACACCGGGAGGGCGCACAATGGTCCAATCGAGCTTGCTCGCCTGCACGAGTTCCTCGGCCTTTGCCTTGGACGCGCCATAGACCGAAAGTTCGGGCTTTCGCGCCGAGAGTGAAGACACGAAGACAAAACGACGGACTCTCGCATCCTTCGCGGCTTCGATCGCATGTTCGGTGCCGGTCACGTTGGCAGCTTCGAATTCAGCCGGGTCGGGCGTGTTGGTGAGGCCGGCAATATGGATCACCGCGTCAGTACCTTCGCACAAGGCACCAAGCGCAGCTTTATTCTCAAGACTGCCTCTGACCCATGTCACGCCTTCGCGCCCAGATTGCTCACGCCGGGCGAGCGCTGCAACCTCGTGACCTGCGCCAAGAGCCGCTTCGAGCGTCGCGGCCCCCACAAAGCCGGTCGCTCCGGTGATCGCCAGTCTCATGTCAGCCTACCCTTGCACCATGTGGTCGCGGTGAACGACAGCGGCGCGCGGCGCATAACCAAGCCGGGCTTCCTGTTCGCCTTGCTTGAGACCTACGATCGCGCGGCATTCCTCAGCCGAATATTCGACCAGCCCCTGCCCCAGCCGCTCGCCTTTTGGGCCGTGAAGGCTGACAAGCGCACCCCGATCAAACTTGCCCTCGACCTCGATCAGACCGGCTGCAAGCAGGCTCGCACCGCCTTGGAGCGCTTCGACGCAACCCGCATCGACGGTGAGAACGCCTTCCGGAGCAAGCCGCCCGCCAAGCCACGCCTTGCGAGCATTGTCGCTGCGCACGGGGAGAAACAACGTCCCCTTTTCACGAACGAATTGCTCGGTGATCGGGGCTCCAATACGCCCATCGATGATAGCCAACGCAATCCCTGCACGCTCGGCAATCCGCGCAGCCTGAAGTTTGGACCGCATACCGCCCGAACCCATGCCCGAAGACGAACCCTCCCCCGCCATCGCCATGATCTCAGGCGTGACGCCTTCGACCCGTTCGATCAACTGGGCGCCCTCCTCAGACGGATCGCGGTCATAGAGCCCGGCAACATCGGAAAGCAGTAGCACCGCATCGGCATTAGCCGCCTGAGCCACGCGCGCTGCCAGTCGGTCGTTGTCGCCAAAGCGGATTTCCTCGGTAGCGACACTGTCATTCTCGTTCACCACCGGCACGGCACCAAGCTCCAACAACCGCTCTAGCGTTGCAGCCACGTTGAGATAGCGGCGACGGTCTTCGAGATCGCCTAGGGTTACCAACAATTGCGCTGCAACCAGTCCAGACGAAGCGAGCCGCTCCGCCCAAAGCTGCGCCAGCTCCACCTGGCCGACGGACGCCGCGGCCTGCGCATCGGCAAGGCTCGCACGGCCTCGCGCGGGAAGATTCAACCGGTAAGCGCCCTGCGCAATTGCACCTGAACTCACAACAATTACCTGAGTGCCGCGCGCGGTCAGGAAGTCGATGTCGCTTACCAGATTCGCAAGCCAATCGAACTTTGCGCCCTGGTCATCCACCAGCAACGCGCTGCCAATCTTGATCACCAAGCGTCTGACGGAAAGAAGGTCGCTGACTTTCTCGATTGCCATGGCGTCAGATCGGCGACCACTCGCCGCCGTTTTCGTCCTGCTCTTCAACTTCGGAAGCGTTGGTTTCGGTCGCGGTGCGATCAGGCAAGTAGGTGAGGACTGCATCCATCAATTCCTCGATCCCCTCGCCGCTTGCGCCCGAAACGGTGAAGACCTTGTCCGCGCCGGCCTTGAGCAATTCGTCGGCAAAAGCCTCGCCCAGTTCCTTATCTGCAAGATCAAGCTTGTTGAGTGCGATGATCTGCGGCTTGTCTTCAAGCCCCGCGCCATAGGCTTCGAGCTCATCCTGCACGATCCGCATCGCTTCGGCGGGGTCCTCGCCCGCTATGTCGATCAGATGGATAAGTACCCGGCACCGTTCGATATGGCCAAGGAACCTATCGCCGATACCTGCGCCCTCAGCCGCCCCTTCGATCAGGCCAGGAATGTCCGCGATTACAAACTCGCGACCCTTGTGGCGAACTACGCCGAGCTTGGGGATGAGCGTCGTGAAGGCATAGTGCCCGACCTTGGCGCGCGCGTTCGAAACCGCGTTGATGAAGGTCGATTTGCCTGCGTTGGGCAAGCCCACGAGACCGACATCGGCAAGCAGCTTCAGCCGCAGCCACACCCACATTTCTTCGCCCGGTTCGCCCGGTTGGTGCTGGCGGGGTGCGCGGTTGGTGGCCGATTTGTAACTCGCATTGCCTCGGCCGCCGAGACCACCTTCGAGGAAGACAACCCGCTGCCCGACTTCGGTGAAATCTGCGAGCACTTCTTCCTTGTCTTCGGACAGGACCTGCGTGCCCACGGGCACCTTGATGACGAGGTCATCCGCGCCTGCTCCCGTACGGTCCTTGCCCATGCCGTGGCCGCCGCGCGAGGCCTTGAAATGCTGCGCGTAGCGAAAATCGATCAGTGTGTTGAGGCCAGGCACCGCCTCGAAGATGATGTCACCGCCCTTGCCGCCATTGCCGCCGTCGGGTCCGCCATATTCGATATACTTCTCGCGCCGGAACGAGACCGCCCCCGGCCCGCCCGCACCAGATTTCAGATAGATTTTTGCCTGATCGAGGAAATGCATGGTGTGCACCTATGCATTTCCTCGAAAAAAGCGAGTGTTTTAGAAGCTGGCTCTAATTCCGGCCGTCGCGTTGATGCCGGGCGAAACGAAGCTGAAGACCTGCTCGTATCGGTCATCCAGCAAGTTCTCGACCCGAGCAAAGACACTGACCTGGCTGGCAACGTCGAGTTCGCCGTAAAGGTTCACCAGCGTGTAATCGTCGAGCGTCACCCGCACCGGCACGAAGCTTGGGTCGGTGAAGGCAAGGTCCTCCGCTTCTCCATTATGGCGCACGACCAATGATGCGCGGGCTGTATCCCTGCGATTGGACCAGTCGAGCGAAGCGGCCGCAATGTTTTCGGGTCGGCGCACTTCGGTGACGCCGTTTTCTTCCGAATCCAACCAGGTGTAGCGCGTGGTCAACGAGAGATTGCGACCTAGCCGTGCGGTGGCCGAGAATTCGACGCCTTGGCGCGTGCTGTCGGTATCGCGGTTTGCCGGGGTCGCGACAAAGTTGGGCGCGGGGAAGCTGGTGAAGATTTCATCCTCCAGCTCACTTTCGAAATAGACGAGGCTGATCTCGACATCGCCGTAGAACAAGTCCTGGTCGACGCCGGCTTCCCAGCCGGTCGATTTCTCAGGGCGCAAGTCCGCATTGCCGATAAAGCGCCCATCCACGAAACCAAACAGCTCATAAAAGCCGGGATTCTTGATCCCAGTGCCAACCGCGCCGCGCAGCTTCGTAGTGTCGCTGACTTCAACGCTTCCGGCGAGCTTGAACGTGGTCGCATCAGCGAAATTGTCGTTGATGTCATGGCGGATCGCGGCGGAAATCAGGAAGCGGTCGCCCTCCATTTGATACTCACCGACAAGCCCGACATTCTCGTTGGTGCGCGTTCCGGTAAAGGCAAAGCCGAACGGGTCGGTGTTGCGGTATCGTTCTTCCTCCCAGTCAACAGAGACAGTGAAACGGTGATCTAGCCCACTGCTCCTTAAGTCGAACGAAGACACATAGGACGCCTTGTAGCGCTCGCCTTCATTGCCGAATGTTCGACCGAATGGCCCGTAACTGTCGCGCGAAATGTCGGCGATCTGGAATGAAAGATCTTGGAACCATTGGTCATCGAGCAGCGCCAGTTGCGCGCCGACCAGACCATAGAACGCTTCATTCTCGAAGCGAGTATCAGGGCTATCGATGACAAAGCCGAAGGTCGGGCTGTCGGGATCGAAATCCTGATCGTTGAAGTCGCCATCGGTTAGGATGTACCGACCCACCGCGCGGATCGTCAGATTGTCGGTCGCAAAGACACTGAGATTGGCGGAGACCGTCGTGCTGTCGCGGCCAATATTGCGGGTGCCACCGCGCGCATTGGGTTCACCATCGGTGCTGACATGAGTGGCGCTGAGATTGAACTCGCCCCAGTCCTGACAAATGCCAGCTCTTGCCGACGCGTTGAACGTTTCATTGGTGCCGCCCTCGACATAGCCATCGAACGGGCCATCGCATCCGCGCGCGCTGAAATATGACAGCACGCCGCCAATCGCATCGGAACCATAAAGCGCCGATTGCGGGCCGAGGATCAACTCTGCTCGCGATTCGATCTCACCCTGCAAGGTCCCAATGTCGAATTCGCCAGCGAACGGGTCGGAGACTTCGATTCCATCGACCAGCACCAGCACATGGTTGGCTTCCGAACCGCGCAAGCGGATTTGCGTCTGACCCGCCACCGAGCTCACCGCGACACTCGGAAAATCGCGCAAGGCATCGCCCAATTCACGGGTTTGCCTATCGCGCGCGATCTCTGGCTGTGTGGTTACGGCGCTTACCGGTGAAAGGCTGCGATCAACACCCTGTGGTGAACGGCTTGCAGTGACAATGATCGGAGCGGGCGTTGCTTCGCCTCCGCATTCGGCACCTTCTGCAGTATCGCTGTCGGTCAAATCACAGTCGCTTTGCGCCAAGGCCGGCGCATTCCAGCAAAAGGCAGCGCCCGCAAGCAGCGGCGCAGCGCTGCACGCATATCTCATTTTCATATTCGGTATCCCTCCCGAATGAGCGTCAACACACCGCGCGAGGTAACACCCTCACGCGGCAAATACGTCGTCGCTCGAAACGAAAAGGAGCCAATGGGCCTCCACCGCGCCGCGCCAATCCCTGAGCGGGGCAACAAGCGACACGCGCCGGTCGGTCTCCTGGCTTGCGGGTCGCTGTGTTCACCTCACCTTCCCGGATGCGTGCATCCAGTGGCCGCCCTTGTGAGGGCTTGACGCGAAAACTCGCCGCTTACAGTTGCAGGGACAGCTGCGGAATTGAGGCCCAACCACTGGAGCTGGTACCCCGCACCGCATTCCCGTTACCGATGCGTGGGCAATGGGTTAGGCGCAGCAGGAGCGCCGCGCAAGTTGCAGACGCTATTGCGGCAGGGGAGTATTGCCTTCTTCCCGAGCCACTGGCTGCGTGATCGGCTGCGAGACAACGTTCTCTTCCACCGGTACGATCGGCACCGCCACCCCCGTCTCAGGGTCCGCGACCATTCCTGCCGGGGCGATCGGAGAGGCGAGCGTCGCTGCGGGATCGCTCATGCCTGCCGTTGGCACGGCTGCGGCGCGGGCGCGCGCTTCCTGCACGGCAACCCAGCCGGGCTGCGATGGGCCAAACAGATCGCCAAACTTCTCATCCCAGTCCGCGGAATCGCGCTGATACTGCTCATATTCCTGGAAGAAGAGTTCGAACGGCTGCTCAAGCAGAGCAAAATTATCCATTGCAAATTCCGCCGGATCTTCGGGCGGCGCAATGTTGTGACGGTTGGAAATGTCGAGCGCTGCACGGCAGAAGCGTGCGCGTGCCGGTGGCAGCGCGAAGAAGTTGTAGACCGCCGTCATCTGCGCTTCGCGGGCCATAATTCCATCGCGCCTGCTTTCGGCCTGACTACGATAAACACTATCGATCCGTTCATTCACTTCGCGCAGCGCGCTCGCATGGTCAGCGATATAAGTGCTGTAGGCAGACAGGATCGGATCGTACTGCGCTGCCGTGCAATTGAGCGCGGCGACGTTCCACGCAGAACGGAAGTGCCAGATCTTTTCATCATCGTTGATGCCGAGATTGATCGTCTCGCGCTGGCCAAAGGCGTTCTTGCCTGGGATTTCCATTACATAGGCGGCGCCGCCGGGGGGAAGTGGACGATAGGGCGTGCGCTCAACCACTGGTGGTGGAGGGGGCGGAGGAGGCGGTGGTGGCGGAGGCGGAGGAGGTTTTGCGCACGCGCCGAGCAACGCCAAGCCAGCCGCTACAGCGGTGATCTTGAGCGGTGCGCTCAGTCCTTTGCGGACTGCCGGATCGCCTTGTTTGCGCCTAGTGGCTTTCATTTCCAATTCCTGCCCCGAATGGTGAAGTGACCATTTACCATGCCAGCGCGAGCCTTGCCCCTACGTGAAGCCACCTGTCCCCCGTTGGGAAAATCGGCGATCCGTTTCTTCGCTGCGCTTGATCCGCTCTATGACAAAGCAAATGCCCGAAGCCTATGGGTAGGCTCCGGGCATTCAATTGTTTCAACAGTTTGCTTCGCACTTGCTTCGAAGTGCTGCGTCAAACGCAGTCTTACTCGCGGCTGCCGAGGAACTGCAGCAGGAACATGAACATGTTAACGAAGTCGAGATACAGGCTGGTAGCGCCCATGATCACGGCCTTGCCCATGAATTCAGTGCCGCGCAGGTACTGATAATCGTTCTTCAGGCGCTGCGTATCGTAGGCGGTCAGACCAGCGAAGATCAGCACACCAAGGCCACTGATTACGAATGCCATCGTTTCAGAGCCGAGGAAGATGTTGATGATGCTCGCAATGATCAGGCCGACGACGCCCATGATCAGGAAGCTGCCCCAACCCGAGATATCTTTCTTGGTGGTGTAACCCCACAGCGAAAGACCTGCGAACGCGCCTGCGGTTGCGAAGAACGTTACCGCGATCGATTCCCCGGTGAATGCGAGGAAAATCCACGACATGGACAGGCCCATGACGGTCGCGAAAGACCAGAACACTATCTGGAGCGTGGTGTAGCTCATCTTGTGCAGGCCAAATGACATAGCGAGGATGAAGGCCAGCGGGGAAAGTGCGATGACCCACTGAAGCGGCGTTCCCAGGAACATCATGGTGAACCCGGAGGTTGCTGCAAGAATCGCAACGATGCCGGTCAGCAAAACTGCCGAACCCATGTAGTTGTAGATTGAGAGCATGTACGAACGCAGGCCCTCGTCATAGGTTGCACGCCCTTGAACGTCGCCGCCTGCGTGCGGGATATCTGCCGCGCTCCACGTTTCGCGCTGACGCTCAGAATCGTTCCAATTAGCCATTATGGATCCCTTGTCTCCAAAAATAGGCGCGACCATACGCGCCTTCGCTGCGCAATATCGGTGTTTTGCAAGCCATTTTCAAGCGAAACCGGTGCCAATTCGGCGAAAATTGTTCACTTTACGAAGCGGTATGATTAACAAATATTCACTTAGAACCCTTGGAAAGCTCGGCCCCGCGATCCGCCGTCGCTTTCAGGGTGCGCGTGAGCAGCTCGACAAGCGCCTTGTCGGCATCAAGCACATTCATTCCTTCGCGCGTCATCCCGCCTGGGCTGGCCACACGGTCCGCCAATTCACCCGGAGAGATATCTGACCCCGCGGCAAGCGATGACGCCCCATCGACCATCGCGATCGACAATTCGGTTGCCTGCTCCGCCTCAAGCCCAAGCCCTACCGCAGCCTCTGCCAGCGCATCGATGAAACGGTAGACAAAGCCTGGTCCTGACCCTGCAAGCGCAGTGACAAGGTCGAATTTTGCCTCGTCCTCCAACCATACAGCTGTGCCCAGACGGTCGAAATGTTCGAACGCGCCATCGCGCTGTTCAGGAGTTAGGCCGCCTTCCAGCAGGATGATCGGCGACTTGTTAATGCGCGAGGCAAGGTTGGGCATCACGCGAACATGCGCGCTGGCATTTGGGAATGCGTTCTGGAGCTGCTCCAGCGTCAATCCGGCGAGCAGCGAATAGATGACCACGCCCTCGCCCGTCAGTCCTTGAAGCCCGGGTGCGAGAGCGTCCAGTTGCTGCGGCTTGAAGCCCAGCATCACCGCATCGTGCGAACCTGCTGCTTCGGCCTCGGCTGGATCGCGGTAGAGCGCAACACCTTCAGGCGCCTCTTCAAGAGCAGGATCAAGGATTGCGAAACGGGCAGGGTCCATGCCCGATGCCAACCATCCGGCCAGCATCGCGCCGCCCATATTGCCGCACCCGATTATGAGGAGCTGATTGATCTGAGACATGCAAAACCACCTTGAGCCCGTTCGCGTTCAACTTCGCCGCTCAGATGGCTATGCCTCCCCCATCGCGTCAACCATTGCCGCATCGAGCGCCGCACGGGGGGTCTTGTCACCCCACAGGACAAACTGAAACGCGGGATAAAAACGGTCGC
>JAAUYH010254578.1_pt1 | contig 10949 bp, 2 predicted proteins | sample 7278061 | NCBI WGS metagenome assembly JAAUYH01 (sample SAMN14350203, study PRJNA611818) | marine sediment metagenome | isolation source: surface marine sediment (0.6m) | place: French Polynesia: Moorea | collected 2018-08 | reverse complement strand
GCTGTCGAAGTTCACGATCCCCGAAAAAAACCTTTTTCGAGGCTACTGTACTAATAGACTCTTCTCTAGAGGACAAACGTTTGTTTAGGAGCCGAAAATTTTTATTCAGGTGGACGAAGCTCGTTTTCTCGAGCGGTTCCATGTGAGCATCTCTGTCGGAAACGCTAATTATCAGTTATTTTTCAATCGATTCTGTCAAGACCAATTGCATCACAGATTAGGAAGTTGACACTATTATTTCCCCCTACCTGTACATTATAAGGTGATGTTAACGACTGATCTATATCTTCTGAACCGACTGCAGGATCAAGTTGAAAATGTGAAGCGTATCTATTTCAAAATGTTAGTTAATATCTTGCATCAGAGTTTCGATGTACTGATTAATAATTTCTATAGATTGGTTGTTATAGGTACTAGAATTCATGAACAGAACTAGCAGTTTCATCAAATCTTATTTCGACTAGAAGATAAAATTGATTGGAGCTAAGAAATCTATCAAAAAGGTATTTGAGTGATTTTTGAGTTAATATGTTTATTTGGGAAGTAACCTGAGTTAAAATTTTTCCTAGGCGATATCAGCCAAGGCGCTAGTTCTAGACGTGCTTGAATGTCTCACACGCAGTAAGTACCGGAAATGAATCATGAATGTCCATTTTACAACTTTGGTATTGTATCATACAATATCCACGATATCAAGCGAAATCTCCGTACAGTATTGAAGTTCATTCAGGTCGAATCGAACTCTGACGATGTAATATTTGGGAATTTGAGTTGTTCGAAAACACGCATTTGCTACCGTTTAATTTGAAATAATGAATTGCTGTGGAACTTAAATTTAATTTCGGCAAATAATAAAATGGATGAGTTAAAAACTGGTGACAGTTATGACAGTAAAGGAATTTATTTCAATAATCAGGAAATTCAAGATTTGACTTGAGTGTCGTACTGTACGGTACTGCACTGTACATTACCGGTAGGTATGGTAGATGGATGATGGCATGATTACGCACGAGGAGGAAATCTAATCTTGTTTGTGAAAAAGACAATTCAAATTTGATCCTGAATATGATCGGCATCAGCTCCAATCAATACATAGACGAGAAAGAGAATCAAAGACATATGATTCTCGTCGTTGCAACGCAATGTAAAAACTATTAAGTATTGAAACACAGCGCCATACCGTACAAAAGGGTACAGTACGTACAGCTAGAAAAAAGCAAGATATTATGCTCGAATATTTGAGTGGTTCTTATTGCGAATCTCAAATTGAGTCTCACCACTACTGGCTTGAGCAGTAGTTTTCACAGAAAAAGCCACCAGCTTACAGTCACAGAATCTGGTTCTAATCCAATCAGAACAAAGCACTAAAATATCTTCGTTTTTTACGACGGCCTAAGATATTTTCCCTGAATATCGCCCTTGCTAGTCAAGTCTGCGACCGCTCAACTCGCGCTGCGCCTCTTCCCCCTCATCTGACGCTTCTGCCCGTCGCGAGCTTCATTATTGCGCGTGAGGGCGCGTTTCGTTCCAGCTGCACTGAAAGGGCACCTGCAGTGTGCCGGCACCTCTTCCTGAGCGCGCTCCCCCCTCATGCCGCAAAGTGAGCCTAGTGGCGCACCGCGCGAGCAACGTCACCCGTCCCAACAGTCCGTTCCGCCCGCTGCCCCATTACCACTTCCGCCACCGCAACCGCCAAACAATGCGGTTGCTGGTCCAATGACCGAAAATGCGCGTGGTCGTACTCTGACGTACGAAGATTTATCCCGCTGTTTCCATTTACCAATCAATGCCGCCGCTAAGGAACTTGGTGTTTGTGTCACCGCTCTCAAAAAACAATGTCGAAAGCATGGCGTTCCGCGTTGGCCTCACCGCAAACTCAAAAGTCTCGACAAACTCAAAGAAAAACTTGAGAAAGAAGAAGCCACCGCTGCTGACAAGGAATATTACAAACATGAAATTCACTCCATCACTCAAAAGAAGGACCACATCTTTCGCTCCTCGTCCACCAACGCCAATTCTTCTTCCGCGAACGGGTCCGCTCCTCTTGCCCACATGGTCGGTGCACCGCCACCTGGTACCCTTCATCCGAGACCTGGTCATCCGTTAATGCTTGGTCATCCAATGGCTGGCTATCACGCACCCACCCTACCACCCAAACTTGCTAGCACAACCGTACCGTCGCGAAACTCTGCAAGTGGTGAGGCAGATCGTCAACAACAGCAGCATCAGCATATTATTGCGGGGCCTGTGCTGATGCCTGTGGCACAAATACCAGGTGCAGGCGCTGCTGCCGCTATTCCTGGTCCGAATGGAACTCTGATTCCTCAACCTATGCAAGGTCCCCCTCAGCAATACTCATTGTGTGGCATTTATGGTGACGACTATTATGTCAACAATGGAGTGCCGTCGCGAATGTACCACCCTCCTCTTCCTGTACCCCGTCCTAATGGTGCTGCCACTCCCAATGGAGCCGGACCTTCACATGCTTCAACTATGCCTAACGTGCATTACTTTAATCCGCCCGCCTACGCTTATGCGCCGACCATGACATCTATGGCACCTTACCAGAATATGGTTCAAGTTAATGTAGTAGAACAGCCAGCATTCGCTCATGGCTCTAATCGACCTGCGCAACCCTCATCAACGGCCAGACCATCATCTCCGCAGACCGGGAAACCCGTACCAAACAGCTCGGTCCAACAGAAAGGAGGAGCGAAGCACCCTGGAAAACCGACTGCGATGGGGTTCGAGATGTACGGAGGGATTCCACAACCGGTTCCCGCGCACAACGGAATAATGTACAACTTTGTGCCACACAATGTACATTACGAGGGAATGGTGCAACATCAGAGCAACGGAGCGCCAATTCATGGACCAGTTCCTGGTTATTGGTCGGAAATGCAACATTCGCAAACTCCAGCTAGCAATTTGGTTAACATGTTGAATCAAACAGTTCATCATCATCACCATCACGGATCCGCACCAGCTTCCCCATGTCTTGCTCAAAAGGACACTGCCGGTAGTGATAGGCAAGATGTGGACAATGCCTCATCGAAGACAAACGAAAGTGAGCGCATGGAAACATCGAACGATGACAAGAAAATATCTAATGCAGGAAAAACAGATGGTGCAACTACTTTAGTCGACATGCAATCGAAAAATAGTGATCCAAGCAGAGTACCGAATCAAACGCAGTCAGCGGCCTCTCAGGCTCAAGGCGGTGTTCACAAAGAATCGAACAAGGACGAGGGAGCGTCGTTGAATAGAAAAACAGAAAAAAGTTCAGGTTCGATTCCGATGGCCTCGACGCAAAGGACAGTATCATCACGAACTCAAAGCGAATCAAAAGGCGGGAATTCAGAAATATGCGCGAATGGGTACCCGCCAAAGGGACTACCAAATGGCACACAATCACATGCTACATCCGACTCTACGTGTTATTCTAGCAGAAGTGATGAAAACAAAGAGAACCATCAAGGATCGTCGAAGAGACCGAACAAGCGACTTCGTACACAATTGGCACCAGAACAAAACGAAATTCCAAACGGACGACGATTTAGTAGTACAACGACGGAGAGACCAAGTCTGACAGGAATTGATGGGCCGAAATTATCGGCACCTACAGAAGCTAGAAGGCCAGTAGCGGACGAAGAGAAGACAGGTCGAAATTGTGCTACAGTAACGCAAAATGCGCATTCGTCATCGCGAAAAGAAAGTCAATTGTCGAACCAAACGGGAACGGCGAGTGTTATTCATCGAGCGCGACGTTTCGATCAAGTGGTGCATCAATGTTTAGCACTTGCATCGGTACAATGGAGTACGGATTTATCGTTTAAGGTAACACTGGCAATAGGACCGAAAGCCATGCTCGGACTGGCAGGGGTGCCTTCGTTAGGTAAGAATGTGTTGGAGGGAACGGATACAGCATTAGAAGATCGAGCAAGTACGAAAAAGCGATATGTGTTGGCAGCGGAAGGAAAACGACTGGAATGGATTGTAACGAACGGCAATACGAGATACCTGACAGTGATGAATCCACAGCGGATGCGAAACAGCAAGGAACTGATTGGTGTGGCAGGACTAATGGTCGAGTTGAAGATTATTCAAGCTCTGTGAATTACCATATCTACCCGCCTGTGTGCGTGCGTGTGTGTGCTCTGCTTGTGTCGATATTACACTCACACATCTACAGTACAGTACAGTAAATCTGCAACGAAAACGCGAATCACTTTGCCACCCACCCAAGTAGGTAAAAGTTTTAGTACAGGTACTGTACTGTACGACAGCAATTAAAAATATGCTAAGCAATCTTCATAAATACGGTACACACAGAATTGCTCTCACGCTTCTCTTTCGTTCGAACCGTGCTGTGTCGCTTCGCTTGTCTCTCTGCGTTATGTTCGCTCAATGTACTCGAAATCTTTGCCGATTGTAGGACTGAGCTCTCCGTTCTCTGCTCGAACTTGAACTGTGATGTGACCAGCCACTTTCCCTGACGGTATTGTACAGGATATTTGTCGTCCATTGTCACTCATCAACTTCACATTTTCCGCTTCTATCCCATCGAATAGCACATGCAGTTTGTCAACATTCCCAAAGTTGTATCCCGTAATCACTACTCGATATCCACCTTTCAACGGTCCTCGTGTGGGGAAAACCGAAGTGATATACGGTCCTTTTGGCAGACTTTCTTCCGGCTCGAGAACCAACACCTTGCCCTGTACTATTTGAGGCATTACCATCCCACCTGTTGGTACCATAGTAAGCGATAGACCGGATGCTTGATGAAATTCTTCAGGTTTTGTGAATTCTGGATTTCCTGTGGTGGCATTCATTTTCAGTCTGAATAGCTTTCCCGTTGTTCCGACTGCGAATTTTGATGCGAACAGATCGCCTCGTAGTTGGAAGTCAAATGTGTTTGCAGTATACTCTATTATGCCATCTGTGGAAGATTCGACAAGTGCAAGTGGTTTTCGAAATACTCCTTCAACTCCATTTGGATGTGTTTCAGCGGAGTAAAACACACATTGCCGCTTGTCCGTACGACCTCGATTTCGGTTTGGATGACCGTGATAACTGTCTTTCGAAACTCGAATGATTTGGTCTGCGTAGCCATTCTCGTTCACCTCTTTTTCTGTAGTGCAAGATGTCGACATTGCACCGAATCCGAAGTTCGCACTGTTTGAGGAGGCATAGATTTCTCCACTTGAATGATGAATAAGATCGTATGTGTTTCTCACACCTGATGCAAACACTTCCACGTCGCCCGATATTTGATGCGCTGTTCCTGGGTTGTCGTATTGATCGTACAAAACAGTCCCGTTGAAGCCAGGCTTCGATAAGTATGCAACAACAATACTGGCTGATAAAGGGCTATCAGGAACACCTCCCAATGCATCATCTGGCTTAGATACACCGGCGTTGGTTGATGAGCCGACAGCGATGTATAGATTACCTTGCGAATCGAATGACATACCATTTACGGCATGATCATAGTTTGACACCGGCAATCCGGAGACTACATCTTTCACGACACCGAGACAAAAGCCTCCAACGTCTCTTTTCATTAATTGCACCTTGCCATTTGCCCATCCCACATTGTCTGCATCACCACGAGATTTCCAGAACAATGTTGATGTCGTAATGTACAATCGGATATCTGAGGGATCCATTTCGTATGGATTAAACGCCAAACCAAGCACTGCACGATTAGGACCTGGAGCTGAGCTTTGGCATCGGTCGATAACCTCGTTCGTGAAGTAGTCAACTGATACCCGAAACACGAATCCGTCCATCGTTCCAATGTACAACCGCAAGTCCGGACCGAGTGCGATACTTGTGGGTCGGCCTATCTCAAATGTTTTGTTTTTCATCATGAGATTGGTTTCTCGGAACCTTATCGGCTGTGATGCGGTTTCACTATACTCAATAGGAACAAGATTGCTTTCGCCTGCATTGGTGTGCACCGACAACAGAAGTGTTTCATTCTTGTCATGCTTCGGTGCAGTGAATTCCATGGACCACGTTGTCAAGTCTCGTAATTCATCGCCTCTCAATACCTTGTCAGCACGACTATTATTATCGTCGTCACTGTCACTGTCATTGTTGGCAATAGAATTTCCCGAAGTAATAGTTGTAGAATTACGAATTCGTACTGTGACGCCTTGCTTGCTTGGTTCAGATACTACGAATCCGGATCCTGTAATGCGAAATCTTCCTCCGCCATTGAGTTGAGAGGCTTTCGGCATCACGGAGTGAATTGTCGGTTGCACCGCTCCGGCATCGTAAGTGGCTGACTTGTCACCGAGTAGCTGTGCAGCTTTCTTGTTGTCTTCCGGATAGAACACGACTTTCAGCATGGCATTGAAAATAGATTTTGTCTCAATCCGATAGAACAGAACTTCCACGTGATTCTCGCCTTTGACTAAGTTCACGCTAGCTGTCTGCGTCATGTCTCCATCTTGTTTCAGGTCGAGTTGTACTCGATTGACGAACAGTTTCACAGGTGAAGTTTTCAGATGGTCAACGACGAACACATAACCCTGAGACTTTGGTACAGTAACATTACATAGAAATCGAGCTTGAAACGCCAAGTCCATAAAAGAGAACCAGTGATAGTCTTTCAATTCTACGAATTCCAGCGATTTCAGGTGACGTCCTTCCTGTGGTAATACACGATCGATCGAGAAATCACCGCCGTTCGGGACGATCTCATCTTGCACTAATCGAGAATCGTAAAAGTAACTGTACACACCGGGGACTTCGCGATCCAGCGTTCGAACAACGACTTTGTCGGTATGCATGTCTCCCGTGTTGTCAGTGACTTCCAAACGCACGACCGTATTTCCAACTGGGAAGGGAGCAACAAGCTTCTCGCTAGTTCCAAGCACTTGATTCGTCTTATCCACAATCCAGGTATGTTTCACGATTCGGCCCGCAACAGAGGGTGGACCAGGCTCGAAAAAGTGGCTGTGACTCAACGATCCATCCAATTCTACCAGGGCGAATCCATCACGATCGAAATCCACTGCAAACACGTCTTTTCCTGCGACTGCATGCGATTGATGGTCGTAGCCACTACCCTCGGAATTGAACACAGGATTGGAAGTGGTGACAAAAACTTGCTGACCAGGCCGTTTGATAACGAATGCACTCAATATCAGGTTTTCCACTACTGCAGTTAACTCGATACGAATTGTACCGGATGGTGCTGTCACACCAGTGAAAGTGCGCTCAACAGGAGTGTACATAGCATTGCCAGCGGCAACAAAAATGTCGTAGCCAGTGACTCTTTGTGCCTTGGCAGTATTCTCCTTGTCTCCAACCGCAATGTCGAACACTCGCTTCCCAGCACTTTTCACATAGTTCTCCGCAAACAAGAGGGTGACATCGATACTACCAGTTTCATGGACTGGTACTTCGTAAGCCAATTTCTTGCCGAAAGAAATACGTTGTTTAACATGAAGTGCGCCGTCTATATCGGAAAACAAACGGTAACGCAAGTCTTCATCTTGGACTTCGGTGGTATCCGAATATTTCGACACCACCCACGATGGATGGTCTTGAATGAACCCAGTGCTTGTGGCCTCACCACCGGCGTTCACCTGTACGCGAAATATGTGACGTGGTAGTGGGCCGATGCGTTCCGCACTAATTGCATTGAGCGCGGGAGTTAGTGTTACAGGAAAGAAACGAATAATGAGCGTGCTTGTTACAAGTAAGTTAGTGAAAGTTTTTGTGAGGGCGGAATTTTCTTGGTCACGAAGTGATTTGTAAATATCGAGGTCTCGTTGCACGGACTGGTAGCCACGTCCGTTATCGCCTACAGCGACGTGAAATACTCTTGGACCTTGGCCATTAAGAAATACACCGTCCCAAAGTTCGGCGAAATGCAGTGTAAGTGAATACACACCAGGTTGCAACGCTATATTGTAGCCCCATATTGGATCACCCGAGTCTCGCAAAGTACCGTAGCGTTGTGTCTGATACACAGTATCGAATTCGGTCATTGCGATTTCGGTGTCATTAGCAACTTCGAAGGGGAAGGATACACCGAACAATTGATCGGGTCTTTCCGCATACCATTGTTGTCCGCCAGAATATACATCCTTTCCACCAACATTAATTCGAAGGGACGAAGGAGTAGGAGGTGTGGCAGTGGGTTTGGCAGAAACAGAGAGAAAGCAAAAGGTAGAGAAGAGTAGAACACGAAACAGGAACGCAGGAGAACATGAAGATTGTGTAGCAGAAAGAAGGGCATTCCGTGGCATGGCGCACGGTTAACGCCCCTACGACGTCGATACCGTAGGGGGTATGCGGGAGAAGAAGAAGATGATGATGATGTCGAGGGAATACACAAGCAGTCAAGCAAGCAGCAGCAGCAGCGGGCGAGTCCCAGCTTGAGTGCTTGCTAAGAGTAACGGTTCAGGAGGGGAACAGAGGAGAGGTCTGAAAGTGGCAGATACAGGCGGAGGAGTCGAAAAAAGTACAGCGGCTCATGAGGTTGGATGTATGAGGCCAGTAAAAGAAAGTGGGCCGTTAAACAAAGAGCGAGGCAAACATAATACATAACAGGTCGACATAATGTGGATTGCAGCAGTGGGCCAGACAGAATGAACGATGCGATGTGCTCATTCAACGTCTCGAATGCTTGCACGAACGCCCATTTCGCGTAACGGTCATGCCGACAACAGATCACGAATCTTGGATCTATTGGAAACTTCCAATTATATTTCATGCAATTTCATGTCAACCTGTGATTTTTATTCTTACAGTGGATTACATAGTGAGATCCATGACTGCACGTCATTGTGACCTACACCAGCAACCTTAACCTGCTTATGTTACCTGTTACAGTCCTGGTGCAGTCCTGTACCTCCCATACGAGGACTGTACTGTACAATACTGTACAGGGTACTGTACCGTACCGTACTTGACCCACAGTACAGTACTGTACAAGACAGTACACTGCTAAATCCGTCACGGCCGTTGGCATTGCCAGCGAGAGAATGCGTCGAATAAGTTTTTGATGCGAGAATAACTTGTGAATAGGCGTGCTTGCGGCTTTCGTTCCGCTCTCACAGCTGTGGGCTTACTTGATTCTTTGCTTACCCACTACAACTCGCAGCCAAGTGAAATTTTGTTGTACTGTACACTGTGCAATTTCTGTGCACCGAAAACTTAACTGAACCGCTACAGTACAATACTGTACGTACTGTTAAATATTCTACAGTACACCTCTCACTGTGCTCGAGGTAGACAAACACTTGTGGAGGTGTTCAAGGACAAGCATCCATGCTTGCTCGATGATTCAGCAACAACCCGTGTACCTTACAGTGCTACGCTTGCTGGTTTTTTACTCTTTTCATTGACCCACGTCTCTGTCCACACCATCTCAAAACACTCCTAGCTTTGTTGCTGACACGTGAATACTCCTCACCTTGACGCGTTTTTGCCAGTGTTCGCCTTTCTCGTCGCAGTACATTTTCAGCTTGTTTCACCGTCTACTGAACCAATTTATCTTATTACTGCTTGTCTATTGTACCAACACTCCCGTCACCCCAATTTGCAATTTCAAAATATCGCCCATGGTCGTCATACCTTTGTCGGAGTTTCGTACTTTTACCCTGTCACGATAAATCCCTTTGCCGTACAGTTCCATAACTTATAATGTCAGAATGACTCCGGTACAGTATAAATACTGAAAGACAATCGTAGAGTTGCTATTCTAGCGTTTCTACTCCATGTTTCTTGCGTGTCGAACTTAGGATTTGTAGAATTTCGATTTGAGCCTAATTCGGACCACACCTATTTATAGTGCATGAAATTGGTCCAAAATTACTGACACAAATTTCAGGCATATGCGAAACGGCTACCAAAATAATGATATGTCTTTCTTCTAAAAAAAATATACGGATTTGGATCACTCAAATGTATTTGTAAATTAATCTTCAATTCCAAGAATTAGTAATTCGCCACTCCTACAAATTTTGTCCGTAAAAATCCAAACTGAATCATTTCAATCAGTACGAACTGTAACTAAACATTACAATACTGTACGGGACATGAGTTATTATTTCAGCAAACGTGGACGGATCTGAGATCTGTAAAAGTAAGAACCTCATTTCTTCATAATCTACGCTGTAGAGAATTAATTGACTTCTATTTTTATATTATTTTGATCCATCAGATCGCAGTCACGCTTTTTTTTCAAAATCGCTCAATTATAAACATGACCAATCAGAATTGTAATTAATCAAAATTTGGTGCAGTGTGGAATTGACTATTCTTGAATTCATCCCATTGTATCTAAAAAATTATACCCTACTCGGTTTTAACCGATTCAGAATCTGAAAAATCTTTGACCAAAAACCTGTTTTCTAGGGAAAATAGCCGGCAAAAGCAAGATGACAGAATAGTTATGGAAATCGTGCCTTGACACTTTTGAAGTCCCGAAACCACGAACATGTAAATTTTATTCAACGATACCCAAGAACAAGTGCTTACAGGCACCGAGAATATCTTATTGTCAAATTTGGTACTGAGATTAATTTGAATGATTATTACGAAAATTTACTGAATTATTACTGAATGTTGTTCGGACTGTTTTGGGGTTTATATCTAACTTTCACGTTTTTGTATTCATAGAGACAAGAAAATTTGCTTGATAATTTCAACTATTATGAAATTATTATAAAGTAAAGATGTATACAAAAGCATTGTTAAAATTATTTTAACTATGAATAGATTAGGATGAGTAAATATAAAATATGAAAACATGCTAAAGTTCCTCGAATTTCAATTCGTCGGTATATTAATGATTATTTAGTAGAGCAATCGTCGTCGAAAACAAGCTTTTGACTCAATCGCGCCAATGCTTCTCCAGAATAATTGAAGCAATAGAAAATCCTTGAAACCGTTCACATAGCTGTGATTTATACTTCAAAGAT
>JAAUYH010155386.1_pt1 | contig 10949 bp, 17 predicted proteins | sample 7278061 | NCBI WGS metagenome assembly JAAUYH01 (sample SAMN14350203, study PRJNA611818) | marine sediment metagenome | isolation source: surface marine sediment (0.6m) | place: French Polynesia: Moorea | collected 2018-08 | reverse complement strand
CACCGAATATCAACACCACTTGTCCCCGCTGTCAGAGTACGATGACTCAAACCTTCAAAGAAATCTACAACCAAGGAACCAGCAACGCTATCATCAAAGGAGATTATTTCAGCGATCGATGGGGCGTTTACCGGGGACACAGTCAAAGCACGACCCAATTAGCTCGACAATGCGCCCCACCCCGATGGCGAAAGCCTGGTGAAGCCCTCCAAGGACTCGCTATTCCCATCGCAATCCTGGGAATCTTTTTGGCTTTCACCATGATTTTCATCCTGGGGACCTCCGGATTCTCTCTCTTTCTACTATCTCTGCTTGTAGCCAACGCAATCGCCGGTCTTCTGGCCTACCAGGGCCATCGCATTAATAAACGGGCCGACGCCCAAAACTACGCAGCCTTAGACATCTGGCGAAAGATGTGGCATTGCCATCAATGCGGACATGATTTTAGAGTTGAAGTATGATCAGCCATATCAATAAGGGCGCTGACTTCGGTAAGACCCTCAATTATCTGCTCGGCAAAGAAGCCGCTCACATCATTGACGGCAATCTCAGCGATCTTACGCCTGACCCCAATCGGTTGGCGCAAGAATTTGAGGCAATCGCTAACCTGAACCGACGAGTTAAACACAAGACTTATCACATCTCGCTATCCGTTCCTGCTCACGAGCCGCTTAATGAGAAGACCTGGCGGCAAATCGCCCGTCAGTATCTGATCCTAATGAAACTAGACGCCAACCAGTATATTGCCGTCAAACACGAAGATACCGCACACCATCATATTCATCTGCTAGTGAACCGGGTCCGCACCCTGGACAAGAAATGCACCCGAGATAGCTGGGACTTTACGCGCTCGATGAAAGCAGTCCGAACCATCGAAGCGGAGTTTGGCTTAGAACATCCTAACCAGACACGAGACCGTAGCGATGAAATGACGCCCACTCAGGCCGCATCCAACCCCACATTTCTTCCTGAAGCGCCCACCCAAGAAGCTGATTTTGAACTGGTTTAGCCGCTCATCGCGATCTCGCTCAAGGGGTAAAGACGGGATTAACCTTCGCGGTTGGGTTGAAACTGAAAAATTAACCCTAACCCAACAGACAACTCCTTTAAAATCATCCCTGAAAGAGGTGTCACGACCCGAATAATGAGCTGACACCGAAGCCATCTCCATCATCTAGACTCTGCTAGCTATGAAAAAACAGCAGCCCAAACCCAAGCCTTCCCAAACCCCTCTAGTGAAGCCGCCTGCTGAGTTCTTCTACCAAGCGGTCGGTATCTTACAAGGCCAATTGGTCTCAAAGGGGAGTGTACTGCTGTTCCAATCCCTGAATCAGTCCGCCTCAGAGAGCTTTTGTCTAAAGGTGAAGGCGGTTGATCCCAAGTTAGCTTGTTACTTGCTGGCCAATCCAAATATCCGGCAAGGCTGTTGGATGATTTACCCGAAGCAGAAAAAACAAATCGCCCTCAAGGCATTTCTCGACCAGATTCCAGAAGGAATGGAAGTGGGTCAACTTTATCTCTCTGGTCAGCTTCTGCCTTGTCCAAATCCGGGTGTCATCCGGATTCAAATCCAACCTAATCTTCCTCGCCAAGATAAACCATTCAGCATTGCCCTGAAAGGCTATCTGCCCAACGCTGAACCGGGACAATTCTGGCGACTAGAAGCTGAGAAGACAAATAAAGGGTGGGCTTTAGTTGATGGTGGGCGGGTCGATGACACTATACCGAAGGTTGCCGTCAAACGCCCCAAGTCCTCAAAACCAGCCGTAGCAGCCGCCAAATGAACAACAATGCTTATAAGTCTATCAAGTTCAGTTGTGAGTAACGAGACTCCATTGTCTTCGACGCGTCTCCGACTCGACCCTTGGGCGTTTCTGATGCGTAAGAAGCGGGGTCTGAATGGTTTCTATCTCGATCATGCATGGCGTCAGGCGGACGATCTAACAAATTCAGCTGCGAGTACTGGGCTGCAATCGTCTCTGGTTCGTCTCCAACTGGACTATCTGGCGTTTCTGGCACAGGAAGGCTAGCAAAGCCTGAGGTGTTTCCATCGCTATCATGGGGCCGATGAAGCGATTGGTCCAACAAATCTAGTTGTGAGTAATGGGGTTCTGTTGGTTTTGGCGTTGCTTCCGCTACATTGACCGGCGCTTTGTCTGTTGAGGGAGTGACAGATCGCCCCCTCGGTAAATCAATCTCATCGTCATCCTTGATAATGACGCCATCAAAAAAATCGACAAAGCGACGAACGGCTTCCTCAAAGGGAATCTCTTCTGGATGGAATCTCTGATCCGGTGGCTTCGCCATCAGCGATTCATGACAAAATCTACTTTTACTGTAGTGACCTGGAGCAAAAGCTGCCTGCAACTATGTCAATCCAAAAGCTGCCTGCAACTATGTCAATCCATATAAATTGGGTCAATCGTTCCATGGGGTGGAAAAGCCATGGAACACTCACTGCCCAAATCAACTCAATTAGATGAGCCAACTGGATAGGGTCTGACTATATCCCCATGAAAGCGACAAAGCAAACACAGTTGATTCGGTTTCTGCAGACGGATCTAGCTATTCCGGCAGAGGCGATCAGGGTGGCTATGCGCCATCCTGAACCAATCCCCAATCTTCTGCCAGTTGTCCTTTGGCAGTATGGGCTAGTGACCTTGGAGCAGCTAGATCAGATTTTTGATTGGTTGGAAACAGGCTGATGTCACTGTCCCGTTACGCCAGACAAAGCCAGCAAGTTAGCGGATTGATAAATTCAGTGGGGGTTGTGGTTCGCTCTTTGGGTAGGGGATTTATGATTCGACCGGGTCCCGTACGTTGTAGGTTGATCCGATACCTGAATGCTGGGGCGGGGAGCATCGGCGCGTAACTCCCGCTTCAGTTGATCAATCCGAACCCGCCAATAGCCTTGCTCCAGCGCATCCATATCAACTTTAGAACGAGTTGTATTGGCCATGAAGACATCCTAAAACACCATCTTTCTAGAATGGGTAGACTCAGCGCCGAGAGTACTGATTGTAAAGGAAATCTTTGGATTTAAGCCGAAAATGTGTCTACCTACCCCACTCTTCCGCAAGCAAGTTAGGAAGACACTTCCCATGATGAGTCACGCTCTCAATTGTCTGTACTCAAATCCCAGTTCCACTAATGACTGAAACAGTTTGGCCACTGGCTCGTAGACGATAGATTATTTTGCGATCGCCCGCCATCCTATCAATGAATCCGATCTCACTGGATATGATATGACTATAAAATCCTCAATACTGGAACAGAAATGGCAAGTCAGCGAGTCACGATTGAGCTATCCGACACGATATTTCGTCAGTTGGCTCGTATTGCCGAGGTTACTCAGCAATCACTAGAAACATTGGCTGCTCAGAGCATTGTCGGCAATCTGCCGCCTTTTCCTGAAAATGCCCCAGCTGAGATCCAAACTGAGCTATTACAATTGCAAACCCTGAGCATTGATGAATTGCTCAAGGTTGCCCAAGCACAGGTTGATTCTAATCAGGGAGGACGGCATCAGCGCCTATTGGAGAAAAATCAAGTGAGTCAGTTAACCTCCGCCGAACAGCAGGAGCTGGCTGAACTCCGCACCCATATGGATCGTCTCATGCTGCGCAAAGCCTACGCTTGGTCAGTATTGCGTTGGCGTGGGTATCGAATGCCAACGCTAGAAGAATTGCCTGTGTCGTGATGGCAATTTCTGATTCAATTCGCCAGCAAGTTCGCGCTGAAGCGAATTATCGCTGCGAGTATTGCAAAACCTCTTCACGGTTAATTGGGATGCCGTTGGTGATCGATCATGTGCTACCCCAATCGCTTGGGGGCGAAGACACCCGTCACAACTTGGCGGCGGCTTGCTATCGCTGTAATGAATTCAAAGGGAATAAAACTCATGCCTCTGATCCAGCCACGGGGCTGCTAGTCCCGTTATTCAACCCGCGACGTCAGAGCTGGGCGGAGCATTTTGAGTGGGTGAATGGGGGAACGCACCTGGCAGGCTTGACGCCGACTGGACGTTGCACAGTGATGACTTTACGGCTGAATAACGATTGGTTAGTGCAAGCAAGAGCGCTTTGGATGGAAAGTGGCTGGCATCCGCCGAGCTAAACCGCTATGACGCTATTACTCGCGCGCTCATCTGCATGGTTAAATTGGCATGAGAATAAGGCGAACTCAAAGTTCAAACCGACCGGATCGACTTCTGCTAATCCCTGTAAATTGTTAGCTCAAGTTTTCCGGAATCGTGCGTCTATAGCTGGAAGTACTCAGTAACGAGGTTCTCAACCCACTCCTTATAGAGAAAACACTATGTGTAAAGCGCCCTGGCAGAGACGCCGGGGTTATTTATTCCGTCTCATATCAGAACAGAACAAGTGTTTTAGCAAACGCCAGCCATCGGAAGGGCTTTGAAGTGCTTACATATCTAGATTGAATCTTGCGGCGTCAATCAGCCCCATTTGCAAAGCGAGAACGGTTACTTCCGTTCGATTTTTAGCGGCCAACTTTGAGTAAATATTGCGAATATGGGTCCTGACAGTGCCATAACTGATGTAAAGCCGCTCGGCAATTTGATTATTCGTGTGGCCCTCGACAATTAATCTAAGCACTTCCATCTCTCGCTCAGAGAGGGGTTGAACGGGACCTGAGCATTGATCTAAACTCTCATTCTTATCTGACTGTTGATTGACTGCTGGCTGACTACCCATGAGGATGCTAAGCACTTCCTGTTCTCGCCGAGAAAATTCTTCATACCAAGCTGACCAGAACACATCCTCCAAATTTACGCAATCAACTGAGGCTTCCACCTCATTCCTCCCCTCTGACAACAGTAAGGACTCCGCCATCTGCTCGGATGGTGGTGGGGATTGCAGTAAACAACAAGAGCGTATAAACCCATCGGTCATCACCCGACCAATAGCCGGATCGATCCAGGTTTTTCCCACCGCTGTTTGCTTCACCGCTCGGGTAAACTCCTCTAAGTCGAAATCTTTGAGACAGTAGGAATCAACGCCCGCCATAAAAGCAGCTGAGATCCCCTCAAGCGAATCGTGAGAGGTTAATATCAGTATCCGAGTATACTTGCTCTCAATCACTTCTTGATATTGGCGGAACTGCTTCACCAGCTCAATCCCGTCCATATTGGGCAAACCAATATCCACAATCGCTACATCCGGCTGCATAGATTTCAGTAACGCCAATCCCTGACGTCCGTCAGCCGCTTCTCCCAGGACCTCGAACTCTGCGTCCGCTTGCAAGATGTTTCTGATGGCGCAACGCATAAAGTCCTGGTCTTCTACGAACACAACCTTAAAGACCATGGCGCGAGTTAAATAAATTTCTGCGAAGAAAAATGCTATAACGAAAAAAAAGAATTCCTCAAAAAGTGGATTGCTTTCCACTTGGTAACCACCCCAAAGAATGACTCACGGATTTTAGCCGCAGCTCCCGTGTGAAAATCCCTAGAATCTTCTCGGCCCCTTACTTTCAGCGATTCTAAGTGGATCTCGAATTTAAGCCGTTCTTAGATAAACCTTAGGGCGACTCCAAAGCGTCTTGTGCAGACCTTTAGAAATACTTAATAAAACGCCAACAATTATTAACCCAATTGCTTTAAGGCTCTATCAATAAACCTCAAAACTTGCTACGAAAGACGAGTGGATAAACGGAGAAAACTATAGTTCACGCTTGGCAAGATAACAAGTCTGAGTGTTGAAAACTCCTGTTTGAATCATAGAGCTTCGCACTGAAATCGATAAAACGAGAGGCTTTCCGCCATACGCCAAGTAGAGTCGCCCACTGGAAAGTAAGCTCACAAAAATATAGCGGAGAACGATCATTAAAAGCCGTTTTCACCACTCACTTACTGTTGATTCCAGCCCCTTAAATTGAGCTGAAATAGCTACTCCCAACGGTTGTCTGGAAAGGCGTCATGGCTTGCGAAAATATACATCCTTCATTTGTCAAGTACCCCTAGGGGTACTTTTCGGGAGAGGCTAGATCCCCGTAATATAAAGCCTTATTTTCTTGCAGCCAGAACCGCTAGCCCTAAACTGGCGGTGCTAAGCGCATAAATTGACCTATCCCGGGGTGCATTCGTCACCATGCTTGATTGTCGAATACCGGGGTCTATCAATGGATACGTATAACCGCTCTAAAGTTAATCAACTTGCTTCCAAAAGCTCACAAAAAACTGAATTAAAGCGAATGGCGAAACGAGAGGTAATCCAATATATTGGGCGACATGAAGGATCCTCTCAACTGGCTATTACCGCATTTTGGAGCGCTCACGCTCTATCTGAGATTGGCGCAAATCCGGCAGAAATCAAATCCGCTGCTGCTGAATGCCTAAATCTTCTGTTTTCTCAGGTTGAAATTATTCACCGAGAGTTTGATATCCCTCTCCCTTTGAATAACGCATTACCTCCGGTAATTCACCCATCAGAAGAAAAAGTCCCTGAATCCTTCCAAGCCGCATCGATAGAAGCAGTCATCATTGAAGCCCTTGGAAAAGCAGCCACCAAAGCGACATTCTCTGAGATGATTGGAGACGCAATTTCAGAGGTATTTCAGATAGATATCCCAGCTGATATTGTCAAAGAAGCGCTGCAGAAAGGAAAGTTCAAATTTATAGTGAATTCTCCTGAATAAAGAAACATTCAGTTTGGATAGATTCAGACTTTCCTCGATCAACAAGAAGATCTGGCTGAGATCAAGATGTGACACTTGGATATTTGCAACAATGCTGTGAGCGGGGCGCGATCGCGCCTGATGGCCGCCGTAAAACTTGCTTTATCCCGTACCCTATTCAGAGAGGTCCCGCTCTGAATCGATCAGAAATCACCCAGGTTAAGCCCTCCCCATTCGCCATCAAGCACGCCCGGAAGAGAGAGATTCCGTCGACTGGCGGCTAACCCATCAAACTCAAGCCAATCCGTAATTTATCCTAAGACCCATGACTTGGATCACCCTTCGCGCTGCGCTCAAAGCCCTCAAACAGCAAGGGCGAGTCGTCAGCTCAGAACACATCAAAACGCTTCTTGCTGGTGAGAGTCCCGAAGACGCCTTGAGGGAACTCGGATTACTGTTTAATCGAACTGCTTACCAACAGAACAACCCTAAGTTCCTTCAACTGGTTCAGTCTGCTTCTGATAAACCCAAATCTGAGTCGCCTAAATCCCAGTCCACCCCTCGCAAAACTGAATCCCCACCCTCCCAACCGGCCCTTTCCTACGCCTGGAAAGACTGCCCCATCAAACTTCTCATCTTGATTCAACCCGCTGACGACGATGGCCAGCGTCAGGCGATTATCTCAGCCACCACCTATGAAGATGCGCCGTTAATCGCCATCGAAAACGCCGCTGACTTGCAATGGCCCGCGTCTATTCTGCAACTGCTAAAGCAACTCAAGCACGACTTACCGACCCGAAAACACCTGAATCAATCTACTCACCGGGCAAAAAATACCCAGCTCCTCCCCTCAGCTAAACCAGAAACGAACTCAAATTCCAGTACTCATCAGGTCAACTTATTCAGCTAGGAGGCCATTATGAATCAAGTCACCGTTGTGGTTGAGGGACATCCCATCTCAGTCCCGGCTGAAGTTGCTGGGGATGATGAATTACTGCGCAAAGCACTCAGTGTGATGGGGCCAGAATACGCGGGCGCCCAAATCCAACGCCAACCCGACAAACCCATCACCGTCTCTCCCAGGCGCGGCAGCAAGGGCGCTCTTCCGGTTTGCTTAGCGGTGCTAGACCCAGCGTCCGATGAAATCAATCCGGCGATTGAATGCGCCTGCTGGCTGCAACAACAAGAACTGCAGCAAGGACTTGTCCTGGAAAGGGCTGGCGAAACCGCCGAAGCTATTCAGGTCGCTATTGAAGCTGGACAACAGTGGATTCAACTCAGTCATCGAGCGCTGCAACACCTGGATCAATCGACGCCTGCACCCACGTCTCTCTTGATTCCTGGATTCTAATGAAATTTCAACCGATTGTCCCCCGCTCTGGTTTAGACGCCATTTATCGATTACAAAGCTGGGTTACGCCCACTCGCCGAAATCCAGCCCAATGTCTCGAATTTCTATCTGTCAGGCGGATTCGATATCAAGTGCTCCACAGCTATCAGACTCTATTTCCCTCCGCCTTTGCCGCCAGCCAATCCAATCCCTATCCCGAGCAGGACGATCTGCCGAGCGATCGGGAAGTTGAGTTTATGCGACGGATTGACCAAACCTTATTTCCCCTTTCCTGGATGGATTGGGACGACTGCTATGAGCATTTGCTAAGCGGTCCCCTGGTGGAGCCCCACGGCATTGACTGGTGGGAAACCAGCCTGGATGAATTTAGGGGTGGATGGCAGTTGCTCATGGCCTTCAGCGAGAGCATTCATGACATTTGGTCGGGCTATGAAGAAACCCTGATCACCTATCTGCAAGCTGCTTTTAACCTCTCCCTCGGTCATATGACGCCATTTGAGCGGATTGACATGATCGCTCTTCAACAATTGTTCAAACCTCAACCCATTCCCATCCGCTACTTGCCGCTCGCCCTCCAGGTAATTGAGCATGATACCGGAAACGTCTGGCTCGATGCGTGCAGCAGTGATTACGAATACAGCGCCTGGGATGACCAACGCTATGACTGGTCCCCCCAAACCCTGCGCATATTGGCGATTGATTTCCGCTACGCCAAATTGCTCCTCGCCCGCTGCGATCAGCTGGCGGATTGGCTGGAAGTGGACACCAAGCGAATCTATTTCTTGATTGACCTATGGAACCAAGCCGCCAAACCCTAACTACTCTCAGCCAGGGACCCAGCCGACATCAAGCGATCGCTCTAACCGCCCCCCAGGTTCTGGCCGAGATTCTGATCTGTGATGGCGGGGTCTTCCTCTACAAACGCTTTGAGAAAACCGGCGGAACAACTTACAAGTCGGTTTCGCCGCAAACCCTGCAACAAGCCTTCAGCCAGCATCCTGTCGATTCAGGCTGGTTGTCGGTTAATCTGATTCGGCACGGACACAATCTGCAAGGAAACTGGGCGATCTCATTCATCCCGCCCGCCCAACACTCCCTAAACTGTCACGATCTGGGTGCTTTCACCGCGCCACTGCCCGGTCTCATTTTTATCGGCGTTGAACGCCAGTATCATGTTATCGCGACGCAAGAAAGTTGCTTCAATCCCACCGCCGAAGCTTTCCTCGCCCCTCTGTCCAACGTAAATAGTCGAGATGGGCAAATTTGTTGGGGAGACAATACACCGCCGATCGCCGATCCTCAAACCTTACTGCAAGCCTGGCGTCTATTCATCCACAGCCCCTTCACTCACGACTGGAGCCATGCTAAAGCGACAGGCAAACAGGGTCGGAATGACATTCGAGTCAAGCTCAAAGCCCTGAGCGTCGACCATCGCAAGCGTTATCCCACTCAACACCTGGTCGGCTTCGGTCAATCGGTTGAAGTGTTTGTCTCCTCGCTAATTCAACTATGATGAGTCTAATTCAACACCACTTTATCACCGATCGGCGGCTCCCAGATTTCAGCGGGGCCGCCTTTTCGTATTGGGTCGGCGGCAACGGCCTCTTTGCAGCGGCCCGCCGCCCCCATCTGGAAGCCGTCGTTCCCATCACCTTATTCAGCCAGCCGGTGCGCGGACTCTTGCCGGTGACTCCTTACCTGGCGTTTACTCCTCAACTTCCCCAGTCATTGCTGAGCGAGATGTATCAGCAAGCGCTAGAAGCCCAGGATAACCAGGGACGGTTGCTTGAAATCTTGTTTCATATTACCTGGGATGACGCCGCAGAGACCTGGCGATTGATCATTCCCAGGCAACAACAGACCCCCACCCAATGCACGCCCCTCGACTCATCAACCGACAATGTCATCGCCGAGATTCATAGCCATGGCTCCACCGGCGCTTTCTTCTCAGACCAGGATAACCAGGACGAATTTGGCTTCAACCTCTATGGCGTTCTTGGGCGGATCTGTGAACGCCAACCTGAATTTATCCTGCGGGTATGCGTTTATCGCCACTGCTGGCATGTTCCAGCCAAAACTGTGTTTGAAGACATTCCAAGTTGGGTGACCGACATCAGTCTTCAAACTGAGCCCGTGTTTTACTTCAATGGCGATTTCGCTACTGGAGAATCGCCATGCAATTGAACCTGGATATCTTTGAGGCTAGAACGGTGATGATTCCCCCTTACCAACACCTCAATCTTTGGATCATTGGCTGTGGCGGCACGGGCTCGTTCCTGAGTGCATCTCAATTTCGCAATGAGTATAAATACTCAGAATTAATTAGTTTAACAAGAAGTATCCTTTGAGTAGTCTACCGCTGGTGAATAATACTCATGGATTCGGAGAAAAAAGCCCAACTTCAGGCCCATGCGCGAGCTATCGCAGCCTTGCTTTATGAAGAAACTGACCCGGAGCAGGTTAAAACGCTAGCCGGTATCGAAGAGACTGTTCGTGATCACCTTCTAGAGAATGTGGGTCCAGAAATAGGTATTTTTTTATCGAAACCAGTAGTGGCTCCACTACAGGACGAAAACGCACTATCACCAGCATCATTGGTCAATTGAGCGTGAGTAAAAAACAAGCTCAACGACTCAATGTCCAACCCCGTAGTCGATGGAGTCCTTACTTGGAAAAGTGTTGTTTGCTCTTGAGCGCCAATGGGTCTTACAAACGATCCGCAGAAGATATTCAGGTGTTGACTGGAATATCGGTTTCCCATAGTACTCAACAACGGTTGGTACATCGTCAAATCTTTGAATTGCCCAAGGTGGAACAAGTTGTTGAGGAGTTGAGTGTAGATGGAGGTAAAGTCCGACTACGGACTCCGAAAGGGCAACCTAGTGAATGGCGAGATTACAAAGGGGTGAATCTACACGAATGTGGCGTTGGGGCCTTTTTTCAAGATAACCCCAGTTTGGTG
>JAAUYH010107023.1_pt1 | contig 10950 bp, 7 predicted proteins | sample 7278061 | NCBI WGS metagenome assembly JAAUYH01 (sample SAMN14350203, study PRJNA611818) | marine sediment metagenome | isolation source: surface marine sediment (0.6m) | place: French Polynesia: Moorea | collected 2018-08 | reverse complement strand
CCTATATCACAGGGGGTAAAAGACTAGCAGCAGCAGCCCTCAGACCTCAAGTAATGGACTTTGTTGACGGAATCATCACAGGCTCAAACCGCTCTTACTATCTAGAGGAATTTTTAATTGATGCTAAAATTTGCCCTTATGTAGGGAAAAGTCTGCGAGAGGCTAAGTTACGCTCCCAATCTGGGGCATTAGTTCTCGCAATTCGCCGTTTTGACGGTAATCTGATTGCAGGACCTATGGGGGATACCCCGATTTTAGAGGGAGACGCTCTAATCTGTATGGGAACAGCAGAACAATTACGACAACTGAATCAGATTTTAGGACCTATTAGTTCTCAATTACCTAGACTACCGAAACATAAGTAAGCAGTAATCAGTAACCAGTAATCAGTAACCAGTGAGCAATGAACCATCAAAAATTAACTCTAATTTATTCTGAGAAATTCTTGGAGCATAAGACTGGCTATGGTCATCCTGAAAGACCTGAAAGGCTTACTGCGGTGGTAGAGGCTTTACAGAAAGTTCCTTGGCAAGAACAATTAAAGTGGCGATCGCCGAGTGACAGAAATCCTTTACCCTATATTCAAAAAATTCACACTCCAGAACACATTACCAGAATTACCGATGTAGCAGCTAGAGGTGGTGGTTATTTAGATGGAGATACCCCCATTTCGGCTCAGAGTTACGATGTAGCCCTTCTTGCGGTTGCTGCTTGGTTAGATGGCATAGATGCAGTAGTCGCTAATAAAAATCCGGCTTTTGTTTTGGCGCGTCCCCCTGGACATCATGCCACAAGGGAGCAAGCTATGGGATTTTGTCTTTTTTCTAATGCAGCGATCGCAGCTTACTATGCTTTGGAACAACCAGACATCAATCGAGTAGCAATTCTCGATTGGGATGTGCATCATGGTAATGGCACGGAAGCTATTGTGCAAGACTATGCCAATATGGCTTATTGTTCTCTGCATCAGTATCCTTGTTATCCAGGTACAGGAAGAAAAAGCGATCATGGTATTTATAATAATATTCTCAACTTACCTCTCCCTCCTGGTAGCACCATAGAAGACTATCAGCCTGTATTTGAGCAAGAAGTTATCCCTTTTCTCAAGACGTTTCAACCAGATTTATTAATTGTTAGTGCTGGTTATGATGCTAATCATCAAGACTCCATAGCAAACATATCTTTACAACCATCAGATTACGGATTGTTTAGTCAATATGTAACAGAAATAACCAATTTAGTTTTGTTTGGCTTAGAAGGGGGTTATCATTTAGAGACTTTGGGACAGTCAGTAGTTGCTACTTTAGCCAGTTGTTTATAAGATTGGCAATTATTAACTAAAAGTGGAAAGGTTCTCAATTAAAATCAAAGTTTTAGTTGATAGCATTGTTGCGATGAATGAAAACAATAGTTTTGTGATCTATTCTTCGTCTTGCTTCCTCGATCCTTAACCTAAAATTGGCTGTCTCTAAAACATAGAGAGAATAAAAGCAACTCTGTTTTCCCCATGAACTTAAGCATGATTAATAATTTATCTTTATATCGAATAGTTCAAGAAAATGGAACTCCCCTACCTTCTGTTGAGATAAGTGCCATTACCCTACAATCTTGCGTTACAACAGTCTTTGAGCTACTTCGAGAACAGCAATTAACCCCTACTATTTGGGTTAAAACACCCCAGTCTCAAAGTTGGTTAGAGGATATAAAAAAATATCAGCAAGCAGTTCCCCAAGGAAGTATTTATCTATGTAGCGATCAACACAATTATGAGAATAAAGCTGCTTCTCTTCCGATTAATTCCGTAATTCCGATTAAGCTAGTTAATAACTCTTGGTTGAAGCGAGAATGCTTTCTGACTATCTTATCAGAAGCTTTCTCCTGCTTGATTCTGGCTCAGTGGCAAACAGGAAAAATTAAAGTAGAAAGTTCAGGAAAAAGACTACAGCAACCTTATTTACAAATGGTTTTTAGTTTTGATCCGACAACTATTGAAGTATTTCTTTCTGGACTACAAAATGCCCTCGCCAGTGATTCTGTTTCCGAAAAAGATTTAATCTCCATTGCACCAGGAGATCCTCAATTACAGAGTCATCTCTTAACCAAACAGATACAAATTATAGAATCTTTACAAAAAACTCTTAATCAAGTTACTCGTAAATCTACTTCTAGAGAAGCTTTTTCTGCCACACTAGGACTACAAAGTAATTTTTTGCACAATTTAGTCCAAGAATTGCGATCGCCTATTACCCACATGAAAACGGCTCTGAGTTTATTGGAGTCGAAGCAAGTTAAAGGCGAACAGCGTCAACGTTATCTACAAATGTTAGAGCGAGAATGTGAGCGTCAAAACTCTGTAGTTAGTGGTTTATTAGCTTTATTACAATTAGATAACTCTATAGAGTCAGAAATTGTTTATTTAGAAGAATTAGTCCCAGGTATTGTCAGTACTTATCAACCCCTAGCTCATGAAAAACAAATTCAGTTGGGTTATACTATCCCTTCCCATCTTCCCCCTGTACAGTGTCCTCGTCCTTGGTTAAGACAGATGATTGTACAACTACTTAATAATAGTTTGCAATTTACTCCTGCTCAAGGTCGAGTGTTCGTACAAGCTTCCTTAAAAAATGAGTTTGTGGAAATTATGATTAGTGATACGGGAATTGGAATTGATCCGAAAGAATTTAACAATATATTTGATAGTTTTTATCGTACTAGGAAAGTCGGCAATAAACCTGTTGTAGGTGCTGGTTTGGGTTTAACTATTGTGCAACAACTAGTACAACGCTGCAATGGTACAATTTCTGTTAATAGTAAACTAGGGAAGGGTTCTACTTTTACGATCTCTTTACCAGTTTTACCCCCTGAGTTGCTCGATTCTGCTTCTGAAGGATAAAGAATAGACAACTTGACATACTCACCCGCCCTAAAAGTGCGGGGATTCTAGGATACTGGCGTAGGTAGCAAACCGAAGGTTTGTCTTACACCTACTCTCCTACTAGACAATGCCCTGCCTAGTTGGATCGCTCCAACAGGTCGATTCCATAAGCTGGGGAAACCCCAGCATGGTTCGACCTCAAACAACCAGGAGTGGTTTTCTTTCTTCAGGCTCTCTAGATTGCACAAAACCTGTCTATTACCGAAAGCGCGAATTGCTTTGATTCCACTCGAACTAGAAAAGCTACACGGACTTCTCAAGCTTTTGAGCAAAGCTCAAAAGACGAGTCCTTATCTTTACGGTACGTTTGCGGTTTTACTCAATCGACTACCGATTGAAACCCCCTACCTCAAGTATATTGAAAGAATTGTAGCTATTATACAATGGCTCAAAGCTATGTTATATAAAGATTTGATGTCGAAATTGTTAACTTATTACGCCCTGAAGGGCGGGGCTTTAAACCCATGTTCACAAGGGTAAAGCTTATGATTAAATGACGAGATTCCAAATAGGTTCTATACTTTTTGGACCTCCTACTAAATTACTGTCAGTAGATTGAAAAATTTTTTAGGAGTCAGAGAGCATGGGGGTTTCTGCCGAGCCTTTTTAACCTCTGAAAGACCGTTTAAATCAGCCTTTCAGAGGTTAGAGCTATGAATTAAAAAATAGCGGTCTTCTGCAGCGAGGCTCTACGGGAAGGCGAAGCCTGGCACTGCGCTATCGCTGATTTTGACGGAAACAACCTCGGCCGAAACCTCCATTCTTCCATAGTTTCTGATCTACTGACTGTTAATTTCTGACCCGCCTCAACGTCAATCGACTTATCACTCTTGGACAGTCCAATCAGTAGTAGACTGATTTCCTTGAGGACCAGTACGCACCCGAGTTCTTGACCGTTGCCCCTAGTCCAATCAGTAGTAGACTGATTTCCTTGAGGACCAGTACGCACCCGAGTTACTTGACCAATCGCTTCTGGACTAAATGCTGTACCGCAAATTAAACTAGCTACCAGAATAGAACCACCTAGAGTTAATTTCATCTTAATAACCTCTTTTTTTGAGAATTGTTCTAATGTATACAAGTGCCTTATGCTATTAATACCAACTTGCTTGCTTTCAGAGACGTAACTTTGAAGTTAATGTTCCCTTTTGGGGATTCGAAGATTAATCCGCGTTTTGCTCGACTAAGTACAATACAATGCACTGAAATTACGCTCTAGATTCGCTTTAGATTGCAAGTTGGTATTAAGTTTCACTTAAATTATACCAGATCTATGTCAATTTTGAGCTGAATATTTGTTCTATTCTTCAATTGGATAGAAAACGAATGCCCATGCTGCAGCTAAGGCAAAAAGTCCCGCTACGGGAAATGCTAGTTGCACTCCCCAAGGCTGTGCTGGGGTTTTCCCCAACATCAACAGGATTCCTGCCAAGAAAACTCCTATTCCTTGACTCATGTTTTCTAACAACCCTCTAGTGCCAAAAAATATGGCTTCTCTTCTGACTCCGAAATTTCGTTCATCGCGATCAATTACGTCTGGTAACATGGCATTAGGCAAGATAAAAAAACTTGATAAGCCTAAATTGCTAAACGATAGAAACAATAACCAAGGCGTTAAAGCTTTTCCAATCAAAAGGGGTAAGCTACCTACTATTACCAGTCCACACCCTAACCATAGCATCGCCCATTGGAAAGCTCGCCTTTTTCCCCAGCGTTTGGCTAGAGGAATAACCACCATAAAACCCATAACCCCACTTCCTAACAGGATACTGTTTATTACCGTGCCAAAACTAACATCTTTGCCCAACAGAGCTACCGCCAAAAATGCAGGACAAGCCGAAACAATACTGATAGCAATTACTGCCGAGCTAAAACCTGCTACGTAGCTTCTAAAAGACTGATTTTGTAATGCCGAGCGCACAGATGACCAAAAAGTTGGCGACTCAATCTTAGAGGGAACAATCTCTTCCTTGACAATCAAAGGCATTGACAAAGCAATAAAATTAATGACTCCTAGGGTAATAGCCATACCTTGAAAGCCATATTTGTCAACCAGTAAGGGGGAACCAATACCGCCAATTGACGCTCCTAGCATAGCAAAAATAGCCATTAAACTAGAGAGAGTTACTCTTTGTTCTGGTGTCTGAGTCAGAGAAGGCAGCCACGCCAGATAAGAGACTTGATATATGGCGAACGCCAGATTTAACAGGCACAGTAACAGGATCAAGTAGACTGTATTTTCGATTCTGCTATAGTTCAGAGAAGGAGTCAGCAATAAGAAAAAGCTAACTACTAATGGCACTACAGCCATTGCCAAAAAAGGTCTTCGTCTTCCCCAGGGACTCCGATAGCGATCTGAAATATAACCTATAATGGGCTGACTCATTGCCCCACCAAGTCTACTAACCAGCATTGCTATACCAACCAGGGCTGATGGAACTAAGAAGGGCAAATTATCGGGATTGGGAATTCCCGGATCGTAACGATAGATCAGCATTGTCAATACTGCACTGTTAATCGACAGTAGACCCAAAACTCCTGTAATATAAGGCAGCCATTTTAATAACAGTTGGGGAGTAGACATTACTTTGATTATGGCAATAGTTCAAAAACAATTTAACGTGCTAGAGGCTTTTGCCCAAACGCCCTTATGAATTATGTACTTTTGCTTACAGCGATTTTCAGTTGAATAGTATGTTGTTGGTTTAGGGATAGGGTAACCCAACGAAATCAATAGTCCTGAACTAATTATAATTGCTCGCCACTCGACTCAAAAGAAGTACTGCTCGGTTCATCAAAGTCTAGTAGAGTTCCATCTGTTGCTGAAAACCTACCTATCCAAGCATCATAAGAGCCAGCGTTAGTAGAACCTAAAGAACCTTCGGTAAATCCTGTTACAAAGACATCGCTTCCACTAACACTAACTTCAACAGCATTATCCAGCTCAGAAGTGCCAAATTGTTCGAGCCATAGTTGATTGCCATTGCTGTCATACTTGGCAACCCAAGCATCATAAGACCCCGCATTGCCTTGACCTGTTAAATCCCCATCAGTATATCCTGTCAGGTAATAATTACCTAACTCGTCAACATCCATACCTAAAGCTGCATCATCTCCTCCCGTGCCAAATTGTTCGATCCACAATTGATTGCCATCGGTATCATACTTGGCTAACCAGATATCATAAGAGCCAGCATTAGTTCCTTCTAAGCTACCAAGAGTCCATCCTGTGGTGTAAATGTTATCTTCACTGTCAATGTCCAAAGCAAAAATTTCATCATAATCATCAGTGCCAAATTGTTCGATCCACAACTGATTGCCATTGCTATCATATTTAGCAATCCAAGCATCAGCACTAGGAAGAATGTCGTCTGGAGGGTCGGCATTGAGTCCACCTAAGTCGTCAGTGGTATAGCCCGCTATGACCACATCACCAGAGTTATCGACCCTAGGATCGACAAATGCATTATCAAGAGCAAAACTACCAAATTGAATTTGCCAAAGTCTTATTCCTCTTTGGTCATATTTGCTCAAAACAACATCATTGCCTATTCCTGCATTAGCCCCTGCTAGGCTGCCATTAGTTCGTGACAGCAAATAGACATTCCCGGCAGTATCGGTGTCAACACCAAAGGAACCATCATTCGAGCTAGTTCCAATCTGTCTAGTCCACTGTTCTATGCCTTGGTTATTGTATCTGGTGATAAAACCATCTAGAGCACCGCTATCCCTTCCTGCAAGATTACCACTGGTATATCCTGCTACCAAAAGTGCGTTAGAGCTTTCGTTACTATTAGCGATGGTAAAAGATATGTCAATCCCAGCAGTTCCCAATTGTTTGATTGAGCTTAGAACAGGCTGCTCTGCCGAGCCATTCTTAAATTGAAAGTAATCATCATCAAGACTTAATCCAACAACGTTGTTGATACTGCCAATCAGTTCGTCCTTAGTTTCTCCTTTCAAAAATATTGCCGTTCCCGGTTCGTCTTCTCCCAGCTCGGCGAAATCAACCAGAGTATAGTCAAGAGGATTACCATGAAGTTGAATGACATCTTCATTGGGATTAAAATCAACGATGATAGCCAAATCATCATCGCCATTGGTAGTGGCATCACCATCATCATAATAGGCTCTAGTGCGATCGCCCAAAATAAAGCGATCGCTTTCACTTCCTCCACTAAATATATCTATATCTCCTTGACCTGGGAGGGCTAGTTCTGGATCGACAGCCATAATTACATCATTTCCTTCGCGACCTAATATAACATCGACTCCCGTGCTGCCAACTTGGAAAGCATCGCTCGCGGGAGTGCCAACTATACTCAGATCGGCGATAAAAGCGATTAGAATATCGACATTATCCTCTGGTATGTCTAATGATTCTAAGATATCTTCGACTTCTTCTTGTTCTTCTTGTTCTTCTGCAGTCGCACCACTGCTATCAAAAGCTTCCACGAATTCTTCCATGACATCGCTAATCGTCAAAGAAGATTCATCTACTAATAAATCAGTCGCAATTTCATCTGCTATCTCTTGTCCTTCAACAATAGCATCATAATCAATATCTTCTAAAATATCTTCGACAGTTTCTTCTTGTTCTTCATTAGCCTCTGGTATGTCTAATGATTCTAAGATATCTTCGACAGTTTCTTCTTGTTCTTCTGCGCTAGCATCACTGCTATCGAAAGTTTCGATCAATTCCTCTGTGACATCGGTGGGCGTTAAAGAAGATTCATCTACTAATAAATCAGTAGCGATTTCATCTGCTATCTGCTCTCCTTCAACAATAATATCTTCAATAATATCTTCAATAATATCTTCATTCATTATTTTTAACTTGAGAATTTGTGGATTTTACCTAAATCAAAATATCATATTTTTTCTATTTTTAGCAATCTAAAAAGATTACTTCTTTCTTATACAAAACTAGCTCTTTATATATATAGCTGATACTCCTCTGGTTTTTGGAAATGCTCGGAATTAGTTTAGACAGTTACATTAGGGTGCGGATTTTGATCTTCTAAGTTGTACTCTTCAAAAACAAAGTCAAAATCTTGAGCTATTTGCTCTTTACTTAACCCAAATTGTTGTAAATCGATAATTTTATGTTTGCGTTGATATTGTTTTTGTTTCTCAGCTTGTTTTTTAACAGCTTGTCGCAATTTATCGCTCGGTTGAATTCCCGTAAACTTCTCTATCTGAGTAAAACTTTTTTCTAAGTCCGAGCAAAGTAAATTATATGGTAGCACCATGACATTTTCTGGGGAAATTTCGGCTTTTTTTTGTAGTTCGTAAAAATACCAATAAAGTTCAAGATCGTAGCGATACCTACGCTCAAAATACCATTTTAATTTAGCCTCGGGAATATTATTGAGTCTTTTTTGATATTTAAAAACGTTGTACCCAAGCGTGAGATGAGAGGGGATAGTTTCATAAGGAGAACGTACCAAATAGATAAATTTAGCATCGGGAAACGTTTCTAACAGGGTTTTAATGCGATAGGTAGAAAAATGAAGATGAGCAATAACTTGTGTTTTTTTAGTGTAATAAATTTGGCGTTTTAAACATTCTCGGAAGAACTTAACTGAACTATAACGGCGGGAATCTGGTTGTCGATCGTGTAATCGTAATTCGGGATACTCACGATCGTCGAAACCCAAGGGTGAGAGAGATAGTAGGAATCGGGTATCAAGTTTATGGATAAATAAAAATTCATCGTGTTCGACTCGATCTAGATAAAGTCCATGACCGCTTTCTTCGGGCACAATTTGGGTTAAATTATGGCGAATTAGATAATTTATAATCGGCTTGACTAAAACTCTCGCTGTGAGAGCAGGAAAAAAGAGTTGCCAAGTTTTAAATGCCACAAAATCTTCTGTTTGTGTGAGTAATCTATGTAAGAAACTCGTACCACTACGAGGATTGCCGATAATAAATACGGGATTTTTGACTTGAAGTTTACAGTACTGAGGGAAAAATATTCTGTCTAAAAAAAGAGTGCAATGGGTAAACAATAAGAACAGGGGCAAGAATAGCAACCAAATCCAAAAAATAAGCCCTGGTCCAAATGTTTTCCAAGCAGAAATCAGAATGCCATAGTAAACCTGCAACATAATTGTTTAGTTTTAAATTTTGATACTTTCTTGTTCTGAATTTCGTTCGAGTTGTAAACGCAAATTTTTTTTCTGGGATGGGCGTTGATTACCCGCGTAAATCATACTGATAAATAAAGCACAACCTACTAGAAAAGTAGCGACAGAAAAGAGAATTAGATTCGGAGTTAGGGGCAAGATTAATAATGCCACGCCAAATTGAATAATAATTGAAGTCAAAAGTAGGCGAACGACAAATATATTTGATCGCTTGGCAATAAATCTCGCACCGAGGGGCGCACCAATAACCACAACAGGTATCGATACCCACCAATAGTTCCAGGTATCGCTCAAAATAGGATTGACACTGGACTGTAACCGCCACCAAAAACCGACTAAAGCATTACTAGCCATGAGTATAACTGAGGTAGGAGTAGCAACCTTTTCATCAATGCGGAATGCCAAAACCAGCAGGGAAAAGGTGAGAATATCCAATCCACTTCCCGTAATCCCGCTAACTATTCCGCCGATCGCGCCTACAGCAATTAGAATTAAGGCATCATGTTGTTTAAAGTCAGGGATACGCTGCCACCGATGTCTTTGGCGATCGCGATTCATCCAGAGTAATGCCACACCAAAGCTCAACCAGAGGAAAACAAAAAACATTTTGGTTGTTACTGGAGGTAAATATGGCGCAACAACTTCTAAGCCAAAAATAATTCCCACCGAGCCCCCAAGTCCAGCAAAGATTAAAGCACGGGATTCGATAGGAATACGGTTTTGGAAAATTGCGACCGCTGCTGCGGTCATCCCTACTGACTGAATCATCAGGGAAAAATCTCTGGCAACGGCTGGCTTAATATTAAACAGCAAGGTCATAACAGGAAATGCTACTGCTCCACCACCTTCGCTCGTAGAACCTGCAATAAACGAACCTAGCGCCATTGTGATCGGCATGAACCAATTTTCGGCAAACAGATGCCACCGAGGTTCGGCAGTAAAAAATACGAGCCAAATTGACCAAACAGTCATAGGAAGCCATATTTCCGAGGGTTTGAGATTGTTCACGAGAATTTACTTTTACTTTAAAAATCTAAACTAGGCTTCAAGTTTTTACAGCCTGGAACATAAGAAAGAATCTTAAATAAGGGATAGCCAACCAGTCCTCCCAAACCCCAGATGATTTGCAACATCACGAACAAAAGTTTTTCTTCCAGAGTTTTTAATTTCCAGATGTGCAAACCCTGACGTTCAATCTCATCGAGCATGGCGGGATTAGCATGAGGTCCGCAAATACGAAAATGAGGTGCTGCCACACTACCAAATAAAACACTCCATAACACTATGGGTCGAGAAATTAATTTCCGTAAAACTGGACGACAACCTATTAATTCCGAAAGTTCGTACAGATAAGGAACATAGGAGACAATTCCCGTAATACGATCTGAAACTAGAGGTTTCAACTTGCGACTTTCTTGGGCATCTTGCTCGATAATCTTCTGCATTTGTACGGGTTCGGGCAGTTGCAGTCTTCCGCTGACTACACCAGCAAAATAGCGAGATTGCATCTCCATAATTGGTGGCATTGAGCCAATGTTGGGGCGAGCAAAACCAACAAAACCAAGATCGGGAAGTTCGGGATGAAAAATTTTTTTATATAGTTTGCGCCAATCCCAGTCTTTGCTGTCTATAGGTAAAAAAGGAAAGTAGACGTTAAAACCACTGGAGAACACAACCGCATCAGCTTGTACTTTGCTACCGTCGCTAAAAACAACCCCATCAGGTTCAAATCTCTCTAGCTGGGGTTTGAGAGAAACATTCGGCTTTGCTAAAGCTTCCATAAAGGTATCTGATTTAGTAATAAACTGTTGGTGATAGCTACCACCAGATAGTTGGATCAGTTTTCGTCTAATTTGCCAACCT
>JAAUYH010091766.1_pt1 | contig 10950 bp, 10 predicted proteins | sample 7278061 | NCBI WGS metagenome assembly JAAUYH01 (sample SAMN14350203, study PRJNA611818) | marine sediment metagenome | isolation source: surface marine sediment (0.6m) | place: French Polynesia: Moorea | collected 2018-08 | reverse complement strand
GAATCAGCTCTTGCTCAACCTCAAGCTTCTTTTTTCGGTACTTTGTTACACAAAAATATAGAAGAACAAGCTGCTGCCTATCTTTATCATATTTGCAAAAACCATCCTTTTGTCGATGGAAACAAACGAACGGCTTTGGGTGTAATGGAAGCTTTTTAGGAATGAATGGCTGGGAATTAAATATTTCAAATCAAGATTTAGAAAATCTAGTATTAGATGTTGCGAATGATAGATTAGATAAATCAAGCATCACTGAGATAATCAAATATAGTTGCTGCGTCTATTTTGTCTTATTTTTTGTGCATTCCAATAAAGCAAATAAAGATAATACTGATATCATAAAGATGTAGCTTTCTTCAGATATTAAAAGAGAATGCCATCCTAAATAGGATAATCTCTAGCCAATTTTTGGGCTACTAGAGCATTAAGAGAAATTCCTGCTTTGGTTGCTTCTAAAACTAAGTTACGATGAATTCTTTTATCAATTCTGACATTAAATTGTCCGCTATACTCTCTACGAGAAGGTGCAATAGGAATTTCTTCTCCGTCTTCGCGATAACATTCTTTCATTCCTTCCCAAGCAATATACAATTCATCTAAAGCTAATTCTGGAGTATCAGCAAAAGCAGAAACATTAGGTAACTCTACTAGATGAGCTAACCATTCTCCATCTTCATCAAAATACAGATTAATAGTAAAACCGTCCCAATCATATTCTAGAGGTCGTTTAGTTTTCTCGCTCATATTGTTCTAAAAATTGCCTTACTTGATAACCTTTGGCTTTTCCATCTTTTCTTGGTTGAATTGATAAACGATATTTTGCTGGTGAATACCAAAATCGATGACTACCTGTTTGTCTCTTAAATGTCCAACTACACAAAGATAGTAAGCTTTCAAACTCAGAAAATTTTAATCCTTGAGGATTTCGCCTTGCTTTTTCGAGTAATTTTTCCTTCTTCTCCATATTGTAACTATATATGGTTACAAAAGATTAGGCATCTATATCAACAAAAATTCAAACTACCTTATTATCAAGACAAACAGTATCGCGATTAGGCGAAGCCTGGCACTATCGTGGTCTCGCAAAGCGAGGCACTACGCGAGACCTTCCGTAGTCGCTGTCGCGATCGCCTTATCTAGGGGGAAAGCCGAGATCCTTTTAAAATAGTGCAAGACAGCCATAAAACCCTTGCTCCATCTTAATTTCATTTTATAGTATTAATTAACTATTAGATATCGAATATAGTGATCGTGCTAATTTTCATTGTGAGGTTTTTCCCAAACTGATACGTGATAGCGACTTGTATTTGTAAATGGTTCTTTTTTCCAATTACCCCACCTTGCCTTAAGCTTTAAATTGGCGATTCTTGCCATAAGGTCAAGTTCTGACGGCCAAACGTAACGAAAAGGGATTGAAAATAGTTCCACTTTTTGGTTGCGAATTCTTAAATGATGCGATCTTAAGGATTGAGAGGCAACATCATAGGTATCTATTCCCCAATGATCGTCGCGGAAATCAAATACATGATTTGTTTCTCCATGTGATAATGACTGAAGAGCAGGAACCATTACCTCAATGACAAAACTTCCACCAGGGTCGAGATGTGAGGCTGCATTTTGAAAGCATCTAACTTGCTGCTCCTGAGTTGTGAGGTTCATTATCGTATTGAAAATTAGGTAGACAAGGGAGAAAGAACATCCACACGATGTAGTTGCGAAGTCACCTTGAGTCACTGGAATACAATCACCACCAGTTTTCTCTGCAAGTTTAGCAATCATAGCATTAGATAGCTCAATGCCATGAACTTCAATCCCTTTCATAGCAAGAGGTAAAGCTATTCGACCCGTTCCAATACCAAATTCAAGAGCATTACCGCCATCCGCAAGTTCTGACAAAAAATCGACAACAGGATTAATTACTTCGGGGGAGAAAGAATCTACATCGTCATCATAGGTAGAAGCGACTTTTTCATCAAAATATCCATCATTGTGCATGGTTCAGATTCTAGGTTATTTATCTCTATATTGATGATATCAATGTGTTGATATTATAACTAAATGAACAGAAAAAATTAGCGATCGCGATTTCCCAAGATAGAAAAGCTGTTATTATTCCGCCAGAAAAAATTATCCTTCTTAAGGATAAGTATCAAGAAGAAAGTAGTACTACATTAATAACAAATCATCATTGCCCAAAATTAATCCAAAATCTAATCGAGCAATCTTAAACTGTTCATTTTCCCCAGTACCATTGCTATCGTAGACTAACAATCGCTGGGTTATAGTAGTTCTTGAATAATTTGTTTTTCCTTGTTTGTTAATTCTCGGTACTCTCCTGGTTGAAGAGAATCTAAACGTAAATCATAAAACTGAGGCGCAATATTTTTTCTTTGAGATATTTTGATACTAATTCCAACCCTAACTAATCTCAAAGTAGGAAAGCCTACCGCCGCTGTCATGCGTCTTACTTGTCGATTCCGCCCTTCTGTGAGAGTTATTTCTAGCCAACAAGTAGGAACAGTTTTGCGGTAACGAATCGGGGGGATTCTTGGGGGTAAATCTGGTTCTTGCTCAAGAATTTTGACTTGCGCTCTGCGGGTACGATAGTCTTTGATTACTACTCCCGATCGCAGTTTATCGAGATCCTTCTCTTCAGGAATTCTTTCGACTTGTACCCAATAAGTGCGAGGATGGGCAAATTTACGATGAGCTAAGCGGTGTTTTAATTTACCATTATCGGTTAATAAGAGTAATCCTTCACTATCTAAATCCAATCTTCCAATAGAATAGACATTGGGGATCTTTATATAATCCTTGAGAGTTTTCCTCTTTGCTCCATCTTCATCATTATCGGTAAACTGACATAAAACTCCATAAGGCTTATAGAATAAAATACATCTCATTTTAATTAATAACTGATAACTGATAACTGAAATGGGGTATACTCTGCCTGTATTTGCTTGTGCTTCTGCGATCGCGGCATTACGATATCTACATCAAGATTTAACGGCAAATTTTGTCACTGTTGATCTTATTAAACCACCGCAGCAAGTTACTATTCCTATTGAACAAGTAGCCAAAATTAATAATCAATCCGCTTTAGCTATTACCCGCAGTGATCCAGGAGAACATTTAGATATTACCCGTAATACTCCTATTTGGGCATTGGTAGAAAGTAAAGAGTCACCAAAAAATAGCTCTAGAGTTGAAATTAGAGGAGGAGAAGGGATTGGGATTCAGATTAACAATGGAGAACAATCTGCTATCTATAGCTACGCTGAGGAATTAATTAAAGAAAATCTCCAACCTCTATTAGAAGACGATGAAACTATTGTCGTAACAATTATTTTGCCAGAAGGCAGAAGACTGGCACAAAGAACTTCCAATGCTGCTTTTGGCGTAGTAGAAGGATTATCTCTTTTGGGAACTACTGGTATTGTGCAACCTTTGACCGCAGCTAGTCAATTAGAAGCCTATCAAGCAGAATTAATTACTAAAGCGCAACAGTTTGACTCTTTAGTCTTTTGTATTGGAGAAAATGGGGTAGATTTAGCCACCAAATTAGGAATTAATCCCCAAAGAATCCTTAAAACTGCCAACTGGTTAGGCTCAATGTTAGTCGTAGCGGGCATGCAGCAAGTAGAATCAATTCTCCTATTTGGTTATCATGGCAAATTAATTAAACTAGCTGGCGGAATTTTTCATACTCATAATCACCTAGCAGATGGCAGATTGGAAATTTTAACTGCCTATTGCGCCCAAGTCGGCTTGCCGAATTCCACACTTCAAAATATTTTGGCTTGTGAAACTACCGAATCAGCTTTACTACTATTACGTAATATCGATGCGAATAGTAACAGTAATTGGGTAGATTTAGTTTATTCTGCGATCGCGAAATCGATAGATCAACGGTCTCAAGCTTATATTTACAAACATACAGAACAAAAGCTCAACCTTGCTTCTATTCTTTTTGATCGACAAAGAAAAATTATAAAAAAAAGCTCCAATGCACATAGTATCGTCAAGAAATTATGCTAAGATACTATGAATATTTTTGAGCTTCACAAATTTAGGTTCTAGTAAACCCAAAACATCATAACTCATTAACGATGAATTGAGAAGAAACAGTTCAAATTTTGTAACTATTTTTTACTTGTAAATCTACATCAATTATTCCCAGAATATTAACCATGCAGACTCAATCAGTTGCACTCTCTCCAGAGGTTGGATCACAACAGAAAAATAGCTTTAATCGTCAAACTATCGCGATTATTGACTTTGGCTCTCAGTATTCTGAATTAATTGCTCGTCGTATTCGAGAAACCCAAGTTTATTCAGAGGTTATTTCTTATCGCACGACCGCAGAACAGTTAAGAAATCTCGATCCTAAAGGAATTATCCTTTCAGGTGGGCCTAATTCTGTCTACGATGATCAAGCACCACAATGCGATCCAAAAATCTGGGATTTAGGAATTCCCATTTTGGGAGTATGCTACGGAATGCAACTTATGGTCAAGCAGTTGGGAGGTTCAGTAGAAAGAGCGACCAAAGCTGAATATGGCAAAGCATCATTATTTATTGATGATCCTACAGATTTGCTGACTAATGTCGAAGAAGGTTCTACCATGTGGATGAGTCATGGTGATTCTTGTACTCAACTTCCTGCTGGTTTTGATGCTTTAGCCCATACCGATAATACTCCCTGTGCTGCGATCGCTAATCCCGATAAAAAACTATTTGGAGTTCAATTTCATCCCGAAGTAGTTCATTCTGAATGCGGAATCGCTCTAATACGTAATTTTGTTTATCATATCTGTGAATGTGAACCCACTTGGACCACTGAAGCTTTTGTTGAAGAATCGATCCGCGAAATTCGTGCCAAAGTAGGAAATAAGAGAGTATTGTTAGCCTTATCGGGTGGTGTCGATTCTTCGACCCTAGCCTTTCTCTTACACCGTGCCATTGGCGATCAACTAACCTGTATGTTCATCGATCAAGGCTTTATGCGCAAAGGTGAACCAGAAAGATTAGTCGAAATTTTCGATAAACAGTTTAAAATTCCTGTCGAATATGTCATGGCTCGCAAGCGCTTCTTAGAGAAAATGAAAGATGTTACCGATCCTGAGAAAAAGCGTCGTCTGATTGGACATGAATTTATCAATGTATTTGAAGAAGAATCCCAAAAATTAGGGCCTTTTGACTATTTAGCCCAAGGGACTCTCTATCCCGACGTAATTGAATCGGCAAATACCAATGTCGATCCCAAAACTGGGGAAAGGGTGGCAGTTAAAATCAAAAGCCATCATAATGTAGGCGGTTTACCAGAAAATCTTCGCTTCAAACTGGTTGAACCATTACGTAAACTATTTAAAGATGAAGTTCGTAATGTGGCTCGTTCTATTGGTTTACCAGAAGAAATTGTCCGTCGTCATCCCTTCCCGGGGCCAGGATTAGCTATTAGGATTATTGGAGAAGTAACAGCCGAAAGACTGAATATTCTGCGGGACGCTGATTTCATTGTGCGAGATGAAATTACCAAACAGGGAATGTATCACGATTTTTGGCAAGCTTTTGCTGTCCTGCTGCCGATTCGTAGTGTGGGAGTAATGGGCGATAAGCGCACCTATGCCCATCCTATCGTGTTGCGCTTTATCACTAGTGAAGATGGCATGACTGCTGACTGGGCAAAGGTTCCTTATGAACTGTTAGAAATTATTTCCAATCGAATTGTCAATGAAGTCAAAGGTGTCAATCGTGTCGTTTATGATATTACTTCTAAACCTCCTGGAACTATCGAGTGGGAATAGTAAAATCGCTTTGTGATTAGCTATAAGCTCTAAGTTATTAGCTTTTTTACTCCCATAGTCGGAGAATTAAACCAAGCTGAGATTTAGAGTTATTGCTCTTAATTTCCCTTCATTACCTTGTGACATACCCGTAGCGTAAACGCATACGGGCTTTCTACTTCATCGATAAATAATGATTTGAGTTGTGTGGCTATCTTAAAGGGGTTATTAACTTCATGACATCACACCCCGTAGCCGATCTCATATAGCAAAAACCAGAAGAATTTTTGTTCTTGTAGTCAGCGGTCAAATAACTTAACAGTTTAGACAGAATTAATTATCAATATAGCAAATTATATTACAAAGAGGCACTCGACTGATAATATTGTCAGAAAGGTTCGATTAATTTTGCCAAATTCCCTTCTCCTTAAAAAGGAGTATCAAAAATTTTGAAGATCAAGGCCAAATATTTTAAACTATTTTTTAACTTGCTTAAAAAACCAGGTGCAATTGTCAATTATTTAGGTTTAAAAATTGCTTACCAATTCAAGTTAAAAAAAATTCCTTTTATGCCAGTAGTTGTAGACATAGAACCAACAAACAACTGCAATTTCAGATGTCCCCACTGCCAAGTAACTACATGGGATAAAAATACAGCTCATTTAAGTTTATCAAATTTTGATAGAATACTTGCCGCACTTCCCCATCTGATAAAAATTAAATTACAGGGTATGGGAGAGCCTTTACTCAATAAAAACCTAATCACAATGTTGTCATTAGGAGAGAGTGCCGGAATTCATATGAGCTTTGTAACTAATAGCTCTTTGATGGATCGTTCTAAGGCAGAATCCTTAGCCAACTTAAAAGATACTGATATCATTTTTAGTATCGATGGCGCATCAGCAGAGGTATTTGAAAATATTAGAGTGGGTAGTCGTTTTGATGTAGTTTGCCGAAATATTAAACAATTCACCGAAATGCTAGGCCAAAATGGCACTTCAAGCAATTATCAAGCCTGGATGGTAATTAATCAAAAAAATCTACATCAGATTGAAAAAGTAGTTAAGTTGGTAAAAGAACTAGGTTTAAGTCATTTGACGATTCAAACTTTCCTTAATGATTGGGGTAAAGCCGAAATGGCTCAGCATATTGATGCCAATAAGGTATCCCCTTATGCCGAAGAACTAAAGCAAGCAATTGAAAAAGCTCAAAAAACGGCAAAAAAACTTTGTGTAAACTTAAGTATTTATAATGGTAATTATTTAACTAAAAATAAAAAATGTCCCTGGCCATGGGGTTCTACCTATGTTTCGTCAAATGGAGATGTGATTCCCTGTTCTGTTCTAGCAGATGCTGATACTGCCACAATGGGTAATGTATTCGAACAAGATTTTGCTGAAATTTGGAATTCGCCTCAATATCAGGAATTTCGAGTCAAACATAGTCAAGGTGAGATTCCTGACTATTGTCAGCATTGTTATCGCTATAGTGATATTTCACTACTTTAAAAAAGAAATTTTGCGACAAGCTAGTTATGCTCTCTACTCTGAAGGGATTCCCTTTGCCGATGAATTAGTCTTGGCAAGCACTGATGAGCGGCAACTGTTGAAGGTATTTTTCAACTAGTCCCGGTTATAGTAACAAAGAAATTATTGATAATTATTTGCAATAAATATTAGATCAAGGTATATTGGACTTGTGCGTAAAGACCCCAAAGTTAGTTAACGCTCATCTGCCACATCGATAGCTTCTTGTCTGCTATTAGGAAAAGTTTGCAGCTTGAGTAATAGATTTAATAAGTAGTCAGAACAAATTGCTGAACCTAAGGACGTGATGCCAGAACTTGTTTTTGGTTTAGTTGTTGATATTCATTGAGTAATCTTGGACTAGCTTTGATAACGATATTTGTCTCTAAACAGGGAGTTGAATAATGAGTAAATCAAAAAGTAATCACAAACAGAAAGTAGCTCAGTGGCAACTGGAGAAGATGAGGATGATTATTGCAGATCGTTGGTTAGAGACTTGGGAAGTTGTGGCGAACAGAGAGGCTGAAAAAATGACCGCGGAATGCGGTCAGCGCAGGCTCCGTCGTTTTACGGCGGAGTACCGCTGACTTGGTATGGGTTTCATAATCAGTGCAGCAAAAGAGATAGTTTGGTGAAGGATCTATAGTAAATTCCTTTGAACAAGTGAGCATCAGTAAAAGCATTGCCTGAGTCGAGTCACAAGCTACTATTAAAACACACCACCGATCGCAATACGAGCTATCCAAAAAGGAATTAAACAGCCTAGAGCTAACCAATCTCGCCAACGTAAGCGTAGTTGATGCCATTGAACTTGATGTTTATTGGGGCTAGTAAAACCTCTGATATCCATCGCGATCGCAATTTGCTCAGCTCTCATCAAAAGATTTTCTAAGAGTTTCTCAACGACAATTAACCAAACCTGTAAACTGCCTCGAATTCCCAATTTTTTCCAATTAATAGCTCTAGTCCGCACAGAACGAAACAGATTTTGCACTTCTTCTAATACCAGGGGAATAAACCGTAAAGATAAAGTCAAAGTAAGCGCAATTTCTGTTACTGGTATTTTTAACCGACGTAGAGGACTCATCAAATCTTCCAATCCAGCGGTAATTTCTTCCGGCGCAGTAGTGAGCAAATAAAGGTTAGTACTATAAATTAAGGTGAAAACTAAGGTCGAAATCCGTACTGCGACATCTAACGAACGGCGAGTCACGGTAAATCGACCTAGATCCTGTAATACATATTGATAGTTTGTCGGTTGTGGTAAATTGAAATCTTCAGCTGGAAGTCGGGGTTGATGGCTAATTGCCAAACCATCAGGAGCAAAAGCGGTCAGAACTAAAATAAACAAAGATATGGTTAGTAATAATCCCATCTGCTGCCGCCATACTCGCAGGGGAATTGCCGCCGAGAAAGTCAAGATTATTAACAACCCAGAAAGACCCAAACGCCAAAAAGGATTAGCTAGTAATGGAGCGAGCAGAAAAGTCATCAACCAGATCAGTTTGATTCTGGGGTCAATTTTGTGTAACCAAGTAACAGGTTTTTCTAAATAAAGTCCAATAGGTAGCGATCGCAATAAATCCATATTGGTTGTCAAATAAATTAGGATAAATTAGGTAGCAGTTTTGTTTAACATAATCTAACAAATCATAAAGCCGAACCTTAGCCTTTAACAACCGCTACGGGACGCAAACGAGCTACTTTATGGGCAATCCCAGCTTTGCTAACTGTTTCTACTACTTGGCTGACATTTTTATAGGCTTGGGGAGCTTCTTCTGCTAATCCAGGCATAGAGCCAGCGCGGATGTTAATCCCTTCATGTTCTAATTGTTCTCTCAGGCGATCGCCTCTAATGGTACGTTTTGCCTGTCGGCGGCTCATGACCCGTCCCGCACCGTGACAACTTGAGCCAAAAGATAGTTCTTCATTAGCTTTGGTTCCCAGGAGAATCCAACTTTCAGTGCCCATGGAACCGGGAACCAGAACAGGTTGACCCAAAGGACGATATTCCACTGGCAACCCCGCGAATCCTGCGCCAAAGGCTCGGGTTGCTCCTTTGCGATGGACACAAACGGTTTGCTCAGCTCCTTCAATGTAATGCGTTTCAACTTTCGCCATATTATGGGCAATATCATAAACTTGGCGTAATGGTTCGGCTCCGATTTGAGAACCAAATACCTCTTGGAAACTACGTCGTGCATGATAGGCTAACGCCTGACGATTAGCAAAAGCATAGTTTGCTGCAGCTTTCATCGCTGCTAAGTAAGCCTGTCCTTCAGGAGAATCGAAGGGGGCGCAGACCAATTCGCGATCGCGTAATTTAATGCCATAGTTAATCACTGCCCATTGAAAATCCTGAACATAATCAGTACAGATTTGATGTCCAAAACCACGAGAACCACAGTGAATCTGCACCGCTAGACAACCTTTTTCTAACCCCATAACTGCTGCCGCTTCAGAATCCAACACCTGATCAACCAGATCTATTTCTAGAAAGTGATTACCTGCTCCTAGGGTACCTAATTGACCTTTGCCTCTTTTTTTTGCTCTTTCACTAGCCTGATCTGGGTCAGCTCCTTCCAAGCAGCCGAACTCTTCTGTTCTCTCTAAATCTTCTTTGCTAGCATAACCTCTATCTAATGCCCAACGCGCACCTTGACGACAAACGCGCTCAAATTCCTCGACAGAAAGAGGCAGACTACCACCTTTTCCCACTCCACTGGGGCAGTTACGATATAAAGTGCTAGCTAAATCATTTAAATAAGGTATCGCACTCTGATATTCAATGGCTGAGGCTAAAACCCTGACCCCACAGTTGATATCGTAACCGACTGCACCGGGCGAAATAATGCCCTCTGGGACTTTTGCTGCCATTACACCACCGATAGGCATCCCATAGCCTTGGTGAACATCGGGCATGATCGCTACATGTCCTACCAAGCCAGGGAGACAAGCAACGTTAACTCCCTGGGTCAGGGATAAATCTCCGAGGGCATCTTCCAATAATTCTTCGTCAGCAAAGATCCAGACGGGGATCTTCATTTCTGGAAGGAAAGATGTCGGAATGGCCCAAACATAATCATCGATGCGCTGTAAATCTTGTTTTCTAATCTTCATTTACCCTCCTTCTGCAAGGTTTAGTGGAGGCATAGTTATTATATTGCAACTACTTTTTTCCTTACACATCTAATACTAACGTGACTTCTAACCCAGATGCTGTCTCACGAATCGCTAAATTGTGATAGGTTACGGCTTTAATATCCTTGAGCCATTGTTGAGTAGAGGCACCAGTAACCTTGGCTCGTAAGCTTGTTTGATCGAGATCTTGGATTTCTAATTGCTCGAATCCTAAACCTTCACTTTCATGTAAATATAGTAATTCATTGAGCCAGGCTACCAAAAGAGCTTCGCGATCGATTCCTTGCAGTTGAATGAACTTAGTTATCTTAGCTTCGGTCGTTAATTGCATTCCCACGAGATTATATAAACCTTGAGCAGCTTGAATAAATAATTCGGCTAAATTATTCCCTCGAACTCGATAAGCCCAATCAGCAGTATGTTCAATTTCTTCAAAATTATTTCCTTGAGGCGATTCTAAATTTGGCATCGTCTGGAGAATAAGTAATTTTTTCACT
>JAAUYH010025444.1_pt1 | contig 10950 bp, 8 predicted proteins | sample 7278061 | NCBI WGS metagenome assembly JAAUYH01 (sample SAMN14350203, study PRJNA611818) | marine sediment metagenome | isolation source: surface marine sediment (0.6m) | place: French Polynesia: Moorea | collected 2018-08 | reverse complement strand
TACTCAAGGAGTACGAAATGTCAGATACTGACTGAGATAATCACAACCAGTCAGTGTAATGAGAGAATTGTATCAGCGTCTTGAGCAAATTATGGTTCAGTTCCGCCCAGTATAAGCTGGCGATAATACTTTTGTTTTTGAAGCTGATGAAATCGAAAATTTAATTACCTTGGCAAAATACTTTGATTGTTGGTGGTTCCGATCTGTGTCGTTTGTCCCTGTGGCAGTGGATATTTTGCCGACTAGAAATCAAGCGCAATCGACCAAAAACCAAAATCGGTCAGTATTTGGGACGAGTTACGGATACAGAAAAAGCGACGGGTAAACACATCAGAGTAGTTAGAATGAGAATAGCAGCTAAAACTGCTAGATTGTTATTCAAAGAATTAACGATCGGACTAGGTGATTAGTGTATCTTTTTTTTAGACAAAAATAATTAGAGGGAATATTTAGTAGTACTTATTTGGTAGAGTAGATACCATCTAGAATGGCTTGATTTTTTTAAGAACAGCCTATTTTTTCGATCTTTCGCGCTCGATGATAAATTTAACAATTGACAAAATGAGGTTGACCATGAGGTACCGTACAATAGTAGCTGTCTTTCTGGCACTATGTTTGGGGCTAATTACAGCATGTAGTGATAATACTAAAAATCTAAGTAGAAGCGAATTGACTTACGATGATATTGTTAATACTGGCATAGCTAATACTTGCCTGGAACTACCAGATAGCAGTCGTGGTTCGATTGCCATCGACCCTAACACATCTTATACAATTACAGATTTGTGTTTGGAACCAAGAGAATATTTCGTTAAAGAAGAACCTGTGAGTAAACGACAAAAAGCTGAGTTTGTTGAAGGTAAGTTATTAACTCGTTATACTTCCAGTCTCGATCAAGTTCGTGGCACAGTCACTCCTAATCCAGATGGAACTCTAACTTTTACTGAGATCGATGGTATCGATTTCCAGCCAGCTACAGTTTTATTACCTGGTGGTAAAGAAGTACCTTTCTTGTTTACTATGAAAAATTTAGTCGCCACTACTAGAACTAGTGCTGACTCGATTAATACTTCTACTGACTTTGAAGGCGAATTTAACGTCCCTTCTTATCGTGGTCAAGTTTTCCTAGATCCTAAAGGTCGCAGTCTTGCCAGTGGTTATGATAATGCCGTAGCCTTACCAGGAAGAGCAGATGATGAAAGATTCTTGACTGCTAACGTTAAAGAATTTGTTTCTCGTAAAGGAAAAATGTCTCTTAACGTTACCAAAATAGACGGTGACACTGGTGAAATAGCTGGAGTTTTTGAAAGCGAACAACCTTCTGCTACTGATTTGGGTGCAGAAGAACCAGAAGAAGTAAAGGTAAAAGGTATTTTCTACGGTCGAGTTGAACCTACAGCTTAATACCAACACATAAATAATGTTAGTTAATTTAATCAAATAACTAAATTTTATTGGGGCATTTTGCCCCTTTTTTTTGACTGAATATAACTAAAAATAATTAAAAATACTGTGGTATTTACTCACAAATTAAGTAGAATCCAGGGATTGTTTAAAATTTTAATAAATTAAAAATAGTATAAATGCTGTTGTCTCAGAGATAGAGTCGAGAATAAGCTGAATTTAGTTCAGAGATAATTTTTTTCAAAGGAATTAAATTAGTAGTTTTTTTAGTAGTTTCTCATAAAAAAATCGCTCTCTATTCGGGAAATAGCCAGATGACAACGTGTATTAATAAAAATATTAAAATAGATAGTTTACGTTTATTACAGCAATATCAAAATCAGCATAATACGGAAATAAGAAACCAAATTATGGAATTAAATTTTGGTTTAGTTAAAAAAGAAGCACATCATTGGATGAATCAATGTCATGAAAGCTATGAGGATTTACTACAAGTTGGTTCTATCGGTTTAATTAGAGCGATCGAACGTTTTAATATTGAAAAAGGTAATGCATTTAGTTCTTTTGCTATTCCCTATATTAGAGGAGAAATTCAACACTATCTGCGAGATAAAAGCTGTACCCTGCGTATTCCTCGGCGGTGGTTAGAATTGAGACAAAAATCAATTTCCTTTGTACATAATTTTCGAGAAGAGCTACATCGTCAACCCACAGATTTAGAAATAGCAAAATATCTGAAAATTACCCTCAAAGAATGGCAAGACATTAAACTAGCTTACCAAAATAGAAAGCCTTTGAGTTTAGATATTTCGGTGAATAACGACAATGATAATCAAACTAGCCTATGTGATTTAGTTGCCGATCCTAAAAATCGTAGTTTTCAATTAGCATATGAGGATCGGGTTCGTTTACAACAAGCATTGAGTGAATTGGAAGATCGCACCCGCAACGTTTTAGAATTTGTTTTCTTACAAGATTTGACCCAAAAAGAAACTGCTCAAATTTTAGGAATTAGTGTAGTTACAGTTTCTCGCCAACTCAAAAAAGGTTTGAACTTATTGAAAAAATCAATGAAACAAGAGTCTTAATTAGAGCTTACTGGAAAAGTTGAGCAATAATTGGGATATGGATGGACAATTCCTAGTTTCATCTAGCAAAATTTTACTATATTTGACTGCAAAAGAATACAAATTCATTGAACGTTTATCATACCCGCATTTCTCACAAAAAAAGCGATCGCTGAATTAGCGATCGCTCTATGCTCAAGATTGATATTAAATCCAAATAATTTTAACTTTGTGGCTAGACTATTGATATTTATTGCTTAACGTATTTGAAGTAGTATGGGATACCCAAGTATCACCACTAGGTATGCTTGTGGGTAAAGAACTAACAGATTCAATATCTGATGCCTCACCAATTGCTTTGGTTACTTTGATGCCCGATTCTACCTGTTCTAAAACTACTAAGGGAGTAGGAAAATGGTTGAGATCGATGCTTTTTACTAATATTTGCCCATTAGATAAATATTGTCCGACTTGTACATAACGACTAGAAGTTTCCTCTGGGGCATTAACGATTAATTTAGGCTTGCCATTAATCTCAATTAAACCGCTAATAACTACATCTTGAGCTAAAGCTTGTCTATAAGGTCTTTCTATTCCTCTATCTCTAGCTAGTCTTTCTTCATCAGTGCCTCGGTTTCGGTTGGTTCGACGCTCACGGCGATCCAATTGATTGTATCTATTTTGCTCGGCAACTTCTTCTTCTTCTATCTCAATTTGGGGTTGCACAGTAATAACAGAAAACGGATCTTGTCTACCTCGAACAATACCTTTAACTCTTAGATCGGGATCTGTAGCTGGAGTTAAACCAGCAATAATTTGCTTGGCTGCCGATTCTTCAGCTTGTTCCGTTTCTGCTTCTGCCTCTGCTTCTGCTTGTTCTGTTTCAGTATTAACGGCAGATTGATTTAATCTCGGTTTAACTCGCACACCATTTGCTGTAGTGGCATTATTATCAGCTTCTCTCGAACAGCTGGTTACTGATAAACTCAGTATTCCTACTAACACCAAAAATACAATTTTATTCATATTAATTCTTCAAGGTTTAATTGAAATTACCTAAAAAGATCGAACTACAAATTAATTTCGTCTCTAACATAACAGTTGGTTTTAATAATAACCAGAGGGAAGATATGTAAAATTAGTTTTTTAAATTGTCAATTGTTGATTAGATGTACTTCATGGATAAGAGAATGATTATCTAATGATTGCTGGTTATAAAAGTCATGGGATTACCTAAGCAATGATTGTTAAGCTCGAAATTGATGAGAGATCGCCTGTTTTTGCTCACGCTCATGTTAATTAATGAGGTGGAAGAATTTGCCGAACTTAGTCGAATTTAAGCTATTTTGTTGCGGGTAATACTCCTACTTCTACCTCTAAATTTAATTTTTTACCCTGGCGACTTAAGATTAGAGGCAGGCGATCGCCTACTTTGGTCTGTTCTACTACTGTTTGTACTTGCTCGGCAGTAGCGACTTGCACCCCAGCGATCGCCTGAATAATATCTCCAGGACGCAATCCTGCTATTGCCCCAGGGGAATTGGGCATAACTTCAACAATCAGTACACCTTTATCTGTAAAAGTAAAGTTGTTTATTCCTTTAAGCTGTTCTTTTACTTCAGGAGTCAAAGATGCCATGGTAATGCCTAAATAAGGATGATCTACCCTACCTTTAGCAATGAGCTGTTCGGCAACATCTTGAGCTGTGTTAATGGGAATGGCAAACCCTAATCCTTGAGCGTTTTGGATAATTGCGGTATTAATGCCAATCACTTCTCCCTGGGCATTGAGTAAAGGTCCTCCAGAGTTACCAGGATTAATCGCCGCATCAGTCTGAATAAAGTCAACGCGCTTGTCTCCTACCCCTATTTGGGAGCTACTGCGTCCTGTTGCACTAATAATCCCCGTGGTTACAGTATTATCTAAACCCAAAGGATTACCAATGGCGATCGCCCATTCGCCAATTTGCAGTTCATCGGCATTGCCAAAGGTTAGTATGGGTAAATCTACTGCCTCAATTTTAACCACAGCTAAATCGGTTAAAGAGTCTGTCCCCATTACTTGACCTTGTAAGGTTCGCCCATCTTTAAGGGTAACAGTTACTCCCTCGGCATCGGCAATTACATGGGCATTGGTTAAAATCAAACCATCGGCACTGACGATAAACCCCGAACCTGTACCTTGTTGTACTTGTTTATTGGGGAGATTAGGCAGTTGATAACCAAAAAAATGACGGAAATAAGGGTCGTTAAAAGCGGCTGGTAATTCAGTTTCTATGGTGCGGGAAGCATTAATGCGTACTACTGAAGCCCCAGCCTGATTGACAACACTGGTGATGAAATTTGGTGGTGTAGCAATAGTTTCGGTTGGGGTAATTGTGCTTTGGGTGCTGGTAGCTGAAGAGGTAATGCTATTGTTGGAGTTTGGTTTTTGACTCAGGAATGATGATGGTTTCTGAGAATTAGCAAATATTTGGGTACTATTGATTAGATAATTACCACCCAAAGCGATTCCTCCCCCTAATAACATTAAAGGCAGAGATTTTTTGGCTTTTTGCCAAGAGGTAACCTCTTTTTTGGGGACAAATTCTGAATCAAAAGTAGGTTTCATGGTAACAATATAACCAATGGCAGCTTATTAAGACTTCATAGCAATACTTTTAAATCAAAAGACAAGAAAAAGCCAGCCCTAAAAAGCCTGAAGGAGCTTTGAGTGAAGTAGTATTTAGAGCTGACATTTTTAACTATAAAAAATGATTATGACTTTCCTGTGACAAGCTGATGAAATTTTTGTGACAATAGATGATGGGCGATAATTTTCTAGCACAGCGGCCACTATTTTTAATAATTATCACTAAGCATTCGGTTAGTTTGTCAAAATAGAGATGGTAATTGCCTGGTTGGTCTTGCTTTTGCCTGTTTTTAGGGGCGATAATGTTATTAATCGCCAGATTTGAGGGAACTATCCAAAAAGGATAAAACTTTACTGCAATTTATCTCTAATTGTTAATTTAAATAACTTAGCCCAATGAGTCAATTTTTCAAACAAACTGTTGCTAGTACAATTGGTAGCCTTATTGGATTATTTCTATTTCTTGCTTTAGGAGCTAGTGGATTGGTTTTTATACTGGTGAATGCCATATCTACTAGCGAAGAACCAAAAATACAAGATCGATCGGTGTTGGTTTTTGATTTATCGACCCAAATTAGGGATTTCGATCCTCCTGTAAAAATTGCTCAGGCTATTTCTAACCAAGATCGAGAAACCATTACTCTACGTCGGGTAATCCAATCAATCGATAAAGCTACTAACGACGATCGCATCGTCGGCATTTTTTTAGATGGTAGAAGAGGTGGCAGTGGTAATGGTTACGCTAATATGGCAGAAGTTAGACAGGCTTTGGAAAGGTTTCGTGCCCAAGGCAAAAAAATTATTGCCTATGATGTGACTCTCAGCGAACAAGAATATTATTTAAGTTCCTTGGCGGATGAAGTGATTTTAAATCCTATGGGAATTGTGGAGCTAAATGGCTTAAATTCCAAACAAATGTTTTTTAAAGGGGCTTTAGAAAAATATGGTGTGGGAGTACAAGTAATTCGTGTGGGGGATTATAAATCAGCAGTTGAACCGTATACTCGTAGCGATTTGAGTGAAGCTAATCGAGAGCAAACTGAAGCTTTATTAGCAGATTTATGGGGCAAGTTTCTTAATACTGTGGGTACGAGTCGCCATCTGACAACAGACAATTTACAACAAATTGCCGATCGACAAGGATTTATCGACCCACAAGAAGCAGTTAAAATAGGCTTGGTCGATCGGATAGGCTATTACGATAATGTAGTCAATAAATTACGAAAGTTGACTGGTGAATCAAAGCAGGCAGAGAAATTTAGACAAATCGATTTAGAAACCTATGCCGATCGCACTCTTGCCTCGGCAGTTCAACCTCTATCTAAAAATAAAATTGCCGTGCTCTATGCAGAAGGAACAATTGTGGGTGGTAGAGGCAATCTGGAAACCATTGGTAGCGATCGCTTTGCCAAAGAATTGCGGGAACTTAGAGAGGATGAAGATATCAAGGCGATCGTTCTGCGGGTAAATAGTCCTGGGGGGAGTGCCACTGCCTCGGAAGTAATCCTCAGAGAAATTCTCCTTACCCGTAAGCAAAAACCAGTAGTAGTCTCTATGGGTAATGTAGCTGCTTCGGGGGGCTATTGGATTGCCGCTGGTGCCGATCGCATCTTTGCTGCTGAAAATACCATCACTGGTTCGATTGGTGTGTTTGGCATGCTATCTAATATTCAAGAAGTGGCTAACAATCATGGTGTTACTTGGGATGTAGTTAAAACAGGAAAATTTGCCGATATTGGTTCTAATGTTCGTCCCAAAACTGAGGAAGAGTTGGCTATTTATCAAAAATCTGTGGCTAAAACCTATGAACTGTTTCTCAAGAAAGTGGCTAAATATCGCAATTTACCGAAAGCCAAAGTACATGAAATTGCTCAGGGAAGAATTTGGTCGGGTAAAGAAGCAGTAAAAATTGGCTTAGTGGATAGCATTGGTGGTTTAGAAGCGGCGATCGCCCATGCTGCCCAAAAAGCTAATTTGGGCAAAGACTGGAGTTTAACCGAATATCCCCAACAAAATCGCTTGGAAGCCGAACTGGTAGAGCGATTGATGAATATTGATGCTCTAGAACAATCTGGCAAAATAGACCCAATTACGGCAGAATTTCTGAAAATCAGAAAAGAGTTGGCTTTTTTCCAGACTTTTGACGATCCTCGTGGTATTTACGCTCGTTTGCCCTTTAGTTTTACTATTGAGTAAAGTTGCTCACTGTTTAAGAATTTTGACTTTATTTGCTGCTGTAGTGGCTTTTTCTCTAGCTGCTGCTACTGTATCCCCTTTGGCTAAGGCTACTCCCAGGCGACGATAGGGACGAGAATCTGGTTTGCCAAACAGTCTCAGCTCTACATCGGCGACAGCTAAAGCTTCAGCGACATTGGCAAAGACAATATGCTCTGAATGTTCTGAGGCTAAAATTACCGCACTGGCAGAGGGGGCGAAAACTTCAATTTGGGGAATTGGTAGACCTAAAATTGCCCGTAGATGTAACTCAAATTCGTTTAAATTTTGGGAAATTAAAGTTACCATACCTGTATCGTGGGGTCGAGGAGAAAGTTCAGAAAAGATAACTTCATCTTGAGTAACAAAAAACTCCACACCAAAAATCCCCGCACCGCCTAAAGCATCAGTAACTTGAGTGGCAATTGCTTGAGCTTGTTCGATTTGCGTTTTTGATATGCCCGCAGGTTGCCAAGATTCTTGATAATCCCCTCGTTCTTGACGATGACCAATGGGAGGACAAAATATAGTGGGCGCGTTCCACTGTTTAACGGTCATTAAGGTAATTTCCAGTTCAAAATCAATAAATTCTTCAATAATTACCTTTTGGGTGTCTCCCCTGGCACCAGCGATCGCATATTCCCAAGCTTGTGCCATTGACTCTGGGGAGTTAACCACAGATTGTCCTTTGCCTGAAGAAGACATAACGGGTTTAACCACGTTGGGAAAGCCAATGTCGGTACTGGCTTGTTTGAACTCGTCTAAAGTGGTGGCATAGGCGTATTTAGCGGTGCGGATACCCAATTCTTGAGCAGCTAATTCTCGAATGCGATCGCGATTCATGGTGTAGTTAGTCGCTGCTGCTGTAGGAATTACCTTGATACCCCGTTGCTCGAATTCAGCTAATTTTTCGGTTCTAATGGCTTCAATCTCAGGAACAATAAAATCTGGTTGATATTGCTCCACTACTCTTTCTAAATCCTCGCCGTTGAGCATGGAAATAACTGCCGCTGCATCTGCTACTTGCATAGCTGGGGCATTAGCATAACGATCTACGGCAACGACAAAATTGCCTAGACGTTGAGCGGCAATGACAAATTCTTTGCCCAATTCTCCCGCACCAAGTAACACGATCCTCTGCGGCAATTTAATATTATCCATCTTGCTTTTTACTAGTGTTTTAAATCATTCTCAATATATAGCAATCGGATACGTGAGCCAAAGCGATCGCTTTTGGGGTTTTAGCTCAGGGCGATCGCTCTTGGACGGAATGATCGTTAAAATTCAATCCTTAAAACTTCTTTGAGATTTATATTGAATTGCGATCGATATTTAAGCCCCTAACTTGAGGTAGAAATTTTATGGGAAGATGAAAATTACTGCTTTAAATAAAAATATCAAGGACATATAAATCATGGCTCAACTTAGATTAGGCGATATAGTGCCTGATTTCACCCAAAACTCGCAAATGGGAGAAATATCTTTCTATGACTGGGCGGGAGATAGTTGGGTAGTTCTCTTTTCCCACCCAGCTGACTATACCCCTGTTTGTACCACTGAATTAGGGGAAGTTGCCAAGTTGCGAGGGGAATTTGACAAACGTAATGTCAAAACTATTGCCTTAAGTGTGGATGATGCTGAATCTCACAAAGGTTGGATTGGCGATATTGACGAAACTCAAAACACTAAAGTTGACTATCCCATTTTGGCAGATGATGATAAAAAGGTATCTGACCTTTACGACATGATTCATCCCAATGCCGATGCTAAGGTCACAGTTCGTACAGTTTTTGTTATCGATCCCAATAAAAAACTCCGTTTAACTTTAACCTATCCTCCCAGTACGGGGCGTAATTTCCAAGAAATCCTCAGAGTCATCGATTCTCTGCAACTTACTGATAACTATCAAGTTGCTACTCCAGTTAACTGGAAAGAGGGCGAAGATGTAGTGGTAGCACCCTCGATCCCCACCGACGAAGCTAAGAAAAAATTCCCCAAAGGAGTTGAAGAAATCAAGCCTTATCTAAGGATGACTCCTCAACCCAATAAGTAAACTGCATTTAATTATGTAGCAACCGTAGGGTGGGCATTGCCCACCTTACTTGATTTGTGATAGTTAGAATTATTCTATAAAAGTAATTTATTTTTTCTCTACAGCAGATCTTTATAGATAATCGTAAAAAATGACAACTACAAACACAGCACAACACCATGAAATTATCATCGTTGGCGGCGGCACAGGGGGCATTACCACTGCGGCACAACTGTTAGCCGCCAATAAAAATTTAGATATTGCCCTGATTGAACCTTCAGACAAACACTATTATCAACCAGCCTGGACTTTAGTAGGTGGTGGGGCATATCAAGCCGAAGATACGGTTAAACCAGAACAAGAAGTCATACCCGATCGCGTCACCTGGATTCAAGACTATTGCCAAGAATTTATTCCCGATCGCCATACTATAGTTACCAAACAAGGACAAGAGTTTACCTATGATTATCTAATCGTCGCCGCAGGCATTCAAATCGATTGGCATTTAGTTAAAGGTTTACCAGAAGCTTTGGGTAAAGATGGAGTTTGTAGCAACTACGCTTACGAACAAGCTCCGAAAACTTGGTCAACTATTAAGAATTTTCAGGGTGGTACGGCAATTTTTACCTATCCCAACACGCCAATTAAATGTGCTGGTGCGCCGCAAAAAATCATGTATTTGGCGGATGAAACCTTTCGCAACTCAGGGGTTAGGGATAAGACTAAGATTATCTACTGTACTGCTGGTGGTGGTATTTTTGGCGTTTCGGCATATGCTAAACCCCTAATGGAAATTGTCAGACGTAAGGATATCGACCTTAAAGTCAAACATAACCTGATCGAAATTAACAGCGACAAGAAAGAGGCGATCTTTGAGGTGACGACGGATAGTGGTACAGAAACAGTCGCAATCGCCTATGATATGATTCACGTCACTCCACCCATGAGTGCCCCCGACTTTATTAAAAATAGTCCCCTAGCCAATGCTGCTGGTTGGGTAGATGTGGATAAATTCACTCTGCAACACAATACTTATGCCAATGTTTTTGCCTTGGGGGATGCTTCTTCTTTACCCACCTCCAAAACTGCGGCGGCAATTCGGGCAGAAGCCCCAGTTTTAGTCCATAATTTACTATCTTTGAGGGCAGCCAAGTCATTAGATAAACAATACGATGGCTATGCTTGCTGTCCTTTGGTTACGGGATATGGCAAGGTGATTTTCGCTGAGTTTGATTATGATAAAAATCCCAGTCCTACCCTTCCCCTCGATCCCACGAAAGAAAGATATAGTATGTGGCTGTTAAAGAAATACGGCTTACCTTATCTCTATTGGCAACGGATGTTAAAAGGCAAACCCTTTGAAAGATATTTGTTGAAAAAGTAGGATAACAGTTTTCTGGAGTTGCGATCGCTTTAGGTACAAGTAAACGGGAATTCGGAGTTAGTAGTTAGTAGTTAGTAGTTAGTCGTAGTGGCGCGTCAAGCTTTAATTGAGGCATTAGCAAATTTAAGCAAAAATAATTGTCTTGAATTATGGACGGGCGATCGCTTTAAGTACAAGTACAATACCAACAACAGGTTAGAAATGCCTCTATTTCTTGG
>JAAUYH010209898.1_pt1 | contig 10951 bp, 10 predicted proteins | sample 7278061 | NCBI WGS metagenome assembly JAAUYH01 (sample SAMN14350203, study PRJNA611818) | marine sediment metagenome | isolation source: surface marine sediment (0.6m) | place: French Polynesia: Moorea | collected 2018-08 | reverse complement strand
GAAACTGAGCCTATAGGTACCCCTTTAATCTGGAGGAACTAGAGACAGATTAAAGGGGTACCTATAGGCTCAGTTTCTGGGATAGCAATTTCTTTTCCTGCTAACAAAGAAGTAACTGCATCCCTAAGATAACTATTTTTCACCAATTTACAGTCCCTAGGACTATCATCAATTAAACCCTTGTAGCGAAGAACACCATTTTTGTCTACAAGGAAAGCTGTTGGCGTTTTGCTGGCACCAAAACTGTGTGTTACATCTTGGGTTGAGTCCCACAAGTAGGGAAAATTTAACTTATGAGTTAGGGCAAATTTTCTCATATTATCAAAGCCTTCCATGAGTTTAGCCTCAACATCATTGTTGCCATTTACTCCCATCAAAGTAAAGCCCAATGGAGCAAATTCTGTTTGCAGATGCTTAAATCTATCCAGATAAAATTTCACATAAGGACAATTGTTGCTCATGGAAATAACAGCAACTGCCTGATATTTCTTCAGATACCGACCCAAGTGGTGTACTTGTTGGTCAATTCCTGGTAGTTCAAAATCTGGTGCATAGCTCCCTACAGAGGTATTAATTGTATCTAATATATTCATTTTATTTGGCTCAAAGGAACTAAGACATATCAAATATATTCATCATATTTTCAGGGTAATTACCAATCAAAACTCAATCCTTATTAGGTGCCTTACTGTATATATTTTTTTGTTTGATTCCAATTCAAAAAGATTTCCAATGTCTCCATTAGGGTGTAACAGTTCACAAAAAAATGTATTAAACTGAAGCAAAAAACACTATATGATTCACAATTTTATATACCTATTTAGGTGTCGTAAATTGGGAAATTACTGAACTTAGAGTTGACCGAAGAAAAAAGTATCCCCAAATTTTTTGGTGTAAGCCTTAGGGGGTGACAAGAAGCATCACTTCTTTACTTCTTTATTCTCCCCACACCTCCCACACTCCCCACACTCCCCACACTCCCCACACTCCCCAAACTCCCCACACTCCTCACACCCAATTTCTCCTAACGAGTGGGTAAGTCCTATGATTTTCATACCCAATGTAGGAATTGTGTATACATGTACATATCTTTAACCCCCTAAGTTAAGTAGAATGTAAATCCTACCGAGGGCAGTCTTTAATTAATCAAGCATTTTGAATTTTTTTTATGGATTCTCTAACTTCTACTAATTTACTCAACTCCACAAAAACTTGGACTTGGAAAAACTTGCGTATTTGTTATCAAACCCAGGGGAAAAATGGGCCACCAGTACTTATGGTGCATGGCTTTGGTGCCTCTTGGGGACATTGGCGCAAAAATATCCCAGCCCTGGCTCAAAACTGCCGGGTTTATGCCATTGACTTAGTTGGTTTTGGTGGTTCAGATAAACCCCATGCCCATGAGGATATTAATTACACATTTGACACCTGGGGGCAACAGATCGTTGATTTTTGCCGGGAAGTGATTCAAGAACCTGCTTTTCTAGTCGGAAATTCCATTGGTTGTATTGCAGCAATGCAAGCAGCAGTTAACAATACTGACATTGCTTTGGGTGTAGCATTAATTAATTGTTCGTTACGATTATTACACGATCGCAAACGGAAAGATTTATCTTTGCCTCGTCGTCTTGGTACACCATTATTACAAAAACTTCTGGCAATTAAACCCCTTGGTAAATTCTTTTTTGATCAAATTGCCAATCCCCAAATGGTAAAGAAAATTTTATGCCAAGCTTATGTCAATAGTGAAGCGGTGACAGAAGAGCTAATAGAGATGCTTATCAAGCCTGCAAAGGATTCTGGGGCAGCAGATGTGTTTATTGCCTTTACAGCTTATTCTAGTGGCCCCTTAGCAGAAGATTTGTTGCCTCAGTTGAAGTGTCCAGCCATTATTTTATGGGGATGTGCCGATCCTTGGGAGCCAATCCAGTTGGGTAGAGAATTAGCTAATTTTCCCCAAGTACAAAAATTTATTCCCTTAGATGGAGTTGGACATTGTCCTCAAGATGAAGTTCCAGAAGTGGTTAATCCAATTTTACAGGATTGGATCTGGGAGCGATCGCGCTCAATCAGAACACTAAAATCTAATCCAATTTGCTAATTTTATGGATGGGATGATTAATTATAGCTATAGCCAGCGAAGTTAGGACGTTTCTCAGTTGATAGTTGTTAGTTGTTAGTTGTTAGTTGGTGGTTGGCGGTTGGTGGTTGGTGGTTGTTAGTTGATAGTTGATAGTTGATAGTTTTTGGTTCAAACAATATTGTCCTAACCAATATGTCCATTGCTATATGTTGATGTTGAAAGTCGAGGAAAGATTAAAAGATTAAAGGGGAAAAGTACAAACTACTTTTACGATCAAACGTTAATCTGTATCAAGCCCCTAAATTATATAATTTATCTAACTTAAGGTACTTGAGATTGAACTGGATTGCTCAACATTTCTCTTTGTTCTAAATAATCCTGACCCACTTGTACGCTGATATCAGAATTAAGATTGCCAGTACTTTCTACCCTAACTTCTCCTAATCCCAGGATAGTACGAACAGATTCTGCACTATCACCATCTCCTTGTTGGGCAACAATGCGAGTTACCTTTAAGGGCACTCCCAGGCTTTTAGCAATGTAGACATTGCCATAACCGGCTCTGCGAAGCATTCTGATTAAGGGTCGGAAGCTGATTTCATCACTACCAGTATAATCTTGGATAGCAACTCGCAATCTTCCCGGTTGTACAATTTCTGCTAAGCCTTCATATTCTATATCAAAATACTGGCTCATCATTGCCGGAATTTTTTTATGCTTAGGCAACCAGTAACTAGCTTTGTATTCTTTTGGATTACTAAAACGACCAGGAACCATTAACATTTGCATATTAGAGCGATTGGTTCGCACTCCAAATCCCACCAGTGCTAATAACTCTTCTAAAGTTAAGTTGGTATCAATGTTTTCTTTAACTACATTGAGAATTTGGGGTAATTGGGCTAAGGTTCCAGGATTTAGACTTTGCTCCATTAAGGCTCGCATCACCATCTGCTGTCGTTGAATCCGACCAATATCTCCGAGATTATCTCTGCGAAAGCGTAATAATTGTAACGCTTGGTCGCCATTGAGATGTTGCCTGCCTGCTTTTAAATTAATATATAAATGTTGGGAATCATCCTGATACTTCATATCTTTGGGTACATTAACTGTCACCCCTCCCAAGGCATCAATTAATTTACCAACCCCCAGAACATTAATACGGATGTAGCGATCAATTCCTACGCCACTCAAAAGATTACTGACAGTTTTGGCTGTTAAAGCCGGACCACCTTCACGGTTAGCAGCATTAATTTTTTTCATCCCATACCCCTCAAGTAAAACACGGGTATCTCTGGGGATAGAAAGCATGACTAGCTTTTTCTTTTCCGGGTCAAAACGAATTAAAAGCATGACATCCGCCAGACCATCGAAGGAATTAAGCTGGGGCAAATACCCTAATTTTTTGATTTCTTGCCGTGATTGATTCACATCTGGGGGTAGAACGCTCATCCCCATCACCAAAATATTCACAGGACGGGTTAATTCGGAAAAACGTAGTCCTTCACCAGAAATACGATTTTTGTCAAATACTGCGGCTTCATCGGCGCTGAGATTTGCCCGCATTAATGGCTTACTGGTTAAAGAAACTGCTAGCAATGCCCCTGCTGCGGCTGACACTAGGGCAATACCAGTCATACCCATCCAGAACCATATCCAGCGATTTGGTTGGGATTTAGAATTATGCCTATTTTGTGGCAAAGACACTTTTACTGTATCGGTATTGGTTACTGAGGTTCTATTAGTCGTCACTGTCTTCCTCACACTCACTCATAATATTTAAATAGATCCGTCATCAAGCAGCAGATAAATCAAGTTATCATAGCTAAATTTTATTTAAGCAGTCTTGACAGTTCTACTGTAGTGTCAATCAAAACACTTGTAGTATTCTTTATCTTGAATTTGTGTTACAGCTATGGAAAATTCTTGATTCTCCTTTCAGAAAGGCTATACGATCAAAAGTATGGCAACATTAAACCAGATTTGACTAGATTTATTATTAGATAATCGGCATTTTGGCAAAAATTTAAGTATAAATACTGTAATTGATACCTGAGATCTAGGTATTAAGACAAATACTTATTCCAGAATCCTTCTGCAAAATGACTAAATCCGGGTAAAGATTTTGGTTTACCCTTAAATGCACGAATTATTAACCAAATACTGACAAGGAAATAACCAGAAGTCAGAAAGCTGTTGAGGAGTAGTAAGCGCAGGGTAAATAATTCCGAAGTAGTTGTCGCCCCAGTAGATAACAGCAAATTCCCCAAAAGCCAGGTCAGTGCCAAAGTAATAGACAAACGACTAGTTGTCAATTGTTCCCGAGTTCCTTGACGGCGATAGAGTGTCCACAAGGATGGAAAAAAGCCAATTACTGGAATTAGGTATACCAATAAATGGGTCGGTGGGGTTGGTGATTCATGATTTATGGGAGATTTGTGCATCAAGTTAAAATTTTTCATATGTCTTATATGTCTTAGTTGAACTTTTCGTCCTAAAGTAGGAGGATGAAGACTTTAATTTTATTAGAGATAATAAGCTGTAAGCAGAATCTCATTGATTTCTATCCCCTATTTGGATAAAAATGCAGACAGGTAAGCTCATTGAGTGGTGGCAAGCTCTCACTCCAATAGCCAAAATCGGCGCGGTTGCATTGTTTGCTCCGTTATTAGTACTTAATGGCTGGGCAGTTTCGGTAATCTTTGATTATTTTCACTCCCTGATTGTTATTTTAGTCGGAGCATCAGTGTTGGCGTTTTTACTCAACTACCCCGTCAGCTTGATGGAAGGTCGAGGTGCAAAACGCGAACAGGTGGCTATTCTCGTATTTTTACTGGCATTATCAATTTTGCTAGCTTTAGGGGTTACCCTGTTTCCCCTGGCTTTGACTCAGGCTCAACAATTAGTAGCCCGTTTACCAGAGTTGATTGACTCTGGGCGATCGCAATTACTAATGTTGAATGAGAAAGGGGAAATTTTTGGTTTGCCAATTAATCTTGATGTTCTAGTTGGACAAATCAACGATCGCGTCAAAAATCAATTACAAGCGATCGCTGGACAAGTTTTAAATTTGGCTGTGGTCACCTTTACGAGCCTATTAGACTTCCTACTTACTATGGTACTAACTTTCTATCTTTTGCAACACGGAGATGAGCTTTGGCAAAGTTTAGTGCAGTGGTTACCCAGTAAATTCCGCGAACCTTTTTCTGAGACAGTTCGCCTGAGTTTTCAGAATTTCTTTATCAGCCAACTGATTTTAGCTGTTTGCATGGCATCAGCCCTGATTTCTATATTTTTGTGGCTCAAGGTACCATTTGGGCTGCTGTTTGGCTTAACTATTGGGATTATGGCACTGGTGCCGTTTGGTGGTTCTGTGGGTATTGCCCTGATCACATCCTTGGTCGCTCTGCAAGATTTCTGGATGGGTATGCGGGTATTGATGGCGGCGGTGATTATTCAGCAAATTTTAGAAAACTTAATTGCACCCCGGATTCTCGGTAGTTTCACTGGTCTAAATCCAGTTTGGGTGTTGATTTCTGTACTTACAGGAGCTAGAATTGGCGGTCTTTTGGGGGTAATTGTGGCTGTTCCCACTGCTGTTGTAATTAAGACTGCTTTAATTGCTGTGCGTCTTCCTTATCCCAATAATCATGAAGCTGATGGGACGAATTGTGAAGAAAACATAGCTACGCTGACTGAGGAACAAGAATCAACTACTACGGAATCACGGGGTTCAGTGAATGTTTCCGAGGCTACTTAGAGAAGGGATAGAGGGATAGAGGGATGGAGAGATGGAGTGAGAATATCAATCCAAAATATAGCAATGGACATATTGGTTAGGACAATATTGTTTTAACCAAAAACTATAGGAATCCGGTTTGATTCTTGAAATTACTCTTGATGGGAGGGAACGGGGAACAGGGAACAGGGAACAGGTAACAGAAAGTGTACTGAGACTTTTTCAGAAATCAAATATGAGTCCTATATCAACCATCAACTATCAACCATCAACTATCAACTACCAACTATCAACCATCAACTATCAACCATCAACTATCAACTATCAACTATCAACCATCAACTATCAACCATCAACTACCAACCATCAACTACCAACCATCAACTACCAACTATCAACTATCAACCATCAACCATCAACCATCAACTATCAACTGAAAAACGTCCTAAACATGATGGCGACTGCTATAAAATTGCTATGGTTCTACAATTGAACCCATAAATAGGATAGTTCCGGTTTGCTGATCCCTAATGACACAGAAGAAAGGGCGATCAACAATCATTTTAAATGGCTCAGGCTTTTGTCTTACGGATGTTGCCACCACCCCAACAGAGGTAGCTGCTGCTGCTTCTGTACCTTCTTCATTCACTTCTGCAAAGGTTTTATGGGTAACACCACTCAGAGCGAGCTGTTTACCAATGCCGGAAAAATCTGCTTTGTCGCTAAATGCCTCTCCCATACCCAAGGCTGTTAAAGCTTTTCTGAGTTTTACCTTGTAATCAATTTTAAACTTAGGTAGACGAATAGAACCCTCTCTGTTACGGAATTTAGACATCCACAGATTCCAGTTTTCTACATTTAGCTCTCGATAAAAAGCCTGCAAATTAAAATTTGCCTTAGGTAAGAAAATATGAAAACCAATATTCCCATCCTTACCATAAGGTAAATTCACCGCTTGCCAATTTTCCGTTTCGTAGTATGAATAGTCACCACTTTGGGACATCATAGGGACTTGCTTCTGTCTACCAGATAACAATTTAAACGGATATGGGTTAGTTTGTTTGGGGTCAAATTTTTTTGTCCACTGACCTTTGAAATAGATGGCATTAATGAGAAATAAAATCTGATTTGGTGGTATTTGTGTAACTATTTCTCTAATTTTACCGCCCGTATTATTACTGACCCAATTATTAATAATTGTTGCTGCTCCAGGGTTACTAAAGTCTAAATTAGTCACCCGTGCTTGGTAAAACTTTTGATTTTTTGCCAGGAATTCTGGATTCAGGCTAATATTCTGATTTGCCCAGAGAGAATTCGCAATAGTTAACTTAACTTCTGGATCGGGGTTTTCTAGAAGTGTTTTTAATGCCAAATTTGAGTAATTGATGTCTGGTAGTGCTAACCCTTCTAACTCTAAACCTTTAGCCATTAATTGTTTTGTAGTACCACTAGCACCGTTGTAGGTCATAGCTAGAGCGGTTGCTACACTGGAAGGGGAGATAAAAATGTTTTTCTGGAAATCATTTTGCAATACATTAGAAAATAGTTTCAATCCAAACTTTGTGTTTGCAGCAATGACTTTGTTATCAGGATGGAGTTTTTTTTTACTATGGGGTATTCAGAGGTATTTACACCCGATCGCTCCAGATTCTTTGTATTATCCTTGGTGTTACCATTAACCTGAGAGCATCCCAATACACTCATCAGCATTACCCCAGCAGCAGCTAACACATACCGCCTCCCCAAACGCACACCATAACGCCTTTGCAAAAAAATCTCTCTCGCATCACTTAATTTTTGCTTCATGTTGCAACCTGAATTGTCACAGTCTGTATACTGACTATGCCATCTCCAGAGTCTTCATCCCTTGCGGTTACAGTTTTCGCAACAACTTCTCAATTTGGGATTGGGGATTTTGGATTTATATTCACTCCGTCACTCCCCACACTTCTTCACTCCTTCACCCTTCCCCACCAAGCCAAAGCATAGGATTGAGTTGGTTCATTGATTTGTTGTTGAAAATGTACGCGAATCTTATATTTACCAGTGGTAGGAACGGGACAAAAAATGTGTTCTACACTATCAATAAAGCTGACAGAGGAGCAAACAACACCATCTTGATCATTTTTGGCATCAGCTTTAATTAGGTAAAGGTCAAGGTTATTTAATCCACGATTGCGAAATATCTCTCCAGCATCATATTGACCATTTTTATTTTTGTCTCTTAATTCCACCAATCGATCCCAAACCAAAGTAATAGACACGAAACTCTGTTTTTGTAAAGGTTTATTTAAGAAATATTCTGTAGCATTCCCAGCAGTAACTTGGTGATAATCCCAACCCATTACTGGTACAGGTTGGGATGAGCGCCATTGCCGAGCACTAAACTGTTTATAGGCTCGAAATGCATTTAAATGTCCCGTTCCCATTTGGTCGTTGAGAGGAACTTTGGGGTTTTTGTAAGCATCAGAATCCAGCCAATTTTTATTTTGTTTGTCAATTAAGGTTCTTGTCATTCCTAGCCTTAAACCATTGCCACTATCTTTGATTTTTTCCGTAGAATTTAGTAATACTGCTTTCATCACTTGATGACGGCGAGCCGCAATAGTCCAACCAGGTTGTTTTTTCCTTAATTGGCGATCGCTAAATTCTTGTAATAATGCTATGGTGCCTGTAACTTGAGGAGTAGCAAAACTGGTTCCTGTGACCTTTCCCCTCCTTCCATTAGCTTTGATTACGGGAATATTATTACCGGGAGCCACGAGCCCAATCCCATTTCGTCCCCCTAAATTAAATTCCTTACCAACTAATCTCCGACCAAAACCTTCACTAATCATCGCCAGGTTGGACACGTCAAGTTTTTGGAACATACCTTCCCGGAGGGAAGAAAAAGCCACGTTCACCCCATTGTAATTATCTGTGGGAATAGAAATACCACCCTTACCTTGATTCCCAGCGATCGCATACACAACATTATGTACCCGAGTAGACCAATCAATACATTTAGTTAGTAAAGCATTACCATCTAACAGGGGATCTGGTCGCGGATCTCGATTTAATGGCTCCCCGAAACTGAAATTAATCGCCCGCACATCCCCACCATTCTGTAAAGCTATATGTTGGGCAGATAAACATTCCCGATCCTGGGCTGAGGTTTTACTAGAGCCCACAGCAGAGGAATATAACTTGGCATTAGGAGCAACTCCGGGAAAAGCTTTATGCCGACTCACCATAATCCCTGCCACATTGTAGGCATGATTGTCTACACCACTATTAGATTTAGCCGGTTGATTGCGACGAAAAACTCCCGCCAGGGAAATTAATCGATTCTTAGATACCGCCTTATCCCATCCAAACATCCCCGGACGACCTATTTCCACTTGACCAATAGCAATTTTGCGACCTGTGAGATTATAAGGAAATTTATGTAACTTCAAAGCATCAATACCACTACTATTGAGGGGAGTTTCTCCAGCGATTACAGGTAAACTACAAAAAGAAATACCCAATCCCCAAATTAGTAAAGATAGTTTTTTGGACATATAGTTCATATTTATTAGTTCTTTGTACTTCATCTTATTTATTTAAATATCAATAAACTGGATTAAATAAATTAATATATTGCTCAATATTTTGTTACGATACTTACAGACGAGAACGCATCAAAACCCACTAGCCATGACCAAAACCAATAAATCCACTGTAATTGCTCCCTCCATCCTCTCAGCAGATTTTAGCCGTCTGGGAGAAGAAATTAGTGCTGTAGATGCAGCTGGAGCCGATTGGATTCACGTCGATGTAATGGACGGTCGATTTGTCCCTAATATTACGATAGGTCCTCTGGTTGTGGAGGCAATTCGTCCGATTACACAAAAGCCTCTGGATGTTCACTTAATGATTGTGGAACCAGAGAAGTATGTGGAAGGTTTTGCTAAAGCAGGAGCAGATATTATTTCCGTACACTGCGAGCATAATGCATCTCCCCACTTACATCGCACTCTTTGTCAAATCAGAGAATTAGGTAAAAAAGCAGGGGTGGTACTCAATCCTTCCACACCTTTGGAATTGATTGATTACGTCTTGGAAGTGTGCGATTTGATTCTAATTATGAGCGTCAATCCGGGCTTTGGCGGTCAAAGTTTTATCCCCACAGTAGTACCCAAAATCCGCAAACTCCGGCAAATGTGTGACGAACGCGGTTTAGATCCTTGGATTGAAGTGGACGGGGGATTAAAAGCAAATAATACTTGGCAGGTTTTGGAAGCTGGAGCAAATGCAATTGTTGCTGGTTCAGCAGTGTTTAATGCTCCTGATTATGCTGAGGCTATTACTAACATTCGTAATAGTAAGCGTCCTGCACCAGAATTGGCTCAAGTTTAATTCATTCTGTTGAGCTAAATAATTTTTGAAAAATTTTAAGGTGTGTGAGCATTAATGCCATGCACCATTATTTTTTATCAGAAACATTGGGCTAAACCCCGACGAGTTACGTTTCATCCCCTCGATAAATCCCAGGGGTTCTCACGCTCCCGTATTATTCTGATAGTATTTTTTGCGGCAGCAATGGGTAGAGTCAATCAAATTTTCAAAGTATTAATACTTAATTAATATGTGTTTATTAATTCTTTAAAAGTTGAGAAAGTTTAACATTAATCGACCAAAACAGTTGAAAAAGACTAGAATTTGGGTAGTAGCGTCCATGATTGAGATTTAAGCAAGTTGGATGCTACACCAAAATATTTTTTACGGGAGGCTAGATAATGGCTATCTCCACGATTAACCCTGCAACTGGGGAATTATTGAAAACCTTTGAGCCGCTCAATGATACAGAAATTGCCACAAAACTAGATTTGGCCCAACAGGCTTTTGAGAAGTATCGTCATACTAGTTTGCAGGAGCGATCGCAATTATTGCAATCCTGTGCTGATATTTTAGAGCAGGATACAGAGAAATTTGCCAAATTGATGACCCTGGAAATGGGCAAAACTTACAAAAGTGCGATCGCAGAGGCAAAAAAATGTGCTTTAGTATGTCGTTACTATGCCGAACATGGTGCTGAATTTCTGGCAGATTTGCCTGCAAAAACTGATGCTAGCGAAAGTTTTATCCGCTATCAACCATTAGGGGTAATT
>JAAUYH010225261.1_pt1 | contig 10952 bp, 9 predicted proteins | sample 7278061 | NCBI WGS metagenome assembly JAAUYH01 (sample SAMN14350203, study PRJNA611818) | marine sediment metagenome | isolation source: surface marine sediment (0.6m) | place: French Polynesia: Moorea | collected 2018-08 | reverse complement strand
CTGAAGTTCTAGAGCCGCGCAAACATCGGATATCTCGGAACTATAATGCTTACAATATTATAGAAAATTGGCATCAGACTTAATAGTATAGATAAGATTAATTAATTCAGCTAAAAGTAAAATGCATTTAACAAGTTGTACATTCATATTATGATAACAAATACCCCTCTGTTTCAAAATTATTGTCCAATTGTTAGATATCACTTTTTCAATTTTATTGTCCAGTTCTACCAGTTCATCTGATGTGCTCTGCGACGCTCGTTCACGAAATTCTGGGCAAGATTGTGAAAGCACTACCACATACTATGTTCTCAATAGGATACTCATTGTTACGACGCTTGATTTTTCCAAAATGCGGCTGTTTGTATCGATTTCCACCGTGCTTCAATAGCGAACATTCCATACACTTCTGTAGAGATATAAAGATTGAATTAATATCGCGCGGTTCGTACACATCGAATGCAGCATTACATGCATTGATGATCTCTTGAACTGTTTTCGGTGCTTGTTCGTATCGAATAGATTGTACATCTCGGAAGAGCCCGAGGTCTAGTACATTGTAATCGGGAGAATTTGCAGGTTGGTTCGTCGTTTTGATGTTGCAACGAAAGCGTTGTCCTTCTTCCGCAACATCTACGTCATCAACAGACACATGACATGGAGCGTTATTTTGTTGCACGACTATTAGGTCAGATTCCGACCCTGGATATTTCTGTCTTACCGCTGGAATAACTTTCTCCGTAATGAACTTATGGTAAACATCTCCATTGACGGAAACAGACTTCGGCTCGAGTGTCCCAGCTGGTCTATTCCTGGAATTCCTCTTGGCTGCGACCATCTCAATGAATGGCTAGAAACTAATCTTCCCATGAAAAACAAATTCACCGTTGTCAGTGAAACGAGGACGTATTATTGCGGCCAAGAACATGACGTTCGGAGTATAACGTGAAAATTTGCCAGAACGTTGTAGTTCTGGTTCATCGTTCCCCAAGTACAATGTCCGAGTACTTTCCGACTTGTAAAACCACTTCTCGTCAAGGACCACATAATTGTGCATGCTTGCCAGAACTAGTGTTTGTGGAAAAAAATCATCGAAAGCGCCCACTTTACTCGGTCGAGGTTGTCCTCCTCGGTATGAAGCCGTTTCATCTTGTTGCTCACACGTCGGATTTCTCCACGCTTTAGCACGCGCTCTAAGATTGAAACCCAAAATCCAGTCGCTCCAGATGCATGGCGCAGCGTCTGGCGATGTCGGGCAGGAATAGAAACCAAAGCATCGTTAACAATTTTTGCATCAATACTCGGACGACCAACACGACCCTTTTTGCGGTTTCTTATGGCGCTCATCGCTCCTACATCTTCATTGGCATCCAAGCGACGCTTCCAAGTACGAGTCACAGTACCTTGGTGGATATTGAACTCATCTGCAGCTGCTTTGATTGAACCATACGGCAGTTTTGAGTTGACGAATTTGGAGAGTAAACAAGCATAAAGGGCCAGTCGCTCGTCATCCGTGAGGTTTCTTTCTCTGGGACCACTCACCATGAGGAAAGGCGGTTGGCGAAGTCCACTCAATTCGAAGTTGAAGAGGTTGGGTGATTACTGTCAATTTCCGCGTCGTTACCTACACTTGTCAAGGACGGCGCACGCAATTTCATATTGATTGAACATGATCTATTGAAAACCTATACTACTCAGTACTGTCTCATCTGGCTGGTTTGGTAAATGGGGAAGCAATTTCTATTGGGGAAAGTCGTAAAGACAATTGGACAATATTTTTGAAACGGAGAGGGTACTTACAATTGCATTTCATGAAGCTGTTTGCAATTTGTTTATTTTTGGAAGGAAGATTAGTTTGATCTTTTCTATCATTCGGATTTGTTTACTTAAATGTTCAATAAGGAGTATCGATGATACAAAAAACTTTTAATTATGACGGATTTTACAGATCACAGAGTATAATTCAGGAAATAGCACTGAATTACATCCGAAAGCACAGCATAGGTCTATTCTGTTTTGCCTTGCAACATTGCATATGACCAATAATTAATTGGTAGCTTGGGTTGATTTATAGTTTATGCACATCATCTTTACTTCATGATTTACAAGATGATAGCGACAATACAGATTACTAATATAATAATTCGAAATTTTCCTGTTTGTACTCGCACTGTCAGAAACTTGACAGAAATCTCAATCTGTTAATGCGGGCTTCACTACAAAACCACTGCCTCGCTACAAGTGCACGCATCTCGGAATTTCAAGTTTCCAAGGAACGTGAATCGAACCGTCGTTGCAAAGTACAAGAAATGCCGGACAAAGGCAGAGCTACAAATTGCAGGTAAACAGAAATGGAGCTTAAAGAAAATTCACTTCCTGATCGACTGTAAGTCTGAAATGGAGCCCAACATGTAATGAAATCTGTTTTCCAGTACGCAATGAAAATCAATAGTGATTGATTGCATACTGAGTCACTTGAATTTTGTTACACATGCAAGCAAATAGAGTCAAACTTAAGAAAACAATAAATCAGGATCTAATACGAAAGGAAATGAAAGATGGCCATAATCAGGCCAAGAACACGTGAGGATCTAACGAACTGCTTGGTTCACATAAAATCAGTTCAAATTTCTCGATATTGAAATCTGTGTTGCGTAAAGTTACAACTTAATAGTGTGGTTTGAAATGGAGTTCTGGTTCTCGAATGCTCATGAACAATATTGGCTTAAAAGAAAGATGTTAAACACATTGAAAAACTCGATTAACGAGCGATAGTAGCGTAGAAGAGTTACACCACTTGCACAAATTTCTAAGACATGAGCGCATCATGGTGATTAAGGAAGTTCTGGCGCCGGCTTGGTACCGAAAAATCTATCTAGGTCCACAACATTCGATTTCCATGTAGAGTAAATTAAGAAACATTGAAGTAATAGTATCGAGACCTTAGTGCACATGACTTGAAGTACGTACCTGAACTATTCAAGACGCTGTCAGAGGAGACGAAAACAAAGGGATGAAGTTTAATGTCGATTTCTATAACGAAAAAAAATTTGTTGTTACATTTGATTCCCTAGTTCACTAATGGCATGAATTCTCGGAAATTTAAAATTTTTTCCTCGAATACCAGTGAATGCCAGAAAACAATGCTCTTCGGGGTTGCAGAATGTAGAAATGAACTTGTAGATTTCGAGACTTCACAGTTGGTGCGTATTTTGCCCATTTGCCGCATAAATAGCCTAAATTTTAGTTGATTAGCTGTATTTGTTCTCTTGAAGATAACTTGAACCAACAAACGCTCGAAAACGATAAAACGTTTTAGCTAATAAATATATGCGAATTCGAAATGTACGTTCTTCGTCTTGAACACCAAGAGAAATAGTTAGATAGTTTGACAGTTAGAGAGAGATTCTAAATACAGAAATGCAGTAAAGCATTTTCTATATTTTACATCCGAACCTTACCTCGAAGCCTTCAATGTTCGTAGAAAAATTGACTCATTATAAAATGAACCATACTGATTTATATTTTAAAGCATCTACCTTTCATTGATAGGAATTTGAGGCAGTACAATTGGAAAACAGTAACATTTACCAATTTTTGATTTTTACAGACAATAGCACAGCTGTATTTATTCGAGATTTTCAAAGTTGAATAAGTGTTCCTGAAGATTTCTCGTGCTGCAACGAATAAATTTGACGTTCAAGATCTTGATGCACCAACGTTTACATAAAGAATGCCCAATTGCTTTTCTTTCTTGTGTTGCAAATAAACCAAGGGCAACTCACGAAAACATACACCAAAGGTGCAGATGGTTGAATCACGCTGACGGGTTGAGGACCGATCACTGATCAAGTAGAAAGATAACCGCCGCGGTCGAGAAAACATACTATTAAGATGCGTCCTAAATATGGGATAGTCCACGTTAGAGGTGCCTGCCATGGTGGCTGATTTCATTGAATAGGGAGAATAACACTAAATATTGGTTAAAAAGAGGCTGCTGGTCCTTAATCTATTGTATGAACAAAATTAATGGGAAATAAAACAAAATTACAGTACAGTATAGGGAGTTGGATGTACTCTCTTGAATCGAGCTCCATTTCTGTTAGATAGAAACTTGTAATCTTTATTCTACGCAAGATACATAACATACTTATGATACCGATCCCATTTTCACAAGTATATTAACGGAAGATTTCTGATTTACGCATGCACGTGCTAGTATTATTTCGTGATGCACATACCGAATTGCGTAATTTATTCCTAAAAAACTCTGCACTTAACCTTTAAGAAATTCTCGCCCGCCGTATGCACTGACTATACCCCTGAACTTGCTTAATGAAGGATCGTAGCGAGAATAAATTAGTTTACCTCTTTTTCAATCATGAGCTTAACGATTTGAGGCCTCTGTACAGCCGGAGGTTTAACCAATACAATTGACAAGTCATAGTTTCGCTTCATTTACCGTGGAATAGAATTTCAATATAGTGCATTCACCTAAACTTCTTAAAGCTTCTACTACCATCCAATTCTCCCAAATCGATGTTCGGTCCTGGTAAATGATCGTTTCGAACATTTGAGAGCCGAGAGCTTCGCTTTCTTTCCACTGAACCTGCAAAGACTTGCAGGATACGAAATATGGAAACTGCAATCAATGAAATTTGTGCATTGTTTGTCCTTAACTGCACAGCCGATTTCTCCTGTATGCTTAACCAATGATTCTCAAGCTATATTCATCTCTTTGTATCGGGTTTTGAGGAAAAAGGTTAGAATTCAATTACTACAACGTCTACCACATATATTGCTCTCTAATAATCATTAAGAGATATTTTCCCAATTGAAACATTATATCGGTATGTAGAAATTTAGTAAAGCTAGAATCATTCATAATGTAATGATTACAGAAAGTCTAGAGCATTTGATGAGAACATGTACAAATCCAAAACGTCGTAGATTCAATACATTCTTCGAGCATATAATAGGTTCCTAGACATTCAAGCGCTCCTTAAGGCTACGATCTTATGTGCTTCATGAAAATGATTCAATTACGCCCGTTATGGCTTGCATACTCAACGTTCTCTAAAGACAAATGATGAAGTAAGATAACTTCAATTTGAAAATATCCTTAAATTCTCCGCAAATGATCCCCGATCATCTTTCAACGAATTTCCTGTGACAAGTTCTTATTCAATTCTTAAAGTTGTTTTAATAAGCAGAACTATAATATTCACGATTTATAACTCTGGAATGGATTAACTCTGAACAGAATGTCTATTGTATTAATGCCTTTTCTTGAATTGATTCAAATAATATGCCGCACGTCTGTGACTTGTAAACCGTCAGATCAATGACTTCTGCCATTCGAACGTAGATAAAAGAGAATAATTTTCTCTATAGGAAATTTATTCGATCGAGCACTAGTAAAAGAAAAACTGATAGAACAGTGATTTCTCGTCAGTTCTGTTCAAGCTCCTGACTGATCGCGTTGTAAATGTGTGATAAGATTAACTTGCAATTATATCTTTCTTTGATGTTAGTACAGTATAAATTGACTTATCAATGTTTCGTGGATGTTCGTGTCGGAACTGAAAAACACATGATATGCTTTTCTTTCTATGTATTCACCACTGAGCAGATAAAGCAAATTGTTGAGCTTGGTTTCAGACCCAAATACGTGCTATGGTTGAGGGTTCACTACATAAATCAATGAGAACGAATTTAGTAAGGGCTGATAAATGATTACAAATGTAACTTATTCATAAATACTATTCCGTACATTAATAACTGAGAACTTTTATTAATGTCATCAGATTAAAGCTGTCCATGGAGCTATTTAGCTAAAATATACAGAACAAAAGCAGACGAAGTCAATAGGCTCACGGTGGTGACATATTCGATTCGTGTTTCAGCTGTTCTTTGTATTTCTCCTCGAAAATGGTTCTGCAAATTTCTCCGGACGTCGAATCCTTCTCTATGGATCCATCACACAAAATTCTAGTTTCAATTCTTGTAGCTCACGTTGAGAAGCTTTTGGAACTTATTGATGACTGCAGATTGCCCAGGAACTGATGTATCACGTTGAAAGAATGATAGAATGAATCATGAAGGATAATTGGCAAATATCTATGAAATTACACAAATGAAATTACACAAATGAAGGAGAAACGCATGAGAACCACTGGAATTACAATCAGAAAGTTTTTATTTGGTGTTAATTTCCTCTTGCAATGAGTAGAGCTGTCGAACAGACGGGAACAAGTCGACTCAATTGCAAATTGCACAGTTACTTACGAAAATGAGATTTACCCCAAGTAATCAGTTATTAATGAACAGAATGGTACTGTGGATTCCATTTCATTTCATTTTACCCTATCCCTGCAGGTTTGAGCGAGATTGTGCAGTAAGAGCATTCATTAAAATCAACGCGACATCGAACTATCACATTATCCAATGCATCTTCGTATGAACCGTAAAAGCCAAATATCAGATAATATTGGCACGATGGTCAATCTCGATAATCAGACTGCAAATATCGATTCAAGATCGTGGAAATAATCCATTGTTATGATTCGTTCTCACACTAAGACTGCCTGATTTAGGCCTTACTTAGCTTGTTTTATCTGCCTCGTTGATTTGTTCATGATTTACCAACGCTTCACTCTGTGCTAGTTCTTTATCTATTGCTACCAACTTCAACAGGACTTGTTTGACGTATAGATACCTTGAATTTCGACCACGGACATTTTGAAGCATCTCAACACTCTGGTAAAGTAACTAGACAGCCTGATATTGACTCCTTTGCTTGTGTAAAACTAAGCCAATTCTCCAAAGCGGAACTGCAATACCTGGGAGCGATTTGCTCTATTCATATATCATCCGCCTCATTTCTGGGCTTTGTTCATGCATTGCTAATGCGTCAAGCAGTCTCCCTAGCAAACACTATGATGACGCGATATCAGAATGCCTCGAGCCTTCACCGAGCGCTGTTCGATACATCTCAGGGCTCTGCTCAAATCATTAAGCTGCTTCAGCGTAGTCCTCTCGATCGCAAAACATATGACCATTTTCATTCAGTGAATGTAAAATCTTTCGGTGTGCCTTATCGTATCTACGTATCGCTCCTATCATTTCCTTACTCAGTTCGATTATAAGTGCTACCTCTTCGAACTTTCCCGTATTCCAAAGTGCTGATCCAAGAAGAGAATAAACTCCAGTAATACTGCGTATGGCTTGCAGTTTCGATTCGGACGGTACGAAAAATCCAGAATTAAAAAAATTACCTTTAACTTTATTCGAAAGAAAAATATTTTTCGAAATGAAAAATTGTTTTCTTCCGATAAATTAATACTGAACGTCAAATATACGCTATGCATCTTTTTACTGAACCATAGGCTGATTTGTTTTGAAATCATTTTGAATTCCTTATCGTTCTGATCCCCAGTTTTCTATTGGAAACATACCACACAGTATTTGGTAGAGTGCAATCATGAAAATCCATCTCTAGTAGCAGTGAACCGTTACCGCTTTTAATTATTCGTTGGAGGTTCCTGCAGTAAACTTCCGATAGAATGATTTGGTTTCAAATCATAGACCAACTTCGATCAATCTGTGTAACGAAGAAGTCAAGCAAGTGGACCCAGACACAGGGCTGAAAGCCAAAATTTTATTGAGATGCATTTGGTGCGATCTACGATACGAAACTTACAATTATAGTGAAGTACTACAGAATAATTAGTTCTGATCTGATCACAAATCATGGAACGATGATTAATTTGACGGAATCAGAGAGCAGTTTGAATCTTACACATCTGGGTTGGGCGGCTGCGGCGCGGGAAGATTTCCTTTTAACTACAAGAATATTGAATATATTATTGAGCGAAATTGGAAATTTCAGACCTATTTATATTAGTTGGGTACGGCTCTGTTGTTTAGTTTAAGTCCGCCGCTTTTGCAAATCAATTTTTTATTTATTGATATACAGTGAAATTTCCGAAGATTGATTTTATTTTATTAACTTTAACTTCAGAAATTACGATTAAACTTCCTAATTTAGGTCGAGAACCGCAGAAGCTAACAACTCAACTTTAATTCGAACTTATAGCTTCCGAACATGTACTTCTGGATTTTCGATCAAACTACTGAAACCTTTTCATTTACAAGTTTGACACTACGAATAATTGATAATCATGAAAAGATGCAAAAATAAGAAAGCTAACGAGAGGCTCAAATCATTTTGTATTTTCAGTTAGAAGTGGCCTGAAATTGCAGAGATAGTGTTGTAATTATTCTATATTCTACATTCTGGTGTATTGAACTCAAGATCAGCATTTTTATGTTTACAGAATTCGATATTGCAAGCATCACACTTTAAAAATTATGAAATTTTGTGAGACATTGAACCATATCCGAGCACCCTCAGAGAATTTCAATGCTGCAAACTCTGTTCTCTTTACCGATCTCGTATAGATTTGATTTTAATTGAAACTATTCATGTAAATTCTGAATTTTTACATCATAAATTTCTAGATAGTTGTACATGCAACTTGTAGTTCATAGATTTCGTCACGAAGAAGCCTTCCGGTATCTTTGGTAATTAATTATTGTAAATTAATTTTTCCCGTTTTTTTCACGAAGATGCAATGGAATTCCTCATCACTTCTGCGTTTCCACAAACATTCAATAAAACTAAAGAAATATATATCCAAACAATCTATAGTATGGACATAGTGTATTCTTCAATATTTCAAGAAGTCTATGTTTCCGTTACTTAGAAGTGTTGTTGAAGTAAATATAGTTTAAGTGAACAAGCTTTCATTTCCAATAAGACTTCGGTAATATGTATCTAGAAATCCAAAGTTAACTGTGGTTATTTCAATAATTTCCTTTAGAGGAACCCTGTAATCCGTACTGCAATTTATTGGATCAACTTCTTGATTGGAATTGATGTATAATGGAGATTTAGTATTATCCTCTTGTTGTCGGTGATAGAAAATGCGACTGATCCTACAATGAATAAATTTATGAGTTGATGTATTCGAACAAATCTAGGCTAAAGAATGAATTTTTCCAACAGAATCTCGACTTTACTGAGCGCTAGTACCGGTGGATTCTGTTGAAACATCAATTCGCGTTAGCTCTGCTCGAGTTTTGGAGTGGCCGCGCTCAGCATGTGTGTCGAATCAATGTATCTCGATTGTTTTTGTGTGTGTAACCTTCTTCTGTAGACTTATCAATTTGGTATGGATGCTTCGTCGCGGCGGAAAAATGGATCCTGATCCCATAGCATTGATTAGAAATAATGCAGTATAGAAATAGCAACAGCAATTTGCCTCCCTCTGATCGATCCCATGGGATGGCAACTGCAACAGTCGTTCGAAAGTTAGTAAGGAAAAAAGTAGCTTATTTTCCAATTACAAGTTTACCCAGCAACGAGGAAATACGAGTGTGATTTCCCTATCTGAGTTTTACTCAATTTTTCGTGCTTCATGGAATCGATATGCGGGAGACGGGAGACAACCTACTAAAGTAATATGATTTCCGTCTTTATCTGTTATGATCCGTACCAGATTCATAAACAATCCAAAGCTGCCGTATCCTGAAACTTAAGCTAGGATGATACATCAAGGGAAATCAAATTTGTTAGGGCTGATAAATAAGTAAAAAAATATTTGTGAACTCATTTTATTTTTCCATATCCTGGACCCTCTATAGACATTTAATCACCGTGTTATAGTATCTTTCCCGTCCACACCTACCGACCATACCGCTGTAGATGCTCGATGTAAGACCGCGAAATGCAAGCGCTACTCTACATCTTTCCTTAGCTTGTTTCGTCCCCTTCGGTAATATGCTCGGGCACTTCCAACTCTTCATCCCGTCTTCCTTGGTCGTTATGTATATCAGCCAAGTTCGACAGTACTGCCGTGATATTCGGATGCATTGGGTCTCGCCTATGCACGTTTCGCAGCATCTCAACACTTTGTTCAAGCAATTCGACTGCCTCATCCATTTTCTTTTGCTTGAGATAAACTAATCCAATACTCCAAAGAGAAAATGCGATATCCGGGTGCGATTTGTCACGTCCGTGCATCACTCGTCTCATTTCTAAGCTCTGTTCATGCATTTCCAATGCATTGTCAAGGTTTCCTTGTTCTCGATACGCATTTGCCAAGTTACACAACGTAAACGCCATCTCAAAACGCATCGACCTTGCACCATGCACTGTTCGATACATTTCAATGCTCCGCTCGTACAATTTCACTGCTTCGTCGTAGTTTCCTTGATCGTAGTATACAAGCCCAAGATAATTGAGTGAATGTGCAATCTCCCGGTGCATTTTGTCGTCTCCATGGATTTTTCGTCGCATTTTCAGGCTCTCTTCATGCATTTTCAATGCTTCGTCCAGTTTCCCCAGGAGTCGATACATATCCGCCAAGCCACACAACGAAAACGCGATATCAGTATGCATCGACTCCGTACCATGTACTGTTCGTTCCATCTCAAGTGTCTGCTCAAACAATTTAGCAGCTTTGTCGTAGGTTCCTAGGTCTTTGTATACAAGTGCAAGGTGGTAGAGTGAATCTGCGATGTCACTGTGCGCCTCGTCATCGCCGTGTATAGCTCGACTCATTTTCAGGCTCTCTTCATGCATTTTCAATGCTTCGTCCAGTTTCCCTTGGATTCGATACACTTTCCCCAACTGATACAACGACAATGCGATATCGATATGCATTGACTCAGCTTCATACACTTTTCTTTCCATCTCGAGGCACTGCTCATACAATTTAGCTGCTTCGTCGTAGCTTTCTTGATCCTCGTATACACGTGCAAGGCAATAGAGTGAATTTGCGATGTCACTGTGCGCCTCGTCGTCGCCGTGTATAGCTCGACTCATTTTCAGGCTCTCTTCATGCATTTTCAATGCTTCGTCCAGTTTCCCTTGGATTCGATACACT
>JAAUYH010040019.1_pt1 | contig 10952 bp, 7 predicted proteins | sample 7278061 | NCBI WGS metagenome assembly JAAUYH01 (sample SAMN14350203, study PRJNA611818) | marine sediment metagenome | isolation source: surface marine sediment (0.6m) | place: French Polynesia: Moorea | collected 2018-08 | reverse complement strand
TCCTGTCAATTATTAATAAGCTTTTATCTCTTAGCTTTAAGCTAATCTGAGTTTACTAATTGTCAAGTTTGGAGCTTATAGCTAATAGCTATTTATCGCGAAGCGAGTTTTAATTATCAATTGGCAATTGTTGCTGAGATCTCCAAGTTAAAGCTATCGCGATAATAATACTAGGTAAGAGAATAGTAGCGATCGCGATCATGACAGTAGGACTTATCGGTAACAGTTGACCACCATACTTGATCAAAACAGACAAGATAGTCGAATAAATAAGTATTTTGACTACAAAAGCAATAGTATCATTCATTTAGTTTTTCACTTCTTTACACAACTCTTAGAATTGACGTTAATCGAGTGTAGCTGATTTAATCTAGAATCGCTATAGGTTCGTTGTCCTAATCTCAAAACAATTTTAAAAAATCTTGTTTGATAATGGAAGGGCTTTCTTGAATTCCGCGATTGACAAATTTAGCTAAAGATGATGATTTTAGATGCGGTAAATTTTTACTATTACTAATTTCTATATATTTACTATTCTTCAAAGAATAAAAGCTTATTTTATTCTCTTGCCAAATCCATAGTTCGGGTATAGCAATAATTTCATAACTTTTTTTGAGATTTTCAACCTTTCCAGAAGTAAAAATAACTTCTAATACTAAGTCTGGGATTGGCTTTCTAACATGAAAACTATAAGCAAGATCTGGCTCTTTTCCTGCTTTTCCTGCTACTTCCAATCTGGTTTGTCTAAAAGGAAAATCTAAAATAGTAAATTTTTCACAGTAAGCAATAATTAATCGATTAATTACTTCCGCAATAATTTCATGATTTAGTCCTGGAGAAACAATTATTATTTCTCCATTAAAATAACTTACTCGATAACCTGGATATTCTTCAGAATAAAACTGCTGGTAGTCTGACCAGTTTGTTCCCGTGATTGTTAATATCTGATCATTATGAATAAATTTGTTACTGTCAAAAGGTAACTTTTGCGTAATTAACATTTTTAGTTAATTTAATTCTGATTCTAAAAATTGAGCAATTGTTCCACCAAACATAGTCCTAACCTATAAAGGTATTAAACTATTAAGTAATTATATTTTGCGATCATATTGTAACTTGCTGATAATTATAAAGATAGCTACAGGACGAATATCTAGACGCATTTCCGTATAATAAGTGGTCGGACTACTTCGCCATTCGCATTTTAATGTAGCTTCTGGTTTATTTCTCCAATGATTGATCAAATTACCATTGCGTCTTCAAGAGAGATCGGCTCACTTGGCGTTTAGCACTTAAAACAACTCTGATCTTTGAACAGAGATGCACAAGTAGGGGCAAGGATTGAAGGTAAAGCGGAGTGGTATCTGGATCATCTGGTGAGTGAGTGATGCATTCGGACTTAGCTTGTATCAGACGTGCCAGTATCTTTATCTTAATCCAGTTTATTTTGCCATTCTAGTTTTTTTATCATAACTATATCTATCTTTCAAATACTACGGACTTAATCTTCTTATAAAATATTTTGTATCATCCGATTAGCTTGAGAGCCATAACCACCACCAAAAAGATTAAAGTGATTGAGAATGTGATAAAGATTGTAAAGACTTTTCCTTTGTTTATAACCTGGATCTAATTGCCATTGTTGATTGTATCCTTGATAAAAAGCGTTTGGAAATCCGCCAAACAATTCTGTCATCGCAATATCCGTTTCGCGATCGCCGAAATAGGTTGCAGGATCGAAAATGACTGGCTTTCCGTCTGTTGTAATATCGGCATTCCCCGACCATAAATCCCCATGTAAGATGGAAGCTTCTGGCTTTCTGTTCGCTAATTTTGCTCTAACTGCTGCAATGACTTGATTGGTATCAGGAAATCTTCCCCCTTTGCGTTTAGCGAGTCTTAACTGATAACCAATCCGTTGTTCGGCAAAAAAATCCGCCCAATTATCCATCCAAGTATTGATTTGAGGTGTAGAGGCGATAGTATTATTGATATCCCAACCAAAATTATCATTAGTTCGGTGTTGGTGCATTTGGGCAAGTTGTTTACCCATTTCCGTCCAACTTTGATTATTTCTTCCACCAAAGTCCAACCATTCTAAAACTATATAGCAAGAATTCTCTATAAGTCCCCAACATATGGGTTTCGGTATCGTAATAGTTTCAGTAGCAGCCATCTGTTTAAGTCCTAATGCTTCGGCAGCAAACATTTCTACCTGATTTGCTTGATTAACCTTAACAAAGTAGTTCCTACTATTCCCGCTGATTTTATAACCTTGGTTGATACAACCTCCACCAACAGAGCGGGTATTGGTAATTTCAAAGGGAGTTTTGGTTGCTTGAGAAATTTCTTTTGCGATGGTTTGCCACATTTGAGGAACGAGGATTTACTGATTACAAACTATTGGTAATGGTAACGGCAAGTAAGTAAATCTATTTGACTATCACTAACACGATAGATCAATCTGTGTTCAAGTGTTCAAGGTCTATTCATCTATGAAAATGAGCTTCAAAGTTCAATAAAATCGACTTTTCTAGAAAAAAAAGTTTTTGTATCAGTATTTTTACATAAAACTAACCGTAACACTCATTAGTTATCAGTGATTTCAGGGTGGTGTCTTTTGGGGGATCGGAATATATCGAAGTAAATAGACTTAAACAATAAACCTCATACCTATGCTAGAAGCAAATATTCAAAAAAATTTAACCTCGAATATTCCTCAGGATAAACCGATAACTGTTTCTGTCATTATTCCCTCTTACAATAAAGCTAAATATATAACTAAAGCAATCAAATCTGCTCTCGATCAAACGCTTCAAGAAATTGAGGTTATCGTCGTAGATGATGCTTCCCAAGATAATAGTGTGGAAATTATTCGACAAATTAAAGATGTTCGTTTGAAATTGCTGATCAATCAAAAAAATCTCGGTGTTGGGGGAGCACGCAACCGGGCTTTAAAGGCAGCTCAAGGTAAGTGGGTAGCTGTTTTAGATGCTGATGATTGGTATTCACCCCAGAGACTAGAACGATTAGTTAAAGTCGCAACAGAGAAAAATGCTGATGTAGTTGCTGATGATTTATATTTAATTGATGATGGAGCAACGAGCCCCTGGGGTACTTTGATAGGAGAAAAGCCAGAATCGATCAATTCAATTCAGAAAATAAGCGCAGCAGACTTTGTTAACTCTGACATCCCAGGCAAAAAAGGTTTATTTCTCGGTTATACAAAACCTCTATTTAGAAGAAATTTTCTAGTTAATCATAAAATTAAATATGATGAAACGCTCAAGGTAACTCAAGATTTTTGGATTGATATGGACTGTTTTGCCCAAGGGGCTAATTTCTATATAGTTCCTGAGCCTTACTATTATTACCGTTCTCGGAAAAATTCTGGGATATATTGTGATACGATTCAGCGTTTAGAAGATGAATGTCGAGCTATTGCTAACTTTTTTCTCTATCAAGAATATCTCAGAAAAAATCCCGATACTCTAGCTGCTGTTCAGGAAAAACAACAACAAACAGACAAATGGTTACAATATTATCGCTTTGTTAATAATCTTAAAAAAGGTAATTTATGGAGCTGTTTAGCAGCAATTAATTTTAACTGGGAATTTTGGCAATTTACGATGTCGAGAATCTTTGAGAGTCTTCAACGTCGTTTAGGCTCAATGTTTGTTCAACAAGAGCAAGATTACTTAAAACTCACTTTGAACAATCGTTAGTTCTTAAAAAACAGTTGGGGTATTATCATCGTTACTAGTTATTGAAAATAGTGTACGATCGCGTCTGTTAATCCTTCTAAGGTGTAAATTTTGGCTTCAATATCTACTCTTCCTAGTAATTCATAACAGGTTTTTGAGGTTTGAGGACCGATAGATGCGATCGCGATATTCTGTAGAATATCATTAACACTGGTATTGCCTGCTAATTGTTGCTGTAAGAGTTGATAGAAATTCCGCACAGTCTTAGAACTAGCAAAGGTTACTACGTCTATTTGTTGATTTTGCAGAGCATTCCAGACGTTAGTATCCATGCTTTCAGGACATTTGGACTCATAAGCCGCTACTTCTACAACTGATGCACCTTTAGCGGTTAATTCTTTAACTAAAATTGCTCTTCCTCCTGTTTCTACTCGGGGAAAGAGGATTTTTTTTCCTGGTATAGTTTCGGGGAAAGTTTCGACTAAAGAGTCAGCGACAAAGTTAGGGGGAATAAAATCTGGTTGAATATTATGTTGCTCTAAAGTTGCAGCCGTTTTTTTTCCTACCACCGCAATTTTAACCCCTGCTAAAGCCCGAACATCCTTTAGTCTTGACCAAAAATATTTAACACCGTTAGCAGAAGTTAAGATTAACCAATCAAAACTCTTGAGATCGGCGATCAATTTATCTAGTTCGCGCCAACTAGAAGGAGGGGTAATCACTAAAGCTGGCATTTCCCTAACTGTCGCCCCCTGGCTTTCTAGTAGACTGGTAAATTTGCTCGACTGTTCTGCGGCGCGAGTAACTAAGATAGTCTTGTTAGCTAATGGCAGATGCTTGGGGGTTAGAGAGGTTTGGTTAATGCGATCGCTTAATGTCACAACTATACCAATTACAATGACTGCTGGAGATAGGGCAAAACCCTCAGTTTTCTTTACTATATCGGTTAACGTACCCCAAAAAATCTTTTGTCCTATTTGAGAACAGTTACGAATTATGGCGATAGGTTCTGCTGAGTCTCTTCCTTGGGCAATTAATTTTGTCACAATCTCTGGTAAGGAACGGGTACCCATAAGGATTACTAGAGTATCTATCTTGGCTAAAGCTTGCCAGTTAAGCATTTCTATTTGATGACCACTACAAACAGCAAAACAGCTACTCAAATCGCGATCAGTTAAAGGTATTCCAGCTAGTAAAGGAGCAGCTAAAGCAGAGGAAATACCAGGAATTAATTCGTAATTACAGTTTGCCCGATCTAAAGCTGTGATTTCATCTCTAGAACGTCCAAAAATCAAAGGATCACCGCTTTTTAGCCTCACTACTTGTTTTCCCTGACAACAATAAGCCACTAATAGCTGATTGATTTTATCTTGAGGCGTACTAACTTTTCCCCCACGCTTCCCCACATTTAGTTTCAGACAGTCATCAGGTACTAAATCGAGTAATTGCAAATCAACTAAGGAATCGTAAATCAATACTTCGGCACGAGATAATAATTGATGCGCTCTCAGGGTAAGATAGGCTCTATCTCCAACTCCGGCACCTACTAAATAAACTTTACCTTTGTTTTGCATATTCTTTTTCTAATGATTTTCGCCGTTGGCAATTCTTGGTTCAATTAATTTTTTTGCCCATGGCACAATCTCAGAATATAGTCATATTTAAGCTACCTAAATAATCAGCATTTTCTGTGTAGTTACAAGAGCTATTCTGACCATGACTTGGCAAAATTAAAAATTAAGGTAATAGTTAGGAAACGAGGTTAGGTTTTGCAGTGTCCCCATTCGTCCCGTCAGGCGGGATAATCAGGATCAACTACACTGCGAATCAAACATCCGTCTTTTAACAATCTCCTGTTTCCTGAACTAACTATTTAATATTTTATCAAGTCTAGTTACTTAAGAGTAGGTAAAATAATGCAACAAATATTTAATATTCTGAGACTTTTGCCTGGTTATCTGGTGTTTTTGGCAATATTTTTAGTTATTATTCCCACTATAGTATCTATCATATTGCGATTCTCTCTGCACCAATATCTATCAAATACAGTTACCAATATCAAAAGATTACTTGATGAAACAGGAATAGAAAAACAACCAACTATTCTTCATCAAATAGAAAAACGATTGGAATTGTCTAGAAATCGCAATGAATCGATTAACACTACAGCGATAATCGATGGTAGCTATAGTCAGGAAAAATGTCGTATTTTAGGCATAAGTTTTAGTTGTGAATCTGTAGATTATTTAACTCGCTTGTTACCTAATTTACTCTTGTCTTTTGGCTTATTAGGAACATTTTTAGGTATCACGATTAATCTTGCGACTTTAAGTCAAACTATTACTCAAGTTGATATTACAGATATTACCAGCTTAATTGAAGAATTAGACAAACCATTACAAGGAATGGGAATTGCTTTTGTTAGTAGTTTAATCGCGGTTGCTTGTAGTGCGTTACTAACAGTAATTAATTTAATTTGGAATACTAACTTAGCTAAATCTACCTTACTGAGTTTCATTGAAGACTATCTAGACAATATATATTTACCTCAAAGACAACAAATTACTCCTATAGAAATTGCTCTTGATCGCTTTAGTAATGACTTTAGTTATATGCTGGATAACTTGAGCAGTACTATCGAAAATTCGATTACTAATGCCTTCAGTAAAATAGAAGATACTGCCCATAGTTTTGAATCTGCTGCTAATACTTTAGAGCAAAGTCGATTCCCTGAAAAATTATCCTCTGCCACTACAGATCTTGCGATCGCACAAAATCAATTTTCTCAATCTTCTCTAGTATTACAACGTTCGACTCAATCTTTTGAACATAGTTTGGACGGAATGCAAAAAGCGATAAAAAAAATATCAAAGATAGGAGAAAATATTGAAAATATTAATCATAAATACGATGATTTAATTCAATTAAATAATAACAAAAATAAGATTAATGAATCAAAATTGCCAAAATCGGCAAATAATGAAATCGATTCAACCATTACTCAAGAAGATGATCATTGGTAACGAGGGAGGTCAAATTAATTATAAAATGGTTGAGAGAGGGAACAGGGAACGGGGAATAGGGAACAGAAGTAGTTACTCAATTTCCTGAATAAATCGAAAGGCTTAATATCTAATAGCTAGAAATTTGTGTTAATCTGCTCTCTTTTAAGTAGACTAAAGTTCACCTAATTAAGAACTATCTTTATTATGGTTAAAAGACGTTTTTTAGTTCCAGAAGCTAATAGTAATAATTTAAATATTTGGCCATCTTTTACAGACTTAATGGCTAATGCATTTATGATTATTAGTCTGTTTTTATTGATCGCTTTGTTTAAGTCTTTATTCCTTAAATATACCGCAGAAGAAACTGAAATTAATTTAGATGTCAGTGAAAAAAAAGCTAGGATATTAAAACGTCAGGTAGTAGCTTTAGAAAATGAACTAAAAAGCAGAAACAATATTATAAGTAACAAAAATAATACTATTGATAGATTGAAGAGAACTTCATCCAATCTCCAGGCTTTATTACAAAATAGTGATGAGAGAATAGAGATTATCGAAGCAGAAAATCGACGTTTAAAATCTGCTCCACCAGTAGTAGTTATCCAAGATTCAGGAGAATATCAATTTGCCTCAGGAAGTGCTAGTTTACCGGTCGAATTGCGAAGCTATATCGCCACAGACTTAGTTAATCTTATTGAGGAAATTAGTCAACAAAATAATCTCTATGTTGTAGAAATAATTGGTCATACTGATGGTCAAGTTAACTTTAATAGTGTCAGTAACTTAGATCAACAATTAGAAGCAGTTGCTAAGGGAAAAAAACCAATTAATAGTTTAATTCCAGGATCTAATGCAGATTTAGGGTTAATGAGATCTCTAGAGGTAGTAAAACAACTGCAAGCAGCACAAAAACAAGGACGTTTAGCAGGAGTGCAATTCAGAGCTTATTCTGCCGCTCAATTACAACTTCCTTCGGGAGAATTTGCTTCAGAAAATCGTCAACCGAATGCTAGAAGACGCAGAATTGAAATTCGTTTTTCTCCTTTAGGAAAAGCGGAAACGATTAGATAAAATTCGTGAGGCTTTTTTTGAGAAATTATTGTCTCTGGTTCAGGCTTGATTTTTTCAGGGAAAGTCCTGCGAACAAGTTTTGGAGGTACTTATGCCAACTTAAATAATTGATCTTAATTCTTCCAAAAGTACAAAATCGTGTATTATTTCTCTTTTCGGTAGTACTAAACAAGTAATGATTCATTGTAATGATGTATGAAATACCAAATAGCACCTATGTGGTTCTCCAGGGATTTAGAGAAAGACCAAGTTTTTCTTGGCGATCATTCCCTTGTCCACCTTCGAGGGTAAACGCCTGACGTCGGCGGCAGTCGCTACAACGGGACGGGGCTGCCTTGGGAACCCTTTCAGCATTTGCTTTCTGATTTGACGAAGCAGAAGGACGATTGAAATTACGGGTAAGGAACTTAGGGGTCTGGGTTATTGGCGAGCGCTAACTGCCAGAGAGAAAGCAAATATAGGGAGAAGTTCAGCCTGAAGCATATCGCTAAAGTAGCTTATATAGTATATTTGACAATAAAAAACTAACAAACAAGCTCTAACAAGAATGGCAGCTATGGAAGAACGAAGGTTTTAATGAAGTCCAATTATAACAGCAAACCAAGCTGTAAAAGCTAGAGAAATACGCGGGAGAGGATGACATATAATAAAAATTGGGAGTGAATCTCCAAGTTTAGGGTTTGTTTGGGCTTAATTTTTGTTTAAGTCCCACTAATCCCTATTTCCAGTCCCAATTTTCCAATACCTATTCCCTTTTAACTAGGAAAAATAGCAGAGATCGCTTCTTCTAAACTTTCTTTCATTACAATTTTATTTTCATAGACAACAATCACTCTAGCTAAAGTAGGAACACTATTTTGTTCTGCTTCGAGATAAAGAGGTTCAACGTACAAAAGAGACTGTTGAATAGGAATAATTAATAAGTTTCCTTGGATTGCTCTGGAACCTTCTCGATTCCATAAAGAAATTTGTTGCGAAATAGTAGGTTCTTGATTGATTAAAGCTTCGATTTGATTGGGTCCATAAACCAATTTTTGCTTAGGAAAAGTATAGAGCAAAAGTTTGCCATATTCTTGATTATCCGATCGCGCTGCCAACCAAGCAATTAAGTTCGGGCGAGCAGTAGGAGTATAGGGATGCAATAAGATAAATTCTTCCTTTTTCGCTGTAGGCAATCTCATTATTAAATAATAAGGTGCGACAGGACGAGCCTCAGAACCATAGATTTCCTGGGGAATTTCCCATTGATCTTCTCTGTTATAAAATACCTGAGGATCGGTCATATGATAGGTTAATAACCGTTCTGAAAGAATGCTAAATAAATCTTCTGGATAGCGAATATGACTGCGTAAAGGCTCAGGCATTTCTCCTAAAATTTTAAATAATTTGGGAAATACCTTACTCCAAGTTAGGACAATCGGATCGGCAAGATCGGCGACATAAAAATTAATATCCCCATTATATGCATCGATAACTACCTTGACAGAGTTACGAATATAATTAAATCTGTTCTCTCCTGGATCGGAATAGGGATAGCGACCACTGGTAGTATAGGCATCCCAGATCCAATAGAGATGAGTGGGTTGATCATCTTCAGTATTCGTGTCAGCAACTACTAGATAAGGATCTTCATCGTAACGTAACCAGGGTGCAATATATTTAACTCGTTGTTTAATATCTCTGCGTAATAACAATTTCGTCTCAGGAGTAAAATTTTGCGTAAATAGCATTTGCCAATCTTTGAGATATTCAGCAAATAGCAGCCGTATCCCATAATTATTACCGAGAGGAATTCCCCCTATACCCTCATAAGTCGTGTAGACATTTTCTTCGCCACTAGGAAAATCTAATTCCCGAGCCTTACTGTTCGTCATAATATAGGTATCGGTAAGTTCTCCGTAATAGATACGAGGGTTTTCGATGGGGATGCTATTGCGAATAGTCTCATTGGCAACATTAAGACGTCCTGGTTTTTTGGTATCTGTACCAATATCCTTAATAAAGTAGGCAGGTAATCCTCCTTTGTCTACTTGATTCACCGGAGAGAGGGTAAAGCCGTAACCGTGAGTATAAACTAAATGTTCATTAACCCAAGTTTTTGCCCGATCTGGTACCGCACTATAATCTAATTCTCTAGCGGCAATAATTACCTGTTGTTTTTTGCCTCCTGTATCATCTTTGAGAATATAGCGATCAATATCCGCATCAGGAAATTGATAATAAAGACGAATCTGTTGTAATTGACGATTAGTTTGCAGAATTGGACGAGTATCCCAGAGACGAATATTTTCAATAGTTAAGTTATTTTGGGCAATATCTGCTGCGTTTAATCCTCCTTGGGGATTAAAAGTTTTGACTTCGATACTGTCTAAGCTAAAAGCATTTCTCGTCATAGTAATACTACGATTTATATAGTCAGTTTCTTTCTGTAACTCATTGGGTAAAACGATCAAACGTTGTACCAGATCGCTGGTAATATTACCAGTGACCAAAATAAAAAGATAAATAAATAAAGGCACTAAAGCTAGGATAATTTTTCTTTGTCTGCGAATTGTTCCTTTTAGCTTTTTGTAACCAGTAAAACTTTTAATAAATAACCAAAAGGCAATCACGATCGCCACTAAAGTCAAAGCAGTTTCTAAAGGAAGTTGGACATGAACATTAGTAAATCCTGCCCCGTACACTACTCCCCGAGGATAATACAACAAATCATAGCGTTTTAACCAATGATGCCAGGCAAAACTAAGCATCAGTAGGCCCCCTAAAAATGAGAGATGACGAATTTGAAAACGGGAAAAACCAGGAAATCGGCCTTCTGCTAAACTATTACCTGATAATAAATAATAAAGAAAAATACTAATTAACCCATAACCAAATAAGCCGTTAAGCCAGATATCGCTTAAATCATATACATCTAGATTAAAAATATAAAAACTAATATCCTTACCAAATTCCGGGTCTTGCTCATAAAATAATGTTGGCTGTAAATATTGCAAAAATAGCGTCCAATTACCAGCCATAATCAAACTAAACACAAAACTCAAAAAAGCTGCCAGAAAGATTAAAGACCAGGTTGTTCTTCCCAGTACAAAAACGACAATAATGCCGACAGCAGCAACTAACCATAAATAGGGAGATGGCTCACTAAAATTGATCGTAGAAAAAGCCTTTA